>SL_3KL_010_SEDDRAFT_10000042_pt1 | contig 68256 bp, 60 predicted proteins | sample SodLakKL_010_SED_2_FD_10381 | JGI IMG/M metagenome (IMG submission 10381)
TCCGGGGGGCCCGGATGGAGGAAGCCATCTTCCAAGGGACTGTGGGCCGCCGACCGGTGCATCGCGGCTCCGTCACCATGGAGTTGTCCAATGCCGGTGGGGCGCTCCCGGTTCCCTTCGAGGAGGTCGAGATCGCCCGGACGGTCTTCCGGGACGGTGGCTCGGAGTACCGGCTGAACCGCTCGATCTGCCGACTGAAGGACATCCAGGAGCTCTGCCGGGACACCGGACTCGGCCCCCGCCGCGGTGCCTTCCGAGGGAGGGCAGTCGGTACCGGCGGCACGACCGGACGAGTCCCGTCCCGCCTCGTCCGGTACGGCCACCGGCACGCCCGGATCACGGACCCTCTTCTGGTTCCTCGTCATCCTGATCCTGGTCGCCCTGGGCATCGTGGTGGGAGCCCTTCTCGGTATCCTGGAGATCCCCGGGATCACCCCCGTGGTGGAAGCCGCCGTCCTGGGCCCGGATGACCTCCTCCGGAGCCCATGAAGCTCACTGCGCTTCGCCTACAAGGCTTCAAATCCTTCGCTGATCGGACGGAGATCACCTTCCACGAAGGGATCACAGCCGTGGTCGGCCCCAATGGGTGCGGCAAGTCCAACATTTCGGATGCCATCCGCTGGGTCCTGGGGGAGCAGCGCCCCACAGCCATCCGGGGGGCCCGGATGGAGGAAGCCATCTTCCAGGGGACTGTGGGCCGCCGACCGGTGCATCGCGGCTCCGTCACCATGGAGTTGTCCAACGCCGGTGGGGCGCTCCCGGTTCCCTTCGAGGAGGTGGAGATCGCCCGGACGGTCTTCCGGGACGGTGGCTCGGAGTACCGGCTGAACCGCTCGAGCTGCCGACTGAAGGACATCCAGGAGCTCTGCCGGGACACCGGACTCGGGGCGAACGCCTATGCGGTCATCGAGAATCGCATGATCGACGCGATTCTGTCGGATCGGGCCGAAGAGCGTCGGGGTCTCTTCGAAGAGGCGGCGGGAATCGGCAAGTACAAGGACCGGCGTCGCGCCGCGTCCCGCCGACTGGAACGGGCCGAAGCCGACCTGCAGCGACTTGAAGATCTGATCGGCGAGGTGGAGAGCAAGGTCCGCTCCCTGGCTCGGCAGAAGGGTCGAGCTCAGCGGTACACCGAACTCCGCAGGCGGCGATTGGATCTGGATGTCACCCTGATCGGCCGGGAGTTGGAGGCACTCGAGGGTCGCCGGTCCGAGATCGGTCGAGCCCTCACATCCGCCGATGACCCGGAACTCCTCCAGGCCCGGGTTGCCGAATGGGAGGCCCGCCTGGAATCGCTTCGTGCGACCCGGGTGGAGGCGGAGCGGGCGCGGACGGACGTGGCGGGGCGGACGGAAGGCCTCCGGACCGACATTGTCCGGCTGGAGCGGGAGGTCGCCGTGGCTCGGGAGCGGGAAGAGAACGCCCGCCGGAGGCTGGAGCGGATTTCCGTGGAGCGACAGGAATCGAGTCACACCCTGGAGCGCGCCGAAGCCGAGGTCCAGGAGGTCCGGTCGGGCGAGGTGGAGCGAAGCAAGGCCCTGGACACGCTCCGGGACGAGCTCCGGCTCCGCCGGGCCGCTTCGCAGGAGGTGAGGACGCGTCTCGCCTCGGCTCGAGGAGCTTTTGAGTCCATGGAGCAGCGGGAGCGGGAGCTGGCCCGGCGAACGGCGCAGCTCCGTGGAGACATCGATGCCGCCGGTGACCAGGCCCGTGACCTGGAGCTGCGTCGGGATCACCTGGAAGAGGAGCGCGAACGGGCCAGGCTCGCTCTGGAGGAGCTGGCGGCGCAGGGCGACCTCTTTACGGACCGCATCGCCCAACTCTCAACCGGCGTCGACGAGGCCCGGAAGTCGGTGGATGTGGCCAGTCGGGAGGTGGACCGTGTCCGGATGGAGGCGGAGGGGGTCCGTCGAGTCGAAATGGAGGCCGAGGATCAGGCCGCAGCCCTGGAGACTCGTCTCCGTGCCCTCGAACGGATGGAGCGGGACCGGGAGGGTATGGATCCGGTTCTGAAATCCCTTCTGGCCGCTCCTCCGCCTGGCGTCCTCGGCGTTCTGGCCGACTATCTGTCCGCGCCTCCGCAGGTCATGGCTGCCGTCGAGGCCTATCTCGGGGTCCTCAGCCGGGGCGTGGTGGTGGAGGATGAGTCTGCAGCCCGCCGTCTGGTCGAATGGTTCCAGCGGGAGTGGCGCAAGGGGGGCGGGCTCGTCATCCTCCCCCTGGACCGCGTGACGGACGAGTCCGGAGAGGGGCCGCTGCTGGATCGACTGGACGTGAAGGAGGCCGGGGCTCCCTGGGTCCGGGCTCTCCTGGACCGTGTGGACTTCAGCGGAGAGAGCGGAGACGTCCTCACCCTGCCCACTGCCGAGGAGGCCGTCACTGCCGCGGGCCTGGTGCGCAGTCGCCCTGGACTCCTGCGGGTGGGAAACCCACTGGGGGCGACGGGTCTCCTGGAGCGCCGCGGCGAATTGGAGCAGCTCCGGCGGGACGCGGCGCTGGCCCGGGAAGAAGCCGACCGGACCCGAGAACGGCGTGAGGCCGTCCATTCCCTGGTCCAGGAAGCCGAAGCGGCCCTCCACGAGGCTCGCCGGGGAGCGCGGGCTTCCCAGGATCGACTCCGGGAGGCCGAGGCGGAGGCCAGGGAGCAATCGGCGGATCGGGCACGACGGGAAAGGGCTCAGGAAGAGATCCAGCGTCAGATCCAGGCTACGGCGGCGGCCATGGAGCGAACCGATGAGCGAGCCGCCACCGCCCGTGCGGAATTGAAGGAGCTGGCTGCAGGCGAGAGCGATCTCGCTCGAAGTCGGGACGAGGCTCGGCAACGCCTGGAAGAGGTGCAGGAGGAGTGGGAATCTATCCGAACCCAGGTTTCGGAGCTGACCGTGAGGGAGGCCCGAGCGGAAGGAGACGTCGAGCGCCTTCGTGAGCGCCTCGGGGAGTTGAATCGTCTGGCCGAGCGGAATCGGCGGCGGCTCGAGGCCCTGGACGGCGAAGAGGAAGGTCTTCAGAAGGGGGTGGCCGAAGCCGCTGCAACCCGCTCCCAGGGTGAGGTGGAGATCCAGAGGCTCTTCTCCCTCCGGGACGAGGCGACCGAGGAGCTCCGGCAGCAGGAGGAGGTCCTGCGCGCCATCCAGGAGGAGGTGGAGGCGGCTGAGGCCCGGAGCCGGGAAGCCCGGTCCAGCGAGCGGCAGGCGGCAGATGTCCGCCATCGCCTGGAGTTGGAGAGCCGGGAGTTGGAGGGACGCATCGGGCGGGTTCAGGATCGGCTGGAGGGGGAATGGGGGCGGTCCCTGGAGCAGCTCACCCGGGATGCCCACGTCCTGGACGGCGAGACCGCCGACCTCCGCGAAGAGTTGGCGGAGGTTGTGGAGCGCCTGGGAAAGATGGGCCCCGTGAACATGCTCGCCGTGGAGGAGCACGAGGAGGAGTCGGCGCGACTCGACTTCCTGAGGGAGCAGCGGGACGATCTGGTGGATGCCAGGAATGACCTCCGCAGCGCCATCCGCGAGATCAACGCCACGGCGACGCGGCTCTTCCAGGAGACCTTCGAAGCGATCCGCGACAACTTCCGCAGCACCTTCCTCCGGCTCTTCCAGGGCGGGGAGTGCGACCTCTGGTTGGAAGATCCCCAGGATCCGCTCGAGTCCGTCATCGAGATCCATGCCTCGCCCCGTGGAAAGCGGACTCAGCGAATCGACCTCCTGTCCGGAGGAGAGCGGGCGCTCACGGCCCTCTCCCTCCTCTTCGGGATCTATCTGGTCAAGCCGTCGCCCTTCTGCGTGCTGGACGAGGTGGACGCGCCACTGGATGAGTCCAACATCGGCCGGTTCATCCGCCTCCTCCAGGACTTCAAGGCCCAGACGCAGTTCATCGTCATCACGCACAATCCCCGGACCATCGAGGCGGCGGATTGGATCTACGGAGTGACCATGGAGGAACCGGGAGTCAGCTCAATCGTGGGCGTACGTCTTGAAGAAGCGCTGGAAGCGGCGGGGGCGGTGGTTTGAGAAGGGCCTCCGAGACAGTGCGTGATGCGATGTGCGGCTTCCGGTCCAGCCTCGGAAGGGCATCGTGCGGGTGACCGTCCTGGGCGCTGGAACCCTCCTCCCCGACGACGATCACCGCTCTGCCGGTCACCTGGTGGAAGGCGATGGTTTCAGCCTTCTGCTGGATTGCGGCAGCGGCGTGCTCCACGGGTTCCAGCGCTGGGGACTGGACTGGTCGGCCCTCACCCATGTCGCCATCTCCCACTACCATACCGATCATTTCGGGGATCTCCCCGCTCTGCTCTGGGCGCTCCGGTACGGGATCGAGGGTGGTCGGGAGCTCCCCCTCACGGTGCTGGGGCCGAAGGGGTTGAGCGATCGTTTGGAAGGACTGGCTCGGGCCTACGGGGAATACGTACTGGACCCGGGGTTCCCGCTCCTGGTGAGGGAACTCCCCGATCGTGGGCGCTGGGAAGACGCGGGCCGACGATTCTCCCTTCACACCCATCCCACACCCCACACGGACGAGTCGGTGGCGTACCGGATCGAGACCGGATCGGGAAGGCTGGGATACACGGGAGATACGGGGCCGGCGCCGGAGTTGGGGGCCTTCATGGCGGGATCGGATCTCTTGGTGGCAGAGTGCGCCTTCCCCTCCCAGGACTTTCCCGGCGCCCACCTGGATCCGGTCAGCGTCGCCGAGATCGCCTGTGCAGCGGATCCACAGCTTTTGGTGCTCACCCACCTCTATCCGCAGGTGGATCGGACCGGACTTCCGGGGCTGGTGCGGTCCCTGGGGTTCGCCGGTGAGGTCCTTGTGGGCCGGGACGGCCTGCAGATCCAGTGGCACTCCGGCGGAACCCCCGATTCTCCCGAGGGTTCGAATGTCCCGGCCCTCCACATACATGTACTTCCCCCTTCCAGAGAGTAAACCATGCTGGTGGTGATGAAGCAGAACGCCGCGCAATCTTCCATCGATCGGGTCGTGGATACGATCCGGTCCATGGGGTACGACGCCCGACCCATTCCCGGGCGTCAGCGGACCGCGGTAGGGCTCATCGGAAACGACGGGCGAGTGGACTCGGCCCGTTTGGAGGGCCTCGAGGGGGTGCTGGAGGTCATCGAGGTCAGCCGGCCGTACAAGCAGGTCTCCCGGGAGTGGAAGCCGGAAGACACGGTGGTGACCCTGGCCAACGGCACGCGGATCGGTGGTCCGGAAATTGTGGTGATGGCGGGACCGTGCGCGGTGGAGAGCCGGGACCAGATCGTGGGAATTGCCCGGACGCTCCGGGACATGGGCGCCACGGTCCTTCGAGGGGGAGCTTTCAAGCCGCGCACGTCGCCCTACTCCTTCCAGGGGCTCGGGATCAAGGGACTCGAGCTGCTGGCCGAGGCTCGGGAGGCGTCGGGCTTGGCGGTGGTGACGGAGGCGCTGGACGCCGAGGGTGTGGACCTGGTGGCGGAGTACGCCGACATCATCCAGATCGGCGCGCGCAATATGCAGAACTACACCCTTCTCCGCCGGGCGGGTAGAGCGGGCAAGCCGGTTCTCCTGAAGCGGGGGATGTCGGCCACCATCAAGGAGCTTCTCCTTGCCGCCGAGTATCTGCTGGCCGAAGGCAATGATCAGGTCATTCTCTGCGAGCGGGGGGTCCGGAGCTTCGATACCCATACCCGAAACCTGCTGGACCTGACCGCCATTCCGGTCATCCAGGGTCTTTCCCACCTTCCCATCATTGCCGATCCCAGCCATGGGACGGGGATCCGCGCCAAGGTGATTCCCATGGCGCGGGCGGCCGTTGCGGCCGGTGCGGATGGCGTGATGGTGGAGGTCCACCCCAACCCCGAGATGGCTCTCTCCGATGGGGCCCAGTCCCTCTTCCCCGACCAGTTCGCCGAGCTGATGGAGCAGATGCAGGTGATCTGTCGGGCGCTGGACCGAAGCCTGGTCCCGGCGCTGGATGCCGAGCCATCCCTTCCTGTCTCCTGAGTCCTCGCAGCCCCGTCTCCTGAGTCTACGGAGCCCCGTCTCCTGAACCCACTCGGCCCCGGTTCCCGACCCACTCAGCCATGGGTTCGCCCCAGCCACCGATCGATCTTTTCGAGGGTCAGCCTCCGTCTGCTCCGTGGAAGGAGAGGTCGGAGCCGCGAAAACGGATCCCGATGGTCTTCCACGGATTCTCCGGAGGTTTTCGGGGCTTCCAGGTTGCGCGGGTCGGGGGAGGGGGAAGATGGCCAGGAGATCGACCGTCGACTGGGGACGTCGGGGCGAGGCACTCGTGGCGGGATCGCTCGAGTCGTCAGGGTGGAGGGTGCTGGACCGGAACTGGCGGGACGGACCCAGGGAATTGGACCTGGTGGCCTACCGCACCGAAGTCCTCGTCTTCGTTGAGGTGAAAACCCGGCGGTGCCGGGGGAGGGAACCGGGAGGGCTGGTGGAAGAAGCCCTTCTCTCCATCACCCCCCGAAAACGTCGCGATGTGGAGCGAGCGGCCCGGGCTTGGCTGGGGCTTCTGGCCCGGGAAGTGAGAGAGGGACATCCAGCTTCCCCAGGTCCGGCCTGGCCTCGGGAAATCCGCTTCGATGTGGCGGTGGTCCTCCTGGAGGCGGGGCGGCACGCCATGACCTATCTGGCGGATGCGTGGAGGCCCAGGTGGGACATCGGTTGACGCCCCACCCCCCTTCCCATTAGCATCTAGTCGTGCCCCAGGCCCGTAGAGCGAAAGCCCACGAATCCCGTCAGGACCTCGCCGGTAGCAGCGGTAAGTGTGGTGATCGTTGCTACGGTTCGCCTGGGGCATTTTTTTTCGGGGATCCCTGAGTCGCTGCGTCGAGACGGGGTTCCAGAGGATCCGTTTGTTTTCCCGCCTGACCCGTCCCGCCTTTGTCCCACACCGCTCTCGCTCGCCGCTATCGCCCCCGCCGTTTCTCCGAGGTGGCGACCCAGGAACATGTTTCGGAAACCCTTCGCAGGGCCGTTTCCGGCGACCGGGTGGGCCATGCCTATCTCTTTTCTGGACCGCGCGGTGTCGGCAAGACCACGCTGGCGAGGGTGCTGGCCATGGCCCTCAACTGTCCCGACCGGACCGCCGAGGGGGAGCCCTGCGGGGTTTGTGGAAGCTGTGTCAGCATCTGGTCCGGAACCACGTCCCTGGATGTGGTGGAGATCGACGCGGCATCGAATCGAGGGGTGGATGACGCCCGGGATCTCCGAAGCCGGGCCATGTACGCCCCCTCCGAGGAGGGACGCTTCAAGGTGTACATCGTGGACGAGGCGCACATGCTTACCCGCGAGGCATGGAACGCGCTCCTGAAGGTGCTGGAAGAGCCTCCTCCACGCGTCATCTTCATCTTCGCCACCACTGAGCCTGAGAAGATCGAGCAAACGGCGGCACCGATTCTGTCCCGGTGCCAACGCTTCGACTTTCGACGGGTCGGGGTCCCCGACATCGTTCAGCGTCTTGGCGAGGTGTTGAGCCGTGAGGGGGCCACCGCGGAGGCCGAAGCCCTTCGTCTTGTGGCGCGTAAGGCCGACGGAGGTATGCGGGATGCCCTGTCCCTTACCGATCAGGTGCTCTCCCTCTCCGATGGGGTGGGGCTCTCGGTGGAAACGGTGCGTCGGATCCTGGGCGTGGTGGACGAAGAGCGTTTTCTCCAGGCGCTGGATCTGGTGGCTCAGCGGGACCAGGCCGGCATCTTCGCCCTGGTTCAGGACCTCCTCGACGGAGGTTATGACCTGGTGGAATTCTACCAGGGACTCCTGGACGCCCTCCGAACCCTGCTGCGCCTGCGGGTGGGCTCGCCGGTTCCTGAGTTGACCGGCGATTCCCTGGAAGCGTGGCGAATGCGGGCTTCCTCATTCGAGGCCGCCGATCTGGTGCGGATGCTGGGAATGGCGGCGGAACTCGAGGCGAGAGGGGGAATGCGGAGAGCCTCCCAGCCCCGTATCCTCCTCGAGCTCCTGCTGATCCGCTTTGCTCTCATGGACCGGACGGTGGAGATGGAGACGCTCCTTCGCGCTCTCGGGGGCGAGGCTCCACCCCCGCCTACCACGCCTCGTTCTCCGACTCCGATCCCAGACTCCGGTCCCGCCCGGACGGCGCTGTCTGCGTCGCAGTCATCGCAGCCCTCCGCCATGGATTCGCGTCCGACCCGGCCGGAGCCTCGGGAACCACGGGCCATGGAGCCGGAGCCTCGGGAACCANGNGCCATGGAACCGGAGCCTCGGGAACCACGGGCCATGGAACCGGGGTCCCGGAAGGCGGAGACGGCGGAAGCGGGGCCGGCGAAACCGGAGTCGGCAGGACCGGAGACAACCGAAGCGGGGGCCCATGATCCGAGGTCCGACGCACCGCGTGTCACGGATCCGGGTTCCGCTGCCCCACGTCCCGCTGAGCCGGAGGCCGGCCTACTCGCCTCATCCCCCGGAATCCGCGAGGCATGGACGAGCCTGCTTCACGGCTCAGGGCATGACCTGCCGCCAGGGATCACCCCCCTCCTCCGAGGCGCCGAGATCGATTCCCGGGAAGACGGGAAATTGTCCATCGCGCTCCCGGCGGGGTTGGATCTGGAGCGACTCCACGGTCCTTCCATCCGCCGTACCCTGGAAGGCGCATTGGGTCGTCTGGCTGCCGGGGAGGTCCGGGTGGAGTTCCGGGAACTGACCCTGCCGGAGGAAGAGAGCGGCAGAAGGGTCTCCCAGGTACAGGTTCGAGAAGGGCTCCTGGACGACCTCCTGGAAAAGGAACCGGGTCTCAGGGGGGCGGTAGAATCCTGGGATCTCGATATTGTCGAATGACCATGCCCGCTGTGGGACCTCGCTCCTGTCTGGAGTGACGCGTCCCGGCGGGCTCCCTTACTACAGCCAGCACGGAGTCGTTCATGAACATGCAGGAACTGCTCAAAATGGGTCAGAAGATGCAGTCCCAGATATCGGAGATCCAGGCCAACCTGGATCGCGAGGAGATTTCCGCTTCGTCGGGAGGCGGCATGGTGACCGTCACCGTGGATGGGAAGGGCGGAGTGAGGGCCGTGGCCATCGACCCCGCCGTGGTCGATCCCGAAGACGTGGAGATGCTTGAGGATCTGGTTCTCGCTGCCGTATCGGAAGCCCAGAGCAAGGCCCGGAAGGTGTACGAGGAGCAGATGCAGAAGGCCACGGGAAGCCTCCCCTTGCCCATGAAGATGCCCGGCTTGTTCTGACGGCCCTGACGTGTCTCTCATCGATGAGGTGACCCGGGAGCTGTCACGACTTCCTGGCGTAGGCCCTCGAACGGCTCGTCGCCTGGTCCACCACCTCCTTCGCTCCTCTCCTGAGGAAGGCCGAAGGCTTGCCCGTGCGGTGGAGAGTCTGGTGGACCGGATCCACCCCTGCAGGATCTGTGGGAACTACACCGAGTCGGGGGTGTGCGGGGTATGTGGTGACACGGAGCGCGACCAGGCCACGGTTTGCGTGGTGGAAAGCGCCTTCGAGGTGGAGTCCATCGAGAGGACGGGGCAGTTCCGGGGTCTGTACCATGTACTCGGCGGACGGCTTTCTCCCCTCGATGGTGTCGGGCCGGAGAATCTGAGGATTGATGCCCTCCTGGACAGGGTCCGGGATGGGGGTGGTAGGATTCGTGAGGCGATCCTGGCCACGAACCCCTCCGTTGAAGGAGAGGCCACCGCAGTCTACCTTGATAGCATCCTCCGGTCCCAGGGTGTCCGTGTGACGAGGCTCGCCCGAGGCATTCCTGTAGGGAGTGATCTGGAGTACGTAGACGGCTCTACCCTGGCCCAGGCGCTGGCGGGCCGTCGAGAGATGTGAATGAACCCGAACCATCGGTTTCCAGTCATGGACGCTGCAACGAAACGAGTACTTCGAATCGCCGGATTCACCATCCTGACCGCAGGTCTGGTTGGGGCCGCTTCGGTTCTCCTCGTTCGAGACCAGATCGTGCGCCAGCGTCGAAATCTGTTCGATTCGCTTTCCCTGAAACGGATGGCGGCGCTGGAGCACATGGCCCGGCAGGACCCTTCCGTGAACAACATCACCCTGCTGAAGGACTACATCAGCTGGGAACCTCGAAAGATCCTCAGGAACCGCGCCCGCGCCATCGTGGAGAGGATGGAAGCGGAGGCGGCGGGTTTGAACGGATCCGCCGCCGAGGCCCGGCCCTGAACCTCCAGGTGGGTTCGGTCCGGCCCTGGCACGGGGTCTGGGGAAGGCCTTCCCCGGGACATCGGTCAAGCGGCTTGCCTAGCTCCCGCCTCTGGGCCAGTTTAGCACTCCTTCCGACGACATGGCCCCGTTGGACGTGGTGTTCCCTGTCCACGCACCGAGCCTCCAGTCCCGTGAACCCTGGTTGGACGATGCTAACTGGTTTTCCTCCTGCTGTTCCCATTGCATCAGGCGTCCGGATTCGTTGGAATCCACTGGAGCGCTCCGGCTTGTGGGCCGCCGCGCTGGAGGGAGCGGTTTCGAGCCCCCGGGGAGGTGGCCGTCCATGTCGATGATCAACTACGCCGCCAGGGAGATCAACTGTAAGATCGTCTATTACGGGACGGGGCTCGGGGGAAAGACCACCAACCTGGAATACGTCTATTCCAAGGTGGATCCGGGTACCCGGGGGAAGATGATCTCTCTCGCCACAGAGGCCGATCGGACTCTCTTCTTCGACTTTCTTCCCATCGACCTGGGGTCCATCCGAGGCTTCAAGACCCGGTTCCACCTCTATACCGTTCCGGGGCAGGTCTACTACAATGCGAGCCGCAAGCTGATCCTGAAGGGGGTGGATGGCCTCATCTTCGTGGCCGACTCACAGATGCACCGCCGGGAGGCGAACATCGAGGCGATGCACAACCTGTATGAGAACATCGAGGCCTACGGATACGACCTGTCCCGGATTCCCTTCGTGATCCAGTACAACAAGAGGGATATGCCGGAAATTGCATCCATGGAAGAGCTCCGGAGCGAGTTGAATCCCATGGGTGTCCCGGATTTCCCGGGGGTGGCGGTCAGGGGAGATGGGGTTTTCGAAACCCTGAAGTCGGTGAGCAAGCAGGTGGTCAAAACGCTCAGTTGACCTCCTGACCTCATGGCCGGCTCTCGATTCAACCTCCCCAACGTCATCACCGTAGCGCGCATTGCGGCGTGCCCGGTGGTTTTCGTGTTGGCCCTCGGTCACAGCGCCGGAGTTTTCCTGGCCGCCTTCGTCGTCTTCGTGGTGGCTGCTGTCTCCGACCTCTGGGATGGCTATCTGGCGCGAAAGCATGGGCTGATCACCGATATGGGAAAGCTGCTCGATCCATTGGCGGACAAGCTTCTCATGGCCGCGACCATGATCCCTTTCTATCTGGTCTCCCATCGCCCGGAGGCCATCTGGGACATCCCCTGGTGGGGAGCGATGCCGCTCTGGGTCCTTCTGGTGATCTTTGGTCGAGAACTCTTTGTCACCCTCTTCCGAAGTTGGGCGGCTCGCCGTGGGGCCGTCATCTCCGCAGGGCCGTCCGGTAAGTACAAGGCCTTTACGCAGAACATCTTCAGCGGTGCGCTTCTCCTCTGGTACGCCCTGGCCCTCCACGCCGGACAAGCGGGGTGGGAGGGGAGCCAATTCTGGGGGTTCTGGGAACCTTTCCACGGAGGTGTAGTGGGTCTGGGCCTGCTGGTGGCCCTGGTGCTGACGGTCTACTCCATGGGGGTCTACATGGTGCAGAATCGCTACCTCTTTTCGGGAGCGGCAGGTAAGGGATCCTCGTGATGGAACCTGCAGAAGCCGGGGGTACTCCCCGGGCGAGGATCCTGACCATCGGCGATGAGCTCCTCTCCGGAGAGCGTCTCGACGGCAACTCCCGTTGGCTCGCTGAGCACCTCCACGAAATGGGATTCCTGGTGGTCGGCTTGGAGTCCGTGGGTGATGATGAGGAAGTGATTGCCCAAGCACTGGCAAGAGGAAGCTCGGGTGCCGACTTCCTCGTGGTGACCGGAGGTCTGGGTCCGACCAGGGACGACCGGACCCGGGAGGCGGTGGTCCGGGCCTGGGGTGTCCAGCTCCGTGAGGACCCGGGGATCCTGGCGGAACTCCGGAGGCGTTTTGAGGCAAGGGGGTTCCCCGAGTTACCGGCGACCAACCACCGGATCGCCCTGGTTCCCGAGGGCGCCGATGCGCTCATGAATCAGCGTGGTTCGGCACCCGCCATCTGGTTTCATCCCGAGACCGCACAGGACGGGGCCTTTTCCCGGAGTGACAGTCCTCCGGCGGTCCTCCTTCTGCCCGGTGTGCCCGACGAGATGAAGCACCTGATTGGACAGGTGGCTGCGCCCAGGATCCGGCGAACGTTCGGGTTCCGTTTCTCCCCATCGTCCACCCGGATCCTCCTTACGACGGGCATTCCCGAGTCGGAGTTGGCGGGACGGATCGAGGCGCTTCTGGACCGCGAGGGTGATGGAGGTGTGGAGGTGGCATACCGACCTTCTCTTCGTGGCGTGGAATTGAATCTCCGAGCGTCCGGGCCCGACGCCAACCTACGCGTCGGGCGGGTGGAATCCCTTCTCCAGCCGGTCCTCGACCCGTACCGCTACGACCAGGATGGCTCGGACCTGGCTGCGGCCGTGGGCCGGCGGCTGGCCGCTCGGGGCTGGTCGGTGGCGCTGGCCGAGAGTTGCACGGGAGGGGAGGTTCTCTGGCGTCTCACGTCGGTACCTGGAAGTTCTGCCTGGGTCCAGGGTGGCGTGGTGGCGTACGCCGATGAGGTGAAGCGCGACGTCCTTGCCGTCGGCGAGAAGACGTTGGAGACGCACGGAGCCGTTTCCGAGGCTGTTGCCCAGGAGATGGCCCGAGGTGTACGACGGGTCGTTCCGGCCCAGGTAGGGGTGGCCATCACCGGCGTGGCGGGTCCTGGGGGAGGATCGAAGGAGAAGCCCGTGGGCACGGTCTGGTTTGCCCTGTCCCATGACGGGGGATGCCGGGCCGAGAGCATCAGGTTTCCGGGTCACCGTGCCGAGGTGAGGGAGCGGGCGGCCCAGCACGCACTCCACCTCCTCTACCGGTTCCTGGAAGCCGAGGCGACCGAACCCACCCACGGGCGGAGTGTACCTTCCGTTCCAGGTTCAGGGTAGGGGACTGGGCCGCTGCCCCACTGAGCCGTATACTCCCAGTTACTCGACCACGAACGGACCATCCACGGGCCGTTGGCTTTGAAGAGGACAGCAGATCCATGAGTAGATCCCGGAAAACGACGGAAGAGTCCCCGGCGACCCCATCGTCCCAGGCCGAAGGGGAGGGGCCGACCGAGGGGCCGGACGGCGACCCCACCACGACCGAGGATGGACATTCGCTGTCCATGGCGGATGGCGTCACGGTGGACGGAGAGGCGGAGGGCGCCCTCGGCAGGGAGCTCGAGGAGCTGAACGACCGACATCTTCGTCTTGCCGCTGAGTTCGACAACTTCCGCCGTCGATCCCATGCGGAAATGGGTCAGGCCGGAACCCGGGCTCAGGCGAGTCTGGTCGGGAGCATCCTGGATGTCCTGGATGACTTCGAGCGTGTGGCCACACTGGACCCGGAGCAGGCCACCGTACAGTCGGTGCTCGAGGGGGTGCGGCTCATGGAACAGAAGCTGCGCCGTGCCCTCATCGGCGCCGGGTTGGAAGAGGTGGATCCCCATGGCGAGACGTTCGATCCCAATGCCATGGAGGCGATGATGCGGGTTCCCGCCGATTCGCCGGATGAGGATGGAGAGGTTGCGCAGGTCTTCCAGAAGGGCTTTGTCTTCAAGGGGCACCTTCTGCGACCCGCTCGGGTCAGCGTGAGAGTCCACGAGTGAGGCGGAGCAGGGTCGGCGGAGTGGGAGGGGACAGGCCATGAGTACCCAGTCCAGGGATTTCTACGAGGTGCTTGGCGTCGCGCCTGATGCCGATGCCGATGCGATCCGGAAAGCCTACAGAAAGCTGGCCAAGCAGTATCACCCCGACGCCAACCCCGGGGACGAGAGCGCCCAGTCCCGGTTCCAGGAGATCGGGGAGGCCTACGCGGTCCTCTCCGACGAGGAGAAACGGAAGAAGTACGACCAGATGCGGCGGCTGGGTGCCTTTGGCCTCGGCGGCGGCGAGCGTCCCCGATGGAGTGGCGAGTCCCGTGATCCCAGGTCCGAAGCGGCGGGTGGATTCGCCTTCGAGGATCTGGGCGGGATGGGGGGATTGGGCGACCTCTTCAGCTCCATCTTCGACCGGAGTCGGAAGGGGCCCACCGGGGGGGCGGGCACCGGAACCGCCGCCACCCGGGGTCGCGATGTCGAACTCCAGGTTGAGATTGGCTTTGAGGTGGCGGCTCGCGGAGGGAAGGTCACGCTGCGGGTGCCGGTGACCGAAGACTGCGCCGGGTGCGGTGGCTCGGGTGCGGCGCCGGGAACGGGTCACCGAATCTGTGGCGAGTGTGGCGGGTCCGGATCCATCTCCTTCGGGCAGGGCGGATTCGCCGTCAACCGGCCCTGTCCGGCCTGTGTTGGGAAGGGCCGCGTACCGGAGTCCCCATGTCAGCTCTGCCGGGGGTCCGGCATGGTTCGCCAGCGACGCAAGCTGGAGGTGCGGGTTCCGGCGGGCGTGGAAACCGGTTCACGCCTCAAGGTCAGTGGCAAGGGTGAACGGACTCCCGGCGGAGGACCGCCGGGTGATCTCATCCTGGTCTTCAAGGTGAAGGAACATCGATTCTTTACCCGGGACGGGTTGGACATCCACGTCCAGGTTCCCATCAATCTGGCCCAGGCGGTGCTGGGGAGCCGGGTGAAGGTCCGGACGCTGGAGGGGAAGCACGTGGTTCTCCGGATCCCTCCCGGAACCCAGAGCGGAACCCGGTTCCGCCTCCGGAACCAGGGCGTGAATCTCGACGGAAAGACCGGGGATCAATTTGTCGAGGTCCGGATCCAGGTGCCCACGTCTCTTTCCGATGAGGAACGACAGCACTTCGAAGCCTTCGCCGAAGCCGCGGACATGCGTCACTGAAGGGCGCCATCTCCCAGCGATTCAAACCCACTTCCGGGGAGCATCCATGAGACGCGTGACCGATCGTGACCTTCTCCGCTGGGAAGTCTGGACCCAGGCCTCAGGTGAGCGGGCATCGGGTCCGGGGCGAATCCTCTTTCGCAATGTGGATGCGCCGGTGGCCCGGAGTCTGGAAGCCGAGGTCTTGCCTGAGGAACTGGAACGCTGGGGGTCGCCTGGGGGTGTCGTGTACAACGCTCCCACCCACGACCTTCTGTCCATCCTGGAGCGGGCCGAGGCTCTGTCCTGATCGGGTGCCGGTTCCAGGAAGTCAACCGGTCCGGATTCGTCCTCCCCCCACCAACTCGTCCTCCCGGAACACGGCGCACGACTGGCCTGGCGTAACGGCAAGCTGCGGTGTGGCCAGGGTCAATTCGAGCGCGGAATCGTCGACCGTGGCCACTCGGGCCGGCACGTCCGGTGCCCGATGACGGAGCTGCACCCGGACCTGTTCCCCGGCTTGAGGAGGCCCGTGGAACCAGTTCAGGTCGTTTACGAGCACCCGTGACGAGCGCAGCGCCTCCTGGGGCCCCACCACAACGGTACGTGTTTCCGGCTCCACCCGGATCACGTAATGGGGTTCGGAGAATCCACCTCCCAGTCCCTTTCGCTGACCCACCGTGAAGCCGGCATATCCGGAGTGCTCGCCCACGAGCTGGCCGTCCACGTGGCGAATGGGACCGGGCTCGAGTGCCGGGTGCCGGGGCGTCAGTCGCTTCCGGAGGAGATCCCGGTAGTCACCGGTGGGGACAAAACAGATCTCCTGCGACTCGGGCTTCTCCGCCGTGACGAGTTCGAGCTGTCGGGCTCGTTCCCTGACCTGGGGCTTGGTGAGGGAGCCCAGGGGGAAATGGAGCAGGGGCAGCAGTTCCGGTGGAAGGCCCCAGAGGAAGTAGCTCTGATCCTTGGCTCGGTCCACACCTCTCAGCAGACCCGCCCGCCCATCGTCTCCCCGAAACGAGCGGACATAGTGACCGGTGGCGATGCCATCACATCCCAGAGCCCGACCGCGGCGAAGGAGATCGCCGAACTTGGTGTTGGCGTTGCACCGGACGCAGGGGTTGGGCGTTCTCCCCCGGGCGTATTCGGTCACGAAGTCGTCGATGACGTCCCGGGTGAACTCTTCTTCCACATCGAAGACGTAGTGGGGGATTCCCAGGGCGTCCGCCACACGACGGGCATCCATGATTCCGTCCAGCCCGCAGCAGGTCCGGCCGTGGGCAGGCGTATCCTGATAGCAGAAGGTCTTCATGGTGACGCCCACCACCTCATGACCCGCTTCGGCGAGCAAGGCGGCGGTGACCGAGGAATCCACGCCTCCGGACATGGCGACCAGAATCCGATTCGCAGCCATGGGTCTCACATGCAGGGGGTCAGAGGGGGCCGCCGAAGGCGCGGCGAACACCCTCTACGACCCGAATGATCACGGATCCCGCCTCTTCCACCTCAGAAGCCCGCGTGTTCCACCCCAGGGAGATCCGGAGCGGGGCTACCCGAACGGCGTGCGCCTCTCCGTACAGGGCAGCCAGGACCGGACTGGGACCCGTCGCCCCACTCCGGCAGGCCGATCCGGCGGAGACGGCCACCCCCTCCAGGTCCAGGGCGCCCGGCAACACATCCAGGGGAACCCCCGGAATCCCCACATTCAGGATGTGGGGAGTCCGGCGGCCTTCCGATCCATGGATGACGAGGTCCGGAATCCCCTCCCGGAGTCGGGCCTCGAGGGCGTCGCGTAGGGCCCCCAGCCGGGACCACTCGGCCTGCCGCTGGCTGACGGCCGCTTCCAACGCCACTGCCGTACCCACCGCGCCGGCCACATCTTCCGTGCCGGGGCGCAGTCCATTCTCCTGGCCCCCTCCGAAGAGGGTCGGATGAAGGGTCACTCCGCGCCCTGCCACCAGAACCCCCATGCCCGGTGGTCCGCCGAGTTTTCGGGCGGACAGCGAGAAGAGGTCCACCGCAGCAACGATGGGAACCGGGTCCAGCCGACCCACGCCCTGGACCCCGTCCACATGGACCTGGAATCGTCGCTCCCTCGCCCAGTGTGCCACCTCCGCGATCGGGAGGACCAGGCCCGTCTCATGGCTCACCCACAAACACGAGACCAGTCCGCCGAAAACGTCGCCGGATCCGTTCTCCGTCGCGTTGGCTCGCAGGCTCTCCAGTGCGTCGTCCAACCGAGCCGATCCGTCCGGTGCCACCGGGAAGATCTCCACCCGGCCGCCCTCGGCCTCCACCTCCCGGGCTGCGGCCGCCACGGCCGAATGCTCGACGGCGGAGTGGAGGAGTCGAGGCCGGCCACCCGTCCGCCGAACGGACCGGGTCCACCCGAGTATGGCCAGGTTGTCCGATTCGGTCCCTCCCCGCACGAAGACGACGGACATGGGATCCGCCCCCAGAACCCCTGCGACGCGGTGCCGGGCTTCGTCCAGGCGGGCGCGCGCCTCCCGTCCGTACCGGTGGGGAGATGACGGATTCCCCGGGGTGCTCTCCTCCACCTCGCGCATGGCGGCCCTCACCTCCGGCCTCAGCGGGCTGGAGGCGGCATGGTCCAGATAGATGTAGTCCATGGCCGGCCCTCGCGATCAATGCTGTCTTGGAAGCGGGGTATGAACCCGATAGGATGAGATGCGAGTCCCCTGCCGCTTCCTTCTCCCCCTGTGGTCCATGCCGTCACGCGTCGAGTCCGAACGACCCCATTTCCCTCCCGGCCGTCCCCCCCGATTCAGGGCTACGGTGCACGGAACCATCTTCGCCGGGCGGGAGCGCCACCTTTCCACGCTTCAGCCCGGCGACCCCGTAGCGCTGATCCCCGATCCGCCGGGCCAGGAAGAACCCGACGTCTGGGTCCACCTGGCATCGGGCGAACCCCTGGGGCATCTTCCTTCGGAGATCGGTGCCTGGTTGGCGCCCTGGCTTCTGGGCGGTGGCGGGGCGACGGCATCCGTCCTACGGGCGTCGGGCCCGGAGGTGCCGAGTTGGCGCCGGCTCCTCCTGGAGGTACGTTGCCGCTGAACGCGGGACCGGATCAGAAACTCGACACGGCCAGCGATCCCAGTGACGGCAGCTCTACCGCTTCCCGCGTCCAGAACGGCTCGGCATAGGGAACCCGGATCAGTGACCCGTAGTGGGCCAATTGGGCCCGAACCTGCTCTTCCAGAGGTCTGGAACCTCCGGGATACACCTCTCCGGCCCCGGTCGCTCCATCCCACTGGGAAGCAAAGCACCTCATGGCCTCGAAGCGGCGCTCAATCTGCCCGGACACATCGATCAGGAAGCTGGGGTGCGGCGCCCTTTCCCGGAAGGTCAGGGCGTGGACCACCTTGAACGGACGATGGGGTTCCCCAGCGACCTCCTGGGCGTTGCGAAGGCCTGCGAGAAATGACGCATCCACCACGAGGGCCGCCGCTTCCCTGTGGTCGGGATGGCGTCCTTCGAGCCAGTGGGTGACCACGACTCTCGGCCGGAATCGGCGGATGAGTGCCGCCACGCGACGGCGCATGGGAAGGACGTTGGCGAGTTCTCCGTCCGGCAGACCGGCGTTCTCCCGGAACCGGGCTCCCAGGACCCGCGCTCCTTCCCGGGCTTCCCGCGCTCGAATCTCCGGAGTCCCCCTGGACCCCGTTTCGCCGGCGGTGAGGTCCAGGATGCCTACCGATTCGCCACGATCCACCGCAGCGGCCAGCGATCCGCCCACCAGAAGTTCAGCGTCATCGGGATGCGCGAAAATGGCGAGGACATCAACGGGATCGATCATGGAAGGGAGCCTGGGAGGACCCGATCAGGGAAGGGACTGGCGCTCGGCGACATACCCGCCTGCCGCATGTTCAAGTCGCAGGACGCGGCTCTCCCCATCGACCCAGAGGTCGCGGGTCTCTCCTCTCCCCTCCAGGCGAAGGTGACGGGCATCCACCGGGGTGCCACCGATCTGGATCCGGTCCGTCCCCACGACGGACACCTGAAGTTCGTACTGGGAACCTTCCCGGGGAATCAGGACGGGAACACTTCCACCCGATGTCCCCATTCGAGACGAGATGAAGAAGTACTGGTGTGCGACGTATCCAGCAGGACCGTACCCGGGGTGGCCCGGTACTCCCGCTCCTGCTCCCCACGCTCCGAACGCACGCTGGTCCGGAATCTCCGGTCTCCCAGGGTCACATAGATCTCCTCCTGGAAATGTCCGGAGATCCGGATCTGGTAGGCGGAGACCTCCATGTCCACACCCGTTGCCTGCAGCGCAGGCCTCAGATCGATACGGCCTTCGGGAACCTCCATCTGGATCTCGGCCGTGGCAATGACCTGCGCCTCGGGACCCTCACCGGATCTCCGGATGGCGAAGGTCTCCGTCCCAACCTCCCGACCGTCCACGTAGAGGGTGAAGGTCCCCTCGTCCACAGTGATGCCCTGGGCCCAGAGGGATGGTGTCGATGGAGTCGGGACCAACAGGGCCAGGGTGGCCAGTAGAAGAACGGCGCGGATGGGACCGGACCGGCGGCTGAACCACCGGCAGAGGCGGAGCGACTTCGGTGACATGGAGAACCCCTCGGTTACCGGTGGGTGTTGGGTTCGCGCCTGACCGCGACCTCCGAGGGTTATTCTACTCACTCACGGGGTCGAGCGGTCCCCTGCGCCTTTTTCCCCGGATCCCGGCCCCCCATGTTCAGGGGGCATCGCCGGGGGACCGGAGCGTATCCCGACCCGGACCGTTCCGGCCCCGGGACACAGGACACCCTGGGACGGACCCGGGTGCGAGTCAACAGATGAGCCAAGCCTCTCCCATCACCAAGCCGGCGCCGACGACGTGATTCCCCGCTCCCTTCTGGTTCCCATATGCCTCCTGGCATCGGGTCTGGCCAGTGCCGCCTGGATCGGTGGGGGTGGACCGGCCTGGCTGACAGTGGCCGCCTTCCTGGCGGTGCTCGGTCTGGTGGCCGTGAGCCGGGGCTTACCCGGCCCGTCGGGTTTCACAGGGTCCCTGGTTCCCAGCCTGCTCCTGGGAGTGGTGGTCCTCGGCTTTGCGGCCGCCGGCGACCTGGCGCGGTTCAGTCAGGGGTGGAGTGAGCGTGTCGAACTGTGGGAAGAAGGGGTTCAGCGGCGCCTGTCGGCCGAGTTGGATGGCTTGCTCACCCGGGCCGAGGCGGCATCCAACGCCGGTGCCCTCCGGTGGCGGGAGGGGGAGCAGCGTGCCCTTCTGGCTCCTGACGTGCTCCGTGAGGACATCCATGCCGTGATGATCTTCGATGGCCAGGGGCAACTCCGCTCCTGGGTCGGCACCCATCAGGGCCCGGTGCCTGCAGCCGTCCGTTCGGGGCAGGCTCGGTACATGTACCGCGAAGGAGCCATCTTCGGCTATCTGTACGTCACCCAGCCCCTCCCGGGAGGGGCTGGCGCGGCGGTGGCCGCCACCCTCCTTCGTGCCGACCTCCCCCCTGGACTTGACGAGGGTCTCCAGGATTTCACGTCCACATTCCAGCGGTCGCACGGCGCCAGGATCCTGGTGTCCCGGGCCGACCGTGTGGAGGGGCCCGGCGTGTGGGACCTCCGTTGGGACGATGAGGTGCTCTTCAGCGTCGATCTCGAGCCCCTCTCCGAAGCGGATGCCCTGGGGAGCCGCGCACGGCGGTGGGAGCGGGCGATGGCGGTGGGCATCGGAGTGTCCTGGCTTCTCCTGCTGATGACGACGGTGTCCGTTGGCGGAGCCCGGTTCATCGTCGGGCTGGGCATATTTCCACTGCTCCTGATCCTTCCCCTTGGGCGCCTCCTGGGCGCACCCCAGCTCTTCTCTCCCGGAGGGGTGCTCCTCCCGGTCCCCATAGAATTGACCCTGGGCGATGTCCTGGCGTTTACGCTGGCCGGGGTGTTCCTGGTGGGTGCACTCATGCCGACACGTGCGCCGCGCCTTCCCCCCTGGTTTTCCGTCAGCCTCGCCATGGCGGCACTCCTGGTCTTTCTCTGGGCCATGGGGAGGGGAGCCTCGGCCACCCTTCTGGCCGAGGGGGAGCTGGGCTGGGTCACCTTCGTCTGTGTCGCGTCCCTGACGTGCGGACTTCTCTTCAATCTCGCCTTCCACTTCAGCGGTTCGGCCCGGCCCCGGGAGGCCCAGCCCGTCCGACTGGTCCTGGCGCTTCTCGCCGGCTCGCTCCTGACCATGGTTGGAGCGGCTCTGGTCAGGGTTGGCCCCACTGTACCGACGCCCTCCCTCCTTCTCTTCGGAATCCCCCTCCTTCTCCTCATCACCGGGTTGCCCCGGTGGGAGGATCGTGGGGGGCGGGTCCTGGTGCTGACGGCCTCCCTGGCTCTGGGCGCCGCCACCGTCCTGCCATGGGGTTGGTCCCTTCGGGTCGAGGGACGAATGGCTCTGGCGGAGGAGCAGATGGAGCGGCTCGGTACGCGACCGGATCCCTTCCTCGAATTCCTCCTCCTCCGGGCCGGAGAAGAGGCGAGAGCCATGGCGGGAACCGGCCGAAATCCGGTGGAAGCCCTCTACGGGATCTGGACCCGGAGTGGACTCGCCCGGGAGGACGTTCCGGTCTGGCTCACGGTCTGGACACCGGACGGTCAGGCGCAGGAAGAGCTCCGAATCGGGGTGGAGGGAGATCGTCCGCCCCTCCCCATGGATCTGGTTCAGGAAGCCGTCGTCGAGGGCGATCTCCGTCTGCGTCGGTTTGACCTCACGGACATGCACTACGTTGCGGTCATCCATCTTTCCAGGGGGGCGTTCATCTCCATGGTCGTTCCTCCGAGACGGAGCCTGGCCACGCCGTCACCCCTTGGACCTCTCTTCTCCCCGGCACGGGCCGAGAGGGATCCGCTGGTCCTGATCCCCTTTCTGCCCGGTGAGCCGGCCTCGGAGGTGGAGGAACTGCGGTGGATCCGAACGGCGGAGGGGTGGCAGGGTGAGCTGGATCTCTTCTATCCCGACGAGGTGGTGCACGCCCATTACCGCGTGCCCCTCCCCGGCCCCCTCCTGGTCACGGCCAGGGGGACCCTCCTCCTCCTCCTCGTCCTGGGCACGGGAGCCATGGTCTGGGTCCTGGGTTACCGGACCGGAAGCGACGAACGGTGGTTGTCGGCGCCGCTGGCGGCGTGGTTCACAAGCTTCCGGGGGCGGGTCACCCTCACCCTCTTCGCCTTCTTCCTCATCCCCACCCTGGGTTTCGGGGCTCTGGCGTGGCAGACGCTGTCCGCAGCGGCGGGACGGACCGCAGAGACGCTGGCGGAGCGAGCCGCCGAAGAGGCGGCCGGATGGTTCGGGGAAGTGGGAGGGGCCATGGATGTCCTGGCCCGGCGTGCCGGCTCCGACCTCCTCCTCTACGATCGGGGTGAGCTGGTGCGAGGCTCCGTCCCCGAACTGGTGGATCTGGGCCTGTATCAGGGGTGGCTACCCGCCGATATCCACGGGCGGATGGTGGCTGGTGAGGAGCTGGTGACCTCAACCCGGGCCACCCTTGGGGGGGTGGAGTATGTGGTGGCGTTCCGCCGGATCGAAGGAGGGCAGGTTCTCGGTGCACCGGCTCCCCTGCAGGCCGGAGCCATGGCGCTCAGGCAGCGGGATGTAGCCGATCTCATCGCCTTCGCCGGTGTGGCCGGCGCAGGACTGTCCATCCTTCTCTCGCTGCTGGTGGGTCGAGCCCTGACGCGTCCGATCCAGACGCTGCAGGTGGCTTCGGAGCGGGTCGGGGCCGGGAACATGGGGGTGCACCTTCCCGAGGATCGACAGGACGAGTTCGGCGCGGTATTCGGAGCTTTCAACCGCATGGTAGATCGACTGGGAAGTACGCGCCGAGCCCTGATCCGGAGTTCCCGGCGAACCCGCGCCATCATGGAGGAGGTGGCCACGGGTGTGCTGGCCCTGGATCCCCAGGGAAGGGTCATCCTGGCCAACCCCCGGGCAGAGGAGCTCCTGGGCGTGTCACCGGAGCGAGGAGAGCCGCTCCCTCGCACCCCTCACCCCGATGATCTGCGGACGGCGCTGGCCCAGTGGGTGGAGGCGTACATCCGGGATGAGGTTCCGGCGGCCACCATGGAGTTTCAGGCGGGTGAGCGGCGGATCCGCGCCCGGGCCCGTCGGGTGAGCCGGCGAGGGCCGCCTGGCGGGACCGTACTGAGCCTGGAGGATGTGACCGATGAGCTTCGGACCGAACGCATCCTGGCCTGGGGCGAGATGGCCCGCCAGGTCGCCCACGAAGTGAAGAATCCCCTCACACCCATCAAGCTGGGCGTACAGCACGTCCGCAGGGCCTGGGTGGATGGACGCCCGGATTTCGACGAGATCCTGGAACGGAATGTGGAGACGATTCTAGCGGAAATCGACCGGTTGGCCGGCATCGCCGCCGGGTTCAGTCGATTCGGGGCGCCGGAGGAACCGGCCTCGCAGCCGCTGACGGCGGTGGATGCGGCGACGGTGGTGGGAGAGGTCATCGGGCTGTATCGAGCCGGCGAAGGTCCGGTGAGTGTGGAGTTCGAGTCGCCACCTTCGCTGCCCCTGGTCCGGGCTCGGCCGGGGGAGCTGAAGGAAGTCCTCCTGAACCTCCTGGAGAATGCCCGGGCGGCTCTCCCCTCCGGAGGGCTGGTGCGGGTTTCCGTCACTCCCTCCGACGACGAAGCGGGCGGTGTGGAGATCCATGTCCGGGACAATGGAGTCGGGATCCCACCCGAACTCCTCCCCCGGATCTTCGAGCCCCACTTCTCCACCCGCTCGGGCGGTGGAGGGCTGGGACTGGCCATCGTTCGACGATTGGTGGAATCCTGGGGCGGGACCGTGCGGGCCGAAAGCCTCGAGGGAGCCGGGACCGCGATGATCGTCTGCGTTCCGCCCTGGGAGAACGGAGTCCACACCGATGGGAATGGGGGATGACGGGGCACCGCCATGGGTCTAGCTTTGCGGGGTGGTTCGGCCCCTCCTTCCAGGAATCCGGCATGGCATCGATCAAATCTTCCGGCACTCACAGGCAGATCCAGATCACCGATCCGGAAGGTGCCTCCTCCCGGATGGTTTCCCTTGATGAAGTCCTGATCTGGCTGGAAGCGCATAGCGGTGCCATGGCGGCTCGGTGGCTCCTGGAGCTCAGGTCCCGAAGCCGTGACCTGGACCCGGAGGATGAGCGTCTGCTGGGAGAGTTCCTGGCCCTCCTGATCCGTCTCCTCCCGGAATGCCTCGGAGCTTACCGGCAGCAAGGCCTCCCGCTCCTTCACCAGGCGGCCGAACTCTACGGACACCTGGCGGCGCTGAGGGGGCTGGCGGCAGGAGAGGGTGTGGAGGAGATCCAGATTCTTCGGGAAGTCCTGCTCCGCTTCCTCTTTCGGGACCCGCCCGGTCAGGGCCGGGCCCGGGGCCTGGGGCTTCGGGAGTTGCTGCACCTCTCCAGGCTCGCGGATCAGTTGGTGACCCACACGAGTGTGGGGCATACCGACACGCTCTTCTTCAAGCTCTTCCAGGGGCACGGTGTTCCCAACTCCACTTCGGAGCAAACCCGCGCCGAGGTTCGGGATCAGTTGGACGAGATCCGCCGGGAGCTGGATGGACTCCGGGCATTGGACGTCGACCCGGGGGAGGAGAGATGAGCGACACCGAGGCGCGGGAAGGAGATGTCGTCCGCCGTGGAAGCGCTGCCGCGCCCCCTGCCCTGGAGTCTTCCGTGGGCGACATGGATCCCGAGGCGTTCCGGCGGTGGGGCAGGGAGGTGGTGGACTGGGTTGCCGAGTACATGGCCACCAGGGAGAATCTCCCCGTTCTCTCACGGAGTCGGCCCGGTGACCTCAGGTCGCAGCTCCCCGAAGATCCGCCTGAGGAGGGGGAGGATCCATCCCTCTGGCTGCAGGACTTCCAGGACATGATCCTCCCGGGGGTGACCCACTGGAATCACCCGGGCTTCCTGGCCTATTTCGCCATCAGCGGATCCGGCCCCGGGGTTCTGGGCGAGATGCTGACCGCAGCCCTCAACGTGAATGGGATGCTCTGGAGGACCTCGCCCGCCGCCACGGAGCTGGAGGAGCATGTGGTGGGGTGGCTGGCTCGACTGCTGGGACTCCCCGACTCCCTCTTCGGGGTGATCCAGGATACGGCGTCCTCCTCGTCGTTCGCGGCTCTGGCCGCAGCCCGGCACCAGGCCTTTCCGCAGGTCCGGGCCCATGGACTCACCGGCTCTGCACCCGGGCGTGTGTATGCCTCGGCCGAGGCCCACTCTTCCATCGAAAAGGCCGTGATCGCCCTGGGGCTGGGCCAGGCGGGGCTGACCCGGATTCCCACGGACGCAGACTTCCGGATGCGCCCCGAGGAACTCCAGCGAGCCATGGCGGAGGATGTGGAGAGGGGGATCCAGCCCGTCGCCGTGGTGGCGACGCTGGGAACGACCTCCACCACTTCCGTGGATCCCCTGGCCGAACTCCTACCTATCGCCCGGCGCCACGGGGCCTGGGTCCATGTCGATGCCGCCTACGGGGGCGCTGCGGCGGCTCTCCCCGCGTTCCGACCTCACTTCAAGGGATGGGAAGAGGCCGATTCCATCGTGGTGAACCCGCACAAGTGGCTCTTCACGCCGGTGGATTGCTCTGTGCTTTTCACCCGCAGGCGGGAGGTCCTTCGTGAATCCCTCTCCCTGGTTCCAGAGTACCTTCGGACCCGGGAAGAGGACGAAACCACCCAGCTCATGGATTACGGACTCCCGCTCGGACGGAGATTCCGTGCCCTCAAGTTGTGGTTCGTCCTCCGCCACTTCGGAGTCCGTGGGATCCGGGAGCGGATCGCCCACCACATCGAACTGGGTCAGCGCTTCGCCGGCCTCGTCGACGCTGCGCCCGATTGGATCCGGGTAGCCGCTGTCCCCTTCTCCACCGTGGTGTTTCGCTGGGCGCCCCATGACTCGGACCGGGACGGGCCCGGACTTGACGACGACAACCGTCGGATCATGGATGCAGTCAATGCCCGGGGCCAGGTGTTTCTCTCCCATACGCGGCTGGGAGAGCGGACCTGCCTTCGCATGTCGGTGGGAAATCTGGAGACCCGTTGGAGCCACCTCGAGACCTGCTGGACCCAGCTCGTCGAAGAAGCGGGACGGCTCCCACGGGAGCGGGCCGGAATCCCAGGTGCTGCCGCCGTTTCCCCCGAAGCCTCCTGAGGTCGCTGGGACCGCCTGAGGTCTCGGGGGGATCCGGTCGGTCCTGCTTCTTCAGACCTCCCGGACCTCCCGGGCCAGGTCCGCCATGGCCACCTTCGCGTCGGCGAAGAGCATCATCGTCCGGTTCTTGTAGAAGAGCGGGTTGTCGATGCCGGCGAATCCGGTGCTCAAACTCCGCTTGATCACCACCACTGTGGTGGCCCGATCGACCTCCACGATGGGCATTCCCGCAATGGCGCTGGCGGGATTCCGTGCCTCCGGATTGACCACATCGTTGGCTCCCACGACGATGGCCACATCGGTTCGGGGCATCTGGTCGTTGGCGTCGTCCAGGTCGAGGAGGAGTTCGTAGGGGATGTCCGCCTCCGCCAGAAGCACGTTCATGTGGCCGGGCATACGACCCGCCACGGGGTGGATGGCGAAGTAGACCTCCACGCCCCGCTCCTCCAGGTTCGAAACCAGCTTCTTCACCTCGTGCTGAGCCTGGGCCACGGCCAGACCGTATCCCGGGATGATGGCGACTCGGGAGGCGTGTCCCAGGAGCGGAGCCGCCTCCTCCGCCGTCGTGCTCCGGGCGGTCCTGGCGGGGCCATCCTGACCCACCGTCGTATCCACGCCACCGAAGGCACCGAACGCCACATTCGCCAACGAGCGATTCATGGCCCGGCACATGAGCTGGGTCAGGATGAGTCCGGCGGCGCCCACCAAGGCTCCGGCCAGGATCAGGAGGGCGTTGCCCAGGACGAATCCCGCCGCGGAGGCGGCCAGACCCGAATAGGAATTCAGGAGCGAGACCACCACAGGCATGTCGGCCCCGCCGATGGGGACCACCAGGAGGATCCCCAGGAGAAGGGCCGCACCGGCCATGGCCAGGACCAGGAGGGGATCAACGGGTCCGGCGGCCAGGAGGATCACTCCCGCCACCAGGGCCGCAAAGAGGAGGAAGCTCACCACCCGCTGAAGGGGAAAGAGAACTGGACGCTGGGTGATGACACCCTGGAGCTTTCCCCACGCGATGACGGACCCGGAAAAGGTGACGGTCCCCACCAGGATTCCCACGCCGGCGGCGATCCCGCCCGCGATCCCCGGTTCCATTCCCGTCTGACGGATGAGCTCGGCGGAGGCGACCAGGGCCGAGGCCCCTCCCCCGAAACCGTTGAAAACGGCCACGAGCTGCGGCATGGCCGTCATCTGGACCCGCCGGGCGAGTATGGTCCCCACAATGGCGCCGCCGACGATCCCGCCTGCGATCCCGGCGTAGCTGACCACCTGTCGATCCAGGAGGGTGGCGACGACAGCGATGAGCATGGCGGCCGCAGCCATGGAGTTACCGGCCGGGGCCGTGGCCGGGGATCCGAGTCTCTTCAGTCCGAGGATGAAGAGGAACGCGGAAAGGATGTAGGCCAGTTCTAGGAGCATCGGAGGCACGCCCGACTCCAGGGGTTGAAGAAGAGGGAAGGGGTCAGTCCTTGCGGCGGAACATACGGAGCATGCGATCCGTGACCAGGAATCCACCCACCACATTGATGGTGGCAAAGACCACGGCGGCGATGCCCAGAGCCGTGACCCATCCCCCGGATCCCTCACCGACCACCAGAATGGCCCCGATCAGCGTGATTCCGGAGATGGCGTTGGCTCCGGACATGAGGGGTGTATGAAGGGTCGGGGGAATCTTCCGGATCAACTCGAAGCCCACGAACATGGCAAGTACGAACACATAGATGCCCATCAACCAGATACCCATTCTCAGCCTCCCGCCTGGGCTTTGCGAAGCTGGCCATTCCGAACCACCAGCGCCGCGTCCACGATGTCATCCTCCTCGGAGATCACCAACTCACCTTCCCTGACCATCTCCTTCACCAGGGCTGCGATGTTTCGACCCAGCATCCGACTTGCGTCCTGAGGTAGACGGGCGGCCGGCTGAAGCGGTGCCACGACGGTGGCCGGACCGTGGCGGATCGTCTCTCCCGGACGGGACACTTCGCAGTTGCCTCCGGTGTCCGCCGCCAGATCCACGATGACGGAGCCCGGCGCCATCCGTTCCACCATCTCGGCGGTGATGAGTCGGGGAGCGGGCCGACCGGGAATCTGGGCCGTGGTGATGACGGCGTCGGCAGCAGGAACCTCCTCCATCAGAAGCTGGTGCTGGCGATCCTCTTCCGACCCGGACAGCTCCCGGGCGTATCCTCCCTCCACCTCGGCCTCTTCCGGCAGTGCCGCCTGAACAAAGGTGGCCCCGAGGCTTTGAACCTGCTCAGCGGCCGCCGCTCGGATGTCGTAGGCTCGGACCCGGGCACCCAGGCGGCGTGCCGTGGCAATGGCCTGGAGTCCGGCCACACCTGCTCCGAGCACAAGGACCCGGGCCGGTCGGATGGTCCCCGCCGCCGTGGTGAGCATGGGGAGGAAGCGGGGCAGGTGGCTGGCGGCCATGAGGGCGCCTACGTAGCCGACGGCCGTGGCCTGGGATGAGAGGGCGTCCATGCGCTGGGCACGGGTCGTTCGGGGAACCCGTTCCAGAGCCAGGGCGTCGACTCCCTGCGCGGCCAACGCCGCCGCCGGATCGGGGTCGGCCGGCGAGAGGAACGAGATGAGAAGGGTCCCCTGAGACAGTCTGGGGATCTCTTCCGGGAGGGGAGGGCGCACCTTCACGGCCACCCGGGCCCCGAGCAGCGCAGCCTCCACATCCGGGGCAACAGCCGCTCCGGCCTCTGCATAGTCCGCGTCGGACCAACCGGCGGCCGACCCGGCTCCGGCTTCCACCCGCACGCTGAACCCCAGATCGGTGAACAGGCGGATGTGATCCGGAGCGAGGGCAACCCTCGACTCGCCCTCCCGCATCTCTTTGAGTATGACCAGATCCATCATTCTCCCTTCGGAAGTCCGAGCGTTCTTGGAACGGTGGCGCACCGGCAGGGACGTGGGCTGGCAACAGGGTCCACGTACCGCCGGCACCGGCATGCCGCTGACACCCTGCTGTGAACGAAAAGTGTCACAGCTTCAGCCAGGTGGGGGATCATTCCCTCCCCACCCGTGTATGGGGGCGACTTCACGACTCCCCGGAGGAGATTCCTCTCCTTCCGGTTTTTTCGTGTGCCCGTCTTCCCCGCAACCCCGATCCCGGGACGGTGTGCTGCGGGGCGTGGCCCGGCGACGTCGGTGAACGGGAGGGGCAGGGACCGGACGACGAGGCGATTTAACGCCCAAGCCGTGAAACATCTCTTCCTCACCAGAACAATGGAAGACCTTCGAGCACAGATGGACGCCGGAGACCTCCGGTCCGATTGAATCGAACGGGTGAACACCTTCGTAGGGACAGTGAGGTTTCCACTGGAGCCGCCTTCCCCTACCGGGAGCACGGGCTCTCTTCGAGCGAACGCACGCAGGGAAAATGGAGCATTCGGACGTGTTGACTGAAACGAGACGACATCGACGCCCCCCCCCCGGTCACGGGGCTTCTTTCATGATGGTCACCGCCGCCGCGCTGGTCCTGGGCGGAGCGATTCCCTTCGGCCTGCAGGCTCAGGAGGGTGCCGGCGACAGTGCGGTTCGCGAGGAGCTTTCGCTGGTGGAGGCGGTTCGCCTGGCCCATGAGTACAACCCCGATTTCCGGATCCAGGAGAACCAGGGCGAAACGGCGGAATGGCGCCGTCGGGAGGCATGGGGGAGCTTCCTTCCTTCGGCCAACGCCTCCTCATCCCTGGGCTACACGGCCTCTGGTGAGCGGCGCTTCCAGTCGGTCCAGCTGGGGACCCAGCCGGCCATCTATTCGTCCAGCTACAACATGGGTCTTTCCCTGACCCTCACCGGACAGTCGTTCCTCCAGCCCTCTGTGGTGCGGGATCAGAACGCCGCAGTCCAGGCCCAGATCGAGGGCGCCTCCGCGGGCCTGGTCGACCAGGTCACCCAGGCCTACCTGGCGGCACTCGAGGCCGACGAGCAGTTGCGTCAGGCCGTCGCCGAACTGGAGCGTACCCGGTCCTACGTCCGGCAAGCCGAGGCTCAGGTGGAGGTCGGTGCCGGGACGCCCCTGGACATTCGACGGGCCGAACTCCAGCAAGGTCAGGCCGAGGTCCAGCTCCTGCAGGCCGAGAACGCGGCGGCCACGACCCGATTCTCCCTCGGGCGCATCGTGGGCGTGGAAGTGGCGGAGGAGGTCTCCCTCACCACCACCTTCGAGCTCTTTGAACCTGAGCTCTCCGTGGAGGATCTCATGACGGAGGCCATGGGTGGGAATCCTGTTCTGCGGGCGTCCCGGAGCCAGCAACAGGCGTCCCGAACGCAGGCCCGTGCGGCCCGTACCCAGTACCTCCCATCGGTGTCCCTCTCCGCATCCTGGACCGGTTCGGTCTTCGAACCTTCCACGCTTGGGCCTCTCTTCGCCAGTCGCATGCAGCAACTGTCCGGCCAGTTCCAGTCCTGTGTCGAACAGAATCGCATCCGGGCACTCCTGGGAGACCCGCCCCGGGATTGCAGCGCGTTCGATGTGTCCGACCCGGTCATTGAAGCCGAGGCCCGCCAGCAGGTCCGCGACGAGAACCTCGGCTTCCCGTTCGACTATCGAGCGCAGCCCGTGTCGTTCTCCATGAACGTCTCCATCCCCGTCTTCACCGGATTCTCCCGGCAGCTCCAGATAGAGGAGGCCCGGGTGTCGGAGCGGAACGCCCGGGAGCAGGTCCGCTCCGAGGAGCTCCGTCTCCGGGCCGAGGTCGAGACCGCTGTCCGGACCGTGAACACGGCGTTCCGGACCGTGGCCCTCCAGACCCGGAACCGGGAGACTGCCGCAGAGGAGCTGCGGCTGGCCCAGGAGCGGTTCCGGCTCGGCCTCGCCTCCTCCATCGAGGTGGTGGATGCCCAGGCCAACCTTTCCCAGGCGGAGCGCGATGAGATTTCCGCCGTGTACAGTTTCCACAGTTCCTTCGCGGGCCTGGAGGCGCTGGTAGGGCAGCCGCTGCGCTGAATCCCTCTCCGGTGCAGGTCCGAGCCACCTCGATCCCCCGAGTGCTCCGCGGAGACGCGGAGTCTGAAAAGTGATTTCAATGATGTCGCGACACCCTGTACTGACCCCTTCCCGTCACTCCCGGGCCCGAGGATTGACCGGCGCGAGTTTGTTTCTCCTGGTTGGGATCCTCCTTTCGGGCTGTGGCTCGGGGGACGAGGACGGAGCCCAGGTGGCCCGGGCGGCCGATGGGCCGCCTAGGGGGATGGGCGGTGGTCCACCCGGAGGCGATCGGGAGATCCCGGTGGCGGCGCGGATCGCCTTCACCGAGGATCTGCAGGTCACCTTGCGCGGGTCCACGAACCTCCGGGCCCGGGAGACCGTGGATGTGATCCCGAAGCAGTCGGGGTTGGTGGGGCGCATCCTGGTTGAGGAGGGGGACCGGGTGCAACAGGGTCAGTTGTTGGCCCAACTCGACGACGAGGAGTGGCGTCTGCAGGTTGAGCAGTCCCGAGCCCGTGCCCGTTCCTCGGCGGAGCAGGTGGATCGGGCACGGGCCCTGGCCTCCCTGGATCTGATCTCGGAACAGGAGGTGGGGAATCTGGTGGCCGATTCCGCCGTGGCGGCCTCCGATCTGGAGCTTGCCGAGCTCCGGGTCCGGAACGCCCAGATCCTGTCTCCGATTTCCGGCGTGATCACGCACCGGTACATCGAGCGTGGGGCCCAGGTGGGCACCGCCGAGGCCGCCTTCACGGTGGCCGATGTGGATCGCCTGGAGGCTCGGGTGGCCGTACCGGAGCGGCAGGCGCCCCGCATCCAGGTGGGGCAGAGTGCCCGGATCCTCTTTCAGGAGGGTGCTGCGCCGGTGGCCACGGGTACGGTCCAGCGGATCCGCCCGGTGGTGGACGCGGAGAGCGGCACGGTCCAGGTGACGGTGGAGGTCCTGGCCCGAGAGGATGATCGTCTCCGACCGGGTCAGTTCGTCAATGTGGACATCGTCACCGAGACGCTTCCGGACCGCATCACCCTTCCCCGCACGGCGGTCCTGGTGGACGGTGCGCTGCCGCGGGTCTACGTGGTCCGGGATGGGCGCGCCGAGGAACGGCAGGTGACCCTGGGCTACGCTCGCGGAGATCAGGTGGAGATTGCCACCGGTCTCTCNGCCGGCGANACGGTGGTGGTGGTGGGTCAGGACAACCTGCGTCCCAACGCGCCGGTCCGGCTCATGGAGCTCGACGGCCGCCCGGTGGAGGGCCGAGGCCAGTGAAGGTCGTCGACTTCTCCGTAGCCCGCCCGGTGGCGGTCTCCATGGCGTTCATCGCCGTGGTGGTCTTCGGGATCGTCTCCTATTCCAGGCTGCAGGTCGACCTCCTGCCCGACGTCTCCTTCCCCACCGTCACCATTGAGACGGAGTACGCAGGTGTCGGTCCCCGGGAGGTGGAGAACCTTCTCTCCCGACCCATTGAAGAGGCCATCTCCGTGGTGCAGGGGGTGGATCAGGTCACGTCCCGGTCCAGGCCCGGGAGGTCGGAGATCACGGTGCAGTTCGGGTGGGGCACCGACATGGACTTCGCCGCCATGGATCTTCGGGAGCGGCTGGACCTCATCAATCTCCCGCCGGACGCCGGTCGATCCACCATCGCTCGCTACGATCCGGCGTCGGAACCCGTGGTACGGTTCGCCCTCATCTCGGATCGCGCCCTGGATCCCCGCCTTGCCGAGGACCGGGAAGAGCTCATCGCCCTCCGCTGGCTGGCGGAAGAGCTGGTTCGGCGGTCGTTGGAAGGCATCGAGGGCGTGGCCGCGGTTCGAGTGACCGGCGGGCTGGAGGAGGAGATCCTCGTGGAGGTGAACGAGACCCGCCTCGCACAGTTGGGGATCCCGTTCTCCCAGGTGTCCCAGCGTCTCGCCGCCGAGAACATCAACCTCGCCGGAGGTATCCTGGAGGAAGGGGACGCCGAGTACGTGGTTCGGACGGTGAACGAATTCGTCGCCGTCAACGAAATGCTGGACGTGGTGGTGGGAACCGCCGGTGGACAGTCCATCCTCCTGCGCGACGTGGCGGAGGTGCGCCGAGGCGCCGCAGAGCGCGAGACGGTCTCTCTGGTGAATGGGAATGAGGCGGTGGAGGTGGCGGTGCTGCGGGAGTCCACCGCCAACATCGTGGGCCTCTCCCGGGTGGTTCGCGAGCGGATCGAGTCGCTCCAGCGGGAACTCCCGGCGGGCGTGACCACCAGTCTCGTCTCGGACCAGGCCGTATTCATCGAGCGTGCCGTTTCCGACGTCCGGTTGGCTTTTTTTTTTTTTTTCCTTCGTCACCTCCCCACCACCCTCATCGTCGTGACGGCGATCCCCATCTCCGTCATTGCCACGTTCGTTCTCATGTTCTCCCAGAACATCACCCTGAACATCATGTCGCTGGGGGGACTGGCGCTGGGGATCGGGATGCTGGTGGACAGCGCCATCGTGGTGCTGGAATCCATCGCCCGGGAGCGGGAGAAGGGCGCTTCGGTGGTGGAGGCCTCACGGCAGGGCGCGGCCCGGGTAGGAGGGGCCGTCGTGGCCGCGACCCTCACCACCGTGGCCGTGTTCATTCCCATCATCTTCGTGGAGGGGGTGGCCGGTCAGCTCTTCGGGGATCAGGCCTGGACCGTCTCGTTCAGCCTCCTCTCGGCGCTGGTGGTATCCCTCACCCTCATTCCCATGCTGGCCTCCCGAGGGCAGGGAGCCCAGGCCCAGACCGGGCGGACGGAGGCTCCCTCCCAGGGACGGGTGGCCGGGGCGCTGGTGGCCGGCACGGGTGGAGTGCTGAAGGGCGTCCGAATGACCGGAGGAGGGCTCGGTGCGCTCTTCCGGCCCATTGCCAACGGATTCGACGCCCTCTACCGGAGTGTGGCCGATCGATATCCCCGAATTCTCCGCCAGGCCCTGCGTCGTCCCCTGCTGGTTCTGGTGGGAGGGGCGGTGGCCCTGGGTGCAGGGGTCGCCATCCTCCCCCAGATCGGGGTCTCCCTGGTGCCCGAACTCTCTCAGGGTGAACTGGTGGTGGAGCTGGAGGCCGCCCCGGGCACGTCGTTGACCCGCATGGAGACCCTTGCCCGACGGGCGGAAGAGGTGGCCCTCGGGCATCCCCTGGTTCGGGAGGTCTTCACGAATGTGGGGGTTCGGGGTGGAGCCGGGACGCTGGGGCGGACCGGTGAGCGGGAGCGCCACGCCGCGACCCTCCTGGTCCGGCTTGCCGAGGTGGGAGTGGCTGAGGATCGGGTCGCCGGGGAACTCCTGGAGGGCCTGTCGGGGCTGCCTGGCGTCCAGGTCCGCGTNGACCGGCCTCAGCTCTTCACCACCAATGCCCCGCTGGAGGTGGAGATCCGGGGGTTCGAGCTGGCGCTGCTCAACGATGTGGCGGGAGATGTGCGTCGCTTGCTGGCCGGCCTTCCCGGGGTGACCGGAGTGGAAGAGGAGCGTCGCCAGGGCACCCCTGAGATCGCCATTCGCTTTGACCGGGAGCGGCTCGCCCGTCAGGGACTCACCGTGGGGGACGCGGCGGAGGCCCTCCAGGCCAAGATCCGGGGATCCTCCGCCACCGAGTTCACCGAGCGTGATCGGGACCTCAACGTCCTGGTCCGGGCACGGGAGGAGCAGCGCACCACACTCCAGGATCTTGAGAACCTCCGTCTCGAGATTCCCGGAGGCGGAAGCATCGCCCTTTCGGCCGTGGCCGACCTGGCCTTTGAAGACGGCCCCGCAGAGATCGTGCGTCGGGGTGGGTCCCGGGTCGTTCTGGTGGAAGCGCGACCGGCGGGGACCGATCTGGCCGGGACCATCGACCGCATCGACGAGGCCCTGCGTGGAATCGCCGTACCCATGGGTGTAAGCGTCCAGGTGGCCGGTCAGTCCCGGGACCTCCAGCAGTCGGTGCGCTCCATGCAGATGGCGCTGCTCCTGGCCATCTTCCTCGTCTATCTGGTCATGGCCAGTCAGTTCGAGTCCTTTCGGCAGCCAGGCATCATCCTGGCGTCGGTACCGCTGGCGCTCCCCGGAGCCGTGGCGGCTCTCTGGCTCACGGGGAATTCCCTGTCCGTGGTGGCCTTGATCGGCATGGTCATGCTGGTGGGGATCGTGGTGAACAACGCCATCGTCCTGGTGGACTACGTGAACGTCCTCCGACGAGAGGAGGGCTATCCGCTGGAAGAGGCGCTGGTGGAAGCCGGTCGGGTTCGCTTTCGACCGATTCTCATGTCCACCATTACCACCGTTCTGGGACTTCTCCCCCTGGCCCTCATTCCAGGTGAAGGGGCTGAACTCCGGACCCCTCTGGCGATCCCGGTCATCGGCGGATTGGTTGTATCCACGATCCTGACGTTGGTGGTTGTCCCGGTGCTCTATCGGTTGTTCGAGCAGCGGGGTGAGCGAAAGCGGCTGGAGGCTGCCACGGCGGAGGAGGCGCAGACGGCCCCCTCGCGGCAGGCCCGGGAGCTCGAGCCCGTGCCGGTGGGTGCCCGGTCCGCGCTGCCCGGTCCGGTCTGACGATGCCGTCTGGGGATCTGGGGACTCATCTCAGCTGGACTGTGACCTGGAGGGTGAGGTCATGGGATGGGGGTCAGGTGTTTTCCTGGAGTGGGATGAGGTCAGGTCGAATCTGGATGTCCAGGGTTCCAACAAGGAGAGGCTGAAGCATGTCGTTGCCCCGATTCGCGGTACGGAGACCGGTCACCACCGGGATGGCTGTTGTCACGGTGATCGTCCTGGGACTCATCTCCGCGTCCCTGATTTCGCTGGACATGTTCCCGTCCTTCGAGCGCCCTGTTCTCCAGGTGACCGTTCCGTACCCCGACGCGTCGCCCAGCGAGGTGGAGCGGCGAATCGTCCGGCCCATGGAAGAGGAGTTGGGCACGGTTCGGAACCTGGAGTCCATCCGCTCCACCGCCTCCCAGAATCGGGCTCGACTGGAGCTGGAGTTTCGGCCGGGCACCGATATGGACATGGCGGCGCTGGAGGTTCGGGAGCGGGTCGAGTTGGCCCGTGCCAACCTTCCCTCCGATGTCCGCCGCGTCGACCTCCGGCGCTTTTCCTCCGACGAGCAGCCGGTCCTGAGGGCCGCCATCTCATGGGACGGGGACCCGGCCCTGCTCACCGAATTGGTGGAGCGGCAGATCGAACCGGCCCTTCTCCAGGTGAACGGCGTGGCCCAGGTGGACTTTTCCGGTCTCGAGGCTCGGGAGGTCTCGGTAGAGCTGGACCAGGACCGGATGCGGTCGCAGGGCATCACCATCGCCATGATCAGCACCGCCCTGAACCGGGGGAACGAGGACTACTCGGCCGGTGAGCTGGAGCTGGACGGTACTCGCTTCGACATCCGCGCCGAGGGTCAGCTCCGCTCGGTGGAGGCCATCGAAAACCTACCTCTGAATGATCAGGGCGTCCGACTCGCCGACGTGGCGCTGGTTACCTACGACTTCCCCGAACGGAACTTCTTCTTCCGGATGAATGGGGTGGAGGCTCGGCAGGCCGAGGTCTACAAGGAGTCCGAGGCCAACATCGTCGAGGTGGCCAGGGCGGTCCGGCACACCTTGGAGGACATCACGACCCGGCCCGGTCTGGAGGGCGTGTCCTTCCGGATCTGGCAGGACCAATCGGAGGGGATCATTGATGTCCTGTGGCTCCTGGCCGGCGCGGGGGTCCTGGGAGGTGGATTGGCCGTGGTGGTGCTCTTCGTATTCCTCCGGCGCCTCACACCCACCTTCATCGTGGCGGCGGCAATCCCGGTCTCGCTCATCTTCACGGTGGCGATCCTCTACATGTTCGGGGAATCGCTGAACATCATCACCCTGTCCGGGCTCATGCTGGCGGTGGGGATGCTCATCGACAATGCCGTGGTGGTGGTGGAGAACATCTTCCGCCATCGGGAGATGGGTTCGGATGCCGATGAGGCGGCGGTGGAGGGGGCCGCGGAGGTAGGGCTCGCCATCGTGTCGGGTACGGTGACCACCATCATCGTCTTCACCCCTCTCTTCTTCCTCCCCGAAACCCAGATGGGGACGCAGTTCCGGGCCTTCGGAATCAGTATCTCCTTCACCATGCTGGCCTCCCTGGGAGTGGCCTTCACGCTGATTCCCCTCCTGGCCATGAAGCTACTCCGGGGGAAGATGCCGGAGCCGGGGCGGGCCATGACGGCGCTGAACAACGGCTACCGACGCCTTCTGGACCGGGCGCTGGAGTATCGGTATGTGACGGCGGGTATCTCGGCCGTGCTCTTCGTGGCCGGAGGAAGCATCCTTCTCGGGCTCCCACGGGAGCTCATGCCGGAAGAGGACAACCGGTTCATCCGCATGGGTGTCTCGACCCCTCGGGGGATCTCGGTTGAAGAGCGGAGCCAGATGTTCGCCGAGGCCGAGCGGACCATGCTGGACAACGCGGAGGAGCTGGAGATCGAGAATATCTCCGCCTTCTCGGGCGAAAACTTCGCCAGCATCTTCATCTCCCTGAAGCCCTTCTCCGAGGGAGGGGCCAAGTCCACGGCCCAGATCACCGAGGAGATCCAGGATATGCTCCCGGTGATTCCGGGGGTGGAGTGGAGGCAGCGCCGGGGGTTCGGACGCCAGTCCGGGGTTCAGGTGAGACTGGTGGGAGAAAGTACCCAGGAGCTGGCCCGACTCGCCGAGGAGGTTGAGCTGCACCTGGAACGGAATGTCCAGGGAATCAACAATGTGGACAACTCTCTGGAGTCCGGAAACGAGGAGGTCCGGGTTCGGGTGGATCGACGGGCCGCCGAGCGGCAGGGCCTGACTTCCCAGCAGGTGGCCCAATCAGTGGCCGGGGCGCTACGTGGATCGGTGGCCACCCGCTTCCGGTCCGGTGAGAGGGAGGTGGACGTGCTCCTCCAACTCCGGGANGAGGACCGACTCTCCATCTCCCAGCTCGGGAACCTGGCCGTGGGGACGGTGGATGGCCAAAGCGTACCCCTGGGTACTGTGGCGGACATCGTGGTGGCCGGTGGACCCAACAGCATCAGTCGAGAGAATCGGCGGACGGCCGTTTCCGTCTCGGCCGAACTCTCCACCGGATACCAGCGCGACGAGGTGATCCAGGAGGTCCAGGCCGCCATGGCCACCTTCCCCATGCCTCCCGGCTACAGTTGGGATCTGGGGCGGGGGTGGGCCGAGGAGCAGCAGCAGTTCGGCGACATGACCATCGCGGCGCTCCTGGCTCTCGTCCTGATCTACCTTGTCCTGGCGGCGCTCTTCGAATCCCTGATGCTGCCGCTCATCATCTATTTCTCCATCTTCTTCGCTGTTCCCGGATTGGGGCTCATCTTCTTCCTGACCGGCGCCAGCTTCTCGACGCTGTCCTTCCTGGGGATCCTCATCACGGTGGGGATCGTGGTGAACAACTCCATCGTCATGATCGACCTGGTGAATCAGTTGAGAGCTAAGGGGATGGACCGGAGAAACGCTCTCCTGAACGGGTGTTCAGCCCGACTGCGCCCCATCCTCATGACCAGTCTCACCACGGTGATGGGGATGGTGCCCATGGCATTCTGGGCGAGCAGTGGGATGGGTGCCATGTTCGCCCCCATCGGTCAGGCGGTCATCGGAGGCCTGGCGACCTCCACCATCCTGACCCTGGCCCTGACTCCGACCCTCTACGCCTGGTTCGATGACATGGGGGCCTGGCTGACCGAGGTGCGGAAGCGGGCGCTGGCCCGTGCCGGGTTCTCGTCCCAGCCGGTGGAGGGGGCGACGGCCGGGACGGCCGTGGCCCGGGAGGGTGCCGGCTCGGTCTGAGCCGTGGGGCGATCCGGATCCCGGAACCGGCGCCCTCCATCCCCAGCGGCCCCATTCGGCCATGGAATCGCCCCCGGCAGAGGGGCATCCTCCATGCCGGAAGGGGCCGTTTGCCGTGACGGACCCCGTGCCTTCCGCCGCACGGAGGAGAAAGATGCTGGCCAGGGTTCGTTCCGCCGCAATCTCAGGCATCCGGAGCGTTCCGGTTCGGGTGGAGGTCCACCTGGGGAGCGGTCTTCCCGCCATCTCGGTGGTCGGGCTTCCCCATGGTGCCGTCCGGGAGGGGAAGGATCGGGTCCGGGCCGCTCTAGGGAGCATCGGCTTCCGGATCCCCCCTCGCCGCATCACCGTGAACCTCGCGCCGGCGGATCTCCGGAAGGAGGGGAGCGGGTTCGACCTTCCCCTGGCCGTGGGGCTCCTGGCCGGCGCCGGTGCCGTTCCTGCCGCCGCCCTGGAGGGTGTGGCCTTCGTGGGGGAACTGGGTCTCCGGGGCGATCTGCGACCGGTTCGAGGTTCCCTGGCCGTGGCCCGGGGGTGTCGGGCCTCCGGCGCCCGGACCCTGATCCTACCCCAAACCAACGTGCCCGAGGCCGTGGCGGCCGATCCGGAATTGGAAGTGCTCGGGGCCGAGTCGCTGGATGCTGTGGTCCGTCACCTCCGCGGTGACACGATCCTGACACCGGGCTCTCTGTCCACGGTCCCGGATCTCATTGCGACCCCCCCGGAGATGGAAGACCTCTCCGATGTCCGCGGTCAGGCCGGGGCCCGTCGAGCCCTGGAGGTTGCGGCGGCCGGTGGCCATAATCTGCTCCTGGTGGGTCCCCCCGGGTCGGGGAAGACCATGCTGGCGCGGCGTCTTCCCGGAATCCTCCCGCCCCTTGCCGGTGCCGAAGCCCTGGATGTGACCACCATCCATTCCGTGGCCGGGCTTCTTCGCGAGGGGTTCGGGTTGATGCGCACACGCCCCTTCCGGGCTCCCCATCACTCCGTGTCCCGAACCGGGATGATCGGTGGCGGCACGCCAATTCGTCCCGGGGAGATCAGCCTGGCCCACGAGGGCATCCTCTTCCTCGACGAGTTGCCCGAGTTCGGGCGGAGCACCCTCGAGGCGCTCCGGCAGCCCTTGGAGGAAGGGGAGATCTCCGTGGTCCGAGCCCGCGAGCGAGTCCGGCTCCCTGCACGATTCACCCTGGTGGCGGCCATGAACCCCTGTCCTTGCGGGCACGGGGGCAACCCGGAGCGAACCTGTACCTGCGACCCGAGTCAGGTGGCTCGCTACCGGGGTAGGATCTCCGGGCCGGTCCAGGATCGCATCGATCTGCAGGTGGAGGTGCCCCCGGTCCCCTTCGTCGAACTCCGAGGGGGCGCCACCGAGGAATCGTCCCGGGTGGTCCGGGAGCGGGTGAGGGAGGCCAGGGAGCGCCAGGAACGCCGCCTCGGCCCCGGCCGGGTCAACGCACGGATGACTCCGGGAGAGGTCCGTCGCAGCATCACCCTGGATCCCGACGGCGAGCGCTTTCTCGAGCGGGCCTCCCGGGGGTATCACCTCTCTGCCAGGGGCGTGCATCGGATCCTGAAGGTGGCCCGTACCCTGGCCGATCTGAACGGGGCCGATGGAGTGGGTCGCGCCGAGGTGGCCGAAGCGGTTCAGTATCGGCTGGCGGGGCGATCCACTCCCCACCAGCGTGACCCCGCTCTGTTGTGACCTCCGGCCTCTCCTCGTAGCTTGAACCGTCTCCAAAGACGATGTGCTCGACGGGGATCCGGCGTTCGACGCGACGCCTGCTGGAGATTCCAGTGGCTGGAGCGCCGACCAGGCCAGGGAGCGAGAGGTGCACTATCTGGATTACGCTGCCACATCGGCAATCCGGCCGCCGGCCGTGGCCCAGGCCGTTTCCGACTTCCTTCAGGATGTGGGGGCATCACCGGGGCGGGGCGGGTACGGCCGGTCCGTGACCTCGGCCCGCATCGCATTCCGGTGTCGACGGGCCGTGGCCAGGCTTCTGGGGTTGCCAGGAGATCCGGGTCGCATCGCCTTCATGATGAATGCCACCCATGCGCTGAATACGGCCCTGCATGGAATCCTGGACAGGGGTGATCGGGTCGTTGTGACTCCATTCGATCACAACGCCGTCCTCCGTCCGGTCCACGTCCTGGCCCGGGACCGGAATGTGGACGTGCGGATGGTCCCCGGTGATGCCACCGGGAGCGTCGATCTCGACACGCTGGGTACGCTTCTGGAGGGGGCGCGCCTCCTGGTGGTCAATCATGTGTCCAACGTCCTGGGAACCGTTCTGCCCCTGGAGCAGATGTGCTCCCTGGCACGGGAGCGAGGCGTTCTGGTGCTTGTGGACGCTGCGCAGTCGGCGGGGCACCTGACCGCTTCGCCGGCCGAGGCCGGAGCGGATCTGGTGGCGTTTACCGGGCACAAAGGGCTCCTGGGCCCCCAGGGGACCGGTGGGCTCTGGGTGCGGGAGGGCGTGTCGGTCCGGCCCCTCCTGACGGGCGGAACCGGGGGGGATTCGGCCCGACGGGAGATGCCCGACGCCCTTCCGGACAGGCTGGAGGCGGGAACCCCCAATGCCCCGGGCCTTGCTGGACTCCTGGCCGGGTGCGAATTCGTGTTGGAGAGGGGAGTGGAGCAGATTCATGCCCACGAGATGCGGCTCAAGAATCGGCTCCTCGAAGGCATGGTGGCCATTCCCGGCATCCGGGTCCTCTCGCCTCCTGCCGGGGACGGCGCCGCACTGGTGACCCTGGTGGCGGATCGACTCTCTCCCTCCGAACTGGCCCGGGAATTGGAGGTGGGATGGGGTATCATGGCCCGATCCGGGCTCCACTGCGCACCGGAGGCCCACCGTCTCCTGGGTTCCGCGTCGGACGGGGCCCTTCGCTTGTCCCTGGGATGGGCCTCATCGGACCAGGATGTGGACCGGACCCTGGAAGCACTGGACGCGGTGGCCGGTCCCCGACCCGTTCCCGTTACGTCCGCGATGCCGCCGACCTGAACCCACACGCCGGTTCCGAGGCCTTTCGCCCCCCTAGACCCAAGTCTACACCTCCATGCGACTCTTCATCGCCCTGAATCTTCCCGAAGAAGAACGCCGGCGGATCCACAGTGCAGCGGATCCTCTCCGGGAGGCCGGATTTCCCGTGCGGTGGCTCGATCCCGAGCTCTTTCACCTCACTCTGAAGTTCCTTGGCCCCACTCGTTCGGAGATGACGCCGGTCGTCCAGAAGGTGATTCGGAAGGTGGCGAGTCAGACCCGCCGGTTTTCCCTCAGGCTCGAGGGATTCGGCGCCTTCCCAACGATCCGTCGACCCCGGGTGGTCTGGCTCGGCGCCGACCCCTCCCCGGCACTCCGATGTCTGAAGCAGGATCTGGAGTGGGGGCTCACCCGCCACCACTTCGAGCGTGAGACCCGTGCCTTCCATCCCCACATCACCCTGGGGCGCGTTGATGACGAGATCGGAGCCGGGGTCTTCCGTGGGTTGGATGAGGTGGCTGCCGCTCTCGACTTCACCAGGGAAATCCCTGTGGACTCCGTGGACCTGATGCGAAGCCACCGGCTTCGGGACGGGGTTCGGTATTCGGTGGTCGACAGCTATCCCCTGGTGGAGGTCGATCCGGGGGAGTAGGCGGATCATGGGGTGTTTCGGTGGTTGTCTGGGGCGAGTTGTCGCCCTTGCCTTTCTGGTCGCCCTCATCTGGTTGGCCTGGCGTTTCGGACCCGGAGTTGCGGAGCGACTTCCGGATCGCCCCGTCCAGGAAGAAGCACCTTCGCCGGAGGCCATGGAAGCATTGGGTCGGGAGGTGTGGACCGACCTCACCGCCTGGCTGGTTGCGGGTGAAGCCGACGACCCCTTTGTCATGGGCGGAGTGGAGGCGGAAGCGCTCCTCGCTTATCGAAGAGGGGACGTCCTTCCACCTGCCCTGACCGACCTTCGTGTCGAGGTGGAAGGCGGGGAGGTCCGGGTCTCCGGAAGGGTGGCTCGTTCGGCCCTTCCCCCCATACCCGAATTGGACCGGATCGACGACATTCTCCCCGACTCGGTTTCCGTTGCCGCCCGCGGGGGGCTCCTTACGGATCGGGGAGGACAGGGTGTGTTCCTGCTCCGTCGGCTGGATGTGGCCGGCGTCCCCCTCCCCCGACGCTTCCACGACCGGGTACTCGCCTCTCTGGGTCTCGAAAGACGGCAGGATCTACCGGAGGGAGCGGTGGTCTTCCCCCTCCCCACCGGGGTCGGATCCTTGCACGCCTCCGGCGGATTCCTGATCCTCCGGCCCGACCACTGACCGCTGGGCGGCTGCCCTTCTCCCGCTCCGAGACTCCCATCGCGACCGCGACCCCACCCCTGAGACGCATGGCATGGCCAAGATCCTGATCGTAGATGACGAGGAGCCCATCCGGTCCATCCTCCGCCAGCTCTTCGAGTACGAGGGCCATGAGGTGGATGAGGCGGGTTCGGCCGCGGAGGCTCTCACTCTCCTGCAGGAGGGCCCCGCAGATGTCGCCTTTCTGGACGTGAAGATGCCGGGCCAGGATGGTATCGAGCTTCTGGAGACGCTCCGACGGGACCGTCCCGACCTCCAGGTGGTGATGATTTCCGGGCATGGCACCATCGATACGGCGGTGGAAGCCACCCGGAAGGGAGCCTTCGACTTCCTTGAAAAGCCGTTGGATTCGGACCGACTCCTCCTGACCCTCCGGAATGCGCTGGAGGTAAAGGGGTTGGCTCAGTCGGTGGCCGTGCTCCGGTCCCAGGTGGAGTCGCGCCATGCCATCGTCGGTTCGTCCTTTCAGATCCGGCAGGTGCTGGACCGGGTGGAACGGGTTGGGCCCACCGATTCCCGGGTTCTCATCACCGGAGAGAACGGAACCGGAAAGGAACTGGTGGCGCGCGCGCTGCACGCCATTTCGCCTCGGAAGGACTGCGCCTTCGTCGAGGTGAACTGCGCCGCCATCCCCGGCGAACTGATCGAAAGCGAGCTTTTCGGGCACATGAAGGGGTCCTTCACAGGGGCAGTCCAGGACCGACCGGGGAAGTTCGAGCAGGCCGATCGGGGTACCCTGTTCCTGGATGAGATCGGAGACATGGCGCTGGCGGCACAGGCCAAGGTGCTCCGGGCGCTGGAAGAGGGGAAGGTCACGCGGGTGGGCGGTCAGAAGCCAAAGGGCGTTGATGTCCGGGTCATTGCGGCCACCAACAAGGAGCTGGACCAGGAGATTGGCGAGGGACGCTTCCGGGAAGACCTTTTCTATCGGCTGAATGTCGTGCCCATCCACCTCCCCCCGCTTCGGGAGCGGCGGGACGACATTCCCATGCTGATCCAATATTTCGTGGACCAGATGTCCCGCAGGGACGGCCTTCCCGCCCGCACGTTCAGCGCCGAGGCCGTGGCGAGACTGCAGGCGCTGGAGTGGCCCGGAAATGTCAGAGAGCTCCGAAATACGGTAGAGCGTCTTCTCATCCTGGCACCTGACGACGGCGTCTCGGCCGACGACGTGGGCGCGCTGGTGGGGCAGGGTGCCGGTGGTGATGCCCTGGGTGCCGAGCTTCTTCGTGCCTCCACCTTCGCGGAATTTCGTGAACGTGCCGAGCGCGCCTTCCTGCTACAGAAGCTGAGAGAACACGACTGGAACGTTTCGGAGACGGCACGGGCGCTGGAGATGCCGCGTTCCAACGTCTACAAGAAGATCGACAAGTACGGGCTGCAGCGGGACGACTGAGGCGTGGAACTCCGGGAACGGGCACGCGGCACGTTGGGTAGGCAAAGGGCACCGCCGAACTTCTCGACCTGCGCCATCCCGGAGGCGGCGCGGTCCCCCTGGTTCCACCCCTTCCGGTATCCCCATGCGTGAGTCCCCACCCGGACGGCCTTCCCCCCGATGGCTTCGCTCCATTTTCGAGGTTCTCCGGTCCGTGGCGCTGGCCGTGGTCATCCTCGTGGTGGTGCGAACCCTGGTTGTGGAGGCCTTCAAAATCCCCACCTCCTCCATGGAGGGAACCCTCCTGGCCGGGGATTTCCTCCTGGTGAACAAGGCCGTCTTCGGAGCGGAAATCCCCGGAGTGGGCATGGCACTGCCTGCCCTTGCCGCTCCGGACCGCGGAGAGGTCATCGTATTCCATCCGCCTCACGAGCCCGGTAAACACTATGTGAAGCGGCTGGTCGGGATGCCCGGCGACACCCTGAAGATGCGGGACAAGCAGCTCTTCCTGAACGGCCGGCCGGTGTATGAGCCCTACGCACGCCACTCGGACCAGGACGGAGATGCCATCCACCCTGCCATGGCCTGGCAATCCCGCTTTCTGGTGGATGGACCCCGGCCCGGACGCTACCGGCCGTCCCGCGACAACTGGGGTCCCATCGTCATTCCGGTTGAGAGGTACTTTGTCCTGGGCGACAACCGCGACAACAGCGAGGACTCCCGCTACTGGGGTCTGGTGCGAAGGGAGGACATCAAGGGGCGCCCGTGGATCGTGTACTACTCGTCCAGCCCCGGTCTCACGCCGGGCCTCGGGTGGCTTCGGGAAGTTCGCTGGGAGCGTATCGGGGGGCGGATCCGCTGACAACCCGGGCACCGCAGGCACTCTTCGGGGGTGGATGAAGGGGGGGAGTTGCGCCGGGACCGTCGATGCGCCATTCATGGTGTCCGGAGCGAATGGGACCCTGGTGCGCCTGCGCCCGACCCCGTCCCCGGATGGTCAGACGGTCACGACGCCTTTCCCGACGCGACAATGAGCCCATCCCCCCGCCGGACCCTCAAGAAGGACGGATCCCTCGATCGGTACCTGAGTGAGATCAGTGACTATCCCCTCATCAACCGAGAAGAAGAAGCCCGACTGGCTCGGGGCATACGGGCCGGTGAGGAGGAATGCCTCGAGCAACTTGTGCGGGCGAACCTCCGCTTTGTCGTTTCCGTCGCCAAGAAGTACCAGAACCAGGGTGTGCTCCTCTCGGACCTCATCAACGAGGGGAATGTGGGCCTGATCCGGGCGGCCCACCGGTTCGACGAGACGAAGGGCATCAAATTCATCTCCTATGCGGTCTGGTGGATCCGTCAGGCCATCCTCCAGGCATTGGCCGAACAGAGCCGGATCGTCCGGGTCCCGTTGAACCGGGCCGGTGCCCTCCACCGGATCGGTCGGCGATCCTCCGCTCTGCTCCAGGAACTGGGGCGTGAGCCTACAGTCCAGGAACTGGCCCAGGATCTCGATGTGAGTGAGGAGGAGGTCGAAGCCACCCTCGCCATCTCCCAATCCCACCTCTCCCTCGATGCACCCACCGCCCCGGGTGAGGACAACCGGCTGCTGGATTACCTCCCGGACCAGTTCGCCCCCGATCCCGAGAACGGTGCNTACGACCAGGCGCTGCGCGAGACGGTGGACGGCGCCCTGGCCAGTCTCAAGGAGCGAGAGGCCAAGGTCCTCCGGCTGTATTTCGGCTTGGATGACCAGGAACCCATGACCCTGGAGGAGATCGGATCCCTCCTGGGAATCACGCGTGAGCGGGTGCGGCAGATCAAGGAGAAGGCACTGCAGCGCCTTCGGCACGCCTCCCGCTCCCGCTTCCTGGGGACCTTCAGCCCCTGATCCCCGGGGTGCGTCCCAACGCGGCGGGCCCAGGGTAAGGGAGGGGTTCACCCGTTGACACTCCGTGGGATCGAGCCTACTTTTCAAAGCTCTGTCTTTATCTGGCCAAGTGCGACCCCACGGGATGTATGAAGACCCTGACTCCGAAAGCAAACGACATTGAACGGCGGTGGTGGGTGGTTGACGCCGCCGGCAAACCCCTTGGGCGGCTCGCCACCGAGGTGGCGCGGATCCTCCGGGGCAAGCACAAGCCCATCTACACGCCCCATCTGGATACCGGGGATTACGTGGTGGTGCTGAATGCGTCCCAGATCATCCTGACCGGCAACAAGGCGGATCAGAAGACCTACTTCAAGCACTCCGGCTACATGGGAGGGGAGAAGCACATTCCCTTCAAGACCATGCTGGCGCGTAAGCCTGAATGGGTCATCGAGCGGGCGGTGAAGGGGATGCTTCCCAAGAACGCCCTGGGCCGGCAGATGCGTACGAAGCTCAAGGTGTACGCCGGCGATGTCCACCCGCATCAGGGGCAGCAGCCGCAGCCCCTGGAGCTCTGAGCGTTCACCCCTGAAGGAATTCCAACGGAGTCGGAAGCCGTATGGCGCAGTCCACCGAACAGATCCAGGCCGTCGGCCGGCGAAAGACCAGCACGGCCCGAGTGATCCTTCGCCCCGGTGAGGGGAAGTGGTCCATCAACGGACGCCCACTCAACGAGTATTTCCCCCGCCTCTTCCATCGGAAGCGGGCCGAGGAAGCGCTCAAGATCACCGAGGCGGACGGTCGTTTTGACGTAACCATCCGTGTCGCGGGTGGGGGCATCACCGGTCAGGCCGACGCGGTCCGACTCGGGGTGGCCCGCGCCCTGGTGAAGCAGGACGAGGAGCTCCGCCCGACCCTTCGTCGTGGCGGCCTCCTCACTCGCGACTCCCGCAAGGTTGAGCGGAAGAAGCCGGGGCGTCCGAAGGCTCGTAAGAAGTTCCAGTTCTCGAAGCGTTGATCCCCTCTCCCAGGACCTCGTCCAGTATGGAGCAGCAGCAGAATCCGGAAGTTGGCCTGAGTGATCTCCTGCAGGCAGGCGTTCACTTCGGGCACCAGACCCGCCGTTGGAATCCGAAGATGCGGAAGTACATCTTCACGGAGCGCAACGGGATCCACATCATCGACCTCCGCAAGACAGTGGATCGCCTTCGGGCCGCCGAGAATCTTGCGAGAGGCAAGGTTCTCAAGGGTGAGCGCCTCCTCTTCGTCTGTACGAAGCCCCAGCTTCGTGGCATCATCGAAGAGGAGGCCGAGCGCTGCGGCGCCTTCTACGTCACCGAGAGGTGGCTCGGGGGAATGCTGACCAACTTCCAGACGATTCGCCAGCAGATCCGGCGGCTGAAGGAGTTGGAGCGCGGCCAGGAGGAGAACGCCTTCGAGTTCTACACCAAGAAGGAGCAGCTTCTTCTCGATCGCGAGCGGTTGAAGCTCGATAAGTATTTCTCCGGTGTGAAGGACATGTCGCGTGTTCCGGCGGCTCTCTTCGTGGTGGACGCCAAGCGGGAGGCCATCGCCGTCCGGGAGGCGAATCGCCTTGGGATTCCGGTGATCGCCATCACCGACACCAACGCTGACCCGGACCTCATTGATTTTCCGATTCCCGGAAACGATGACGCCATCCGGGCGGTGACGCTCATCTCACGCTCCATTGCCGACGCGGTCCTGTCGGCTCGGCGGGAGATTCCCGAGGATGATCGTCGGAAGGTGGTTGAGTCCGAGGCCACGACGTACTCCACGGAGACGGGTGAGAAGACGGCGGCGGCCGATGTCGCCCGTCGTCGAATTCGCCGGCGTCGCCGGCCCATCCCCGAGGTCATCGCCCAGATCAAGGGCGATGAGAAGGCCAAGGACGGGGATGCGGGAACCTCGCCGGCCGATTCGGAGGCCGGAGCCACCGACTCCGGTGCAAGCGAAGAGACCCAGAAGGCCGCTCCGGCCACCAAGCCCTCGTCGGCCCCGCCGCGGTCGTTGGGTGGCGAGGCGGGTCAGGGAGAAGCCGCCAAGGGCGAGCCGTCATCTTCTGGAGCTTCGGACTCCACCGACGAGGAGCGGACCGGGGACTGATTTCCCCCGTTGGATCCGAAACACCTTCGAGGCGGCCGTCGTCGAGGCCCCACCGGACAGACCCGGTGGGGCCTCGACGGACCGCCTCTTTTCATGATCATCAAGGACCCTTCCACGAGGTACCGGGCACCATGAGTGTGAGCGCCAAGGACGTGAAGCAGCTGCGGGATCGCACCGGAGCAGGAATGCTCGAATGCAAGAAGGCCCTGGAGGAGACCGGGGGCGACCTGGAGGCCGCCATCGACTTCCTCCGCAGCCGGGGTGCGGCCAAGGCTGCCAAGCGGGCGGAGAAGTCCGCCAACGAGGGGACTGTCGGCTACTACATCCACCATGGGGGCCGGATCGGCGTTCTGGTGGAGTTGAACTGTGAGACCGACTTCGTGGCCAACACCGAGGACTTCCAGGAGTTGGCTCGGGACCTGGCCATGCATGTTGCTGCAAGCAACCCCCTGGCGGTCCGGGAGTCGGATCTCGATCCCGAGGTGGTGGAGCGGGAGCGGCAGGTCTACCTTGAACAGGTACGGGAAGAGGGCAAGCCCGAGCAGATCCAGGAGAAGATCGTGGAGGGTAAGCTCCGGAAGTTCTTCGAAGACTACACGCTCATGAAGCAGCCGTTTGTGAAGGATCCGAACCGCACCATTGAGGATCTCATCACCACCGTCTCGGCCAAGACGGGCGAGAAGATCGAAGTGGCTCGCTTTGCGCGGTTCGCTGTTGGGGAGGGCTCCAATTGACGCTCTGAAGAAGGGGCAGGTCGAAGGATCGGATGGGGTCTCCCACGGGGCCGGGAAGCTCAAGTATGACCGCGTGCTTCTCAAGCTTTCAGGTGAGGCCCTGGCCGGGGATCGTGGCTTCGGCATCGACCCCCCGGTCGTGGACCGGATCACCGATGAGATTCGGGGCGTGCACGGGATGGGCGTCACCCTGGGACTGGTGGTAGGGGGAGGAAACATCGTCCGTGGCACCATCGCGTCGCAGCGCGGCATGGACCGGGTGAACGCCGACTACATGGGCATGTTGGCTACCATCATCAACGCCATGGCCCTCCAGGACATGCTGGAACGAAAGGGCGTAGAGACCCGGGTGATGACGGCAATCCGGATGGAGGAGTTGGCCGAACCCTACATTCGCCGGCGGGCCCTTCGTCATCTCGAGAAGGGCCGGGTGGTCCTGTTCGCCGGGGGAACCGGAAATCCGTATTTCTCCACGGACACGGCGGCCGTGCTCCGGGGCATCGAGATGGAGGCCGATGTGATCATCAAGGCCACCAAGGTCTCGGGGGTGTATACGTCCGACCCGGCGAAGGACCCCGATGCCGCCTTCCTCCCGTCGCTGTCCTTTCAGGAAGTGGTGACCCGTGAACTTGGCGTGATGGATGCGCCGGCCGTATCTCTGTGCAAGGACAACAATCTTCCCATTATCGTCCTGGACCTCTCCCGAAGCGGAGCCGTCGCCGCGGCCATTCGGGGAGAGTCCGTGGGTACGTTGGTTTCGTGACCGCACTCCCCGGCACCGCGCCGGTGGGAGTGGATCGTGGACGCAGGGGCGCGCCGGTTGGGCACGCCTGAACCCGGATTGAGACCATGTCTTTGATCGATGATGTCACGCAACGGATGGACGAGACTCTCGACGCGATCCGTCGGGAGTTCTCCACCGTCAGGACCGGGAAGGCGACTCCCGCTCTCCTCGACACCGTTCGCGTGGAAGCCTACGGATCTTCGATGCCCTTGAATCAGGTCGCCACGATCTCGATTCCCGAAGGGTCCCTCATCGTGGTTCAACCCTTCGACAAGAGCCTCCTGCAGGAGGTTGAGAAAGGGATCATGCAGGCCGACCTCGGCCTGAATCCCTCCAACGACGGCAACATCATCCGTGTGCCCGTTCCCGCCCTCAACGAGGAGCGGCGCCGCGAGATGGTCAAGCTTCTGAGCAAGATGGCGGAAGAAGGGCGGGTATCCATCCGCCACGCCCGCCGAGAGGCCAACGACCAGATCAAGGCCCTCATGAAGGAAGGCGAGTTGTCGGACGACGATGGTCGACGCCAGTTGGAGCAGGTCCAGTCACTCACCGACAGCTACACCCGCCGCGTCGACGAATTGATGGATGCAAAGGAAGAGGAGATCATGACGGTCTGACGGGGTTCGCCGAAGCGATTCCGGGGTTCGCCTCCGCCTCGCTCTTTGACAGGTCGTCCCTTTCCGGTCATCATCCCCGCTATGACCAGCACCGCTCCCTCCCCCTCCGATCGCCACGGTCGCGTTCCCCGCCATGTGGCGGTGATCATGGATGGAAACGGTCGATGGGCTGCGGACCGCGACCTGCCGCGCTACGAAGGGCACCGGGAGGGAATGAAGGCGGTTCGGGAGACCATCGAGGCCGCCATTGCCCAGGGGGTGGAGATCCTCACCCTCTTCGCATTCTCCACCGAGAACTGGAACCGACCGGAGGAGGAGATCCTGGCGCTCATGTCCCTCCTCCAGATCTACGCCCACAGCGAACGGGACGAATTGGTGGAGCAAGCGGGACGAATTGGTGGAGCAAGGGGTCCAGGTCAAGGTGCTGGGTGATCTGGCCCCCATGGATCGGGACACGCTGGAGGCGGTGCGCACGGTGGAAGATGCGACCCGGGGTGGCCGTGAGCTCCGATTGAACCTCATGGTGTCGTACTCGGGGCGGAACGAACTGCTCAGCGCGGTTCGATCCCTCGCGCGAGAGGTGGCTCTGGGCGCCCTCGACCCGGACGACATCCTTCCCCGGCACCTCGAGCAGTATCTGCACACCCGAGACCTTCCGGATCCGGATCTCCTCATCCGCACATCGGGGGAATTCCGGATCTCAAACTTCATGCTCTGGCAACTCGCCTACACCGAGATCCACATCTGTCCGGTCCTGTGGCCCGATTTCAATCGGGATCACTTTGGCGAAGCCATCCGCGACTACCAGCGGCGGGAACGCCGTTTCGGGCGCGTTACGGCGCGCTGAGCGCCGGGAGACAACGACGCCCGTGGCGGGAGATCTTGGTCGGCGAGTGGCTGTGGCGGGGGTGGGGATCCCCGTGGGCGTGGCCGTTGTCTATCTGGGGGGTTGGCCCCTAACCCTCACCGTCGCGCTCCTGGCGGTGGTGGGGACCCGGGAGAGCTACGGACTTGCCCGGGCCCGGGGGTGGCGTCCCTTTGAGGGATTCGGTCTGGCCATGGCCATGGCCCTGATCCTGGCGGCGGGAGTGCTACGCTCCTACGAGGCGTGGAGTCCTCTGGCGCTGGCCTTGTTCCTCCTGGTCACCCTTGGCGTCCTGACCGGAGCCGTCTTCCGGCGGGGCCCGACGGGTGACCCGCTGTTGGCGGCGGGTACGACGCTCCTGGGGCTCGGTTATGCGGCACTCCCCCTGGCCTTTGCCGTGTTCCTCCGGGAGCTCCCGGAACAGATGGCAGGGGTCCCGGTTTCGGGATGGGCCGCCACCCACCTCCTCTTCTTTCCCCTGGTGATCACCTGGCTGGGCGATACCTTCGCCTACTTCACCGGGAAGCACCTGGGGCGTCGCAAGCTGATTCCCTCCGTGAGTCCCAAGAAGACCGTCGCCGGGAGTGTGGGTGGGATCTCAGGGGCGGCGCTGGGAGCGGTGGTATTTGCCTTCCTCTTCCTGGGACCCGACGCCGTCCACACCCTCCCGCTCCCGGTAGCTGCGCTCCTGGGGGCGACGCTGGGCGCCGTGGCCCAGGTCGGTGATCTGGCCGAGTCCGTTCTCAAGCGGGAGGCCGGGGTCAAGGATTCCGGAGCGCTCCTTCCTGGCCACGGAGGGGTCCTGGACCGGTTCGACGCCATCTACTTCACCCTCCCCCTGAGCTATCTCGCCTTCCCCTTCCTTCTCGTATGATCAGATCCGAGTTGGTCATGGACACCCACTCCAGCACCGTTGGGTGCATCCCCGCCTCACCAAGGAGTTCATCGTGATCCGCGTCGCGATCCTGGGATCCACCGGATCCATCGGAGAGAGCGCCCTCAAGGTCATGGAGCGCCACCCTGACCACTTTGAGGTGGTGGCCCTCGCCGCGAACCGGTCGGTGCAGCAGTTGGAGGATCAGGCGCGTCGCTTCCGCCCGCTTCGGGTCGTGGTGGCCGACGAGGAAGCCTTCGACGCGTGTCGGGACAACGGCACCCATTGGAGTGGAGGACGTGAGGCGCTGGTGGCAGCGGCGGCCATGCCTGAAGCGGATGTGGTGCTCAACGCCCTGGTGGGCTTTGCCGGTCTGGAGCCCTCCATTGCGGCGCTCCGTGCCGGCAAGCGTCTGGCGCTGGCCAACAAGGAGTCGCTGGTCACCGGTGGGGACCTCCTCATGGAGGCCATGGAGGGCGGAGAGGGCGAGCTCGTACCGGTGGACTCCGAGCACTCGGCCATCCTCCAGTGCCTGGGGGGAGAGGACCCGGACCAGATCCAGCGCCTGGTCATCACCGCGTCCGGGGGGCCGTTTCGTGGCTGGTCCCGGGAGCGCCTGACCACGGTGGGACCGGAGGATGCTCTCCGCCACCCGACCTGGGACATGGGCGCGAAGATCACCATCGACTCGGCCACCCTGGCCAACAAGGCGCTGGAGGTGATCGAGGCCCACGTCCTCTACGGGATCCCCTACGACCGGATCGAGGCGGTGGTCCACCCGCAATCCGTGGTCCACTCCTTCGTGGAGTTCGTCGATGGATCCGTGATGGCCCAGTTGGGGTTTCCTACCATGGAGCTGCCGATCCTCTACGCCCTCACCTACCCGGAACGACTGGATGACCCTGGCCTCAGGACGTTCGACCCGGTCCGGGCCTCGCCCCTGACATTCGAGGCGGTGGACACCGACGCGTTTCCCCTCTTCCGTATTGGGGTAGGGGCCGGTCGGGCCGGCGGAACCGCTCCCACCGTGTTCAATGCTGCCAACGAGGTGGCGGTGGAAGCCTTCCTTCAGGGGAAGGTCGACTTCCCTGGCATGGCCGGGGTTGTGGACGAGGCGTTGGCCCGAAGCGACGTCCGTCCCGTGACGGAGCTCGAGGTGATCCTGGAGGCGGACCGTGAGGCGCGGCGGTTCGCTCACGAGTCGGTAGCGCGCCGGACCCCGGCCGGGAATTGATCAACGCATGACCATCATCGCCACTCTCATTGTTCTGGGCGTTCTCATCTTCGTCCACGAATTGGGCCATTTCGTGGCAGCCCGGTCCGTGGGGATCCGTGTGGATCGCTTCTCCATCGGGCTCGGACCCCGGGTCTGGGGCTTCCGGCGGGGAGACACCGAGTACGTTCTCAGCGCCATCCCCCTCGGCGGATACGTGAAGATGGGGGGGATGGACGACGAGGTGACGGAGCGCATCGAGGGTGGCGCCGTGTCCGCCGGGGAGGAAGGTTCAGCCGACACCCCCACAGCCGGCCCCTCCCGGGATTCGGATTTCGACTCCAAGCCGGTGTGGGCGCGGGCCTGGGTCATCTCCGCCGGGGTCATCATGAACATGCTCTTCGCCTTCTTCGCCTATACGGCGGTGGCGGCGGGGTGGGGGAGTGCCCAGGCCGACACCACTCGTCTGGGACAGGTCGTGGTCTCCTTCCTTCCGGATGGTACGGAGGAACTGGAGGCCATTCCCGAGGGAGCCCACTTCACCCGGATCGGCGATCGTCCGGTATCCCACTGGGGGCAGGTCCGGGAGGCGATCCTGGAAGCTCCCGCCGGTCCCCTCACCTTCCAGTGGGATGAGCCCCAGGGCGAGATCACCGTCCCGGTCCCCGCCGACGTGGAGGATCGGCGACGCCTGGTCATGGGTCTTCGGTACTGGGTCGAGCCGGCGTTGATCTTCGTGGAACCGGGGGCCCCCGCCCACCGGGCGGGGGTGCGGGCCGGCGACGTGGTGGTGGCAGTGGCGGGAGAGCGGGTCCATCTCTGGAGCCAGGTGCAGGACCAGATCCGGTCCCGGCCGGGCGAGGAGATGGAGATCGTCGTGGATCGCGACGGGGAGGAGCTCTCGTTCCTGGTGACCCCGTCGTCCGTGGACGGCATCACCCCCGACGGAGAGCCCCAGACCATCGGCCAGATCGGGGTGCAGGCCCAGAATCCACCCATCACCTACACCCGGGTCGCACCGCTGGAGGCGGTGGAGGTGGGATGGCGTGAGACGGTCTTCGTCACCGGGTTCATCCTGAANTTCCTGGGCGATCTGGTGACCGGTCAGGTGTCTGCCCGGAACCTCGGGAGCATCGTGACCATTGGTGAGGCATCGGGACAGGCGGCGGCCGAGGGTCTCCCGGTCTTCCTGAGCTTCATGGCCCTCTTTTCCATCAATCTGGCCATTCTGAACCTCCTCCCCATCCCGATCCTGGACGGAGGCCATCTGGTCTTCCTGGCCATCGAGGGGATTCGGGGGCGACCCGTGTCCTCGGAGCAGCGGATGCGCTGGAGCCAGGTGGGCTTCTTCATCCTCCTGGGCATCATGGCCCTGGCCCTGGGGAATGACTTCCTCCGTCTCTTCGGGCTCTAGTCGCTAGAGGAAGGAGAGCTGGGGCGGCCCGGCCCTCCGGCGCAACTCCGGAATGTCCAGGAGCGGGGACGGCGCGTCCTGGGGAGCCACCTGCAGCCACCCCCGCCACCCCACCTTCTCCAGGGCTTCTCCCACCACCTCCAGGGCCAACTCCGGTCGGTTGCACTCCGCCGAGAGGTGGGCCAGGAGGATCCCGGTCAGGCGAGGGTGGAGGAGTTCCGTGGCGAACCGGGCTGCCGCGTGATTGGAGAGGTGCCCGTGGGATGAGGCGATCCGAGCCTGTACCGACGGCGGGTAGGGTCCCATGCGCAGGAGGGCTTCGTCGTGATTGGACTCCAGGATCAGGAAGTCGCAGCCCTCCAGGCTGTGCCGGATCCCCGCCGTGGGGCGGCCCAGGTCCGTGGCCACCCCCACGCGGGTCCCGCATCGGACTGCTTCCACCGTCACCGCCACCGGATCCACGGCGTCGTGTGCGGTGAGGAAGGGGTGGATCCGAAGGGGCCCGATTTCGAAGGCCCGCGCCGGGGAGTACACCTCCACCTGCTCCTCTCCCCGGAAGAGGGATCGACAGGCCTCCAGGGTGGCCGGGGTCAGGTGCACGGGGGTTCCATAGCGGCGGGCGAACACCCCGGCGCCCCGGGTGTGGTCGCCGTGCTCGTGGGTGATGACCACCGCCGTGATGGTCTCCGGCTCAATGCCCAGAACCCTCAGTCGCTCGGCCAGTTGGCGGCCGCTGAAGCCCGCGTCCACGAGGATACGGGTTCCGTCGGCCTCCACCAGGGTGGCGTTTCCCCGACTTCCGCTCCCGAGCATGGCCACCTTCACCGGGTCCGCCTCCCCGCCCGGCCGTAGTCCGGGCCGGCTCCACTTCCGGCTCCCTGTCCCGAAGCCACGCCATGGAGGCGGGTCAGCAGCTCCCGGACGCCGTCGTCCAGACGGATTCCTCGCCGGTCCATCACCCGGGCCGCCACGGTGAGGAAGGCGTCCAGGCGCACCGACTGCCTTCCCTCCGCCGAGACCCACGAGAAGGGAGGGATCCACCCCGAAATCACCGGCCCGGCGAAGAGGGTGGACCCGGCCCCGACCATGACNCCTCCNTTCAGGAGGGTCCCGATCCCGGTCCGGACGTGATCGCCCAGGAATGCGCCCACCTTGATCATTCCCGTGTCCACGGCCACCGGATTCAGGGGTGTGGCTCCCGGCGCCGTCTGGACTCGGATGGGCCCGTAGGTGTTCTTCAGGTCCGAGTTGGTGGTCATGGCCCCCAGGTTCACCCAGCGCCCCACCACGGCGTGACCCAGATGCCCGTCGTGGGCTTTGTTCACGAACCCGTTCAGGACCGACGAGTCCACCTCACCGTGGAGCTTGCACACCGGGCCGCACGAGACGCTGCCCAGTCGTCCACCCAGCAGGTGACTTCCAGCCCCGATGTACGCCGGTCCCTGGATATGGGTGCGGGGTTCAACCCTGACCCCGGCCGACAGATGGATGGGCCCNTCGCGGACGTCCAGGACCACGCCAGGCGCCACCTCCACCCCGGCGCCGGCACTCACCGGGTGGACGCCGGTGACCCAGACGCCCGGCGGTGGATCGAGGGGCGCCGCATCCGGCCCGTGCCCGTGGGGATAGAGGCCGGCCAGGTCCCCCATGATCCGCTCCGCGTTCTGAGCCATGAGGGTCCAGGGCCGATCCAGGACGTTCCCGGGTACTTCGAGCTCCCCTCCCACCATCGGGTCCGCCCCCTCTCCGACCTCGTCCCCGTTCAGGGAGCAGGCCTCCGGTGATGGGAGAGGTGCGTCCACCGGCAGGAGCCATCCCACCGGCGTTCCCCGACAGACGAGACGAAGGCCACCCGGGGGAGCCTGGTCGGGGAGGGGGAGCGCCGAGGTCAATGGGGGTACCCACCGACCGAGTACGATCAACGACTCGGTGGTGGGCGGCCCCGATGTCTCCCCGGAGCCCGGGACCGGTGGCGCACCGGCCTCGGAGAACCCCTGGAGCTCGGGGCACCCCAGGGTGGCCCGCGCCCGGAGACCCACGGCCCGCTCGATTCGCTCCCGCAGGAGAAGGGCCCCGAAGAGGAGTTCGCCCACCGGGCGGGTTGTGGAGAAGGGGTGCCAACTTCGAGCCACCCGGTCGTCGAAGAGGTAGAGGGTACGCACGGCTCAGCCCCCGTCCCGACGCGACGGATCCCGGAGACCGGGAGGAAGGGCTTCCAGGAGGCTCTTCAGTTCGCCGGCCCGGTCCCGATGTGTCACCAGGGTCATCTCGCCACTCCGCACCACCACAAGATCATCCACTCCGAAGAGAACCACGCTTCCCTCCTCGGCCCATACCACATTCCCCCGTCCGGTCACCACCGACCCCCGGCCCTCCACCACATTCCCACCGCCGTCACCCCGACGGGTCCGGGCCAGGGCGTCCCAGGTTCCCACATCATCCCAGCGGAAGCCGGCCTCCACCGCCGCGACCCGGCCGCTCCGCTCGAGCACCGCCTCATCCACCGAGATGTGGGGGACCCGTTCGAAGAAGCGCTCCTCCTCGTCGCGGTCCAGAAGGGGCAGATGCTCCGCGATCTCCGGAGCATGAAGGCGCACCTCGGCCAGAAACCGCCGGGCACGCCAGACGAAGATGCCACTGTTCCACAGGTACCCACGTTCCAGATAGGCTTGAGCAGTTTCCCGGTCGGGCTTTTCCACAAAGGAACCCACCTTCCATGCCGCAGGGGCGCCCGGCTCTCCCGGAATGGAATCGCCGGGCCGGAGGTACCCGTACCCGGTCTCCGGGCGATCCGGTGGGATCGCCACGGTCAGGAGAAGGTCGTCATGACGAGCCAGCGCGACCGCCCGGGCCACGGTGGTTCGGAAGGCCGACTCCGGCTCGATGGCGTGATCGGAGTGCAGGGAGATCATCACACCGTCCGGATCGTCCCGAGCGATCCGATGTGCCGCCCATGTCAGGACCGGACCGGTCCCCCGGGCTCGCGGCTCCACCCAGAAGGAGGGCGGAGCTCCGGAATCGCCACCCTCCTCCAGAGCGGCCGCCAGGGGCGCCGTGAGGTGGGCCCCCGCCAGGAGATGAAGCCGTCGCTCCGGTACCAGACCCAGCGCCCGGTCCACCGTATCCCGAATGAGCGGGCGGGCCGAGGCCAGGGGTAGGAGCTGCTTGGGCCGGTCCGGTGTACTGGCCGGCCAGAAGCGGGAGCCGATTCCCCCGGCGAGGATCACGGCGTGAAGATGCGGATCCCGGGAATCGGGCGAAGTCCGGGCCTCCGGTGCATCACTGCGTGGGTCGGGGGGGCCGGTCGGCGAAGGCGGCATCAGCGATTCGAAAGAAGCTCGTCCACCCGACCCAGCAGCTTCTTGGGGCTGAACGGCTTGGTGATGAAATCGTCGGCGCCCAGGTCGAAAGCCCGTCTCCGGTCCACGTCCTGCCCCTTGGCGGTGAGGATGATGACCGGGAGGTCCTGACGGTGGGGAAGGCTTCTTACCGTCTTCAGGACCTCGATCCCGGTGCGACCGGGCATGAGCAGATCCAGGAGGGCCAGGTCGAAGGGTTCCGGACCCTCCAGCCGTTCCTGGGCGCTCAGCCCGTCATGGGCCACGGTGAGTTGAAAGCCGGAAGCCTCCAGGAGGGTCACCAGGATGCGCCGGATGTGGGGCTCATCCTCGGCAACCAGGAGACGCAGGGAACCGGCCGGTCGCAGCGTTCGTTCGGTCATGAGGCCTCCGCCCCTGGCTGGATCCCATGCTGAGCCCGGTGGCTCGGGGTCCGCCGGGCGCCCGCTGTTCCCGGCGAGCCGGCGGGAACCTATTCCGGAGGGGGTGTAAAGTCAAGAACCACGGGGCATTTCCAGGGTTGACACCGCAGGCGATCCTGGGGTACGATTCCGGGTCCTGTTCGGCCCTGTCCGACCCTGCGTCCATGGGGTCAAGTCCAGCGTGGGTCCGATTCTACTCGGGAGCTTCCCATCGTGAACCGTCGTTTTGCCGTCATCCTCCTCTTCGGGGTTGGTCTCCTCCTCACGGCCACCGCGTGCGGGGACGACCCGTTCCGGATCGAGTGGTCCGAGAATCCCGCCGAAGCCACCCTCTACGCCATGGATCGGCAGGAACTGAATCGACCGTCGGCCTTTGACATGCTCCAGCGGCGTCGCGTGGTACTGGAAAGCCCGCAGAGCCAGGGGCGTTGGGATTTCGCCCTGGATCGACAGGGCGGGTCGCTGGTCCTGCTGCCCCCCCAGGCCCTGGGCGTAACCTCCCGGGCCGGCATTGCTCCCATGCCCGGCGTCGCCTTCGACGATCTGAGGGAAGCCCCTTCCGACACGACCCGCTACATCACCCGGGAACCCGTTCCCGTCCAGGTCGGGAACACGTATGCCGTGCGGACCCACGAGCAACGGGGCCGCTTCGGGCAGATCTGCACCTACTACGGAAAGCTCGAGGTGGTGAGCCTGCGCCCCGAGGATGGGGTGCTCATCTTCCGGCACGATACGAGTCCCGAGTGCAACAGCCGTCGGCTCGTCCCCCGAAACGACTGACCCCGAACAGCGAAGCCTTCATGCTCGATCTCAGAGAGATCCGTCGGAATCCCGAGCCCATTCGTGCCGCCCTGGCCCGCCGTGGGCAAGCCGGTGGAGCGGCCTTCCTCGACGAGATCCTGGATCTGGATGAGGTGCGCCGAGAGGCCATTACCCGCGGGGATGAGCTCAGGGCCCGGCGCAACGACGTCTCCCGCGTGATCGGTGAGCGGAAGCGTGCCGGCGAGCCCGCCGATGACCTCATTGCCGAGATGCGGGAGGTGGGCGCCGAGATCAGTGAGCTGGAGTCCCGGGTGAGCGGCGCGGATGACCGGATCCAGGAACTCCTTCTGGGCATTCCCAACCTGCCCCTTGCCGAGGTGCCCGAGGGAGACGAGGACGCCAACGAGTTGGTACGCAGTTGGGGTGACCCGGTGCGACACGGCTTCGAGGCACGCCCGCACTGGGAGCTGGGGGAGGCGCTGGGTCTCCTGGATCTCCAGGGCGGGGCCCTGATCTCCGGCTCCGGCTTTCCGGTTCTGGTAGGCCAGGGCGCGCGCCTTCAGCGCATCCTCATTGATTGGATGCTGGAGATCCACACCCGCGAGCACGGGTACCGGGAGCTCCGGGTGCCCTATCTGGTCAAGCGGGAGGCCCTGGAGGGTACCGGCCAGCTTCCCAAGTTCGGGGATGAATCCTACCAGACCGAGCGGGACGACCTCTGGCTCATCCCCACCGCCGAGGTTCCCATCACGAACCTGCACCGGGATGCCCTCCTGGGGCCGGACGACCTCCCCCTGCGGTACACGGCCTATTCTCCCTGCTTCCGTCGCGAGGCCGGCGCCGCCGGGAAGGATACCCGGGGTCTCCTTCGCGTTCACCAGTTCGACAAGGTGGAACTGGTCCGCTACGAACGGCCCGAACGCAGTCGAGAGGCGCTGGAGGAGTTGACCGCCGAGGCCGAGAGCATCCTGCGGCGACTGGGGTTGGCCTACCGTGTGGTTCGCCTGGCCACCGGTGACCTGGGATTCTCGTCGGCCATGACCTACGACCTGGAGGTGTGGGCGCCGGGGGTGGAGCAGTGGCTCGAGGTGTCCAGTTGCAGCGTCTTCACCGACTACCAGGCCCGACGTGCGAACCTGCGCTTCCGGCCCGCGCACGGAGAGAAGCCCGAGTTCCTCCACACCCTCAACGGGTCGGCTTTGGCTCTGCCCCGTTTGATGGTGGCGCTGTGGGAGGTGGGGCAGCGGGAGGACGGTTCCATCGGGCTCCCGCCCGAACTCGCCGAGCGGTTCGGCTCGGACCACATCGCGGCCTGAGGGCGGGAGCGCCACATGTCCCGGAGCCGGTGGACCGGGATCCTGGCGCTCCTCTTCCTGGGGCTCCTGGGGTGGTATCTCCTCTACACCGAACGCGTCGTCAACGTGTTTCGCGACGATGCCGCCACCCTGACCCGCATGTTCGCCGAAGTGCAGACGGGGATGGCGTCCCAGGATCCGCTGCGAGCCGACGAGGCGCTGGTGAACCTGCAGCGGATCATCGTGGAGTCGGGGGTTCCGCTGGTTCTCGTGGGACCCGGAGACACGATACAGTCCGCCGTAAACCTGCCGTTCGAGGCGGACCTGTCCTCTCCCGAGGGCCAGCTTCGGGTTCGCGACTTCACCCGACGACTGGCGGAGCGCAATCCGGCGGTGCCCCAGACCGACGAGTCCTTCATCTTCTACGGGGATCCTCCGGAGCTCCAGCGACTGCGCTGGATCCCCTGGCTCCAGGCCACAGGGCTCCTGCTCACCTTCCTCACCGGAATCGTCGTCATCCGGTTCCAGCGGAAGGCCGATGAGGACCGGGCATGGACGGCCATGGCCCGGGAGTTGGCCCACCAGCTCGGAACCCCCATTTCGTCGCTCCAGGGGTGGCTCGAGCTCCTTCGTCTCGGCCCGGAGCGACGGCCCGGTGGACTGGGAGAAGACGAGATCGCTCGGGAGATCGCCGAGGATCTCGAGCGGTTGGAGCGGGTGAGTCGTCGTTTCGAGCTCATTGGCCGGGACACCGAGCTCGAAGCACTGGCCCTGACCGAGGTCATCCGTTCCCTGGAAGGGTATCTGCGGTCCCGCATCCCGCGCCTGGGGGCCGGGGTGCGATTGGACGTTGAGATGGAGCGCGGCCTACCCCCGGTGCAGGGGAACGCGGTGCTCCTGGTGTGGGCGCTTGAGAATCTGGTGAAGAACGCCCTGGATGCCCTGGCCGGGAAGGGGGGCGTCATCACCATCGAAGCCTTCACCGGCGACGGTGCCCAGGTGGTGCTTCAGGTGGGCGACACAGGACCTGGCGTGGATCCGGCCGTGCGGGATCGCCTCTTTGATCCGGGCGTGTCCACCAAGTCGGGGGGGTGGGGCGTGGGGCTCTCCCTGACCCGGCGGATCGTGGAACGGATCCACGGCGGGACCATCGAACTCCACCGGACCGGTCCCGAGGGCACGGTTTTCCGGATCCGCCTGCCCGTGGCCGCACCGGAAGACGGCTGAATGGAGGCCCGGGGGGGTCGACCTCAGGGCCGGCCGGCGCCAGATTCCCCACTCGTCCCCAACCGACTCCCACCCGACCCATCACCATGGCCCCCTCTTCCACCCCCACCTCCGACGGCCTCAACCCGGAGCAGCGCGCTGCCGTGGAGCATGTGGAAGGGCCGCTCCTGGTGCTGGCCGGCGCCGGTTCCGGAAAGACCCGGGTTCTCACCAGCCGAGTGACCCGGCTCATCAAGGAGCACGGAGTCCCGCCGGATCGGATCCTGGCGGTGACCTTCACGAACAAGGCCGCCGGCGAGATGCGGGAACGGATCCGGGCCCAGCTCGGCCGGGATCCGGTGGGATCGTGGATCGGGACCTTCCACTCCCTGGGCGCTCGTCTGCTGCGCCGGCACGCCGAGGTCATGGGGTGGGACCCGGCCTTCACCATCTTCGACGCCGAGGAGAGCCTCAGGGAGATCAAGCGTGCCCTGGAGCGGGAGCAGCTCGATCCGAAACGATGGAAGCCCAAGGCGGTTCGCTCGGCCATCTCCGACGCCAAGAACCAGCTCATCGGTCCAGGCGCATTCGCCGAGGAGCACCGGGAAGGGTTCGACTTCTTCCTCCGCAACGTGGCCCGCATCTATCCGAGCTACCAGGCGTCACTTCGGGATCAGAACGCCTTCGACTTCGATGACCTCCTGGTGAAGCCCGTCGAGCTTCTGACCGAGCACGAGAACGTGCTGGCACGGTATCGGGAACGCTTCGCCTTCGTCCTGGTGGATGAGTATCAGGACACGAATCACGCCCAGTTCCGATTCGTGGAGCTTCTGGCCCGGGGCCACGGGAACCTCATGGTGGTGGGCGACGACGACCAGAGCATCTACGGGTGGCGGGGCGCCGACATCACCAACATCCTGGAGTTCGAGCGCTCCTTCCCCGGGGCCCACGTGGTGCGCCTCGAGCGCAACTACCGTTCCAGCGCCAACATCCTTTCGGCGGCCAACGAGGTGATCCGGCGGAATCTGAACCGGAAGGAGAAGACGCTCCGCACGGACCGGGAGGCAGGCGAGCGTCTGACCCTGGTGCAGTGCGCCGATGAGCGCGACGAGGCCGGATGGATCGTCGAGGAGATCGAGACCCGGATCCGGGAGGGGGATGCGGACCGGTACCGGAACTTCGCCATCCTCTACAGGACCAATGCCCAATCCCGGGCGCTGGAAGATGCATTCCGACGTCGCGGCGTGCCCTACCAGATCGTGGGCGGGGTCCGCTTCTACGAACGCCGGGAGATCCAGGATGTCCTGGCCTACCTGCGCCTCATCTCGAACCCACGGGATTCGGCGGCGCTGGAACGGGTGGTGAACGTCCCGAAGCGAGGGGTCGGTCGGACCAGTCAGGAGCGCCTCGTGGCCTGGGCGTTGGACGAGGGCCTTTCCCTCCTGGAGGCGGCGAAGCGGGCCGACGAGGTGCCGGATCTGCACGCCGGCGGTGTCCGCGGCATCCAGCGCTTTGCCGAACTGATCCAGCGTTTCAGCGCCCGCGCCGCGTCCCTTTCGGTGGGTCCCCTCCTGGAAGAGCTGGTGGACGAGCTGGACTTCATCACCCACCTCCTGGACGAGGGCCCGGACGGCGAGGATCGGGCCGAGAATGTGAAGGAGCTGGTGGCCGGCGCCATGGACTTCGACGCCCAGCGGGTCGAGGTCTGGGAAGACGGGCCGCCCGACCACTTCACCGAGCTGGACCTCTTTCTCCAGCACGTGGCCCTCATCACCGACGTGGACCGGCACGATCCCGACTCCGACGCCGTCACCCTCATGACCCTCCATAATGCCAAGGGTCTTGAGTTCCCCGTGGTCTTCATCGCCGGTCTGGAGGAAGGGCTCTTCCCCCTGGGACGGGCCTACGACGACCCGACGCAGCTCGAGGAGGAGCGCCGCCTCTTCTACGTGGGGATCACCCGCGCCGAGGCCAAGCTCTTCTTCTCCTGGGCCCGGGAGCGACGGCGCGCCGGGGACTTCATGTTCGGATCCCTCTCGTCATTCGTCCAGGATGTCCCGGACGAGCTGCTGGAAGCGCGACGCACCCCTCGTCTGGAGCGGGAGCGGAGGGCCATGAGTCGGGGTCCGTCGGGCGGGGGCGGCGACGAATTCGGTGCGAACCTGCGCCGGGGCGGATTCGGGGGCGGGCCGGCCGGGTCCTCGGGAGACCCCCGGTCGGCGCCTGGTGTCTCCGACGACGAGTTGAACCAGGACCTGCCCCATCTCGTCCGGGGCGAACGGGTCCGCCACGACACCTTCGGCTCCGGAACGGTGCACGAGGTCACCGGCTTCGGCCGGGACGTCAAGGTGGTGGTGGACTTCGACACCGTGGGCCGGAAGAAGCTTCTGGCCCGTTACGCCCGGCTCGAGAAGGACTTCTGACGATTGGCGGGCTCCGGGGGAACCGTCCGGGGGGGCGGTCCGTCCATTCCACGCGAAGGGGAGGCGACCATGTCGGTGGGGAGGGATGAAGTTCAACGGATCGCGGCGCTGGCCCGGATCCACCTGGATGACGAAGCGGCGGACCGGCTGGATGCCGAGCTCTCCGGGATCCTGGCCCATGTGGACACCCTCATGGAGGTGGATGTGTCGGAGGCGGAGGAGGCGTTGGTCCTTCCGCCACCCATCCGTGGCCCGGCGCATCCTGGGGTTCCGGAATCCGGAGGTGTGTTCCGCCAGGTGGAACAGGAGGTGGATGCCCTCGCCACGGGCGCACCGGGAGACCGGGCGCCGGAGTGGTCCGAGGGATTCTTCCTGGTTCCCCGTCTGCCCGCCGTCGATGGAACCCGGGAGGAAGGCGCATGACGCCCCCTTCGGCACTGGAGACGGCTCGCCGGGTTCGCGTCGGCGAGGTCCCGGCACACCGGCCCCTGGAAGAGGCCCTGGCCAGGGCCCGTGAGGCCGACTCGGGATCCCGGCCCATCCACGCCTTCCTCAGCCTGTCCGACCCTGACAGGGCGCAGGAGGCCGGTGTCTCCCAGGACGACGGGAGGGGGTCGTTCCCCCTGGCCGGGGTTCCGGTAGCGGTGAAGGACAACCTCTGCACCCTGGACCTTCCCACCACCTGTGCCTCCCGCTTCCTGGAGGGCTACCGCTCTCCGTACGAAGCCACCGTGGTGCGTCGGCTCCGAGCCGCCGGCGGCCGGGTGGTGGGCAAGACGAACCTGGACGAGTTCGGCATGGGTTCCTCCACCGAGAACTCGGCTTTCGGTCCCACCCGCAATCCCCGGGATCCCTCCCGGGTTCCGGGGGGCAGCTCCGGTGGGTCGGCGGCGGCGGTGGCGGCGGGGATCGCCCCGTGTGCCCTGGGCTCCGACACCGGCGGTTCGGTCCGGCAGCCTGCGGCCCTGTGCGGCGTCGTGGGGGTGAAGCCCACCTACGGTCGGGTCAGCCGATACGGGCTGGTGGCCTTCGCCTCATCCCTGGATCAGGTGGGAACCTTCGGCGCGTCCGTGGCCGATGCCGCCCTTCTCCTGGAAGCCATCTCAGGCCACGATCCCCGGGATTCCACCTCTGCCCGCCTCCCGGCGCCCGACCTCGTGGGTCATCTGGAGGACGGGGTGGCGGGGAAGGTGGTGGGGATCCCCGACGAGTACGTCCCCGATACCCTGGATCCGGAGATCCGGGCCCGCATCGACGAGGCGTCCCGGCATCTCGCGGCGGCGGGGGCTCGAATCCGCCGTGTGTCGCTGCCCCACACCCGCTACGCCGTCCCCACCTACTACGTCCTGGCCACCGCCGAGGCGTCGTCCAACCTGGCCCGCTACGACGGGGTCCGATTCGGCGTGCGCTCCCCGGAGGCCCGGGCCACCCAGGAGGTCTACGAGGCCTCGCGCAGCCGGGGCTTCGGCCCCGAGGTGGTCCGACGCATCATCCTGGGGACCTTCGGGCTCTCCGCCGGCTACCACGACCAGTATTACGGACGCGCCCAGCGGGTCCGGGCGCTCATCGCCCGGGATTTCCGTCGGGTCTGGGCCGACGGTGTCGATTTCCTCCTGACCCCGACCTCGCCCACACCGGCCTTCCCCCTGGGGGAGCGGTCCGACGATCCCGTCTCCATGTACCTCTCCGACATCTTCACCGTGACGGCCAATCTGGCCGGGATCCCCGCCGTGTCGGTTCCGGCGGGATCGACCCATGGTCTTCCCTGTGGGGCCCAGCTCCTCTCTCCCGCCTGGCATGAGGCCCCCCTCCTGGCGGCGGCCCGGACGCTGGAGCGGAGCCTGGGAGGTGAGCAGTGACGGCCGGGGAGATGGAGGCGGTCATCGGCCTCGAGATCCACGTCCAGCTCCGGACGCGGGAAAAGCTCTTCTGCGCCGACGTGCCCGAGTTCGGTGCCGATCCCAACACGCGGGTCTGCCCGGTCTGTCTGGGGCTCCCCGGTGCCCTTCCGGTCCTGAACCGCGAGGCGGTGGAGCTGGCCATGCGAGCGGCGCTGGGCTTCGGATGCACCATCCACCGGCGAAGTGTCTTCGAGCGGAAGAATTACTTCTACCCGGATCTTCCCAAGGGGTACCAGATCTCCCAGTTCGAGGAGCCCCTGGCCACCGACGGGCTCCTGGAGGTCCGGATGGGCGACGATTCCCCCGAGACCTTTCGCGTGCGGATCCGCCGGATGCACCTCGAAGAAGACGCCGGGAAGTCCATCCACGATCGGGTCCCGGACCGCACCGCCGTGGACCTGAACCGGACCGGAACCCCCCTGGTGGAGATGGTCTCCGAGCCCGACCTCCGCTCGCCGGCCCAGGTCCGCGCCTACCTGGACCAGGTCAAGCGGATCCTCGAGTACCTGGATGTATCGGACTGCAACATGGAGGAGGGCTCGCTGCGTGTCGACGCCAACGTCTCCATACGACCCCGGGGCAGTGGGGAACTCCGGACCAAGACGGAGCTCAAGAACCTGAACTCGTTTTCCGGAGTCGAGCGGGCGTTGGAGGTTGAGATCGCCCGGCAGATGGCGCTGGTAGCAGCTGGTGACCGGGTGCGCCACGAGACGCTCCTCTGGGATGAGCGTCGCCAGACCGTGCGCCCCATGCGCAGCAAGGAGGACAGTCAGGACTACCGGTACTTCCCTGACCCCGATCTGCCGCCGGTGCTGGTGTCCGCGGCGTGGATCGAGGAGGTCCGGCACTCCCTACCTGAGCTTCCGGAGGCCCGCAGGACCCGGTTCATGGAGGTGTACGGCCTGCCCGCCTACGACGCCGGCGTCCTCACCGCCCGGCGCCCCCTGGCGGATTTCTACGAGGCGGTGGTGCAGGCGCACGCCGGTGGAGACGCCAAGGAGGCGGCGAACTGGGTCATGGGGCCGGTCCTGGCGCTGGCAAACACCTCCGGGGAAGAGGTTGAATCGCTGGGGCTGGAACCGGAGGGATTGGCGGAGCTCCTGACGCTGGTTTCCGACGGGCGAGTCAATCGCCGCGCCGGACGGACGATCCTGGAACGGATGGTGGCCTCCGGGTCGGGGGGCGCCGGAGCCGCCGAGGCCATCATGGAGGCCGAGGGGCTGTCCCAGATATCCGACGGTGGCCGGATCCAGGGGTGGGTGGAAGAGGTACTGGCCGCCCATCCCGATGAGGTGACCCGGTTTCGCGGCGGCGAGCGCCGGCTTCAGGGCTTCTTCATGGGCGAGGTGATGAAGCGGAGTCGCGGGAAGGCCGACCCGGGCGAGGTGGCCCGGATCCTGGGGATACGGCTGAAGGGCGACGCTCCGTCCTAGCTCCCGTCGCCCGCAGGATCCACCGGCTCCCCTCCGCCGCCCCGCCTTCGGGCGTCGGGGGCCCGGACGGTCGAGCCGGGCTCGGCCCGGATGTGGGGAGGCACCTCGGCTCCGAGCCCGGGAACGGTGAGATCTCGGGCCCTTGGGAGATAGATCAGGGGATCCCCCGGAAGAGGGAAGAACTCGTCGGCCCGGGCCAGGAGTTCTTCCGGATCCAGCCGTCCCCGCGACGATGCCAGCGCCTCCCGCCGGATCTGCTTGGCCAGTCTCAGGTGTCGTTCCCCGATGGGATCCAGTGCTCGGGCCTTGGCGGCATGTCCCCGGGCCAACCGCTCCATGACGGACTCGTAGGAGTGGCGCATGTACTGGTCCCTCACCTCGCGGGGGAACTCGAACCGGGAGCGTTTCAGGACCTCGTCGAAGACCTGCTTCCACC
>SL_3KL_010_SEDDRAFT_10000043_pt1 | contig 68145 bp, 84 predicted proteins | sample SodLakKL_010_SED_2_FD_10381 | JGI IMG/M metagenome (IMG submission 10381)
AGCTTTAGGGTAGAGGTTCCCGGAGTAGGAATAATTAGAATAAGGTGGGGGGATATAGAGAAAGATATTCAAATTGAAGTGGAAGGAAGAATTTTCTCCGAGTAATTTATAAAACTCCCTTTCTTTTTCCTTTGAGGGAGTTTTTGTTTTCAATATCTTAAAAAAAAGGTAGAATGGGTAAGCTTATGAAAAAATATTTCATTACAACCAGCATAGCTTACACCAACTCCTCTCCTCATATAGGTTTTGCTTTGGAGTTGATTCAAGCCGATTTAATAGCTCGTCTTAAAAGAAAAGAAAAAGAGGTTTTCTTTTTAACCGGAACCGATGAACACGGAAGTAAGATATATAAGGCCTCTTTGAAGGCTAAAAAAGAGCCTCAAGAGTTTGTTGATGAAATAGCTAAAGAATATGAGGAACTTTTAGAGAAACTTAATATATCTCACAACCTTTTTATAAGAACCACCGATAAAGAGATTCATTATCCGGGAGTAGAAAAGCTCTGGAATAAGTTAAAGGAAGAAGGAGATCTCTATAAAAAAAAGTATAAAGGATTGTATTGTTTGGGCTGTGAGGCGTTTGTTTCCAAGAGAGATTTAATTGAAGGGAAGTGCCCTAATCACTTGGTTAAACCGGAAGAGGTTTCCGAGGAAAACTACTTTTTTCGTCTTTCCAAATACAAAGAAGAAATTGAAAAGGCTATAAAAAGTGACCGGGTGAAAATAATTCCTGAAGAAAGAAAAAGAGAGATGCTTAATTTCCTAAAGGAAGGACTGGATGATGTCAGTTTTTCCCGTCCCAAAGAAAAGGTTAAATGGGGAATACCGGTTCCCGGAGATGAAAGTCAAAGAATTTATGTCTGGTGTGACGCTTTGGTAAATTATCTCTCCGGAGCAGGTTACGGAAGGAAAGAGAAAGAGTTTAACTCTCTTTGGCCGACAGATATTCACTTTATTGGAAAAGATATTTTACGATTTCACAGTATAATCTGGATTGGTATGCTCCTTTCTTCAAAATTGGAGCTTCCTCAAAATATCTTCGTTCACGGATTTATTACCTCTAAAGGACAAAAAATGTCTAAAACTCTGGGGAATGTGGTTAATCCTTTTCATTTAATTGATGAGATGGGAAGTGACCCGGTTCGCTATTTCTTTTTAAGAGAAGCTCCTCCGGGAAAAGACAGTGATTTTACCAGAGAGAAATTTTTATCCCGCTATCACGGTGATCTTTCCGATGGACTGGGGAATTTAATTTCCCGAACCGTCGGACTCTCCAAGAGAGCTAACGTAAAAGAGATTTCTGCCAAAGAAGAGATAAAAAGATGGGTAAAGGAGACTAAGGAAGAATCTTTTTCTTTAGCTAAAGATTTTCGCTTTAATGAAGCATTAGAAAGAATTTGGCTTTTAATTCATAAAACCGATAGCTACATAGAGGAAAAGAAACCTTGGGAAAAGAAAGAAGATCAAAAAGAGGTAATTTCTAACCTTCTCTTTATTTGCCTTTCTCTTTCTGAGATAATCGAGCCCTTTCTTCCTGAGACCGGAGAGAGGATAAAGGGGGCTATTGAAAGAGGAGAAGGAAAACCTCTTTTCCCCAGGTTGGAATAAATGTTTTCTTTTAAGCGTTTCTTTGCTATAATTCCCAAAAACTATGGAGGAAAAAACAAAAGTGTTTTTTAAAGGGGAGGAAGGTTCCTATTCCGAAGAAGCGGCTTTTTCTTTTTTTAAAGAAATAGAGATAGAACCCGTTTCTTGTAATCATTTTGACGAAGTTTTCAGAGGAGCCGAAGAAGAGAGAGACTCTTTCGGAGTGGTTCCCATAGAAAATACTCTAATAGGTAGTGTGGGAGAAATCTATAATTACTTTGTTCATTCCCCCCTCTTTATTTACGGAGAAAAAACTCTCCGGGTTGACTATTGCCTTATTGCCCCCGGAAAGAAAATAGAAAGAGTCTATATCCACCCTGATGCCATTCGTCAGTGTAAAAGCTTTTTAGAACAAAGGAAACTGACCGTGATACCCTCCTATCGTCCCATGGAAAGTTTAAAAATTCTCTCAGATAGAGGAGACAGAAAGACGGGAGCCATTTTTTCAGAAAGAGCGGCTGAAAGGTTTAATATGAATATTTTAGAAAGAGAGGTGGAGATAGAAAAGGAGGATTTTACTCGATTTTTAATCTTATCAAGAAGGGAAAATCTTCTTTTGGGAGACAGAAACAGAACTTCGATTATCTTTCAGGCTAATCATAATCCCGGAGCTTTGGTTAGAATACTTAATGAATTTAGCAAGAGAGGAATAAATCTTACCAAACTGGAGTCTCGTCCCATTATCGGTTATCCTTGGGCTTTTCGCTTTTTTATGGACTTTGAAGGTCATAAAAACGAAGAAAGAGTGGAAAAGGCTTTTCAATCGGCGGAAAAAGAAATGTTATTCTTTAAAATACTGGGATCTTATCCGGTATAGCTATGGAACACTTTGGAAAAAAACCGAAAAATATTACCGTGGCGGTTCATCAGATAAGGAGCCCTATTTATGTTCTAAGAGAGTATATAGAAGCTCTTTTATCGGAAGAACCGGGTCAGATTAATAAAAAACAAAGAGATTACTTGGAAGCTTCTTTGGAGAACATAGAAAAGACGATGAGTGTTATAAACGACTTTGTTGAGTTTTTGGAAATGGAAGAACAAGAAAAAGAACTTAAAAAAGAAAAGGTTGATTTGGTTTCTCTTACAAAGGAATCGGTGGAAAATTACAGAATGCTTGCTCGAGCCAGTAATAGTAGGATAATCTTTGACCAGCCTCTAGAAAAAATCCCTCCGGTTTTAACCGATAGAAAGAAAATAAAGTATGTTATTGAAAACCTTCTCTCAAATGCCATTCAGTACAAGGAAAAGGAAAAGGAAGGAAAGGTGGAGATAGAGATTAAAGATGAAGGAGAAAAGGTTCTTTTTAAGATAAAAGATAACGGAATGGGAGTTAAAGAAGAAGACAAGGAAGAAATCTTTTCCCGATTTCACAGAACTCCCGAGGCTATAAGGATATCACCCACCGGAGTGGGTATCGGCCTATATATCAGCAAACTGGCCGTTAATTTAAGCGGAGGAGATTTGTGGTTTGAAAATAATAAGGAAGAAAGAGGAACTACCTTTTACTTTACCCTTTTAAAAGCATGAATTTGGATGGAGAAAAAAAGAAAATCTTAATGATTGAGGATGATTCTTTTCTAAGAAGACTCTACCGGGACCGTTTTGAAAAGGAAGGATTTCTTTTTGTAGAGGCGACAAACGGAGAAGAGGGGTTAAATAAGATTCGTCAGGAAAAACCCGATCTCATTTTACTTAACATACTTATACCAATAAAGGGAGGGTTTGATCTTCTTAGAGAGATAGAAGAAGAACCCGAGTTAAAAAAGATACCGGTTATTGTCCTCACCAATTTGGGTCACGATGAGGATATAAGAGAGGGGGAAAGTTACGGAGTGGCTCATTACTTAATAAAAGCCGAGGTAAGGTTTACCGAGGTAATTAGAAAAGCTAAAGAAGTTTTAGAGGAAAAACAAGATGGCCATAACTACTGAAGACTTAAAAAATCTTTTGGTATCTCCGGGTCACATAAAGGAGGAGGATTTTGAGAAGATCTTAGAAAGAACCGAAAAAGTTAACCAGATTAAAAAAATCCTGGTTGAAGAAGGATATATCTCCGAAGAGAACCTGGGAACCATTATCGCCGATGCTATTGGCTATCCTTTTGTTGATTTAAGAAAAGTCAAAATACCCAGAGAGATGGTGGAGATAGTGCCTGAAGTGGTGGCTAAATCTCAGATGGCTATAGTTTTTGAAAAGACTCCCGGAGAAGTTTTGAAACTGGCTACCACCGACCCGGAAAACTACGAGTTTATCGGAATGCTGGAAAAGAAGACGGAAAAGCAGATTAAAAGCCATTATGCTCCCCCCAGTGCAATTGAAGCCTCTTTTAAGCTTTATGGTGAAGATTTGGAGGCTGAGATAAATAAGCTCTCAGAAAGCTTTAAAGAAGATGTTAAAGAAAGGGAGGAGAGTGTGGTAAAGATGGTTGATCTTTTTTTAGAGCACGCCTCGGCTTCTCTGGCATCCGATATTCATATTGAGCCTCTAAGTGATAAGGTTATGGTTCGATATCGAATAGACGGAGTCTTATACAAAGTAGCCGATTATTCTAAAAATATTCATCCCAAAGTAGTCTCCAGAATAAAGATTCTTTCTCAACTTAGAACAGATGAACACGCCGCTCCTCAAGATGGAAGATTTTCTTTTGAAAAAAAGGATGTTTCATTTGACGCCAGAGTTTCCATTATGCCGGTTACCGAAGGGGAGAATGTGGTTATTAGAATCCTGGTTGAAGAAGGACAGAGACTGTCTTTGGAGGATTTGGGACTTAGTGAAGATAATTTAAAAAAGGTAAAGAGAGCTTCTTCAAAGAGTTACGGAATGATTTTAGCGGTTGGGCCAACCGGATCGGGTAAGACCACTTCTCTTTATGGGATCCTTCAGTTTTTAAATAATATTCGGGTAAATATTATGACTATTGAGGACCCGGTGGAGTATAATATAGACGGGGTTCAACAAACTCAGACTAACCCTCAAAAAGAATTAACCTTTTCTACCGGATTAAGATCAATTGTTAGGCAAGACCCCGACGTTATCATGGTTGGTGAGATTCGTGACTCTGAAACGGCTGATATTGCCATAAATTCGGCCATGACAGGACACCTGGTTCTTTCCACTATGCATACAAATGATGCCGCTACCACCTTCCCTCGACTTTTGGAAATGGGAGTGGAGCCTTTCCTGATTGCCTCTTCAATTAATGTAATCGTAGCTCAAAGACTGGTTAGAAGGATTTGTGAAAAATGTAGAAAAAGTACCTTTTTAAATGAAAAAGAAGTAGCTTTTATTGAGGAAGATAAAGAGCTTTCTCAGTCAATTAGAAGAATAGCCGGAAAGGATAATCTTTTTGAGATTAGATTTTATCACGGAGAAGGATGTCAGGCTTGCAGTAAGACCGGATTTTCGGGAAGAAGTGCTATCTTTGAAGTTTTGGAGGTAAATGAATCAATAAGACTACTTATAGCCCAAAAAGCCTCTTCAGAGGAGATAAAAAGAAAAGCCATGGAAGAAGGAATGGCCTCCCTTCTCCATGATGGAGTTAGCAAGGCCCTAATAGGGGAAACTTCTATTTTAGAAGTGGTTAAAGCGGCTAAATCCACTTAATATGATAAAGCTAAACGCAATTAAACAAGAAGATAAGATTACCATGGTTAAAAACCTGGCTCTTATGATTAAAAGTGGAATAGCCATGAACCGCTCTTTGGAACTCCTCTCTCATCAGATGAAATCCCCTCTCTTACAGAAAATACTGGCTGAGGGAAGTAAAAAGGTAGAAAAAGGATTCTCCCTTTATGATGTTTTCAGAACCCATGAATCCAAATTCGGAAGTGTTTTTGTAAACTTTATTCGAGCCGGGGAAAAGAGTGGAACCTTGGAGAAGAATCTTAACTTTTTAGCTTATTGGATGGAAAGAGAGAACAATTTAAGAAAAAACCTTAAATCGGCTACTCTTTATCCTAAAATAATTTTGGTTTTCGGATTTGTTCTCCTTTCTTATCTAACCGGTTTTATTCTCCCTCAAATTACCACGGTCTATGCCGGTCTAGACAATGTAGAGCTTAATGTTTTAACACAAGCGCTAATCTGGTCTTCTGACTTTGTCAGAACTTATTGGATAGGAATTATAGTTGGACTGGGAGCCGCCTTTGTTCTCTTTAAGCTTCTCTTAAAAGTTTTAATATTTAGAAAGGGTTGGGATTATCTGGCTCTAAGTGTCCCTATTTTCGGTGATCTAACTAAAAGTTATCAACTGGCTACTTCCACTCAGCTCCTTTACTCTCTTTTTGATGTAGGGTTTTCCATAAACGATGCACTTGATATTGTTACCGATGCGGTGACAAATATTCACTACAAAGAAGCTTTGAGAAGCATAGAAGAGAGGGTAATAAGAGGAGACTCTTTTTCAGAAGCTCTAAAAGAGCATCCCAAGCTCTTTCCGGGAGTTTTTGTTAGTATAACTCATACCGGAGAATCAACCGGATCTTTCGGAGAGTCTTTTAGACATCTTGCCGAGTATTATCAGGAACAAGTTCACGATTTAACCAAAAACCTGCCTTCCGTTCTAGAGCCCGTTCTTCTCATATTCATGGGAGTGGCGGTTGGAGTGGTCGCTTTTGCCATAGTCACTCCTCTATATCAGGTAACCCAAGGATTTAATTTCTAATATGGAAAAAATAAAAGAACTGGACATAAAAAGAGAAAAGCTGGAAAGTGATTTTCTTTTTCAAAACTTCCAGGAAGGAGACCCACAAAGACTGGAGGAGAGGATTCAGTTTGCCAGAAATCTGATGGAGGAAATAAAAGAAATTTGTGTGGAGGTAAGAAAAAGAAGAGATGATCAGGAAAAGAGAGTTAAGAGAATAAAAGAAGAAAAAGAAGGTATTTTAGAAGAAATTAATCAACTCCAAGAAAAACTAAGTCAATGTTTTAATAGGGAAAAGGAGATAAAAGATAAAAAGGCGAATGTGGAAAAAAGAGAAAGGGAGGAAAAGGATTCTAGTAAAAAGAGAGAGATAGAGGAAGAGAGGTGGAGTTTGGAGGATAGAAGAAGAGAAATAGAAAGAGAGGCTTTGGATATCATGATGATTAAAGGAAAGAAAGGAGAAAAGATTGAAGAAAAAGAAAAAGAGCTTTCCAAGCTTCATGACTTAATGGAAGAAGAAGATACCTACTCCAGACTGGAAGAGACTATAAAAACTATTAAAAAGGCCGAAGAAAAGGAAAAAGAACTTCGGGATATGACAGAAAAAGAGGAAAAAAGTGAAGAAGAAGAACTCTTCTATAAGGGAGTAAATAGATATAACTCAGGGGATTTTCAGGAAGCTTGCGATATCTTCCAAAATCTAATTGAAAAAGATTATAAAAAAGAAGAATCATCTCAATATTTAGAAAAGGCTCAGATATTTAAAGAGGCTTTTGAGCTTTTTGAGGCTAAAAAATATCAGGAAGCCAAAGAAAAATTTTCCTTAATATTGGAAAAAGAAGAAGAAAACTGGACGGCTACTAAAAAAATAAAAGAGCTTGAGGAATTAATAGAAAAGAAGAAAAAAGAAGATGAGGCCTTTCAAGACGGTTTGGACTGTTACCATTCCGGAGAAATAAGTAAGGCGATAAGATACTTTGAAGAAGTCTTGGAAATTAATCCTGAAAGAAGAGAGGCGGTCGAGTATATTGAAAAAGCTAAATCTCAAATAGCCGGAGAAAAAGAGGGGCCTATTAGAGAAAAGATAGTAACGGAGGTAAGAAAAGAGCAGACAGAGCCTTCAAGAGAAGAACCTAAAGAAGAAGAGGAAAAAGAACCCTCTCTGGAAAGAGAAGAGGAGAAAGAAGACACTTCTTTAGAGAGAGAAAAGTCCAGTGAAGAGGTAGAAAAATCTCCCCCGAGAGAAGCTATAAGAGAGGAATCTTCTTCTCCTGAGGTAATAAAAGAAACTACCCCTTCAGAAGCAAAAGAGGTCTCCAAAGAACCAACCAAGGAGTCTAAAGAAGCTCCAAGAGAAGTAATTAGAGAGGCTCCGGTAAGAGAAAGAGTAATAGAAAGAGTTTCCCGTTCTCCTGAGATAATAAAAGAGGGTGAGTTTATGGACAAAGCCACTATTATAAAAGAAGTGGTGGAAAAGGAATCCCTTAAACCGGAAGAAAGGAGAAAAATAATTGAAGAAGAGCTTAATAAGATTTTAAAAAGAAAAGAGGAGTTAAAAGAAAAGAAAAGTCAGGCTTATCAAAAAAAGTTAGAAGAAGAAAAGGCTATTAGAGTGATTGCCGAAAAGAGGAAGAGACTAAAAGAAGAAGAGGAAACACTTTTAGAGGAGGAAAAAAAGGCTAAAAGTCCTGAAGAAAAAAAATCAATAGAGGAGAGAAAAGCTAAAATTGAAGAGAGAAAAAAAGATATTGAAAGAGAAGAAGAAGTTTGGACCGAATGGCTTAGAAGGATTTCTGAAATAGAGGAGCAATTTAAAAACGTAGAGGTAGCCTATAGAGACGTGGCCGAAAGAGAAAGATTTATGAAAGAAAAGATTGAAGAGCTGGAAGATAAGATATCGGGAAAGCCACCTAAAGAAAAGAAGGAAGAGGAAGAAGAGGAGGAAGAGGAAGGAAAAGAAGAGGTAAAGGAAGGAGAAAAGAAAAAAAGAGAAAAGATGGATCTTTCCAAGTTTAAACTAGAATTTATCCTGGGTTACATTACTATAGGAATTGATATTAGTGATAGATCAATTGAGATTATTCATTTGGATAGAAAAGGAAAAATGGTGGCCTTTGGAAGGAAGAGTATTCCTAGGGGACTGGTAGAAAACGGAAAGATTATAGAAAAAGAAGAGCTTTCCAAGGAAATAAAGAAGACTTTGGAAAAAGCTCGTCCTCATCCTATAAAACCAAGAAGAGGAGAGAGAATCAGAGCTATAGTTAGCTTACCCGAATCCAAAGTTTTCATAAGAAAAATTGAAATTAGTGACCAGCTTTCTAAAAAAGATCTTTCTCAAAGAGTTAAAGAGGAAGGGCAAAGAATCATTCCTATTGCTCCTGATAAACTCTACTGGGACTATTTGGTTACTTTCTTTAATAGGGAGGGAAGAGAGATTCTCTATGCCAGTGCTCCCAGAGAAATAGTTGATGACTATATTGATACTTTGGGAAAGGCCGGAATAGACCCTGTCTCTATTGACATAGAAACAGCTTCCCTAGGAAGATCTCTTCTTCCCCTGACAAGCAAGGATAAAAGGGGAAGTATCGTGGTTGATATTGGAAGCAGGGTTACTAACATAGGAATTTTTGATGCAAGGAAGATGTTTGTTTTCTCCGCTATTGCTCCCTATGGAGGAGAGCACTTTACAGAAAGCATTGCTCTTAAGATGGGAATAGATAGAGAAAAGGCGGAAAAATTAAAACGTGAGGTAGGATTTAAAGAAGAAGAAAATGATGAGGTTAGCTCTGTATTAAGAGCCGAATCCCAACTTATTTTAAGAGAAATAAAGAGAGCTATAGATTATTACAGAGAGAAATATAAAGAGGAGTTAGAAGAAATTATTTTAGCCGGAGGATCCTCTCTTATTCCCGGACTACCCGAGTACTTTGAACTTATAACCGGAAAAAAGGTTAAGACCGGAACTCCTTTGGAAAAAATTAAAGATGGAGGCAGATTTAAAGAAAAGATTCCTCAAGTTCTCTTTTCTAACGTAATCGGACTAGCCTTAAGAGGGCTTCAAGATGATCCGGTAGAAGAAGGTATTAATCTTTTACCCATTTCATTAAAGAAAAAACAAATTGGAATCCAGAAACAGCAGAGAACTTCCGTTTTAGCTATTTCTCTGGCTTTAGCCATAATAGGACTAATTATTCTTGGTGTGGTTACCTGGTTTTTGGTTCTTCCGGCCCTCTGATTTGCCCCTTTCCCCTTTTTTAGCTATAATTAGTCAGACAACTGAATATTCCTTACAAAAAGAGGAATTTCAGCGTTCAAAGGTCAAAAATCAAGTTTAAAATATGTTTAGTAAAAAAGGTTTTACATTAATTGAGCTTCTGATAGTAATCGGTATTATTGCCATCCTTGCCGCCGCTCTTATCGTAGGATTAAACCCGGCAGAGAGATTCAAACAAGCTCGAAACGCTACCAGATGGAGTCATCTTAACACTATATCAAGTAGCATTATGGCTTATGTGGTAGATGAGCAAGGTAATTATCCTGAAGACTGTTTTAGTAGTGAGGATGTAGTAGCATCAACTCCTCCTGGATCTGAAGATGGAGATACAATAGCGGGAACTTGTGCTACCGAGATAGGAATAACTGCCCCCGACGACCCGCAAGATGGAGAGGATTATATGATTGCTTGGTATGAAGAAGAGGGAGGACAGTTTATAATATGGTCTACTGCTGAGGAAGCTTTAGAAGAAGAAATCTGGATAATTCAATAATTTATAAAAGTATCAAAAGAAAAGCCCTCCAAAAGAGGGCTTTCTTCTTGTATTTTTTTACCCTCTTTGTATAATGATTAAGGTTTATAAAAATAGCTTATAATAGCCTTAATTAAATTAAAGGTCGAAAAAAAGAATGAAAAACATGTTCAACAAAAAAGGTTTTACATTAATTGAGCTTCTAATAGTAATCGGTATTATTGCCATTCTTGCCGCCGCTCTTATCGTAGGATTAAACCCGGCAGAGAGATTCAAACAAGCTCGAAACGCTACCAGATGGAGTCATCTTAATACTATATCAAGCACTATCATGGCCTATGTGGTAGATGAGCAAGGTGATTATCCTCCTTGCATACCAATAGTAGAAGAAGATTTAGTTGATGATGACTATGAAACATTGTTTGCTGGAGGAGAAGAAGATGGTGAGGATTGGGGGGTGAATGTAAATGTTTGCGGAGATCTTGATATCACTGCCGATGATCCTAGTGATGGAGCTTTCTATAAAGTAGGATGGATTAGTGATGGAGGAACTCCTTCTGAGCCAACTAACAAGCTTCTTATTTGGTCCACCGCCCAAGAGGCGATTGATGAGGAAGTTTGGATAGTTCAATAAAAATATGTTAGAGGCCTTCCTCTAAAGGGGGGCCTTTTTCAGTTTATAGACATCTTACTTGTAAAATTTTTTACATATTATATAATCTCGAAACGAAGCCCTAAGTGGCTATCAAAGTCGTAAAAAGAAATATAAAAACATGTTCAACAAAAAAGGTTTTACATTAATTGAGCTTTTAATAGTAATCGGTATTATTGCCATTCTTGCTGCCGCTCTTATCGTGGGGCTTAATCCGGCAGAAAGATTTACTCAAGCTCGAAATGCCACCAGGTGGAGTCACCTTAATGGAATGGCAAATCAAGTCATGGCTTATATGGTAGATGAGCAAGGTAATTTTCCGGCTTGTATAACAGGAACCGAGATTACCACACCTCCTGGATCTTTAGATGGAGCTCTTCTATCTGATTGTGATGTAGCTTTAGGAGTAGATGCTCCGGATGATCCTGGTGATGGAGCTTATCGGATTGGATGGATTACTGAAGATAGCCAATTTATAATCTGGTCTACCGCTCAAGAGGCACTGGATGCAGAAGTTTGGGTAATACAATAATTATGAATAAAAAACCCCTCAAAAGCTTAGCTTTTATCCTTCTTTTTGTCATTACCGACCAAAGTTCGGGGGGTTTTCAGCTTGAAAGTTAATTAGAAATAAAAAAGAAGAAACAGAAAGCCTCCCGAACAGGGAGGTTTTTCTTTTTGGCTTGAAAAAGGTTTCTTTAATCTTCTTCAGGTCAAAAGGCCTGAAAAATATGAAGGAGGGATAAAGATGAAGCTTGTTCTTTTCAGTCCTAATTCGTCCATGTTTATTGCCGGTCCCAAGTTGGAAATAAAGGGAGAGGAGAGAGATGTTCTCACTCTAAATGGAGTTGTCTCCATTGATAGAGAGGAAAAAGAGGCTTTGGTGGGTTACTGTAAGAAAGTTTGGAAAGAGGTAATTTCCAAATCCGGATCCGATAATTTTAAAGGGCATGTCAGGTTTGACCTTGTTCCCCGGGTATCTTCTCTTGAGAGAGAAAACAACACTACTTATAGCTGGGATTTGGAACCGGGAGGAATTTATGAGATAAATGTAAACTCTCCCGAATGTGGAGCGGCTGTATCAGCTCTACATCAAGCCATTCCCAAACTTTCCTTTCTCCAGCCTAGTCCGGTTAGAAGGATTACCGAAGTTTTGGAAAAAGAGATGGGAGAAAAAGTCTATTTTCTCCTTGGAGAAGGAACGGTTAAAAGTCAGTGGGGTGGAGTTTTCTTTAAGTCTCTCTCTAGGGCATCAAAGATGAAGTTTTTGAAAGCCTCTCTTGAAGAGATAGAAAAAAGTAATACCTTTCCCCTTTGGAGATTTGGGGATATAAGGGTTTTTGGAAACAGAAGTAGTGAGTTTAGAGAAGAGGTGATTGATCTTCTTTACAGAAAACAGCTTGAAGGGCAAAATCTCTTTAACAGTATCTCTTTAAGTCGGAGAGAAGATCCGGGAAACAAGAAACACCTCATTAGAGAAGGAGAAAGAGAACTTTTGAGTGAAGATGATGTTCTCTGGGCTATGGAAGAGAAAGATCTTGTTTTAAAGCCCTTTTTTGGGAGCTCCGGAAACGGAATCTATTTCCAAAGAGCTCTCTCCCCCTCTTTGTGGGAAGAAGCTTTAAGAGAATGTCTAAGGGAAGGAGATTATGGTCTTTTTAGAGCTAAATATCTTCCCAAAGTGGATTTTGAGGAAGGTGAGGTGGCCTTTGACATCTCTCCATCATTTTTAGCTCAAGGAGAAGACTTGCACTACCTTTACACCATAATCCGACTGGATAGTTACCAGAGATACGAAAGTTCTCCGGGACCCTATGCTATAAACGTGGCTCAAGGAGCCGGTTTTGTCGGCACCTTGCTTGACGAATAGGAAAAAAAGGAGGGAGATAATCCTTTCTCCCTCCTCCCCCTTTTTTTTAATCTTAAACATATGGAAGAAACACTAAAAAAACTAATATCTTTTAAGACGGTAACCGATAATAAAAAAGAAAATAAGAAGGCTTTGGATTTTGTAAAAGAAGAAATATCTTCTTATCCTCTGAATATAAAAGAATTTTCCTTTAAAGGACATCCTTCATTATGGGCCTCTACAAGAGAAGGAAAAAAGGCAAAGCTTATTCTCCAGGCTCATATGGATGTTGTCCCCGGAGAAAAGGATAGCTTTAATCCTAAAATAAAAGGGAAGATAATGGAGGGGAGAGGAGCTTTCGATATGAAATTTGCCATAGCTATCTTTTTAGAGCTTTTTAAAAGAATTGAACTTAAGAATCATGATTTAGCCTTAATGATTACTTCCGATGAGGAGACGGGAGGATTTAACGGAGTAAAGAAGCTTTTGGAGATGGGCTATTCTTCCAAGGTCTGTTTTCTTCCCGACGGAGGAGAAGACTTTGAGATAGAAAAGGCGGCTAAAGGAGTTTGGCACTTGGAGGTGGAAAGTAAAGGAGCTTCCGGACACGGCTCTCGTCCTTGGCTTGGAGTAAATGCCAATGAAAAGCTTATTTCCTTTTTAGAAAGACTAAGAAGAGAATTTCCCTTTGAACCCTGTTTTATAAAAGATCATTATCATAACACTCTTAATGTCGGTAAGATTGAAGGAGGAGAAGCGACAAATCAAATATCTCCCAGTGCTCGAGCTTTTTTAGACATTCGTTTTATTCCCCAAGAAAAGAAAAAGGATTTAGAAAGGAGGATAGAAGATATAAGGGCTCATTTTCCGGAAATAAAGATAAAAGAGAAAGTCTTTGGAGAAGCATATGACTTTAATGAAAATGATTTTTACTTTAAGACCTTTTCAGAAATTGTCTCTGAGAAAATAGGAAGGGAACCCAAGTATCTGATTGCTCATGGCTCTTCCGATGCTCGTTTCTTTGCCAAGAAAGGAATTCCTACCATATTAACCAGACCAAAGGGAGGAGGGCAGCATAGTTCTAAAGAGTGGATAGATTTGGAGGACATGAAGCGATATCTTTTCGTTTTGGAGGAGTTTGTAAAGAAAGTTGCTCTATTGACAGAAAAGGGTTAGATAGTAGAATGAAGTGGGTCAAGAAAGGAGGGTTGTTCTTTGGAGATCTTTACCAACGATAAAAATTGCCAGGAAATTTTGGAAACTTTAGGTTTTCATGTGGGAAGTGTAGAAGAGGCCAGTCAGTGTGGAATTATTATATGGAAATGTAAAAAAAATAACGGAGTCTCCGGAGCTGCTCATGCACTGGAGAGACCTGAAGGAATGGAGAAATACCCCTTTTTTATCAAAATCGGAGACGATTGGACAAATCAAGGACTCTTTGAGCTTTTAGAAGGATATTTTCTCTATTTCTCCGGAGAAAAGACTTTTCCTTGGGGAGAAACTTTTCCTTCGGGAAAAAAGAAAAGGAAGCTACTAGAAGAGTGGCAAAGAAAAGCAAAGAATAACATGCCCAACCTGGATTTTTGTCGGATAAACCGATACATCAGAGCTTTGAGAAAACTCAAGGCTATAAAAGATGAGGAGGTACAACATAATAATGATGAGCTCGCCTTCTAAGGGTGAGCTTCTTTTTAGATGATTATAGACACTCACGCCCATCTTAATTTCAAGGCCTTTGACAGGGACCGAGAAGAAGTAATAAAAAGAACTCTTCAAGGAGGAGTTTTAGCTATTAACGTGGGAGCCGGAAAAGAGACCAGCAAAAAGGCGGTGGAAATTTCTTGTAAATATCCTGAGATGTACTCTTCAGTTGGACTTCATCCTATTCATGTAGATGATGAGGATTTTTCCAAAGAGGAGTTTAAGAAACTTATTAAAAAAGGAGTGGTAGCCATTGGAGAGACGGGACTTGATAAAGAAAGGGGGGATTCCATAAAGCAAAGAAAGGTCTTTTTAGATCATATTTCTTTAGCTAGAGAAGAAAATCTTCCTTTAATTTTTCATTGTCGAAAAGCTCATAAGGAGATGATTGATATTTTAAAAAAGGAGGAGGGTATAAAGGGAGTGATGCATTGCTTTACCGGAAAGATGAAGGAGGCTAAGGAATATCTTGATATGGGTCTTTTTTTGGGATTTAACGGAATAATTTTTAAAATGAATTTAAAAAAGGTTATTGAAAAGGTACCACTTGATAAAATTTTAGTTGAAACCGATTGTCCTTTCCTTTCTCCTTTTAAAGATAAAGAAAGAAACGAACCTCTTTTTATAGAAGAGATAATTAAAGAGATAGCTAAAATAAAAGGAATTAAAGAAGAAGAAGTAAAAACCAAGACTTCTCAAAATGCCAGGAATTTATTTGGTATAAAAAAAGACCCTGTTATTTCAGGGTCTGATTAAGTACTCCCACCCAGATCTTTTTTAGATCAAAAAGAGAGCGGCCAAAATAGAAGTTAAAAGTTACTTCTCCCCACTCTTCTTCTAGAAGATCGTAGGCGCAGAAAAGATTGGATATCTGCTCTTCTATCTCCTCCTTTGGTCCCTCCTGGGAAAGTAGGTGGTGAATGCTTACGGTTCTTTTCATTATTCCTTCTATGATATCTTGAATTCCTACTTCAGGAAGGGTTTCTGCCAGTCTTTCTCTGGCTAGTTCAAATTTTTCTATATGACTGGCCATAGAAATATGCCAAGCTTTCAGAAACTCATCTCTTTCTTCTATCCCCGGGGGAGGAAAGTAGACAATCCTTACTTTTCCGTTTCTATAAATAGAGTACGCTTCCTCTAAAAGCTTATTACAGGTGGAGCACTGCTTAATGTGACTTTCTATCTCTTCTAAAGTGTGCTTTTTTCTTAAGTCTTTAAGCATCTCCATCATCTTGGGACTTTGAAAAGAACAAGCCACTGAAACCCCCTCCTTTCCCTCTTTTTTAGATTATAAGAAGAAAAAAGGATAAATCAAGCGGTTAGACAAAAGGAGTAAATTTAGTTAGTATTTAGACATATGAAAAGAATTCCCAGAACCGAAAAGGAATGGCAAAAATTTTGGAGAGAGGAAGAAATTTTTAAAACGGAAGAAAATTCTTCTAAGCCCAAGTTTTATTGCCTGGACTTCTTTCCCTACCCTTCGGGAGTAGGGCTCCATGTTGGTCACCCCAGAGGATATGTGGCAACCGATATTTTCTCTCACTTTAAAAGGATGAATGGATTTAATGTCTTACATCCCATGGGCTGGGATGCTTTTGGTCTTCCGGCTGAAAATTATGCCATTAAAACCGGAATTCATCCGGGAAAGGCGGTAGAGGAAAACGTAGAGAGATTTAAAGAGCAACTTAACTCTCTGGGCCTTTCTTATGATTGGAGTAGGGAAATTAATACTACTGACCCAAACTACTACAAATGGACTCAGTGGATATTTATAAAACTCTTTGAAAAAGGATTGGCTTATGAGGAAACTCTTCCCATAAACTTTTGTCCTTCTTGTAAGACCGGACTGGCTAACGAGGAGGTTTTGGAGGGACTTTGTGAAAGATGTGACAGCCCGGTAGAAAAGAAGGATATAAGACAATGGGTTTTAAAAATAACCGATTACGGAGAAAGACTTTTTAACGATTTGGATTATCTAGACTGGCCGGAACCGATAAAGGAGATGCAAAGAAATTGGATTGGAAGATCAGAAGGAGCGGAAGTTCACTTTTCAATTGGAGATGAGATTATAGAAACCTTTACCACCAGACCGGATACTCTCTTTGGAGCTACCTTTCTGGTACTGGCCCCCGAGCACTCTTTTGTTAAAAGAGTTATTAAAGGAGAGATAGAAATTAGTAACTTAAAAGAGGTGGAAGAATATGTAAAAGAAGCTCGGAAAAAGACCGATTTGGAGAGGACTGATCTAATAAAGGAAAAGGAAGGAGTGGAGCTTAAGGGAATAAAAGCGGTTAATCCCATAAACGGAGAAGAGATACCCGTTTGGATAGCCGATTATGTTTTAGGTTTTTACGGAAAGGGAGCGGTTATGTCCGTTCCGGCTCACGATGAAAGGGATTATCAGATGGCTAAAAAATATAATCTGGAAATACGCCCGGTGATAGAATCTAGGGAAATTCCCTTTATGGGAGAAGGAAAGATGATTAATTCGGGAGATTATTCCGGAATTGATTCTTCTTTGGGAGGAGAGAAAATTATTGAAGAACTGGAAAAGAAGAAAAAAGGAAAAAGGGCTGTAAATTATAAGCTTCGGGACTGGATTTTTTCCAGACAAAGATATTGGGGAGAGCCCATACCTTTAATCCATTGTCAGAAATGTGGAGTAGTTCCTCTAAAAGAAGAAGATCTTCCTTTAACTCTTCCGGAGGTGGAAAAATACGAACCCTTAGGAACGGGAGAGTCTCCCTTAGCCGGAATATCTTCCTGGGTTGAGACAGATTGTCCTAAATGTAAAGGTAAAGGAAAGAGAGAGACTAATACCATGCCCCAATGGGCCGGATCTTGCTGGTATTATCTGGCTTATCTTATGAAAGGAGTCTCAGAAGATATGGAGTTTCCCATTTCTCTTTACAAAAAGACTTTTAAAAAGTGGCTTCCCGTTGACCTTTATGTGGGAGGAGCCGAACATGCCGTTTTGCATTTACTTTATGCCAGATTTTGGCACAAGGTTCTCTATGACATAGGAGTAGTGGAAGAGAAGGAACCCTTTAAAAAGCTAAAAAACCAAGGACTGATAATGGGAGAGGGAGGAGTGAAAATGTCTAAATCCAAAGGGAATGTTATCTCTCCTGACAAGGTAGTAAAAGAGCATGGTCCGGATGTTTTCCGTCTTTTTGAAATGTTTGTGGGAAGATTTGAAGATGAGGCTTCTTGGGATGAAGAGGGAGTGGTGGGAATGAGGAGGTTTTTAGAAAGAGTGGCTCAAATGGAAGAAAAGGTTGAAGATTTAGAGGCCTCTTCTAGCTTAGAAAGTCTTCTTCATAAAACGATAAAGAAGGTAACTGAAGATATAGAAAGCTTTAAATTTAATACCGCCATAAGCAGTCTGATGGTCTTTAGTAATTATTTAAAAGAAGAAGAGAAAATTCCCAGGGAAGTTTTTCTTAACTTTTTAAAACTCCTCTCTCCTTTTGCTCCTCACTTTTCTGAAGAAATGTGGTCTTCTCTTAAAGAAAAGCCATCCATTTTAAAGGAAAGCTGGCCGAAATATTCTCTAGAAAAGATTAAAGAAGAGGAGGTTACTTTAATAATTCAGGTTAACGGAAAAATGAGAGGAAAAATTGAGGTTAAAAAAGGTGAAGAAAAGGAAAAAGTGGAAATAAAAGCCAGAGAAATGGTAGAAAAATGGCTTAAAGGAAAGGAGATAAAGAAAGTTATCTATCTCCCTGATAAATTAATTAATTTTGTTTTAAATGGAAATTCTAATTGAAGAAAATTATAAGGATTTAAGTGAAAAGGCGGCTAAGATAGTAAAAGAGTCCATAGAGAAGAACCCCGGACTGGTTTTGGGATTGATTACGGGGAGCACTCCTTTGGGGCTTTATGAAAAACTTATTGATTACTACAAGGAAAGAGAAATTGATTTTTCCCAGGTAACCGCTTTTGGGCTGGATGAGTATCTGGGACTTCCCCTAGATCATCCTCAGGGATACAGACAATTTTTAAAGGAAAATCTTATTGATAAAATTAATTTAAAAGAAGAGAATTTTTTTATTCCCTCCTGTAAACCCAAGGATTTGGAAAAAGAGTGTAAGGATTATGAAAAGAAAATAAATAAAAAAGGGGGAATAGATTTACAGCTTCTGGGGGTAGGAAGAAATGGACACATTGGATTTAATGAGCCGGGAACTTCTCTTTTTTCTAGAACTCATGTCTCCAAGTTAACTCAGTCTACCATAAAAAATAATGCTCACTTTTTTGAAAAAGAAAGCAAGGTTCCCAAAAAAGCGATAACTTTGGGTTTGCAAACCATCTTTGAGTCAAGAAGAATAGTTCTCCTTGCTTCCGGAAAGAAAAAGGCTAAAATTTGTAAGAGGATGATTGAAGGTCCGGTTACTTCCAAAGTTCCGGCTTCTATTTTACAAAAACATAAAAAGGTCACCGTTATTCTCGATAAAGAAGCGGCCTCTCTTCTTGAGGGTTAGCTTTTTAAAATTTATGATAAAATAAAAGGTATGGATGACTTTCAAATAATTGTTGGCGGAGCAGCCGGAGAAGGATCTAAAGTAGCCAGTAGGCTGATTGCCGCCATATTAAAAAGATACGGTTACTTCACCTACGTCCATGAAGACTATCAGTCTTTGGTTAAGGGTGGTCATAACTTCTCCATTATTCGAGCCAGCCGGGAAAAGAAAGAGTTTTTAAAGGAAAAGAGTGATTTCCTTTTGGCTATAAACAGAGATACTTTTGAAAGACACATAGAAAAACTGGATGGATTACTGATTTATAACTCCGATCAGATGGAAGAAGAAGGAGTGGGAGTAAATATCCAAACTATCTCCAGAGAAGAAGGTAAACCCTTTATGGCCAACACTGCCCTGGTAGCCGGATTTTCCAAAGCACTTTCTATAGACAAAGAGATACTAAAAGAAGAAGCGATTAAAATGCTTTCTCTAAGGGAAGAGAATGAAAAAATAATTGAAAGAGTTTACAGAGAGGTGGAAGAGAAAATGGTTTTGGAAAAAGGTGAGGATCTTTCTCATCTTCTTTTAACCGGAAACGAAGCTGTTTCTTTGGGAATGCTTAAAGCCGGTCTAGAGCACTACTATGCTTATCCCATGACTCCTTCAACCGGAATTTTACACTTCCTTTCTAAGGTAAAGGAGAAGTATAAGATAAAAGTTTTTCAAGCGGAAAACGAAATAGCGGTTATTAACGCCGCTATTGGCTCCGCTTTTTCCGGAAAGAGGACGGCGGTGGGAACTTCCGGAGGAGGACTGGCTTTAATGAGTGAAGGAGTATCTCTTTCAGCTATTTCCGAGACTCCTATGCTTATTGTAGAAGGACAAAGAATGGGGCCGGCCACCGGAGTTCCAACCTACAGCGGACAATCGGATCTTCTCTTTTCCATTAATGCCGGACACGGAGACTTTTTGAAAATGGTTTTTACTCCTTCTGATGGGGAAGAGGCTTTTCACCTTTCCAAAATGGCTCTAAATCTCTCTTGGAAATACCAAATGCCCTCCATTCTCCTTATGGATCGGGATCTTTGTGAAAATACCTTCTCCTTTTCTCCCAGCGTAATGGAAGGAGAAGGAAAGGAGGAAGAGATAAGATGGTCTGACAAAGGAGAGTATCAAAGATATCAAATTACCCCGGAAGGAATTTCTCCTTTCCTAGAGCCGGGAAGAGGACAGGTGGTTAAAGGAACCGGTTATGAGCATAATCAAAAGGGAATTACTACCGAAGAAGAAGGAGAGATAAAAGAAATGCAAGAGAAGAGAATAAGAAAAGAGGAAAAACTAAAGGAAGAGCTCCAGGGAAGAGGACTGGTTAAAGTTTACGGGGAAGGAAACAGAGCCATACTTAGCTGGGGAACCACTTCCCTTGTGGTAAGAGAGGTAGCCAAGGAATTAAATTACAAAGTAATTCAGCCTTTAATTTTTTCCCCTTTACCTGAAAAGGAGCTACAAGATGCCTTTGAAGGAGTGGAAGAGTTGATTGTGGTGGAGTGTAATTACTTAGGTCAAGCAGCCTCTCTTATTGAAAAGATAAGAAAAGTGGATAGAAAAATTCTAAAACACAGCGGAAGACCATTTAGTTTAGAAGAATTAAGAGAAAAAATATGTCCCAATTAATTTTACCCACTAAAAACAGTTGGTGTCCCGGATGTGGAAACTTTGGCATCCTCAAGGCACTGGAAAAGGGAATAGAAGAGCCCGATAGAACGGTAGCCGTCTCGGGGATAGGATGTCATGGAAAAATAGTTGATTATCTTAATTTGAGTAGTTTTTATGGTCTTCACGGAAGACCGGTTCCGGTAGCTACCGGTATAAAATTAGCCACTCCTCACCTTAAGGTAGTCGCTTTTTCGGGGGATGGCGATTCTTTAAATGAAGGAATTTCTCATCTGATTCATGCCGCTAAAAGAAATAATGATATAACGGTTATCTTACATCAGAATCGAAATTTTGCTCTGACAGTAAAACAATTTACCGCTACAAGTCCCAGAGGGTTTATAAGCAACTCCTCTCCTTCGGGAAATATTGAAGATCCTTTAAATCCTTTGGATTTAATGGATGCTTCCGGATCCAGCTTTATAGCCCGAGGTTCTTCTCTAGAGATAGATCATCTAAGCTACCTTATAAGAGAAGCTATTTCTCATCGAGGTTTTTCTTTTTTGGAAGTTCTTCAACCTTGTGTAGCTTGGTTTGATACTACCAAAGAATACAAAGAGAAAACTTACAAGATGGAGGAAATTCCCGAAAACTACAAGGAAAAAATAAAAGAGTGGGATTACAACAACGGCTCTAAAATACCTCTTGGAATATTTAAAAAGGAGGAAAAAGAGACTTTTGAAGATAGGCTCAAATCGGGAGAAAAAGAAGTTAACCTTTTTGAAATTGCAAATGGCTAAAAAGCAAAAAATTGCCTGCCTGGGGGGAGGCAATGCTATGCCTCGGGCGGTTCTGGAAGGTCTAAAGAAAAAGGATGTCGAGATTTCGGCTATTTGTGCCATGCTTGATTCGGGAGGATCTTCGGGAAGATTAAGAGAGGATTACGGAATTCTTTCTCCGGGGGATATAAGAAGAGCTTTTATCACTCTGGCTAACACCTCTCCGGTAATTGAAGAGCTGTTTGACTTTAGATTTGAATCCGGGCAATTTGAAGGACACAACTTTGCCAATCTCTTCATTGCCGCTTTAGAGCTTTCTTCTAAAGATTTTGAAAAAGCCTTTAAAGAGCTTAACAAGATATTAAATGTATCTCATCAAGTTCTACCGGTCACTCTGACTAATTCTAAAGTCATGGCTCGACTGGAAAATGGAGAGATAATTGACGGAGAGACCAATATAGATATCCCCAAACATAACGGAAATTTAAAGATAGAAGAAGTTTTTCTTGACCCTCCGGCTATCACTTATGAAAAAGCTCTGGAGGCCATTTTAATGGCTGATAAGATTATTATCGGTCCGGGAGATCTTTATTCTACCTTAGCTCAAATTCTCCTCTCTGAGGGAATGAGTGAGGCCATAAAAGAGAGTTCGGCTCAGACAATCTATATCTGTAATTTAATGACTAAGTATGGAGAGACCAATGGTTTTAAGGTGGAAGACTTTACCAAGGTGATAGAAGGATTTTTAGAAGGCTCTTTAGATAGAGTCATTTACAATAATACAACCCCTTTAAAGGAAGTTTTAGAGAGTTATAAAAAAGAACACCCGGAACTTTTGGAAATGGTTCAAAGAAGAGATAAGGGAAACTCCAAATTTATTGGAGCTGATATTATTTCTTCTCAAAGAGTAAACCATGATCCGGAAAAATTAGCTAAAGTTATACTTGAACTATGATTAAAGCAGTTATTCTAGCCGCCGGTTGGGGAATCAGGATGAATCCTTTAACCTTAACCAAGCCAAAACCTTTTCTTTCTATAGCCGGGAAAAGTATTTTAGAGCATAACTTAGATGAGCTCCAAGGACTTGTTGAAGAAGTAATAATTGTAATCGGTTATAAAGGAGAGTTAATAAAAAGAAGACTGAAAGAAAACTACAAAGGATTACCCATTAAGTATGCCATTCAAGAAGAGCAACTGGGAACGGGACACGCAGCCAAAGCGGCTCTTCCTTTTTTAGAAGAGAAGTTCTTAATTTTAAACGGTGATGATCTCTATGCTCGGGAAGATTTATTAAAATGTCTGGAAGTAAACCCTTCCATTCTTCTAAGAGAAGTAAAAGACCCTTCGCCTTTCGGTCAAGTTTTAGTGGATAATGGAAAGGTAAAAGATTTAGTGGAAAAACCGGAAGAACCGGTCAGTAATCTAATTAATACCGGAGTATACTTTTTAAATAAAGACTTCTTTAAGAAAAATATTGAAAAGTCTCAAAGAGGAGAGTATGAGATTACCGATTATTTGAAAGAATTTATCAAAGAAGGAGAGCTTTACCATAGAGTAGCCAAAAGATGGGATTCAGTTAGCTATCCTTGGGATGTTTTAAGAATTACTAAAAAAATTCTTTGTGACATTAAGGAAGAGAGAAAAGGAAAGATTGAAGAGGGAGCCAAGATAGAAGGAAAAGTGATTTTAAAGGAAGGAGCGGTAATTGAAAAAGGAGCTAAGATAAAAGGACCGGTCTATATTGGGAAAAACTCTCGTATTAAAAGTGGAGCCAGTATCGGAGAGTACTCTTCTTTAGAAGATAATTGCCTTATAGAAGAAAATGTCCACCTGGAAAGATCTCTTCTAGGGGAGGGAGTTCAAATTCTTTCCGGAGTAGTGGTCAAAGATTCCATTATCGGAAGTGGGTGTGTCTTAGGAAGAGGAGTCCTTATTGCCAGTAACCGCTATCGGGATACCATAAGGGCGGAAGTGAAAGGAAAAATTATTGATACCAAAAGAAAAGGATTGGGAGTTATTTTGGGAGATAATGTAAAGGTGGAAGAAGAGGTTTGTTTTCTTCCCGGGGTGATGGTTGGATCAAACTGTAGTATTTCTTATAGAAAAGTAGTTGATAAAAATATTCCCCCTAATACCAAAATATGAAATATTTTTTGGGAATAGACGGAGGAGGAACCAAAACCACAGTTGCCTTGTCTGACATGGAAGGAAGGATTGTAAAAAAAGAGATAGGTAAACCCTCCAATTTGAGAAATATCGGTTTTAAAGAAAGTCTTTTTAATCTAAAAGAAGTTATTGAAAAAGTAGTACCTCAAGAAGGAGAAGTAGTCTCTTCTGCTATAGCCCTAGCTTCTATAGAAGAAGAATACAGAGAGGAAGGAGAGATAATAGCTAAAGAAATAGAAAAGTTTTTAGGAGGAAAAGTAGTGGTAGTAAGTGATCAGGTAATTGCCTTTAGAGCCGGAACTGATAAAAAAGACGGAGTGGTAATAATTTCGGGAACCGGTTCGGTAGCTCGAGGATGGAAAGAAGAAAGAGAAATTAAAGTGGGAGGATGGGGATGGCTTGCCGATGAAGGAGCCGCCTTTTGGACTGGAATAGAAGTTTTTCGTCTTTTGGGAAAGGTCTTTGACAAAAGAGAGGAGAGTAACCTTATGGAAAAAATCATTAGAGAAGAATGGAAAATAAATTCCCCAGAGGAATTAAACAGAGAGGTGTATAAATCTTTTATGGAAAAGATTCCTCTTCTTTCCATAGTAGCCGATAGAGCGGCTAAAGAGGGAGATCTGGCGGCTAAAAAAATCCTTTCCCAAGCCGGAGAGGAACTCTCTTTAATGGCTAAAAGAGTAATAGAACATCTCAGTCTTGAAAAAGAGAGCTTTCCGGTAATAAAATCGGGTGGCATGTTTAAATCAGAAGTGGTTGAAAGTATTTTAAGAGAAAATATTTTAAAAATAGCTCCTCGGGCCAACTTAATTAAGTTGGAGGTGGATCCGGTAGAAGGGGCCATAAAATTAGCCAAAGAAATGTATGAATAAAGAAGAGCTTAAAAAAATAGACCCGGAGATATATGAGCTTATCTCTTTAGAGAGAAAAAGAAGAGAAGATAGTTTGGAGATGATTCCTTCAGAAAATCACACTTCCCCGGCTGTTTTGGAATCTCTAAACTCCATCCTAAATGATAAATATGCCGAAGGTTACCCGGGAAAGAGGTATTACGGGGGAAACGAATATATAGATAAAGTGGAGTTACTTTGCCAAAAGAGAGTAAAAGATATTTTTAAAGTACCTCATGTAAATGTTCAGCCCTACTCCGGTTCTCCGGCAAATCATGCCGTCTATATGGCCCTTTTAAATCCGGGAGATAAGAATTTGGGTATGAGGCTTCCCGACGGAGGTCATCTTACCCACGGTTGGAAGGTCAGCTTTTCGGGTATTTATTATAATTCCCTCTTTTATGGAGTAAAAGAGTCCGATCACAGGATTGACTATGATGAGGTGGAAGAAATAGCTAAAAAAGAAAAACCGAAACTTATCTGGGTGGGAGCTTCCGCTTATCCCAGGGATATAGATTTTAAAAAGTTTGGAGAAATTGCCAAAAAAACGGGAGCTTATCTTTGTGCCGATATTGCTCACATTGCCGGACTTATTATCGCTAAAGCTCACAGTAATCCGGTTCCTTATGTTGATATAATTACTACCACTACTCATAAAACTCTTAGAGGGCCCAGAGGAGGACTCATCATGGTTACAGAAAACGGATTAAAAAAAGATCCTGATTTAGCTAAGAAGATAGATAAAGCGGTTTTTCCCGGTCTTCAAGGTGGACCTCACGAGCATCAAATTGCCGGTATCGCGGTCTGTCTAAAAGAGGCTAAAGAAGAAAGCTTTAAAATTTATGGAAAAAAGGTGGTGGAAAATGCTAAAGTCCTAGCTAAAGAGTTAAAAGAAAAAGGATTTAATCTTATAACCGGGGGAACCGATAACCACCTTATTCTCATTGATTTACAAAATAAAAACATTTCCGGAAAAGAAGCCGAGGACCTTTTAGAGAAGGCCGGTATTACGGTTAATAAAAACTCTATCCCTTTTGATCCGGCTTCTCCCTTTAATCCTTCCGGAATAAGGATGGGAACACCGGCTATAACCACCCGGGGAATGGAAAAAGAAGAGATGAAAAAAATCGCCTCCTTTATAGAAAGAGCTATTGAAGGGGAAGACCCAAAGAAGATAAAAGAAGAGGTGAAAAAGCTTTGTCTAGACTTTCCCATCCCTTAAACTCTATGATTATTGACGGAAGAAAAATAGCTAAAGAGATAATAGAAAATCTTCAAGGAAAAGGACTTTCTTTAGGAGTGGTGCAAGCAGGAGATAATCCGGCCTCCCTTTCTTTTATAAAAGAAAAAAGAAAGATGGCTAAAGAAGTGGGAATTAATTTTAATCTCTACTCTTTTAAAAAAGACATATCTCCTTCCCAACTAAAAAAAGAAATAAAGAAGATTTCCGATCAGGGGGTAGTTATTCAACTTCCTCTTCCTCCAAACTTTCCCGAGCAAGAAATACTTGACTGTGTCCCTTTTAAAAAAGATATAGACGTTCTCTCCTCCCTTTCTTTTCATAAGTTTTACAATAAAGAACTTGATATTCTCCCTCCGGTGGTTTCCGCTCTCTCTAAGATAATTGAAAAATTCAATATAGATATAGAAGGAAAAAAGACAGCGGTAGTGGGAGCAGGAAAGCTCATAGGAAGACCGATTGCTCTTTTCCTCCTTTTAAAGGGAGCTCAGGTCAGTGTTTTTACCAAAGAAAGAAGAGATAGTTTGGATCTTAGCGATTATGATTTAGTTGTTTCGGGGACCGGCGTTCCGGAACTTATTGAAGAGATAAAAGAAGGAGCGACCATCATTGATTTTGGGTTTGGAATTAAAGAGGGGAAGATAACCGGTGACTTTAAAAAGGAAAAAGTTATTGAAAAAGCTAAACTTTTTACTCCGGTACCCGGAGGAGTTGGTCCAATTTCTGTAGCCTGTCTTTTGGAAAACCTAATAAAGCGATATGGCACTTGATCACTCTCTTTTTCATCTTATCTTTTCTTTGGGTGGAAACTATTTCTGGCTTGACTTTGCCTTTCATCTTGTTTCTCGCTTTACTCTCTACCTTCTTCTCCTTATCCTTTTTATTCTCTTTATTATAAAGGGAAAAGAGTGGGGGGATGTTATAAAAAGAGGGCTTCTTAGTGCCTTTTTTGCCCGTATTTTTTTAGTGGAAGTAATTAGATTTATAGCCCCCAGAGAGAGACCCTTTCAAGTTTTTAATATAGATACTCTACTTCCCTTAAAAGAGAGCTCCTCGCTTCCTTCCGGGCACGTTACTTTTTTATTTGCCCTTTCTACCACTGTTTTTCTATTTAATAGAAAGTGGGGAATAATGTTTTACTCCTTTTCTTTTCTGATGGGTTTCTCTCGAATAGTTTCCGGACTTCATTTCCCCGGAGATATCTTGGTAGGAATTCTTCTGGGAATAGCTTCCGGACTTATTTTCGAAGTAATTAAAGAAAAAAAGAGCCGCAATTAAGCGGCTTTTTAAGTACTAATCAAGGAAAGTTTTTCCTTTAGCTCTTTCACAAGCATCAGAGCATATTTCCCGGGTTAATTCTCTTACAAAAATGATCCAATCATTCCTTGAAATACCTTCCCGGGACATGCTTTCCTGATCATAATGTCTTTCCGCCAGAATATCCGGGTTACTTATATCAGATACACTGGCTACTTTTTCAATATGACTTTTTACGAAAGCATAAGCGATTCTTTCCTTTTCCAAAAGAACACCTCCTTAAATTTGATGGGAGTATTATAACCTAAACTCTTAATTAGTCAAATTATTTGTGCCCGGAGTGGGAGTCGAACCCACACGTTCTCGCGAACAGCGGATTTTGAGTCCGCCCTGTCTACCAATTCCAGCATCCGGGCTGACTCCATTCTAATTTATTTTAATAAGGTTGACAACATAAAGCAGTCTGATAGAATAATACCCGAGTAATTTACTCGGTTTTTATGAGAATATCAAAGAAAAGCCAATATGGACTAAGAGGACTATCCCGCCTTATGGGAAAGGAAGAATACTTCCCTCTTTCTGAAATTGCCAAAGAGGAACAAATATCTCCCGATTATTTGGAGAAAATATTTTCTCAGTTAGAAAAAGAAAGAATTGTTAAGTCAAAAAAAGGACCCGGAGGAGGTTATCTTTTAAAAAAGAATCCCTCCCAAATTAAAATTGGAGAAATTTTGGAAATTTTAGAGGGAGAAATTAATTTAGTTCAATGTATCAATGGAGATTGTCAAAGAAAAGAGAGTTGTTTAACCGTAAATATTTGGAAAAAGATAAATAAAACTTTAAGAGAAAGCCTTTTTTCTCTTAGCTTAAAAGATTTAAAACTATGAAAGAAGTTTATCTTGATTATGCCGCCTCTACTCCTTTAGATGAGGGTGTTTTAGAGAAGATGAGGCCTTTCTTTACTAAAAAATATGCCAATCCCTCCTCAATTCATAAAATGGGAAGAGATGCTTCTTTGGCCATAGGGGAGGCTCGAGAAAAGGTAGCTTCTTTTCTTTCAGCTTCTCCAGAAGAGGTTATCTTTACCGGTTCGGCCACTCAGGCAAACAACGGTGCTATTTTAGGATATCTAAGGGGAATAAAGAATCCTCATATTATAACCACTAAAATAGAACACGAAGCGGTTCTTCTCCCTTCAAAAAAAATAGAAGAAGAAGGAGGTGAGGTAACCTTTTTAAAAGTAGATAAAAAGGGAAGAATTGATTTAGAAGAGCTAAGAGAGTCTATTAAGGAGAATACCGCCATGGTTTCAATAATGTATGCCAGTAACGAAGTGGGAGTAATTGAGCCGATAGAAAAGGTGGGAGAAATTATTGAGGAGATAAATAAAAAGAGAGAAAGGAAGATAGTCTTTCATACCGATGCCGTTCAGGCGGCCGGATATCTAAATTGTAACGTTAAAGATTTAAAGGTGGATCTCCTCACTTTAAGCGGGCACAAAATATACGGACCTAAAGGAGTGGGAGTCCTCTTTAAAAAAGAGGGATTGAATCTTTCTCCTCTCTTTTTTGGTGGAGGGCAGGAAAAGGGAATTTCTCCAGGAACCTATAACACCCCTCTTATTGTAGGAATGGGAGAGGCTGTTTCTCTTTTAAAGAATAAAAAAGGAAAAGAAACGGAAAAGTTAAGAGATTATTTAATTGAAGGAGTATTAAAGATAGAAGGAGCCTCTTTAAACGGACCTATGGAAAAAAGACTTCCAAATAATGCTAATTTTAGCTTTAAGGGAGTAGAAGGGGAGAGTTTGGTTTTGGGTCTTGATAGTAAAGGGGTAGCGGTATCAACCGGCTCGGCTTGCTCAAGTCACTCTTTAAAACCTTCCCATGTTCTTATGGCTATGGGGCTTAGCCGGGAAGAAGCCCATAGCTCTCTTAGAGTATCAATCGGAAGAATGACTACTAAAGAGGAAATTGATTACTTTTTAGAGGTTCTTCCCGGAACCATTAAAAGATTAAGAGAAATATCGGGAAAATGAAAAATGCTAATTACAGTAAAAAAGCCCTAGATCACTTTTTTAATCCTAAAAATTTGGGAGAAATGAAAGGTGCCGATTTAGTGGGATATGCGGGAAATCCTCAATGTGGGGATACCATGAAAATTTTCTTAAAGCTAAATAAGGACGGGACTATTTCCAAGGCCTCTTTTCAAACTTTGGGTTGTGCGGCCGCTATTGCCACCTCTGACATTATCTGTCAGATGGCTGAGGGAAAATCTTTAGAAGAAGCTTCCAGGATAACCAAAGAAGAAGTGGTTAAAGCTCTGGGCACTCTTCCTGAAAATAAAGTTCACTGTGCCGATTTAGCTAACAAGGCTCTAATTTCGGCCATAAAGAAAAATGAAGAAAAAAGGTAAAGTAATAATGGGTATTTCCGGGGGAGTGGACTCCAGTATGGCCACTCTCCTTTTAAAAAAAGAAGGGTATTCCATAACCTGTGTTTTTATAGATCTTTTTAATGATAAAAAGTTAGTTGAAAGAGCTAGAGAAGTAGCCGGTAAGATGAATCTTCCCTTTAAAGTGATAGATAAAAGGGAAGAATTTAAAAGGAAGGTTATTGATTACTTTACTGAAAGTTACAATAAAGGAGTTACTCCCAATCCTTGTACTGTTTGTAACAGGGAAATAAAGTTTGCCACTCTCTTTGAAGTTTTAAAGGAAGAAAGGGGAGATATGATTTCCACCGGTCATTATTTAAGAGAAAAAGACGGGTTTCTTTATGAGGGAAAAGATAGAAAGAAAGATCAGTCTTACTTTCTTTGGATGATAAAAAAAGAAATTATTCCCTATCTCCATTTTCCCTTGGGAGAAATGAAAAAGGAAGAAGTTAAAAAAATTATGAAAAAAGAAGGTTTTTCTTTCCCCGATAGTTTGGAGTCCAAAGAAGCCTGCTTTCTTAAAGATGGTTTAGAGGAATTTTTAAAAGAGAAGATAAAGCTTACCCCCGGAAAGATTGTAAATAAGGAGGGTGATGTTTTGGGATGTCATGAAGGATCAGAAAAATACACCAAAGGACAAAGAAAGGGTCTAAATCTTTCCGGAGGACCCTATTATGTCCTCTCTAAAGAGGGAAGTACCGTTAAAGTGACTGGGAATAAGGAAGATTTAAAGGAAAGAGAGGTTTGCTTTTTTAAGCCTAACTTTTTAGTAGAAAAACCCCCGGTAGAAATGGAGGCTAAGATAAGGTATAATTCTCCCGCTAAAAAGGGAAGAGTGGTTAAAGAAGGTCTTTTCCGATTTTCCGAACCTCGAGAATCAATCACTCCCGGACAATCAATAGTTTTTTATAAAAAAGATAAACTCCTCGGAGGAGGAATAATAAAAAATGAAAATTGAAAAAGAAACCACTTTAAATAAAATAATAGAGCACCTCGAAAGAAGAGAGGTTTTGGAAAGACACGGTCTTCCTTGTCTTCATTGCCCTCTCTTAAGGGAGGAAATGTCTTTTCTAAAGATAGGAGATTTGGCTAAGAGATATAAACTGGATTTAGAAAAGATACTTGAGGAATTAAATAATATAGAAGAATGAATTACATTGTCTGCCATTATTCGGAAATATCCCTTAAAGGAAAAAACAGGGATTTTTTTGAAAAAAAGTTAGTGGAGAATATAAAAAAGTCTCTAAAAGAAGAATCTCTCTTATCTGTCTCAAGAGAAAGGGGGAGAGTGGTTTTAAAAATAGAAAAAGAGGGAGAGATAAAAGAGAAATTAAGAAAAGTTCCCGGAGTAGCTTACTTTTACTTTGGAGTGAAGGAGGAGTCTAGTCTTGAAAAAATAATCTCCGGAGTAAAAGAAATTTTAAAAGAAAAGGATTTTTCTTATTTTAGAATCACTACCAGAAGGTCTGATAAAAAATTTCCCTCCACTTCTCCGGAGGTAAATAAGAAAGTGGGAGAAGTTATCTGTAGAGAGCTTGTAAAAAAGGTTGATTTAAAGAATCCGGATATTGAATGCTTTATTGAAATAACCGAAAAGGGAAGCTATATCTACACCGATAAAGTAAGGGGTTATGGAGGTCTTCCGGTAGGATCAAGTGGAAAAGCGGTTTGTCTTCTTTCGGGAGGAATAGATTCTCCGGTAGCCGTCTTTAAAATGATGAAAAGAGGATTAAAGCCGGTCTTGGTGCACTTTCATGCTCATCCTTATCTTCCTCGGGACTCCATATCCAAAGCAAAAAAGATTCACCAAAAACTAAAAGAATTTTATCCGGAAATAAAATTATACCTTATTCCTTTGGGTGATCTTCAAAAAGAGGTGGTTCTCTTAGTTCCTTCCAAATTAAGGATTATTTTTTATCGAAGAGAAATGTATAGAATAGCTCAAATGATTGCTATTAAAGAAAAGGCCAAAGGGCTTGTTACCGGAGAGAGCTTGGGACAAGTCTCCTCTCAAACTTTGGAAAATATCGGAGTTTTAGATCAGGTGGTTAATATACCCATACTGCGACCTTTAATAGGAGAAAACAAAGAAGAGATTATTTCTCTCTCTAAAGAGATAGAAACTTACCCTATCTCTATTCTTCCCGATCAGGATTGCTGCACCCTCTTTAATCCTTCACATCCGGAGACTAAAGCCGAATTGAAAAGAGTCTTAGAGGTAGAGGAGAAGATGTCTCTTTCCTCTCTTCGGAAGGATACTTTTGAAAATAAGGTCATTTTAACTTGATTTTTTATCGCCTTTAGCTATAATATCCACAGCGTTTAAAACAAAGGTCGATTTGAGGAAAGCAAGTTTTAAAATTATGTCCGAAGCATATTGTGTAAAATGTAAAGCCAAGAGAGAAATGAATGAGGAAAAAGAAATTACTATGAACGGAAAAGGGGGCACCAAGAGAAGAGCTCTTTCCGGAGTTTGCCCCGAGTGTAAAACAAAGATGTTTAAAATCCTGGGAAAAGCCTAGGAATTTAAGTAGCTCTCATTCCCAAAAGCCACCTTAAAAAGGTGGTTTTTGGTAAAACATGTCTAAAATAAAATATTTTATCCTTCTATTTCTCTTTCTTCTTAATCTCTTTTCTTTAATAACTCTCTTTCATATTCAAAGAGAGGAGCCTTTCCGAGTTTTCTTTTTTGATATCGGTCAGGGTGATGCTGCCTTAATTAGAACTCCTCAAGGAGAAAATATCTTAATTGACGGAGGACCGGATGAAAAGATTTTGGAAAAAATAGGAAGAGAGCTCCCTTTTTGGGAGAGAACCATTGACCTTGTTATTTTAAGCCATCCACACCATGATCATCTAAGAGGGCTTGTTGATGTTTTGGAGAGATATAATGTCAGGCATATTCTAACCGAAGAGACTAAAAAAGATTCCCTTACTTTTAATCTTTGGAAAGACCTTATAGAAGGAAAAGAAAAAACTATCGCCAAAAGAGGACAGAGAATAACTTTAGGGGAGGTTAAGATAGATGTTCTCTATCCCAAAGAAGATCATTATTACTTTAAAGACCCTAACCGAAATTCAATTGTAAATAGAGTAAGTTATAAGGGAAGCTCTTTTCTTTTTACCGGAGATATTTATTCCTCCGAAGAGAGTCTCCTTTTAGACTGGAAAGAAAAATGTAGAGAAAAGGAAAAATATTGGTGTGATAACTTTACTCTCTATAGCCAAGTTCTTAAAGTGGCTCATCATGGAAGCAGAACCTCTTCCAAGGAAGGGTTTGTTAGAGAAGTTTCTCCCGAGGTAGCGGTAATTAGTGCCGGAGAAGATAATCATTACGGACATCCCCACAAAGAAACTCTAGATACTCTTTATGAGATGGATTTGAAAGTTAAAAAGACTTATCGGGACGGAGATATCATCTTTAAAGTAGAAAGATGAATGTTTGTTTTTTTGTTAAATAGTGGTAAAATGGCAAAGTATGGATAAAAAATCATTAAATATATCGGAGTCGGAACTTCCTCATTTTGAGGAAGATCTTAAAGAAAACTTTCAGAGAAGAATCTTTAGGATAATGGATGAGTTTGTGGAAGGATTTCACTTTGTAAGTGATTTTGACAAAGCGGTTACTTTTTTTGGTTCCAGTCGATTTAAGGAAGATAATGTTTATTATAAAAAAGCCAGAGAGCTTTCTTCTCTTTTAACTCGGGAAGGCTTCGCTGTTATAACCGGGGGAGGGCCGGGAATAATGGAGGCGGCTAACCGAGGTTCTTTTGAAAATGAAGGAAGGTCTATAGGAATTAATATTCAGCTTACCGGAGGACAGGAGAGAGCCAATAAATATCTCAAAGAATCAATCGCCTTTTACTATTTTTTTACTAGAAAGGTAATGCTTTCTTTTTCTTCTCACGGCTATGTTTTCTTTCCCGGAGGATTTGGAACTCTGGATGAGTTTTTTGAAGTACTAACTTTACTTCAAACTAAAAAAATTCCCCAAACCACCTCCATAGTGGCGGTGGGAAAGGACTACTGGGAACCTTTATTTAACTGGTTTAAAGAGGAGTTAGTGGAAAATTATGAGACAATCGATCCTGAAGATTTGGACCGCTTCAGTTTGGTCGATCATCCCAAGGAGGCTTTTGAATTAATTAAAAAGGCGGTCCCCTATAAAAGATAATCTTATGAAAGATATAGAATTTCCCATTTTTAAAACCAAAGTTGAAAATGATAGACCTTTTAATCTTTCCGATCCCAAAGAAAGGAAAGAGTATTTTGAGTTTAAGGCCGGAGAAGAAATAAGAGGAATTAAAAAGTTTTTGGAAAAGAACACTTTTGTCATCTATCTTTTGGGAAAAAAGAGTGCCGGTAAAGGAACTTATTCCAAGATGGTTTCTGAAATTATTGATCCGGAAAATATCGATCATTTTTCAATTGGAGACATGATTAGAGAGGTGGATAAGGAATTGAGTGATGTTTCAAAAAGAGAAGACTTAATTTCTTTTTTGGAGAAAAATTATCGTGGATGGAACTCTTTAGAAGAAATTATTGCCATAATGGAAGGGAGGAGTACTCAAAAACTTCTTCCCACTGATTTGATTTTAACTTTGGTAAAAAGAGAAATTGAAAAGAGAGGAAGAAAAGCTATTTTTATTGACGGGTTTCCCAGGAATATGGATCAGATTTCTTACTCTCTCTTCTTTAGAGACCTTATCGGCTACAGAGAAGATGCTGATATCTTTGCCCTTATAGATGTACCCGAGCAAGTAATAAGTGAGAGAGTTATCTGGAGAAGGATTTGTCCTGAGTGTAATACTTCCAGAAATTTAAAATTACTTCCTTCCTCAGAAATCGGTTATGACAAAGAAAAGGAAGAGTTTTTTCTTCTTTGTGATAACCCCGGCTGTAAAGAGGTGAAGATGATTAGAAAAGAGGGAGATGAAAAAGGAATTGAGCCGATAAGAGAAAGATTGGATCTGGATGAAAAGTTAATAAAGCAGGCTTTTAATCTTTACGGAGTTCCCAAAATTCTTTTAAGAAACTCCATTCCGGTAGAAGAAGCGGAAAAATATGTTTCTCCTTATGAACTGACTCCCGAGTATCAGTACACCCAAAAAGAGGGGAAGGTGGAAGTGATAGAAAAGCCCTGGACCATAAAAGATGACAATGGAAAAGAAAGTTATTCTTTACTGGCTCCGCCGGTAGTGCTTTCTTTTATAAAACAGCTTTTTGAAATTTTAAAATCTTGATTATTTTAGGAGGGTTGATATAATTAATCTAGCTTCGTGTACCCTAATAAAATGTCTAACATAGTCATTTTTAAGGGAGCCGCAATGATTCTCGACCCGTGGGTCGAGACTGAGGCACCCACTTGGTTTATTCTTAGACCTTTTAGGGGTATGCGGAGCTTTAAAAGCCACCTCCTTGGAGGTGTTTTTTAATAAAAAATATGTATATTCCAATTGAGTCCATAATCAGCTTGGTTACTTTTCTAGTTCTTTTAACGGGAGCTTACAGACTCTATTTTTCTTATAAAAAAAACCCTGAGAGTGAAAATCTTCTCTATTTCTTTTATACCTTTGTCTGTGCCTCCTTTTTCTTTCTTACTTCTTCCTTGCCCGGGCTGGTATTTAAAGACCCCTTTCTTTTAAGCGGTCTTTCTATCGGAGGAAGAGTTTTTTTGATGTCTTCAGCCGTTCTTTTTACTACAATTTCTCTAAGAATTATGAGACTGGGTGGGATATCCAAAATTTATTCCTATTTGATGATAATTATTATCCTTCTTAGCACTTCTTTTTCTTTTGCCGGGATAGAAGAAAAGAAATCCGAGATAATTGGTGGTTTTGAGTACTGGACTCAATCAGCTGAAGGTTTTTCTTTCTATGGAATGATTCTTTTTCATATTCTTCTTTTACTTTCTTTCGGATTCTGTGCTCTGGCCTATCTTTATATCGCCTCTAAAAATAGGAAAAATAAATTAGTCTTTATTAGATCAATTATTTTGGGAACGGGTTCTTTATTTTTCCTTCTGGGTAATTCGGGAAGATACTTTATAAGAGAGGTGGGACCTCTTCCTTCCGGAGTTTTTTCGGGAGCTATTATTATCTTGGGAGCCGTCTTACTGGTTTCCAGTATATTCTATAAAAAAGAAAACTAATATGTTAGATAAATTTCAACAAATAAAAAAGTTAAAAAAACTTCAAGATGAGCTTGGTAGAGAAGAGATGGAAGCAGAAGAGAGATCGACTAAAGTGGTAATAAACGGAAAAATGGAAATAGTAAGAGTAGAACTTAATCCCAATTTGGAAAAGGAAGAGCAAGAAAAAGCTCTAAAGGGAGCTTTAAATAAAGCCATAAAAGAAGCTCAAAAGAAAGCCGCTGAGAGCTTTTCTCAAATTAAAGGTCTGGGTTTTTAGAGTTTAACTTTTCCGCCTTTTTTCTCAGATTGATTTCTTTATCGGTCTCATCAACCACTTCTCCGATTATTTGCTCCAAGACATCTTCTAAGCTAACCACTCCGGCCGTTCCTCCGAATTTATCTACAACTATTGCCAGATGACACCTCTTCTCTTGAAAGAGTGGAATGAGGCGGTCAATTTTGATAGTCTCAAGAACAAAGGTGGCTTCCTGACCGATTATTTCTCCTATTTTTTTATCTTTCTCTCCTTTACTTAAGGCAATAAGAAGGTCTTTGTAGCTACAAATTCCTAAGATATTATCCAAATTCTCCCTATAGACCGGTATTCTGGAGTGAGGAAGATGGTAGATATCTTCTTCCAAGTCTCCTAAAACCTGACTTTCTTCAAAGGCGCTTATCACCGTTCTGGGAGTCATGATATCACGAGCGGTTAAATCATTTAGAAGAAAAATTCGATTAATCATTTCCTTTTCATCCTTTTCAATTACCCCGTCAAGATAGCCCAATTTACTTAGAGCCTTAATCTCTTCTTCGGTTATTCCCTTTCTCTTTCTGGGAATGGGGGAGGTGATAAATTCAATAATTACGATAAAGGGCTTTAGGATTTTAGTGGTATAAAGTAGTGGGCGAGCGGTATAAAGAGCTATAGGGGTGGCATAGAGATCTCCGATGCTTTTAGGAATAATTTCGGCAAAAATTATTACTAGGAAAGTTAAAATAGCCGAAGCTATACCCACCTTGGAGCTACCCAGACTTTGGGTTACCATCACTCCCACAATCATGCTTCCGGCGATATTGAAGATATTGGTAAAAATTACCAGAGAGGTAATCGGTCTTCGAATATTTCCCTTTATCTTTAAAAGATGAGAGGCTCCACTTTTTTTCTTTTCTTCCAGTTCTCTTACTTTATTTATGGAAACGCTAAAGACAGCCGCTTCTATGGCCGAAAAAATAGCTGATCCTAAAATGAGAAAAGAGACGAAAGCTATTAAGGGTATCATTTAATATAAAAAACGGCTCTACCGTCCGTTTTCTTTACTGGCGGTTATTTTTCTATGTTTCTTTCTTAGAATCGACTTCTTCATTTTCTTTTCTAATTATACTACAAAAAAAAGGGAGAGCAAATCTCTCCCTCAGTTGTCGGGTCGGCGGGATTTGAACCCGCGATCTCGCGCACCCCATGCGCGCGCCCTAAGCCTCTAGGCCACGACCCGTTATAACTTGGAAACGGATTTGATACACCGAGAGCAAGCCAAGACCTTCTTCCCGGCAAAAGGCTTTACTCTTTTTACCTTTACCTCTTTGGGAACTTGAACTTTTTGAAGATTGGGCTTCCTTCTCCTTTTTTCGGTAGGATTATACTGACCGATAGTTTTTACGTATCTTCCGGCCACTTCCGAGCTTTTTTGACATATAGTACACTTAGCCATAGTAACTGTTTGATTTGAAACGCTAACTATTATATATTGGAGGGGCATTAAAGTCAAACCAAAAAATGGAAGAAATAATTTTTGTTTATCTGGTAATAATTCTTTCTGCCGTATTTCACGAATACGCCCATGCTTTCATGGCTTATTCTTTGGGAGATAATACGGCAAAAAACATGGGAAGACTTACCTTAAATCCCATAGCTCATATGGATATCTTCGGGACTGTTCTTCTTCCTCTTTTCCTTCTTTTTACCGGGGGAATGTTTTTGGGGTATGCCAAACCGGTTCCTTATAATCCCTATAATTTAAGAGATCAAAAATATGGAGAGGCCAAGATAGCTCTGGCTGGCCCTGCATCCAACTTCTTAATAGCCCTTATTTTCGGTCTATCGGCTCGTTTTTTACCTCTCAGTTTGGAATTTTTTAGTCTTCTTACTTTTGTTACTCTGATTAATTTTATCTTGTGCTTTTTTAACCTCATTCCCATTCCTCCTTTAGACGGATCAAAACTTTTAAGAGCTTTTTTCCCCAACAACCCTCTACCGGAGATGGGAATATTTAATATTTTCATCGCCCTTATGATTGCTCTTATACTAGTCTTTCCTTTCTCTCGCATTTTAACCGCTTTTCTTGTCGGTCTTTAGAGTCTTGCTTGTTAAAGATATAAATGATACCATTTTGCCGTTGTCTTGACTTTTTTAGATATTATTTGTAGTATTGGGTGGTAATATTTTGGCTTATGCCTACCATTAATCAACTGATTAAAAAAGAAAGAAAGAAACCAAAAGAGAAAAAGAAGTCTCCGGCTCTTTCTTTTGGATTTAACAGTTTGAAAAACAGGAAAAAAGAATATCCTTCTCCTTTTAAAAGAGGGGTTTGTCTTAAAGTTTCCACCGTTACTCCCAAAAAGCCTAACTCGGCTCTAAGAAAAGTGGCTCGGGTCAGACTCAGTAATGGAATGGAGACCACTGCTTATATCCCCGGAGAAGGACACAACCTTCAAGAGCACTCGGTTGTTTTAGTTAGAGGAGGAAGAGTAAAGGATTTACCCGGAGTAAGATATACGGTGGTAAGAGGAGCTCTTGATACCGAAGGAGTGGAAGGAAGAACCAAAGGAAGAAGTAAATACGGAACCAAAAAAGCTAAGAAATAATATGTTTGAAGAAGAAAAAGGAAAGAAATATAAGACTCATCCGGTTTCTCCCGACCCTAAGTTCGACAGTGTTTTAGTTTCCAAATTCATTAATCATTTAATGAAAGGAGGAAAGAAATCGGTAGCCAGAAAGATTGTTTACAATTCTTTTGAGAGAATAAAAAAGGAAACCAAGAAAGATCCTTTGGAAGTGTTTAAAGAGGCTTTGGATAAAATTACTCCGGAAATGGAGGTAAGATCAAAGAGAGTGGGTGGTGCTACCTATCAGGTTCCCTACAAAGTAGATCAAAAGAGAGGAACCAGTTTGGCTATGAGATGGATGGTGGAAGCTACTCGTTCCAAGAAAGGAGCCTCTACCGAGGAAAAATTAACCAAAGAAATTTTAGAAGCTCTCAAAGGTCAAGGAGATGCTATAAAGAAGAAAGATAACGTAGAAAGAATGGCCCAGGCCAACAAGGCTTTCGCCTTTTTGGCTAAGTAGATAAAGGTAGTCGATTTCCTTTTTGGGGGTCTTTTTTATTTTAAAAACTATGAAAAGAGAATATCCGTTAGAAAAATATAGGAATATAGGGATTATCGCCCATATTGATGCCGGTAAAACAACCGTTACCGAGAGAGTTTTGTTTTATACCGGTATTTCCCATAAAATAGGAGAGACTCATGATGGACAATCAATAATGGACTGGATGGATCAGGAAAAGGAAAGAGGAATTACCATAACTTCAGCTGCTACTACTTGTTTCTGGACTCCCCTTGGAATGGAAAAGAAAAAGGAAAATCAATTTAGGATAAATATAATTGATACTCCCGGACATATTGATTTTACCGCCGAAGTCCAAAGATCTCTTAGAGTTTTAGACGGAGCGGTGGTTGTTTTTGACGGAGTTTCCGGAGTGGAGTCTCAGTCGGAGACCGTTTGGAGACAAGCTGATAAATTCCAAGTTCCCCGGATTTGTTTTATAAACAAAATGGATAGAACCGGAGCCTCTTTTGAAGATGCTATAAAAAGTATAGAAGAAAGACTTACTCCCAATATTCTTCCCCTTCAAATTCCGGTAGGAGAAGAGGAAAACTTTAAAGGAGTAATAGATCTTTTAAAGATGAAAATGCTTGTTTTTGAGGGAGAGCATGGAGAGAAGGTGGAAGAAAAAGAGATTCCCGAAGAAATGAAAGAAAAAGCTCAGGAGTGGAGAAGTAAAACAATAGAAAGAATTGTTACCGAAGAAGAGAGTCTTTTTGAAAAATATATGGAAGGAGAAGAAGTAACCTTGGAAGAGCTTAAAAAAGCCCTTCGAAAAGCGGTCCTTTCCTATAACCTAATTCCTCTTTTTTGTGGAACCGCTCTAAAGAATAAAGGTGTCCAACCTCTTCTTGATGCCGTTTGTTATTACTTTCCTTCTCCCACCGAAACTTTACCGGTTAGAGGAAGAAAGGTGGATAGTGAAGAAGTTATTGATAGAAAATCAAGTGATGAGGAACCCTTTGCCGCTTTAGCCTTTAAGCTAGCCACCGACCCTTATGTGGGAAGTTTGATGTTTGTAAGAGTCTATTCGGGTACTCTGGAAAAAGGATCTTACGTTTTAAATGCTACTAGTGGAAAAAAAGAAAGAATCAGTCGTATTTTAAGAATGCATGCCGCCGATAGAGAAGAAGTGGAAAAGATTTATGCCGGAGATATCGTGGCAGTGGTAGGTCCCAAAGAAACTTCTACCGGAGATACCCTTTGTGATCCATCTTCACCTATTATTTTAGAAGAAATTACTTTTCCCGAACCGGTAGTATCAATTAGAGTAGAGCCCCAAAGTAGAGAGGATCAGGAAAAAATGGGAACCGCTCTTAGAAGGCTTAGCGAGGAAGACCCTACCTTTAAAGTAAAAGGAGATATTGAGACGGGAGAAACAATTATTGCCGGAATGGGAGAGCTTCATCTTGATATTATCGTAAACCGAATGAAGAGAGAGTTTGGAGTTAGTGCTCAAGTGGGTAAACCTCAGGTGGCCTATAAAGAAGCTATTAAAAAGGAAGCCGATGCGGAAGGTGAGTATGTTAAGCAAACCGGTGGAAGAGGGCAATATGGTCACGTTAAAATGAAAATTGAACCAATGGAGTTTGATAGTCAAGAAGACTCCAAAAGACTTGAATTTATTGATGAAATTACCGGAGGAGTAATTCCCCAAGAATACATTCCGGCGGTTGAGAAGGGAATTGAGGAGGCTATGGATGAAGGAATTTATGCCGGATTTCCCATGGTGGGAGTGAGAGCCAGACTTTATGACGGCTCTTATCACGAGGTGGATTCCTCCAAGATGGCCTTTAAAATTGCCGGTTCCATGGCTTTTAAAGAAGCTTGTAAAAAGGCTAGCCCGGTAATACTGGAGCCCTTTATGTCGGTAGAAATAGTTATCCCTTCCCAGTTTTTGGGAGATGTGGTCGGTGATCTTTCTTCCAGAAGAGGAGAGGTTCAACAGACCGGGGAAACCGTAGGAAAGACTTCCATGAAAGTGGTTCGAGCCAATGTCCCTCTTTCGGAGATGTTTGGATACGTTACCACTTTACGATCTATGACCGAGGGAAGAGGAACTTTTACCATGGAATTTAAGGAATACAAGGAGGTTCCGGTAAATATCGCCGCGGAAATAAAGGCTTCTCGTGGCCGGTAGACATTTTCTAAAAATTATTGTAATATACAGGAGCTGGAAAAATTAAAAGTAATAAAGTTAATCAAAAAAATATGGCGGAAAAATTCGAAAGAAATAAACCACACATTAACGTCGGTACCATCGGTCACGTTGACCATGGGAAGACTACCCTTACTGCCGGAATCCTAAACACTCTGGCTTTAAAGGGACTTATTAAAAAGAAGTTTTCGGTAGAGGATATTGATTCGGCTCCCGAAGAGAAGGCCAGAGGGCTTACCATTTCGGTTTCTCATCAGGAATATGAGACCGAAAACAGACATTACGCTCATATTGATTGTCCCGGACACGCCGATTACGTAAAGAATATGATTACCGGGGCGGCTCAAATGGACGGAGGCATTTTGGTAGTTTCGGCTACCGACGGGCCCATGCCCCAAACCAGAGAACACATTCTTCTGGCTCGCCAGGTAGGACTTCCTTCTTTGGTTGTCTTTTTAAACAAAACCGACATGGTTGATGATGAAGAAATGATTGAGCTGGTTGAGTCGGAAATCAGAGAACTTTTAAGTAAATACGAATATCCGGGAGACGAAATCCCCATTATCAGAGGTTCGGCTCTTAAGGCAGTAGAAGCGGAAAGCAAGGATGATGAAGCCATAAAGCCCATTGAAGAACTTCTGGAGGCTATGGATAACTATATTCCCGCTCCCAAGAGAGAAGCCGATAAACCTTTTCTTATGGCTATTGAGGATATCTTTTCCATTGAGGGAAGAGGAACGGTAGCTACCGGAAGAATTGAAAGAGGAGCGATCAATTCCGGAGATGAAGTGGAAATCGTGGGACTCAGAGACACTCAAAAGACCACCGTGGTCAGCATTGAGATGTTTAACAAAACCTTGGATAGAGGAGAAGCGGGAGATAATGCCGGAATTCTTCTTCGAGGAACCAAGAAAGAAGATATTGAAAGAGGACAAGTTCTGGCAAAACCGGGAACGGTAACTCCTCATACTGAATTTGACGCCGAAGTTTATATCCTAAACAAAGAGGAAGGAGGAAGACACACTCCCTTCTTTAAAGGATACAAACCGCAATTTTACTTTAGAACCACTGACGTAACCGGAGAAGTTACTCTCCCCGAAGGAACGGAGATGGTAATGCCCGGAGATACGGCTAACCTAAAAGTTAAGCTTTTAGCTCCTATTGCTCTTGAGGAAAAGCAAAGATTTGCTATCAGAGAAGGAGGAAAAACCGTTGGTGCGGGAGTGGTAACCAAAATAAAAGAATAGAAAGAAGATGTCCGCCAAACAGGAAAACCTTAACAAGATTAGGATTAAATTGAACGCCTACGATCACAGGGTGATTGACAGCAGTGCCAAACAAATTATTGAAACCGCTGTTAGGTACGGGAGTGAGGTCTCCGGACCCACTCCCTTGCCTACTGAAATTAAGAAATATACGGTTAACCGATCGACCTTTGTTCATAATAAATCCAAAGAACAGTACGAGGTAAGGGTCCATAAGCGACTTATTGACATCCTTAACGCTAATTCAAAAGTACTTGATGCATTAAGGAACCTTACCCTTCCTACGGGAGTAAACATCGAAATTAAGATGTAGTTTTGGATGTTGATTTATTTCAATTAAATTGAAAAAAGAACTTTTCCGGCTAAAACCGGGAGAGGCCGGTTTTTTTGCTTTTATATGAAATTCATAATCGGAAAAAAAATTGGGATGACCCAAATTTTTAACGAAAACGGAGATGTAATTCCGGTTACTTTGGTTGAGGTGGAAAAGTGTAAGGTGACCCAAGTAAAAACTAAAGAAAAGGACGGATACAGTGCGGTTCAGATTGGTTACGATGAACTTAAAAAGACCAAAAAAAGTAAGAAGAATAAGCCCTTTCGTTATCTAAGAGAGTTTGTGACTGAGGGAGATGATTACAAGGAAGGTGATGAGATTGATTTATCCGTCTTTGAACCTGGTGATAAAGTAAAAGTAAGCGGAAAGTCAAAAGGAAAAGGATTTCAAGGGGTAGTTAAAAGATGGGGATTTGCCGGACAATCGGCTACCCACGGAACCAAACATGACACCAGAAAAGGAGGGTCGATAGGATCAGCCTATCCTCAAAGAGTGATGAAAGGAAGAAAGATGCCCGGAAGAATGGGCTATGACAGAGTAACGGTTAGAGGGCTGGAAGTAATAAAATCCGACCCCAAAGAAGGAATTTTAGCTCTTAAAGGAGCTCTTCCCGGTAGGAAAGGAGCTCTTTTGGAAATTAAAAAAGTATGAAAGTAAGCGTTTACAATAAAGAAGGAGAAAAGAAAGGAGATGTTTCCCTCCCTTCGGAGATTTTTGAGGTGGAAATTAATAGTGATTTACTTCATCAGGCTATCGTATCCCAAATGGCCAACCGAAGAGAGAGAATCGCTCACACTAAAGACCGATCGGAAAAAAGAGGGGGAGGAAGAAAGCCCTGGAGACAGAAGGGAACCGGAAGAGCCAGACACGGATCGATTCGTTCTCCCATTTGGAGAGGGGGTGGAGTTACTTTCGGCCCTCGAAAGGAAAGAGTCTTTAAAAAGAAAATTAATAAAAAAGAAAAGAAAAAGGCTCTCTTTATGGCTTTAAGTGGGAAAGCTAAGGAGAATTTGATTGTAGTTTTAGATAAAATGGAAGTAAAAGAGCCCAAAACCTCTCAACTTTCTTTTTTGGAAAATCTTCCCTGTAAGGAAGGATCCAAACTACTTATTACCCCCAAAGGAGATGAAAAGACCTATTTGGCCGCTAGAAATATTCCCGACCTCCAACTTATGAGAGCTCAAGATATTAATTCTTTGGATCTTATGTCTTTTAAATATTTAGTCTTCCCCAAGGAGACTATCGAAATCCTTAAAGAAACTTTTTTAAAGAAAGATGATTAGAAAAAAGATTAGAAATCCCTATATCAGCGAGAAAGCAACTCAACTTTCCCAAGATGAGAATGTTTATGTCTTTCAGGTGGAAAAAGGAGCTGAAAAGAAGGAGATAAAGAGAGAAGTGGAGAGTCTTTATAATGTAAAGGTGGAAGAGGTTAATATTGTTAGAATTCCTCCCAAGAAAAGAAGAGTGGGAAGAATTGAAGGAAAGAGAAAGGGATTTAAAAAGGCCCTGGTTAAGATAAAAGAAGGGCAAAAGATAGAAAATATCTCCTCTTGACAGGGATATTTGTTATGTTTTAATTAGAGACTTTTTATAAAAATGAGTGCCAAATTGTCCAAAAAAAATAAACCGCCCAAGTCCCTGACCGTGAGTCTGAAAAAGACCGGTGGCAGGAACAGTGCCGGAAGAGTAACCACTCGCCACAGAGGAGGAGGTTCTCGCAGACTTTATCGAAAAGTTAATTTTGGACAAGAAAAGATGGATGTTAAAGGAAAGGTGGAAAGAATAGAGTATGACCCCAACCGAAGTGCCCATTTAGCTCTTTTAAGCTATCAAGACGGTGGAAAAGGATATATTTTGGCTCCGGAAGGATTAAAAGAAGGAGATGAAGTGATTACTTCCCAAAATGCTCCTCTAAAGCCGGGAAATCGAATACCTTTAAAAAATATTCCGGTAGGAACTCCGGTTTATAATATTTCACTTTACCCGGATGGTCCGGGAAAGATGGTAAGAGCAGCCGGAACTTCGGCTACTATCTTGGCTCACGAAGGAGGATATGCTCAAATAAGAATGCCTTCCAGAGAGATAAGAAAGATTAACCAGGATTGTTTTGCTTCCATAGGAGAACTTTCAAACCCGGAACATCGCTATAAAGACTTAAAAAAAGCGGGAACAGCCAGAAGAAAAGGAAGAAGACCGGTGGTAAGAGGTTCGGCTATGAACCCGGTAGATCACCCTCATGGAGGAGGAGAAGGAAGAGCACCGATAGGAATGCCTCATCCCAAGACACCTACCGGAAAGATTGCCCGAGGAGTAAAAACTCGCAGGAGAAAGAATACCGATAAATATATTATTAAAAAGAGAAGCAAGAAGAAAAGAAAATAAATATGGCCAGAAGTATAAAAAAAGGACTTAATATAGACGAAAAGCTTCTAAAAAAAGTAAAAACAAAGAAGCCCGGAGAAGTGATTAAGACTTGGTCAAGAAGTGCTGTAATTACTCCGGAAATGATTGGACATACTTTCGGAGTTTATAACGGAAAAGAGCACATTGAAGTAAATGTGACCGAAGACATGGTTGGTCACAAGTTAGGAGAATTCTCTCCTACCAAAAAGTTTGTAAAGCACGGAGGTAAGATGCAAAGAGAATTGGAACGATCCAAGAAATAAAATGACTAAAATAGACGGAAAACTGAAATTCTTAAGAATCGCCCCCAGAAAAGTACGTCTGGTAGCCGACCTTATCAGAGGAAAATCGGTTCAGGAAGCGGAAGAGATTTTAAGATTTACCCCCAAGGGAGCATCCAAGCCTGTTTTAAAGCTTTTAAAATCAGTAATAAGTAATGCCGAGAATAATTTCAGTCTGGAGAGAAATAATCTCTATATTTCCGAAATCAGAGTTGACGGAGGCCCTATCTTAAAAAGATGGAGACCTCGAGCCATGGGATCGGCCAATCAGATTCAAAAGAAAACTTCTCATGTAACTTTAATACTTAGCCCCCTAAAAGAAGGAAAAGAGATAAAAGCCAAAGGAAAAGAGAAGATAGAAAAAATTGAGGCTAGTGAAAGACCTAAAGAAATAAAAGAAAGAGAAGAGAGAGGTAAGCCAACCGTTAAAAAAGAAGAAAAAAGAAAGATAGGAGAAGAAAAAGAACAAAGAGGAAAAATATTTAGAAGAAAATCAATTTAGAAACATGTCCCACAAGGTTCATCCAAAAATATTTAGAATAGGAAACCGAAGCGACTGGAAGTCGAGAGGTTTTTACGGTAAAAATTTCCCCAAATATCTGGAGGAGGATTATGTAATTCGTAAGTTTTTAAATAAAAAGATGGGTGATACCGGGATTGAAGAAGTGGAGATAAGAAGATCTCCCACCGAGATTGCCATTATTATTCACAGTTCCAGACCGGGTCTTATTATCGGAAGAGGAGGAGAAGGAATCAAGAAAGTCAAGGAAGAGTTAGAGACGATGCTTAAAAAGAAAGGGTTTAAACTGGAGAAGAAAATAAAGATTGAAGTAAAGGAAGTAAAAGACCCCTGGTCTTCGGCTTCAGTAGCGGCTAAAGAAATAACTAAACAACTGGAAAGAAGAATGCCCTACAGAAGAGTTTTAAAACAATCAATGAGTAAAATTACGGCTAATAAAGATGTTAAAGGAGTTAGAATTGAAGTAGCCGGAAGATTAAACGGAGTGGAAATCTCCAGAACCGAACACATGCAAGAGGGAAACCTTCCCCGGCATACCATAAGAGCCGATATGGATTACGCCTTTGAAGAAGCTTATTGTAAATTCGGAGTAATCGGAGTTAAGGTTTTAATTTACAAAGGAGAAAAGTTTGAAAAAGAATATGCTGGCACCAAAGAAAGTTAAACACAGAAAGAGACACAAAGAGATCCAAAGGATCAGAGGAGTGGCTCAAGCGGGAACCGAGGTAGAGTTCGGTAGTTTTGGGCTAAAGTCCATGGACTCCAAGTGGATTACCGCCAGACAAATTGAGGCTTCCAGAAGAGCCATTATCAGATATTTAAGAAAGGGTGGAAAGCTTTGGATAAGAGTATTTCCCGATAAACCGGTAACCCAAAAAGGACTGGAGGTTCCTATGGGAGGAGGAAAGGGAAGTGTTGATCATTATGTAGCTCCGGTAAAAAAAGGAAGAATGCTTTTTGAGTTAGACGGAATCCCCGAAGAAATGGCTAGAGAGGCTCTAAGAAAAGCTTCCGACAAATTACCGGTAAAAACCAAGTTTGTAAAAAGAATATGATGAAAGTAAAGGAGTTGAGGAAAAAGAAAGAAAAAGAACTGGAGAAGCTCTTGGAAGACAAGAGAAAAAAACTCCAGGAGACTCGTTTTAGATTGGCTTCAGGAAGAGTAAAGAATGTTAAGGAAGCTCGAAATTTAAGACTGGAAATAAGTAGAATATTAACCATTTTGAAGGAAAAATCATATGAAAAATAGGTTAAAAGGAAAAGTGGTTTCCGATAAGATGGAAAAGACGGTGGTAGTAGAGGTATCAAGAACCAAAAAACACCCTCTTTATGAGAAGAGATACGAGCTTCATAAAAAATATAAAGCTCACGATGAAGAAAATAAATACAAAGAGGGAGATATCGTTATAATCGAGGAAACCCGCCCCATCTCCAAAGATAAGAGGTGGAGAGTGGTAGAAAAAGAATCATGATTCAACCGGAAACAAAATTAAAGGTGGCTGATAATGCCGGAGCTAAAGTAATCCAGTGTTTTCGAGTTTTGGGAGGAACCAAAAGAAGATATGCCCAAATCGGAGATATTATAGTAGCTTCGGTAAAAAAGGCTGAACCGAGAAAGGAAGTTAAAAAGCATGATGTGGTTCGAGCGGTAATAGTAAGACAAAAGAAAGAATTTCGCAGAAAAGACGGCTCTTATATCCGCTTTGATGAAAATGCCGCCGTGGTTATTGATAAAAATTCCAACGAACCCAAAGGAGGAAGAATTTTCGGTCCGGTTCCCCGAGAACTTTCCGAAAAAGGATTTAAGAAAATTACTACCTTAGCTAAAGAAGTGGTATGAAAATCAAAAAAGGAGATACAGTAGTGGTAATAACCGGAAAAGACAGAGGCAGAAAAGGAGAGGTTATGCATTCCCTTCCCGAAAAGGGCAAGGTGGTGGTGGAAAAGATAAATCTAATGAAAAAACATGTCCGTCCCAAAAAAGAAGGAGAAAAAGGACAAGTAGTGGAGTTTCCTTCCCCTATCAATGTATCAAATGTTAAACTGGTTTGCCCTAAATGTAATAAAGCTACCCGAGTAGGTATCGATAGAAAAGGGGGTAAAAGGATTAGGGTTTGTAAGGAATGTAAAAAAACTTTCGCCTAAATTATGAAAGGAATAAAGGAAAAATATAAAAAAGAAGTAATTCCGGAAATGGTTAAAGAATTTAACTATAAGAGTGTTATGGCCGTTCCCAAATTGGAAAAAGTGGTTATCAATATGGGAGTGGGAAAATATCTCAAAGGAAAGGCTTCCGATAAAAAAGAAGAACTTCTAAATTACTTTAAGAGAGATATAGCTCTTCTTTCCGGACAAAGTCCGGTAGTAACCAAAGCCAGAAAATCAATTTCCGGATTTGAAATAAGGCAGGGTGATCCGACAGGGATTAAAGTTACCTTAAGAAGAGAGATGATGAATCAGTTTTTAAATAAATTAATTAACGTGGTTCTTCCTCGAGTGAGAGATTTTCAAGGAATAGATGCCTCCTCTCTGGATAGTTCGGGAAATTTAACTATCGGAATAGAGGAGCAAATTGTTTTTCCGGAAATCCCGGCTGATGAGAGGGACTTTATCTTTCCCCTAGAGGTGAGTATAATAAACGATGCTTCCAGCAAAGAAGAAGGAGAAGCTCTCTTTCGAAAGCTGGGATTCCCCATTAAAAAGTAAAATATGGCTTCCAAAGCAAAAATAGAAAAATCCAAGGAAAAACCCAAATTCAGCTCTCGAAAGGTAAGAAGATGCTTTAAGTGTGGAAGAAGAAGAGGTTATCTGAGAGATTTTGGATTGTGTCGAATTTGTTTTAGGGAAATGGCCAATAAAGGGGAAATACCGGGAATAAGAAAATCAAGCTGGTAAAAATATGATTACAGATTCAATCGCCGACATGTTAATTCGTATCGAAAACGCTCAAGCGGTCTCCAAAAAGACGGTTGATATTCCTTTTTCGGTAATTAAGTATAAAATAGCCAAGGTTTTGGAAGGAGAAGGATTTATTGACGGAGCGGTAAAAAAAGGAAAAAATCCGGCTAAGGTAATTAGGGTGACTTTAAAATACAAAGAAGGATCACCGGCTATTAGTAAAACTAAAAGAGTTTCCAAGCCGGGTAGAAGAATTTATCAAAAATCAAAAGAATTAAAGCCGGTAAAAGACGGATACGGAATTTCCATTCTCTCTACACCCAAGGGAATAATGTCGAATAAACTAGCCAGAAAAGAAGGGTTGGGAGGAGAAGTTTTATGTAAAGTTTGGTAATAATTATTATGTCCAGGATAGGAAAACAAAAAATAGAAATACCTCAAGGAGTGGAAGTGGAAATAAAAGAGGATTGGATTAAGGTAAAAGGACCCAAAGGAGAACTGGAGAGAGAAATCAGACCGGAGGTAAAGGTGGAAAAAAAGGAAGGAGAAATTGAAGTTTCCTTAAAAGAGGGAAAGGAGGATGGTAAAGCCTTTTGGGGACTTACCAGATCACTTATCTTTAATATGATTGAAGGGGTTAGTAAAGGATTTGAAAAGACTCTTTCTCTTGTTGGAGTGGGCTACCGAGCTGAAATGGAAGGTGAAAACTTGGTCCTTAAGGTAGGATTTTCCCATCCGGTAAAGCTCTCTTTTCCAAAAGAAATATCTATAGACGTAGAAAAAGGAAAGATTAAAGTTTCCGGAATAGATAAGCAGGCGGTGGGACAAGCGGCTGCTCAAATAAGAGCGGTCAGGCCTCCCGAGCCCTACAAAGGAAAGGGAATAAGATACGAAGATGAACAAATCATTTTAAAAGAAGGAAAAAAAGCCGGTGGTGAATAGTTAAAAATATGTTAGAAAAAGAAAGAAAAAGAAGACATAAAAAGATAAGAGCTAAGATAAAAGGTACCAAAGACTGTCCTCGGCTTTGTGTTTTTCGCTCCCTGAAATATATTTACGCTCAAATTATCGATGATGAGGAAGGAAAGACCTTGGTTTCCGTCTCCGATAAAGATATAAAGGGAAAAAATAAAACGGAAACCGCCTTTAAAGCGGGAGAAGAGCTGGCCAAAGAGGCTTTAAAAAAGAAGATAAAAAAGGTTGTCTTTGACAGAGGAGGTTATCGTTACTTTGGAAGAGTAAAATCTTTAGGAGAAGGAGCCAGAAAGGGCGGATTAAAATTCTAAAATCATGAAAAGAGGAGATAAAACAAAAAAAGACAAAGAATTTAAATCGGAAGTTTTGGATATCGGAAGGATAGAAAGAATGACTGCCGGAGGAAGAAGGCTCAGATTTAGAGCCCTAGTGGTTTTAGGTGATCAGAAAGGAAAAGTGGGAGTGGGTTTAAACAAGGGAAGTGATGTTTCCGAGGCTATTGAAAAGGCTACCAAGACGGCTAAAAAGAACATGATTACCATTCCCCTAAAAGAGGGAACTATTCCTCATGAAGTGGAAGGGAAGTATGGAGCGGCTCGAGTTCTTCTTAGACCTCAAAAGAAAGGAAGAGGACTGGTAGCCGGAGGAACGGTAAGAGCCATTTGTACTATGGCCGGAGTGGAAAATATTTCTTCCAAACTTTTAGGAAAGACCAGAAATAAAATCAATAATTCCCGAGCTACCATGAGAGCTCTTGGGAATATAAAAGGATAAATATGCAACTTCATCAGATAAAAGCAAAAGATAATCAGAAAAGAAAGAGAGTGGGAAGAGGAGGAAAAAGAGGAACTTTTTCCGGAAGAGGAGTTAAAGGACAGAAAGCCAGAGCCGGAACGGGAACTAAGCCAATCATAAGAGAGGTTATTAAAAAATACCCCAAGTTAAGAGGTTACAAAACTCCTCAAGGTAAAAAGGTGGAGGTGGTTAACTTAAGAGACTTGGAAAAAGTATTTAAGTCAGGAGATGAAATTAGTCCTACTACTTTACTTGAAAAAGGACTGGTAAAGAGAGAAAAAGGTAGAGTGCCGGAAGTGAAAATACTGGGTCAAGGAAAGATTAAGAAAGCTTTTAATATTAAAGGTTGTTTAGCTTCTAAAAAGGCCAAAGAGTTAATAGAGAAGGCGGGAGGTTCTCTAAAAGAATAAATATGTTTAAAAAAATTTCCCAAATTTTTAAAATTCCCGACCTAAGAAAGAGAGTTCTCTTTGTCTTGGGTGTGCTTGGTATTTTCAGAGTGATGGCCAGTATCCCCATGCCCGGAATGGATAGAGAAAGTCTCCAAGAGTTTTTTGCTCGTTTTGAGATGTTTGAGTTTGCCAATCTCCTGACCGGAGGAACTTTGGATAGGTTTTCTATCGTGATGCTTGGACTGGGACCCTACATTACGGCGGTGATTATCATGCAACTTCTTACCATGGTTATTCCCCAGCTTGAAAGATTACAAAAAGAAGAAGGAGCTGCCGGAAGACAGAAGATAAATCAATACGGAAGATATCTCACCGTTCCCTTTGCCATCCTTCAGAGTTTCGGAATGCTTACTCTTTTCCAAAGAGAGGGAGTTATTGCTCCTTTGGGAGGAATTACTCTTCTTTCCACTATTTTGACCGTTACCGCCGGAACCCTTTTTCTTATGTGGCTGGGTGAACTTATCAGTGAAAAGGGAATTGGAAACGGGGTATCACTTTTAATTTTTGCCGGAATAATTTCCGACTTACCCACCAACTTGCTTCAAGCTATCGCCGGATGGGACCCCACTCAAGTGCTTTCCTATCTTTTACTTTTAATTCTTATCGTTCTAATAATTGCCTCGGTGGTTATGGTAAATGAGGCCAGAAGAAATATTCCGGTCTCTTATGCCAAAAGAGTGAAGGGAAGAAAGGTATACGGAGGAGCTTCCACCTTTATTCCACTTAGTGTTAATCCGGCCGGAGTTATTCCTATTATTTTTGCCATTTCCATCCTTTCTCTTCCGGCTATGATTTCCGGATTTCTCCTGGGTTCTGAAGGATTTGTGGGAAATATAGCTCAGTTTATAGAAGATCTTTTCTCTAACCCCTGGTTCCAAGGAACGGCTTATTTCCTTTTGGTTTGTGCTTTTACCTACTTTTATACCGCCGTTACTTTTGATCCTAAAACAGTTTCTGATAATTTAAAAAAGATGGGAGGATTTGTTCCCGGAATAAGGCCGGGGAGATCAACCAAGGATTACATTCATTTTATCTTAAACCGAGTCCTTCTGGTGGGGGCACTTTTCCTGGCTACCATTGCCGTTATGCCCTCCATTGTGGCCGGACTGACCGGAGTTTCCACCTTCCAATTTTTAATGGGTGGTGCCTCGGCACTTATTATAGTTAGTGTGGTTTTAGAGACCATGCGCCAAATCAACGCTCAACTCCAAATGAGGGAGTATGAGAAGATATAAAATGACCATCATTTCTTTAATAGGAAGATCGGGGTGTGGAAAGGGAACCCAGATTGATTTTTTAAAGAAAGATACCGGTTTTGAAGTTATAAAAACCGGTTCTCTTTTACGTCAAAAGGCTTCCGAAGATGATTTTTTGGGAAAGAAAATCGGAGAGTTTCTTTCTCAGGGAAGAATTATGCCCACTCCGGTGGTTTTTTCTCTTTGGATGCCTAAACTAATTGAAATAAGAAACTCCTCCTCCCCTTCGGGAGTTATTTTCGATGGAAATCCCAGAAAGCTTTATGAGGCTAAAATGCTTGAGGAAGTTTTTGAAATGTTTGGCTGGCAAGGAAGCTTTTTCCCTATTCATCTTAAAATAAGCCGAGAGGAAGCCGAAAGAAGGCTTCTTGAAAGGGGAAGAGAGGATGATAACAGTGAAGAAATAAAAAACAGATTGGATTGGTTTGAGACGGAAGTGGTGCCGGTTCTTCAATTTTATAAAGAAAAGGGATATTTGATTGAGGTAAACGGAGAACAATCCATTGAAGAAGTTTATAAGGATATTAAAAAAGTTCTCAAACTGGATGATTAATTTGAAAACTAAAGAAGAGATTGCTTTAATGAGTCAGGGAGGAAAGAAACTTTCTTCCATAATGGAAAAACTAAAAGAAAGTGCACTGGAAGGAGTGGAGACTAAAAAGTTAAATGAAATAGCTGAAAGGTTAATTGAAAAGGAAGGAGGAAAACCTTCCTTTAAAGGTTATAAGGGATTTCCAGCCGCTCTTTGCACCTCGGTAAATAATATAGTGGTTCATGGCATACCCTCCTCCTACAGGCTTAAGGAGGGAGATCTTCTTTCTTTGGATTTGGGAATGCTTTATAAAGGATTTCATACCGATATGGCTATTACCTTTCCCATAGGAGAGGTAGATCAAGAAACTCTAAGACTTGTCCGAGTAACAAAGAAAGCTCTTAAATTGGCGGTTAAAAAATCAAGAGTGGGAAATACTCTGGGAGATGTGGGAGAGACCATAGAAAGATATATTAGAAGAAGAGGATTTTTTATCGTAGAAGGACTTTGTGGACACGGCATAGGCAGAGAGGTTCATGAAGATCCTCAAATTCCCAATACCGGAAAGAGAGGGAGGGGACTAAAGATAGAAGAAGGAATGACTTTTTGTATTGAGCCTATGGTCTCAATTAATAAAGGTTTAGCAAAAGAGACCGAGGAAGGGTTTGTTACTGAAAAAAAATCGGCTCACTTTGAATATACCCTAGCCATAGTGGAAGGAAAAGCTAAAATATTAACCCTTTAACTAACTCTCTTCTTAAATTATAATTTCAGAATATGGATAGAGAAAAAGAAAACTTTCCTTCCGAGCTCCGTTATGACTTAGCTTCCAAAAACTGGGTGGTTATCGCTTCAGGGAGAGCCAAGAGACCGGAAATGTTTAAAGAGAAAGGAAAAGGAGAAGTCTTATCAAAGGAAAACTGCCCTTTCTGTAAAGAGGAGTCTTACAGTAATCTTTTGGAAGTTTTTTCCGGGAAAGAAAAAAGAGACCCTAAAGAAGGTCTTCCCGATGACTGGTCGGTAGCCTCTATTTCTAATAAATTCCCCGCCTTTATTTCCAAAGGAGAACTTCAAGAGAGAAAGGAGCAAGGTATCTTTAAAAAAATGAATGCCATCGGATTTCATGAGGTTATTATAACCAGAGATCATGAAAGGTCTTTGGGAGAGATGAGTTTTGAAGAAGTGGAAGGAGTATTAAGAATTTATAGAGAAAGATTTTTAAAATTAAAAGAGGAAGAGAAGGTAAATTATATTTCTCTTTTTCATAATCATGGAAAAGAAGCCGGAGCCTCTATCGCTCATCCTCATTCCCAACTTATCGCTACCCCTCTTTTTGATATTGATATAAAAAAGAATTTGGATATCTCTTCTCTTTATTATGAAAAAGAAGGGGAGTGCCTTCATTGTAAAATGCAAAAAGCCGAAATAAAAGAAGGAAAGAGAGTAATTTATGAAAACGATCACTTTTTAGCTATCTCTCCTTTTGCCTCAAAAGTAGCCTTTGAGACGGTAATTACTCCCAAAAGACACCTTCCTCGATTTGAAGAGATTAAGGAGGAAGAGATTAAATCTCTTTCCTTTGCCCTAAAAACTGTTTTAGAAAAAATTTATAAAGGCCTTAATAATCCACCCTATAATTTCTATATTCAAAGTGCCCCCTTTGACGGAGGCGATTATAACCATTATCATTTTCATATCACCATCTTGCCTCGAACTTCCGTCTGGGCCGGGTTTGAGCTGGGGGCCAAGATGGAAATATCAACAATTAGGCCGGAAGAAGCGGCTAAATATCTTAAAAATCAATGAAAAAACCACTTATTATAGGAAATTGGAAGATGAATCCCGGGAATTTGAAGGAAGCGGAAAAGCTTTTAGGTTCTCTAAAACCCTCTAAAGACGCCGAAACTGTTATCGCCCCTCCCTTTCCTTATCTTTTTCTTCTAAAAGACAGTCCCTTTGTTTCAGCCGCTCAGAATTGTTATTTTAAAAAAGAAGGAGCCTTTACCGGAGAAATATCTCCTTCCATGCTTAAGTCTTTGGGATGTAAATATGTACTGGTGGGCCATTCGGAAAGAAGGGAGTTTTTTAAGGAAAATGAAAAAGATATCTCTTTAAAGATAGAAGCCTTAAAAAAAGAAGCTCTCATCCCCGTATTTTGCCTGGGAGAGAAGAAAGAAGACCGAGATGAGGGAAATATGGTTTCCGTGATAAAAAAGCAGCTACGGGGCGGTTTGGAGGGAATTAGCTTAAAAAATATAGTTATTGCCTATGAGCCCGTTTGGGCCATCGGAACCGGAAATCCTTGTGATATAGATACCGCTTTTAAGATGAGGCTTCTCATTAAAAAGATAATAAGAGAAATGGCCGGAGATGAAGCCGATCGCGTTTCAATACTTTATGGGGGCAGTGTTAACGGAGAAAATTACAAGAAGTATTTGGAAGAGGCCGGGTTTGACGGACTTCTAATTGGAGGAGCTTCTTTAAAGGCCGATCAATTTCAAAAAATAATTTCTTACTTATGAAGGAAGAGAAGTTTTTTAATCCTACTTTGGGAACGGTCACTTTTAATAAAGTGGTAGAAGAGATAATTAACTATCTTAAAGAAGACCCCTCAAAGGAGTATGATATAGTGGTGGGATGTGACTCTTCTTCCAAAGAACTTCCCCATTTCCCGGTAGCCATAGTTGTTATTAAAAAAGGAAAGGGAGGAAGGTTTTTCTTAAGAAGAGAAAGTTATAACCACCTTTCTAAAAAAGTCTTTCACAGTTTTAAAGAAAGAATACTGGAAGAAGTTTTTCTTTCCTGTAAGCTGGCCATATCCCTAAGAGAGGAGTTAAAAGAAAGAGCTAAAAGAGAAGATAATTTACCTTCGTTTGAACTTCAATATATTCATGCCGATGTCGGGGAAAATGGTCAGACCAGAGATATGATAAAAGAGGTTACCGCCTTAATTAAGGGAAACGGATTTAAGCCTAAAATAAAACCGGAAAGCTTTGCCGCTTCCGTAATTGCCGATAAATATGCCTAAGATGAGTTCCAGTGAAATAAGAGATAAATTTCTTAACTTCTTTAAAGAAAGAAACCATAAGATAGTTCCTTCCAGTTCTCTTATCCCCAAAGATCAGTCGGTTCTTTTCACTTCAGCCGGAATGCAGCAATTTAAAGAATATTACTTGGAAGAAAAATCACCTTATGGAGAAAATGTAGTTACGGTTCAAAAGTGTTTTAGAACTTCCGATATAGAAGAGGTGGGAGATAAGGATCATCTGACTTTTTTGGAGATGTTGGGAAATTTCAGTTTTGGTGGATATTTTAAAGAGGATTCCTGTAAATGGGCTTTGGAATTTTTAGTTAAAGAGTGTCAAATTCCTCTGGAGAAATTGGCATTTACCTATTTTAAGGGAGAAAAGGAGGTCCCTAGGGATGAAGAGACCAAAAAGATTTGGATTAAGCTGGGAATTAAAGAGGAAAACCTTTTTCAGCTGGGAATGGAAGATAACTTTTGGGGTCCTACCGGAGATGAGGGGCCTTGTGGACCGACCACCGAAATTCATTATGATTTAACCGGAAAACCTTGCTCTTCCTCTTGTGATCCCGCCTGTCAATGTGGGAGATTTGTTGAGATATGGAATCTGGTTTTTAATCAGTATTTTAAAGACTCCAAAGGTAAATTAACTCTTTTAAAAAAGGACGGAGTGGATACCGGAATGGGTCTGGAGAGACTTTCTATGATTGTTCAGGGAAAAGAGGATGTTTTTAAAACCGATCTTTTTTCTTCTCTAAAAGAAGCAATAGGGAAGGATTCCAAAGAAAGTAGAATTATTGCAGATCATATAAAAAGTATTGTTTTTTTAACTTCGGAAGGAATTACCCCCTCTAACACCGGGAGAGGGTATATTCTAAGAAGGCTCTTGCGAAGGGTGATTAGATATCGTAAAATTCTCTCACTCCCTTCTGACTTTTATTGTAATCTACTTGATAAGGTTTTTGATATTTATAAAGGAACCTATCTTAAAGAAGAAGATATTTCCAAGGCAAAAAAGGTAATGGAAGAGGAGGGAGAAAAGTTTGAAAAAGCTTTGGAAGAAGGTCTTAAGGAGCTGGAAAAGATAACTTCCAAAAAGAAAAATTTATCCGGAAAGGAAGCTTTTTATATCTATAGCACTTACGGATTCCCCCCGGAGATGATTGAGGAAATAGTAGAGGAGAAGGGGCTAAAAATGGATCTTGAAAAATTTAAGGAAGCCGAAAGAGAGCACCGTCTCGTTTCTAGGAAAAGTATGGAAAAGAAATTCGGAGGACTAAGAGAGGGAGCTCAGGGAAAAGAAATTGAGCTTCACACCGCCACACATATTCTTTACCGGGTACTTAGAGATACTTTGGGAAAAGAGGTAAAGCAGAAAGGATCTGACATTACCCCTGAGAGACTAAGGTTTGACTTTTCTTTTTCCAGAAAGATAGAAAAAGAGGAGCTAGAGAAAATAGAAAAGGAGGTTAATGAAAAAATAAAAGAGATAAGTGAAGTGAAAAAGGAGGAGGTACCTCTGGAAAGAGCTAGAAAAGAAGCTCTTTACCTTGAAGAGGAAAATTATCCTAAAAAGGTAAGTGTCTACAGTATATTTGATAAAAAGGGAACCCTTATTTCCAAAGAGATTTGTCACGGACCCCACATTAATAAGTCATTTCATTTTTCTAACTTTAAAATATTAAAAGAACAATCTTCTTCAGCCGGAGTAAGAAGAATTAAAGCTACTTTAAACTAAAATGAACAGAAAAGTTATAGACATCATCCCGCCCCATCAGAGGGTAATTCAAGAAACTTCTTCACCCAAGAAGAAGGAAAAAAAGAAGAGAAAAATATTTCCCTTTCTAATTTTGGGTCTTCTTCTTTTTGGAGTTTATTATTTCTTCGCTTTTCGGGTGGATGTGGAGATATTCCCGGTTACTCACGGTATAAAAGCCGAGGAAACTTTTGTTATAAAACCATCCGGAAATGAAAATCTTCACGGAAGTATTTTTGAAACGGAAGTTTTAAAGAGAGATAGTACCTTTAAGTCTTCGGGAAGCTTTTTTGAAGAAAGCAAAGCTACCGGAGAAGTTACTCTCTTTAACGCACACAGCAGTGAGCCTATTCCCATTATCGCTCAGACCAGACTGGTTTCGGGAGCCGGAGACGGAAAAGTTTTTTATCTTTCCGATAGAGTAACTATCCCCGGTAGAAGAACCGATGGAAGAGATATTATTCCCGGAGAAATTCAAGCGGAAATTGTCGCTTCTGAGGCCGGAGACGAATACAATATTGGACCAACCACTTTTTCTCTTCCCGGGCTGGGAGTGGGAACGGCGGCATATGAAAATATCTATGCCAAGTCGGAAACTCCTACTTCCGGTGGAGTAAGGGAGGAGAAAAGCCAGATAACTTCTTATGACATAGAAGAAGGTAAAAATAGAATAAAGACCGCTCTTAAAGAAGAGGGAAGAATGATTCTAGAAGAAGAGCTTGAAAAAGAGTTTCTCTTAAGAGATAATAGTCAGTACCGAGTAGTTCTTGATAGTGAAGAGGTTAGTCATGAGGAAGGTGATTTAGTGGAAGAGTTTCAGATAAAGATGGAAGGAAGAGTGGAGCTTATTACCTTTAAAGAAGGGGATTTAAACGAACTTCTTAAAAGATCACTCCTGGAAAAAGCACCCGCGGTAGAAGTGAAAGATGAGTTTGTTAGAGAGATGGAGGTTCATTTACCTACCCTTTCTAAAAATTATCAAATAGAAGAATTTGACTGGGAAGCGGGGGAAGGTTCTCTTAAGGTAGAGTTTGCCGGAGAAGTTTATCAGGGAATAAGTGAGTCCCGTCTTAAGTCTTCTATAGCGGGAATGTCCAGAAGCGAGGCTGAGAGAATGATTGGAGAAGAGAGTGCTATAAGAAGAGCTTCCATTAGGTTTAGACCTTTCTCTATCTTTACTCTCGGGAACATCCCTTCCCAAGGGGAAAGAATCAGAGTGAGGGTAGAATTTTAGAAGTTGACAAAAGAATTAATATTTGTTACTCTCCAAGACTGTAATGGCAGAAGAGAAAAAAATAAAGAAGAAAGGTACGGTTATTGAGGCTTTGCCCAATACCCACTTTAAAGTGCAACTGGAGGACGGGAAGGAGATCAACGCTCACCTGGCCGGGAAAATGAGAATGTACCGGATAAAGGTGCTTCCCGGTGATAAAGTTACCGTAGAAATGAGCCCTTATGATCTACAAAAGGGAAGAATAATTTATCGATCCTAATATGAAAGTGAAATCGTCGGTTAAAGCAATGTGCAAAGATTGTAAGATTATTCGTCGAAAAGGACGGGTTCATGTTATTTGCAAGAATAAAAAACACAAACAACGCCAAGGATAAAAAATATGCCTAGAATTTCCGGGGTAAATGTGCCCGAAAACAAAGCAGCCAGAATATCTTTAACCTACATCTACGGAATAGGGAGAAGTGTTGCTTTGGATATTCTAAAAAAAGCCAAGGTAGAAGAAGATAAGAAAATGAAAGACCTTACTCCGGATGAGCTTTCTAAAATAAGAAAATTGGTTGATGAGGAAGCAAAGACGGAAGGAGAGTTAAGGAGAGAGAGGAGGGAGAATGTGGAAAGATTAAAGAGAATAGGTAGTTATAGAGGTGATAGGCATAAAAAAAGACTTCCTGCCAGAGGGCAAAATACTCGAACCAACAGCAGGACCGTTCGCGGTAATGTCAGAATGACTGCCGGATCGGGTAGAATAAAAGCTCCGTCAGCCAAGTAAAGAATATGGGTAAAAAAAGAGTAGCAGAAAAAAGCAAAGAGGAGATCCTGCAAGAAAGAGAACAAATCGAGCAGGCTATAAAAGATAAACAAAAGAAAGGATTTTCCTCTCTTAGGAAGAAAAAGGGAAAAGTATTTATTTCCGCTTCCTATAACAACACCATCCTCACTCTTACCGACTCGGAAGGAAACACTCTTTCCTGGGTCAGTGCGGGAAGTTTGGGATTTAAGGGAACCAAGAAATCCACACCCTTTGCCGCTTCTCGAGTAGCTACCCTTATGGGAAATAAGATGGAGAAGATGGGAATAGAGGAAATTGAAGTATTTGTAAAAGGGGTTGGAAGTGGGCGTAATTCCGCTTTAAGATCGTTAACCGGAAGGGATATTAAAATTGTCTCTATAAAAGACATTACTCCCATTCCTCATAACGGATGTAGACCTCCTAAACCCAGAAGAGTATAAAGATGATTATTGATTCAAAATGTAAAAAATGCCGTCGGGCGGGTGAGAAACTCTTTTTAAAGGGTGAAAGATGTAACACGCCCAAATGTGCCATGGTTCGTAAGCCTTATCCTCCCGGAGAAAAGAGTAAAAGGAGAAGGGGAGGAATTTCCGAATACGGAAAAGAGCTTAGAGAAAAGCAGAAGCTTAAGAATTGGTATAATTTAACCGAGAAGCAATTTTATAACTACGTTAAATCAGCTATGGCCAAAAGAGGAGAAGAAGTTGATGCCGGAGAGGTTCTTTTAAGAAAAATGGAAAGTAGACTTGATAATACTGTTTATCGATTTGGTTTTGCCTCTTCCAGAAGACAAGCTCGACAAATGATTAGTCATGGATTATTCTTAATAAATGGAAGAAAAGTAAACATACCCTCCTATCTTCTAAAAGAAGGAGATATTATAAAAATAGACCCTCAAAAGAAAGATAAAAAAATCTTTCAGGGGCTTTCTGAAAAGCTTAAAAATCATCAAACTCCCAGCTGGTTATTTTTAGATTTAAAAAAGATGGAAGGAAAAGTGGGAGGTCAGCCTCTAGTTGAGGAAATTACTCCTCCGGTGCAAATTTCCTCCATATTTGAGTACTATTCTAGATAAAATTAATAAAAATATGATTCCACTTCCTTCAAAGCCAAAAGTTGAAAAAGAAGAGGGCAATCAAGCCACCTTGGTTATTGATGCCCTTTATCCCGGTTACGGGACTACTTTGGGAAATAGTTTGAGGAGAGTTCTTCTTTCCTCTCTGGAAGGGTCAGCCATTACTCAAGTTAAAATAGAGGGAGCTCAACATGAGTTTTCCACTATCGACGGAGTTATGGAGGATGTTATTACCATCCTTTTAAATCTAAAGCAACTTAACTTTAGAATGCATGACAAAGAACCCCAAAAGGGAACTTTGAAGATAAAAGGGGAAAAAGAAGTTAAGGCCGGCGATTTGGAACTTCCCACCCAAGTAGAGATAATGAATAAAGATGCTCACATTGCCACTCTCACTAAGAAATCGGCTCAATTTGAGATGGAAGTACAGATTGAAAAGGGAATCGGCTTTATCCAAGCCAATGACTTGAAAGAAGGAAAACAGGAAGTAGGACAAATTACCATAGATGCCATTTTTACCCCGGTAAAAAAAGTTGACTTTAGTGTGGAAAACATGAGAGTGGGAGATAGAACCGATTTTGATAGACTTATAATGGAAATAGAGACTGACGGAAGCATTTCCCCCAAAGAAGCTTTCAGTCAGGCTTCCAAAATTTTAGTCGATCACTTCACCCTTCTGGAAGAATCTTTTAAAGAAGAGAAAGAGACCCCAAAAGAAAAGCCTTCTCCTAAAAAGAAAGAGAAAGATGATCTTGAGGAGCTTGATATTCCCCCCAGTGTAATAGAGGATTTGAAAAAAGCGGGAATTAAAACCAAAAAAGAGCTAAAAGAAAAGAAAGAAGAAGAGCTTTTAGAAATTAAGGGACTGGGTCAAAAAAAGGTGGAGAGAATTTTAAAAGAAATTAAGAAGAAATAAGAATGCCCGGAGTAAAGAACAAAAGAAGATTTAGAAGAGAAAGAGATGAGAGAAGAGCTTTACTTATTTCTCTTTCCCGAGCTTTGATTATAAAAGAAAGAATAAAGACTACCGAAGCTAAAGCCAAAGAGCTTTCCAAGTTCTTTGAGCCCTTAGTTACTATTTCTAAAGAAGATAGTATAAGTTCCAGAAGAAAATTGGCTCGTTATTTTGAAGCCGACCTGGTAAAAAAGATGATAGAAGAAGTTGGTCCCAAGTACAAGGAAAGACCCGGGGGATATACCAGGATAATAAAATTGGGCCCCAGAGATTCTGACGGAGCCCGAATGGTATTTATTGAAATGGTTTAATATGGATAGAAAACAACATAAAATTGACGCCTCCGGAGAAGTTTTAGGAAGATTGGCTTCTCAAATAGCTATTCTCCTAAGAGGCAAGCATAAAGTTGATTTTCAGCCTCATCTTGACTCAGGGGATGTAGTGGTGGTAAAAAATGCCGATAAGATTAAACTTACCGGAGAGAAGATGGAGCAAAAAAAGTATTATCGTCACAGTGGTTACCCGGGTGGATTAAAAGAGAAGCCGGTTAAAGAGGTTTTGGAAGAAAAACCCGAAGAAGTGCTAAAAAGAGCTGTCTATGGAATGCTTCCTAAAAATAAATTAAGAGACCGGATTATAAAAAGGTTAAAGTTTGAGTAAGTTCATGGCTGAGAAAAAAACAAAAAAATTCTTTGAAGGATTAGGTGGAAGAAAAACCGCCTCGGCACGAGTAAGAATCTTCCCCGGAAAAAAGGAAGAGAAGTTTATCGTTAATGAAAAAGAGATGAAGGAATATTTTCCTACTCCTGATTTACAAAAGAAAGTTAGAGAGCCGCTAAACTCCATAAAAGAGAAGATGGAAATAACCGTTAAAGTGAGAGGAGGAGGACCCTGCTCTCAAGCGGAAGCGGTAAGTCACGGCCTTTCCCGAGCTTTAATAGATTATAACCCGGAGCTTAAGGCGGAACTTAAAGTATCCGATCTTCTTACCAGAGACCCTCGAAGAAAGGAAAGAAAGAAACCCGGACTAAAGAGAGCCAGAAGAGCTCCTCAGTGGAGAAAAAGATAATTTTTGTTTAAAGGAAAATCACGATTATTTTCGTGATTTTTTATTTGATATTTTAACCTCACTATAATATAATAAAGGGCAGTTGAAACTCAATTTTATGCCTGAGAGACTTATTATAAACGGGGACGGAAGGATTAAAGGCAACATTGAAGTGAGAGGTTCTAAGAATGCCGCCACTCCCATGATTGCCGCTAGCCTCCTTTCCGATAAGCCCTGTACCATTTCCAACCTCCCTCTTATTGACGATGTCTATAAGATGATTAAGTTGATTGAGAGCATGGGAGCTAAAGTTTCCTGGAAGGAGGAAAGAACCATAGAAATAGATGCCGGGGATATTGACCCGGATAAATTGGATCAGGAGCTGGTGGCTCAGATGCGCTCCTCTGTTCTTTTAATAAGTCCTCTTTTAGCCAGATTTGGAAAGCTTAGAATACGTCATCCGGGAGGATGTGTTATCGGGTCAAGATCGATAAAGACTCATTTGGAATTTTTAAAGAAAATGGGAGCCAGAGTTTATTTGGAAGAAGTTGGTCAAAAAGAATTAAATAACGGAGAACTGGTTAAAAAGGCCGATCTTTACCACTTTGAAGCCGAAGAAGGTCTTAGGGGAGGAGAAATAATTTTGGATGAATTCTCGGTTACCGCTACTGAAAACGCTCTTATGGCCGCTTCCCTAGCTAAAGGAGAAACCACTATTAAAATTGCCGCTAGCGAACCCCATGTTTCCAACTTGGCTTTATTTTTAAAGAAAATGGGAGCTCAAATTACCGGAGAGGGAACTCATAGCATGAGAGTGAAAGGACGAGATATTCTTAAAGGAGCTAATCACGGAGTTATTTATGATTATTTGGAGGCCGGAACTTTTACCCTAATCGGACTGGTTTCTCGGGGAGAGGTAGAAATTGAAAATGTACCGATTAATGATTTAGACCTTTTCTTTTCCATGTTAAAGAAAGGAGGCGGAGATATTAAGTTTCTTTCTGAAGATAGAATTAGAGTAAAAGGAAAGAAAAAAATGGTTTTAGAAAAAATTCAAACCATGCCCTATCCGGGAATCCCCACTGACTTGCAGTCACCTTTAGGAGTACTGGCCACTCAAACTCAAGGACTAACCCTTATCCACGACCCCTTATATGAAGGAAGACTTAAATACTTGGAAGAATTAAATAAGATGGGGGCTGAAATTGTCATGTGTGACCCTCATCGGGCTATTATAAACGGACCGACTACTCTTCAAGGAACCAATCTAGATCCTCTTGACCTTAGATCGGGTGCCGCTCTCATTATGGCCGGAATCATCGCTCAAGGAACTACCATTATTCGAGATGTCTCTCAAGCTGACAGGGGCTATGAAAGAATAGAGGAAAGATTGCAAAAAATAGGGGTAGACGTAAGAAGATTTAAAGAATAAATAAATTCGGCTATGTTTACAAAGAAAATTGGAATAGATCTGGGAACCTGTAACTCTTTGGTTTTTGTTCCCGGTAAAGATGTGGTTATTAACGAACCTTCGGTAGTGGCAGTCAGCATATCGGAAAATAAAATTCTGGCTGTGGGAGAGGAGGCCAAAGAGATGACCGGAAGAACTCCCGATACCATTAAGGTTTACAGACCTCTAAAAGACGGGGTAATTGCCGAGTACAGAGTGACCGAAGCCATGCTTAGGTATTTTATTGATAAAGTATGCCGATTTAGGTTTATAAAACCGGAGCTTATGGTCGGAGTACCGGCCGGGATAAGTTCTACCGAAAAGAGAGCGGTCATTGAAGCGGGAATGTCAGCCGGAGCCAAAGCGGTTTACACCGTTCAAGAACCGATACTGGCCGCCATTGGAGCCGGAATCCCCATTGATTCTTGTTCGGGACACATGATAGTCGATATTGGGGGAGGAACCACCGAAGTGGGAGTAATTTCTCTAGGTGGAGTAGTAGTGGTGAAATCTTTAAGAGTAGCCGGTGATAAAATGGACTTAGCCATATCCAATTATATAAAACAGAAATACAACGTTGCCATTGGAGAAAAAACCATTGAAGAAATAAAGGTAAAAATAGGAACCGCTCTTCCGGAAAAAGAAGAAAGAGAAATAGAAGTAAGAGGGAGAGACCTTATTTCCGGACTTCCTCGGATGATTACGGTGAGCTCCAACGAAATTTGTGATACTCTCTCTGAAGTCTTGGAAGAAATAATTAAGGTTATAAAGCAAGTATTTCGAGAAACTCCTCCGGAGCTTTCCGCTGATATTATGGATAAAGGAATGGTTATTTCCGGTGGAGGTGCTCTTATAAGAAATATAGATGCTCTGATTACCGAAGAAACGGGAGTGCCTTCTTTTGTAGCCGATGACCCTCTCTATTGTGTGGCTAAGGGAACCGGAGTGGTCCTGGATAATCTGGATGTCTATAAAAGAAGTATAATGAGCCGAAGATGAAGGTTTTAGGGCATAAAAATCAGAAAGAGTTCCTTAAAAGATTAAAAGAAAAAGAAAGTGTTCCTCATGCCTTGCTTTTTACCGGTCCGGAAAAGATTGGAAAAAGGAGAGTGGCTTTGGAGTTTATCAAAACACTTAATCCTTCCAATAAATCCGAAATTATAGAAAAAAGAGAGTATCCCGACTTCTTTTCCATTGAACAAGAAGAAGAAATTCAGATTAATCAGATAAGAGATTTGCAAAAAGGAATATCTCTTACCGGGCAAACCAAGGATTCCTTTAAGGCGGTTTTAATTGATAGAGCTCATCTTATGAATTCTCAGGCTCAGTCAGCCCTTTTAAAGACCTTGGAGGAACCCAAAGGAAGAGTGGTTATCATTCTTATAACCGAGTATCCGGAGATGCTTCTTTCCACAATTCTTTCTCGAGTTTGGACTTTAAGTTTTTCTCCTTTAAAGGAAAAAGAAATTGAAGATTTTCTAGTTAATCTGGGAGCTAAAAAGGAAAAGGCAAAAGAGATTAGCATTATATCCCTGGGAAAACCGGGATTGGCTCTGGATCTTTTTCAAAACCCCAAACTTAAAGATAATCTGGAAAAGAAAAAGAAAGAATTTCTTATCTTTCTGGAAAAAGACATCGCTTTTCAAATGGATTATTTAAAAAAGATAGCCGAAAAAGAAGATATAAAGGAGACCCTAAAAATTTGGAACTTCGTTTTAAGAGAAAAAATGATAAAAGAAAAGGAAGAGGGGGAGGTCTCCCTAAAAACAAAAAAAATGGTCGAAAATGTTCAAGAAGTTCTTTATCTCATTTCCAATACCAATGTTAATAAAAGGCTCTTTTTGGAAAAAATAATCTTAAATATATAAATATGGAAGACTACAAAGAAATTATAAAAAAAATAGAACCAAAACTGGAAGAAGCCCTTTCACATCTTAAAGAGGAGCTGGCTAAGGTGAGAACCGATAGAGCCACCCCTTCTTTGGTTGATCATGTAACGGTGGAATGCTTTGACCAGAGACTTCCTTTAAAGCAACTGGCTGCCGTTTCTTGTCCTGAGAGAAGGCAGATTGTTATTGAACCTTGGGATAAGAGTTATCTTAAAGATATCCTCCGGGCTATAGAAAAAGCCAGCCCCGATTTAAGTTGTCTTCCCGAAGAAAAGTTAATTAGAGTAACCATACCTCCTCTTACCGAAGAATACAGAAAAAAACTAATTAGGAACGTTTCCGAAATCAAAGAAAAGTCCCGAGTAAGGGTGAAACATAACAGAGAAGAGGTATGGAAAGAGATTCAGGAAAAAGAAAGAGCCGGAGAAATAACCGAAGACGATAAATTTAGAGCTAAAGACGAGCTTCAAAAGATGATTGATAATTACAATCATCAAATAGAAGAAGTAGCTAAGAAAAAGGAAAAAGAAATAATGGAATGAATATAATAATCGTCATTTTCAGTTTAGTATTTTTAATTACCCTTCATGAACTGGGTCACTTTTTCTTTGCCAAAAGATTCGGAGTGGAAGTGGAAGAATTCGGAATAGGTATTCCACCTCGAGTTTGGGGAAAAAAGATAGGAGAAACCATTTACTCCTTAAATCTTATTCCTTTTGGAGGATTTGTCAGAATGACCGGAGAGCATGAAAAAGTAAATAAAGAAAACAGTTTTTCGGAAAAACCGATATGGCAGAGAGCTATAATTATTGTAGCCGGAGTGGTCAGTTTTTGGATAGTGGCTGCTTTAATATTTAGCAGTGTCTTTTATTTTTGGGGAACACTTACCTATGTAGGAGATGATCCGGATGTGGAAGATGCCATGGTTCTGGTAACCGGAGCTAATACCGATTCTGATCTTTACGGGGAAATTATGATTCAAGACAGAATAATAGAGGTAAACGGAAAAGAGATTGAAAAAACGAGAGATTTAGTGGAGGGACTGGAAAATATTACCATAAAAAGAGGAAAAGAAATTAAAACCATTGATTTAGAAGGTAGAGGTGAGGAGTTTTTGGGTAGTTTTGGAATAGGAAGATACACAGAAGAGAGAATGGATTTTCTACCGGCTCTAAGAGCGGGACCTGTTCGCACCTTTGAGATTAGCAAGATGCAAGTTGTCGCTTTTGGGCAACTTATTAAAGGAGCTTTAAGTGGGGAAGGAATTCCCGAAGGAATGGAGGTAGGTGGTCCGGTAATGATAGGTAGTTTGGCTACCCAGGCTCTTGATCGAGGAGTGGGTGATTATCTTTATTTTGTAGCTTTTATTGCCTCTGTTTTAGCCGTTATTAATATTTTACCCATCCCGGCACTTGATGGAGGAAGGCTTCTCTTTTTAATGATTGAGAAAATTAAAGGAGGCCCTATTCCCGAAAAGGCGGAGACAATGGTAAATGCATTTTTCTTTGTCCTTTTAATACTTTTAATCTTAGTAGTTACCGCCAGAGACATCTATCGAATGTTTATTTAACATGAGACAATCACAACTTTTTAGTAAAACGGAAAAGGAAGAAGTTAAGGGAGAAGAATCCCGAAATGCCCAACTTCTACTTCGGGGTGGGTTTATTAATAAAGAAATGGCCGGAGTTTATTCTTATCTTCCTTTAGGATTGAAGGTACTTAATAAAATCAGCCATCTTATAAGAAAAGAGATGGATGAAAAGTTAAAAGCTCAGGAAGTTCTTCTTCCTGCCTTACATCCTTTGGAAAACTACAGAAAGACCGGTCGAGAAGGAATTGACGTTCTTTTTCATACTCAACTATCTCAAGGAAAGGAACTTGTTTTAGGACAATCTCATGAAGAGATAGTGGTTCCTCTTTTAAAGAGATTTATCTCTTCTTACAAAGATCTTCCCTTGGGGGTCTACCAAATTCAAACCAAGTTTAGAAATGAGCTGAGAGCCAAAGCCGGTATTTTAAGAGGAAGAGAATTTTTAATGAAAGACCTTTATTCTTTTCATCAGGATGAGGAAGATATGAAAAAATATTACGAGAAGGTAAAAGAGTCTTATTACAATATCTTTGATTTACTGGGAATAGGGGATATGACTTATCTTACCTATGCTTCTGGGGGAACTTTTTCGGAATTTTCTCACGAGTTTCAAACCATAACAAAATACGGAGAAGATACTATTTATCTTTGTTTTGATTGTCAGGTGGCCATAAATAAAGAAATTGTAGAAAAAGAACCTATCTGTCCTCAGTGTAAGGGAAAGAAGTTAGAGGAGAAGAAATCGATAGAGGTGGCCAATATATTTCCCCTTTATCGACGTTTTTCCGATCCGTTTAAACTTTCCTATCTAAACGAAAAAGGAGAAGA
>SL_3KL_010_SEDDRAFT_10000044_pt1 | contig 67996 bp, 55 predicted proteins | sample SodLakKL_010_SED_2_FD_10381 | JGI IMG/M metagenome (IMG submission 10381)
GGTGCCAGGTTGAACTGGTGCCCCTGGTAAAGGATGTTGAAAAAATGCTGGAAGCATATAATATGCCCGTGAAAGTAGCGGTTATGGGTTGTGCTGTTAACGGGCCCGGTGAAGCGAGGGAAGCAGATGTAGGGATATCTGCCGGCAAAAAAACCGGTATCATATTTCGACAGGGTAAAGTAATACGTACTGTCCGGCAAGAACAGTTATTAGAGGTCTTAAAGGAAGAACTTGATTTGCTGGCTGCAAAAAATGTAGATTGATTTAACGGGGAGGGACGGCCATGAAGGTAGCTGCTATTATACCGGCCTATAATGAGGAAAAAACGATTAGCAGTGTCCTTTCGGCTTTGGATAGCTCAGATCTAATCGATCAAATAATTGTAATCAGTGATGGTTCTGAAGACAGGACTGTAGAAGCAGCTTCGGCATTCGAAGATGTCGATATAATTGAACTCTTAGAAAACAGGGGTAAGGGCGGAGCTGTCAAGACCGGACTTGATCGCAGCACTGCAGATAATATCCTCATTCTGGATGCCGATTTAATCGGCCTGACCGAAAAGCATATTAATGACATATTAAAACCGGTTTTATCGGGAGAGGCCATGATGTCAATCGGCATTTTTGAAAAGGGTAGAACTACAACCGATATCGCCCAAAAAATGGCCCCGTTTCTCTCTGGTCAGCGTGCTTTAAAAAGGGAGCTTTTGGAGAATATTTCCGGTCTGGATTTATCGCGTTTCGGGATCGAAGTCGCCCTGCATAAGTACGTTGAAGACAATAATATTAAGACAGCAGAAGTGCCGCTGCCGGATCTCTCCCATGTCATGAAAGAAGAAAAATTAGGTTTGTGGAAAGGCGTCCTGGCCAGGGCTAAAATGTACTGGGAAATAGTTAAGTATATATTAAGGATAGACACCAAGTCGGGTTAGGGCTGAAGACTTAAGTTTTATCCTTGCGCTTTTTGCATATTTGTGGTAAATTAATTGAGGCGAATAGGTTTATTTGTGAAGGGTGGGTGGTTCCCCACTCTTTCATGTTAATAAGGGGTAAATTTAGTGAGCAGGGAAGAAACCAGGGATGACTTAATTAAACTGATTGAACCCTACCTTGAAGAACTTGGCTTCGAGCTGGTTCACTTAGATTATGTTGTCGGAAAACATGGGCAGTTGAAACTGTATATAGATACCGACGGTGGTGTGACAATAGATCATTGCGAGGAGGTAAGCAGGGCTTTATCGGATTTTCTGGATATAAAGGATCCGATTCCCCATGCCTATACCCTCGAAATTTCTTCTCCCGGAATTGAAAGACCTCTCACTAAAAAAGAGCATTTCATTCGATTCCAGGGTGAAAAAGTCAAGGTAAAAACCAGGCAAATGCTTGCAGGCAGCAAAAATTTTAGTGGTATTTTGCAGAATGCCGGTGATGAATCTATAGAAGTTATAAAAGAAGATGGCAGTACAGTACAGATCCCTTACGATTTAATTGATCGGGCCAACCTCTGGTACACCGGTCCGGAAAAAGATAAAGATTTAAAAGACAGGAAGAAAGGAGGGTAAGTAAAACAGGATGAATAAGGATTTATTTGCAGCGCTTGAATCGTTAGAAAAAGAGAAGGGCATTAGCAAGGAGATTCTCTTCGAAGCTTTGGAAGTAGCGCTTGTCTCGGCTTACAAGAGAAACTTTCAATCAGCACCTGCCGTCAGCGTAACTATAGATCGGGAAACAGGTGAAATCAAGGTATTTTCACAATTAAAGGTAGTAGAGGATGTCAGCTCTGAAGAAACGGAAGTGAGCCTGTACGAAGCGCGTGTTTATGATCCGCACTGTCAGGTTGGAGATATTGTCGAAATGGAAGTGACACCGAAAGAATTTGGCCGAATAGCTGCTCAAACTGCCAAACAGGTCGTAATCCAGAGAATCAGGGAAGCAGAACGGGAGCTAATATATGAAAGTTTTGTGGATAGAACGGAAGAAGTGATTACAGGCCTTGTGCGTCGCTTTGAGCAGAGAAATGTTATCATTGACCTGGGAAGGACTGAGGCTGTTCTTCCAGTGGCTGAACAAATTCCGCATGAACGTTACCGCCAGGGAGAGAGGGTCAAAGCTTTTATTCTTGATGTTAAAAAAACAACCAAGGGCCCGCAGATTATTGTAACAAGGACTCATACAGGTTTTCTCAAAAGGCTCTTCGAGATGGAAGTGCCGGAAATATATGAAGGTATAGTCGAAATCAAAGCGACGGCCAGGGAAGCAGGTCATCGCTCTAAACTGGCAGTTATTTCGCACAACCAGGATATTGATCCGGTTGGGGCCTGTGTTGGACCCAAGGGCAGCAGGGTTCAGGCCATTAGCAATGAACTGAAGGGTGAAAAAATAGATATTGTAAAATGGAGTGAAGAGCCGGAAGAATACGTTGCCAATGCTCTAAGTCCGGCAAAAGTAGCTGCAGTAACAGTTGACTATGAAAATAAAGGTGCTTCAGTTATCGTTCCCGACAGCCAGTTATCCCTGGCGATCGGCAAGGAAGGGCAAAATGCCCGTTTGGCAGCCCGGATTACCGGTTGGAAAGTTGATATTTCCAGTGAAACACAGCATACAGAACAAAGCCTGTCGGCAATTGGCTTATCCGGTGATACAGATGATGGTCGGGAGAATGAAAGCAGCGAAACTGAACAAATTGCTGCAGAAGAACAGGCAGAAGAAGTAGAAGAACAAAAAGAAAACATAGAAGAGCAAACAGAAGAAACAGAAGGGCAGAAAGAAGAAAAAGCAGCTGAAACAGACACTGCAGAAGATGAAGAAGTTGCAGAAGAAACAGCTGAAGAAATGCCGGCTGGTTCAGAAGAGCCCGATACTAAAGAAACGCCTGAGGAGGATTTGTTGGCAGATGATTAAGAAACGTAAAATCCCCCTGCGTATCTGTGTCGGCTGCCGGCAAAAAAAACCGAAGAAAGAGCTGATTCGGGTAGTAAGGACCCCGGAAGCGACAGCAGCGCTTGATTTAACCGGCAAAATGCCGGGTCGCGGAGCGTATGTCTGTCCACTGCAGTCCTGTTTGGAAAAAGCGATTAAAGGACGTCGTTTTGAAAAGAACCTGCAGCTGTCTGTTTCTGAGGAACTGGTATCAGAATTAGATAAAATTCTTGAAAAAGGAAATGAAGTTGAAGGATCTTGACGGGGAGGGCTTACCTTATGGAGGTGTTTTAAATGAGCAAGGTTAGAGTTTACGAGTTAGCAAAAGAGCTGGGCACAACCAGTAAAAAGCTAATCGAAGTTATGGAAAATATGGATATTAGGGTCAATAACCATATGAGCACCCTGACAGATGATGAAGCTAAAAAAGTTATGTCTATTTTAACAGGTCAAACGGAAGGCAAACCATCTGTTGAAGAGACTAAAGAGAAAAAAACAGGTACCGCTAAAAAAGAGACTAAGAAAGATACGGTGAAGAAGAGGGAGAAAGAAGCAGAAAAAGAGAAACCGGCTTCTAAAAAGTCTACAAAAACTGATAAACCCAAAGATCAGGAAAAGAAGCCCCCCAGCCGAAAAGCGCGAAAAGCAATCCAGGAAGAAAAGCGAGCTGCAGCACTTAAAGCGATCAAGCCAAAAATAAGACTTGAAGGGCAGATTACTGTAGGGGAGCTGGCCGGTCATCTTGATGTTGAAGCTACCCAGCTAATAACCCAGTTAATGGATATGGGAGTGATGGCCAGCCTTAATCAGCCGCTGACTCCGGAATCTGTCGAGCTTCTTGTCGAGGAATACGGGTTCGATGTTGAATACATTGAAGATCCTGTTGAAGAAGAGCTTCTATCTATTTGTGATGAAGGCGATACGCAAGAAGTGCATCGCAAGCCCGTGGTTACTGTGCTTGGACATGTCGATCACGGAAAGACGTCACTGCTTGATTCAATCAGGAGCGCTAAAGTTACCGATGGCGAAGTAGGCGGTATTACCCAGCATATCGGCGCTTACCAGGTAGATGTAAACGACAGGCAAATAGTCTTTTTAGATACACCGGGTCACGAAGCATTTACAGCAATGAGAGCAAGGGGAGCACAGGTAACTGATATCGCAGTACTTGTTGTTGCCGCCGACGACGGTGTTATGCCCCAAACCATAGAAGCAATTAATCACGTTAAGGCTGCCAAGGTCCCGATTATGGTTGCGGTCAACAAAATTGATAAAGCCAATGCCAATCCCGACCGGGTCAAGCAGCAGCTTTCGGAGCAAGGTCTTGTTTCCGAAGATTGGGGCGGCGATACCATTTTTGTTATGGTTAGCGCTATCAGGGGTGACGGTATAGAAGAACTTTTAGAAATGATCCTGCTGCTGGCCGAAGTAGGTGAACTTAAAGCATGCCCGGAAAGAATCCCCCGTGGTTCTGTGGTCGAAGCAAAACTTGATCGCGGACGTGGTCCTGTCGCCACTGTTCTGGTCCAGGACGGCACCCTCAGAGTGGGCGATTCGATAATATGCGGTTCAATTTACGGTAAAATCAGGGCAATGATTAATGATCGCGGTGAAAGGATCGATGCGGCTGGACCGTCAACCCCCGTTGAAATACTTGGTCTAAATGATGTGCCCCTGGCGGGAGATCGATTTCAAGCTGTTTCTGATGAGCGGGTTGCCAGACAGGTTGCGGAAAAACGGGCTTTCAAAATTAAAGAAGCAAGCAGACGCGTCCAGCGGGTAACCCTCGATGATCTCTTTAAGCAGATCCAGGAAGGTGAAGTAAAAGATTTAAACCTGATTCTTAAAGCGGATGTTCAGGGCTCGCTTGAGGCCGTTCAGGATGCGCTTGGCAAACTGAGCCTGGAAGAAGTGCAAATAAAAATTATTCATACAGGAGTCGGTGCGATAAACGAATCTGACATTATGCTGGCATCTGCTTCAAATGCCATAGTAATCGGCTTTAATGTCAGGCCCGATGCCAACGCCCGTAAACTGGCTGAACAGGATGAAGTTGATATAAGGTTATACAGGGTTATATATGAAGCTATTGAAGATATAAAGAGAGCCGTAACCGGATTACTTAAACCGGTAATGAAAGAGGTTACTTTAGGGCAGGCGGAAGTCAGAGAGCTTTTCAAGGTGTCCCGCCTGGGAAACATTGCCGGTTCACATGTAATTGAAGGAAAAATAACCCGCAACGCCATGGTCAGGGTAATCAGGGATGGTACTGTTATCCTTGATTCAGGGAAAATTGATTCCCTGAAACGATTCAAGGATGATGTGCGTGAAGTGCTTACCGGTTACGAGTGCGGTATATTGCTGGAGAACTATAATGATCTACGGGAAGGTGACATCATAGAAGCGTACACCATGGAGCAGATAGCCCGTTAAAATTTGCTGTTATTATTCTATTCGCCGTATCAACCAGGTCGTCACAGGAGGGTTCTATTATGTCAGAAAACAGAGTGCGGCGGGTTGCCGAACAGATTAAAAAAGATGTAAGCTATATTATCGGCGCGGAGATTAAAGATCCCCGTGTTGCCGAAATTACGAGCGTAACTGATGTAGAACTTACCAGGGATTTACGTTACGCTTCGGTATATGTAAGCATTTATGGTACTGAAATGGAAAAAGAGGAAACCCTGCAAACCCTGGCCCGTGCTTCAGGTTTTATCAGGAGTGAAATCGGCCGACGGGTCAGATTGAGGTATACTCCGGAAATCAGTTTTTATCTTGATACGTCCATAGAATATGGAGCTTACATTGAAAGCGTCCTCAAATCATTGAAAAAAGAAGAGAACAGTGATAATGACAGAACGAGAGAAGATAATTGAAATACTGCTTAGTGAAGAATATTTTTATATAATATCGCATATGCTCCCTGACGGTGACAGTGTTGGCTCCCTGCTGGCTATGGGTGAGGGTCTGCGCCGGATAGGCAAAAAGGTCAGGCTTTTCACTCCCGGACAGATTCCCGGCAAATATCATTTTTTACAGGGATCGGAAGCAGTAGTTCAAGATGTTTTAATTACCGATCCTGAAATCACAACGATTGTGCTCGACAGCAGTGATCCGGATCGTTTGGGTGTATTTAAAGATGCCGTAATGAAGAGCAAAATTATTATTAACATTGATCATCATGTAACAAACCAGCGTTTTGGAACACTGGACCTGGTTGATGCCAGTGCTGCTGCTACCGGTGAAATTATTTACGGTATTTTAAAGGAAATGAACGTCGAATTTAATAAAAGTATTGCCGAGGCGCTTTATGTCGCAATCTCTACAGATACAGGATCGTTTAAGTATGAAAACACCACCTCAAATACTCACCTGGTTGTCGCTTCCCTGCTGGATATGGGGCTTAACCCGGGGACAATTTCTCAAAAAATATTTGATGAGCGTCCGCTTTCATTCTATATCCTTTTAAAAGAAGCTCTCGCTACTCTTGAGCTCTATGAAAGACGAAGTATGGCTGTAATGACCCTCAGTAATGATATAAGGGAGCGCAGTGGGGCTTCCAGTGATGATCTTGATGGAATTATCAACTACACAAGAAACATTGAGGGCGTTGAATTGGGAGTCCTCTTTTATGTTGAAAGTGACAGTGAGGTCAAGGTTGGTTTTCGGTCCAAAGTGCTGGATGTCAGTGAACTGGCCGATAGGTTAAACGGAGGCGGCCATGTCCGGGCTGCCGGCTGCCGACTGCAGGGAGATTTTCAGTCTGTGAAGGAAAAGGTTATGGCCGAAGCATGCAAGATGTTAAAAAATACAAAGGCCTGAGGGAATATACCTGGTGGACGGAATTGTTGTAGTTAACAAACCAACCGGAGTAACTTCGAGCAGGGCAGTGCAAATAACCCGCAGATTATTTTCTGTTGCAAAGGCAGGGCATACAGGAACCCTTGATCCAATGGCATCAGGAGTCCTGCCGGTTTGCCTGGGTCGGGCCACACGCCTGGCAGAGTATGTTGTCGGGCTGCCGAAAAAATACCGGGCTGAGATTGTCCTCGGTAAAGTTAGCGATACCGGAGATGCTGAAGGCCGCATTGAAGAGCAGGCCAGGGTGCCTGTTCTTGAACGCAGGAAGGCAGAAGCGCTGCTGCTTAAGTTTAAAGGTGAGATTAAGCAGCTAGCTCCGCTTTATTCAGCTGTAAAATACCGGGGCAAACCTCTTTACCACTGGACCAGGAAGGGCAAAGAAGTGCCCCAAAAACCCAGGACAGCAATAATATATGAACTTGATCTTATTGGTATCAATCCGGATCGCGAGCCGCACCTGATTATTGAGGTGCAATGCTCAAAAGGCACCTATATCAGAACTTTAGCGGCAGACATCGGGCATGCTTTTGGCTGCGGCGGCTACCTGTCTGCCCTGGTCAGGTCTGCGGTAGGACCTTATCGTTTAGAAGAAGCTGTATCTTTTGATCAAGCTGCTGAAATGATTGAACTTGGCAGGGTTGCAGATATTGTGCAGCCTATGGATACGGCAGTTTTGCAATTTCCGCCTGTATATCTTGATCAAAGTCAAATAGAAATGTTAAAAAATGGCCTTATTCTCAAACCTGAAGATCAGGACCTTATAGGGGAATACAATACCGAAACACCGATCAGGGTCTATGATCAGCAAAATAATTTCAAAGCGCTAGCCTCTAAAATCGAGGTAGACGGCAGATTTGGGTTAAAAACAACAAAATTCCTTGCAAATTAGACCGTTAAAGGAATAAATGGATGTAAAGTGTTTAAGAATGTATACGAAGTTACAGGGTAGTAATTATGAGGCTGGATAGAAAATAGAGAAGGTGTTTGACAATGGAATTGATTAATGGCATAGATCGCCTTCCTGAACAAGCCCGCAATCTTTTTTTAGCGCTTGGGAATTTTGACGGGGTTCACCGGGGACACCAGGAAATTATAAAAGCGGCTATTAACGCGGCCGGTAGGAATAAAGCTTGCAGCGCCGTGCTAATATTTGACCCCCATCCGCTGATTGCTCTCCGTCCCGATCAACCGTTCGAACTGTTGACAGATATAGCTGACAGGGCAGAAATAATGGCCGAAATGGGACTCGATTACATGATTGTGCAGCCATTTTCGAGTCAGTTCTCTTCACTTTCACCTGAACAGTTTGTTCGAAACATCCTTGTTGAAAAGCTTGATGTTAAAGGTGTTTATGTTGGAGAGGACTACTCGTTTGGGCGCCTGGGGGCCGGTAGTTCCGAGACCTTAGCTTACTGGGGCAAAGAGTTAGGCTTTAATGTAGAAATAAGCGCTATGCTGCAGCTTGCCGGAAAAGAAGTAAGCAGTTCAATTATCAGATCTTTGCTTTTAAGCGGTGATGTCAGCGATGCCGCTGAACTGCTGCGCTATTATTTCTTCCGGCACGGCAGGGTAATCAGGGGTTATGGCATTGGAAGGACCATGGTTTATCCAACAGCAAATATTGCCGCCAACCCCCGGCTGTTATGGCCCGGCAGGGGAGTATATTTAACTGCTGTCGGTAACCTTGACGGCGGTCTTTATTATGGGGTAACAAATGTCGGTTCCAGGCCGACTTTCGCCCATCATGATACCACGGTAGAAACGCATATCCTGGATTTTAACAGTACTATCTATAACCATGAAATCAGGATATGCTTTCTGGAAAAAATACGGGACACGCGTGCTTTTAACTCTCCACAACAACTGAAAGAACAAATCGGCCTCGATATTAAAAAGAGCCGGGAGCTGATAAAGACATTCAGACAGGAAACAAACGGTAAAGGACAATCTTTACAAGCAGGGTGTTCTGTGCTAAAATCACGATAGCCTGAACCGCAGGCTAGGCTTAACGATATCCCGACGTTATGCTTGGCGGGCGGCGATTTGAAAATGGGAGGAGTATGTTAAATNATGATTGATCAGGATAGCAAGCAGGAGATTATTGATTTACACAAAAGGCACGAAGGCGATACCGGTTCACCGGAAGTCCAGATCGCTCTGCTCACCGCAAGAATTAATTACCTCACTGAGCATTTAAAAACTCACAAGAAAGATTATCATTCTCAGCGCGGTTTGCTAAAAATGGTCGGGCGCAGAAGGGGCCTGTTGAATTACCTGCGTGACAGGTCACCGGAAAGGTACCAGGCAATTTTAAGCAAACTTGGCCTGAGGAAATAAAGGGATTGCTTTTAAGCACGGGGATTTCCCCGTGCTTATGGTTAGAATAATAATTATTTAATTTTAATATAAGAGGAGTAGTTGAGAGGAGTAATTAGTAGATGCATACATATACCATGGAAATGCAGGGAAAAACTTTGACCATGGAAACGGGCAGGCTGGCCAAACAGGCAAGCGGCGCCGTTTTATTACGTCATGGTGATACTATGGTTCTAGTTACCGCTACCGTGTCAGATCAACCGCGGGAAGGAGTCGATTTTCTTCCCTTAACAGTTGATTATGAAGAACGTTTATATGCTGTGGGACGTATCCCGGGAGGTTTTATCAAGAGAGAAGGAAGACCGACAGAAAGAGCTATTTTGGGCTGTCGTCTAACTGATCGTTCAGTCCGACCCCTGTTTCCAAAGGGTTTAAGAAATTCTATCCATATTGTGGCAACAGTTCTTTCAATGGACCAGGACTGTCCCCCGGAACCGCTCGCTATTACCGGCGCATCAGCGGCACTTTCAATATCGAAAATACCTTTTGAAGGGCCCGTGGCTGCCGTAGTTGTCGGTTTAAATGATGGTGAAGCAATAGTTAATCCGAACCAGGAACAAGCGGAGAACAGCAGCTTGCATCTCATGCTGGCCGGCTCAAAAGAAGCGGTTATGATGGTTGAAGCAGGCGCCGATGAAATAAGCAAGGAAGAGGTTCTCGAATCGATCCAGAAAGGTCATGATACGATAAAAGAGATAGTAGCCCTCCAGGAGCAAATGGTAGCCGATGTAGGCGTCGAAAAGATGGCTGTTGAACAGGTGGAACCGCCGCAGGATATGGTAGACGACGTTGAGCCCACCGTCCGGGAAGGCGTTTCCAGGGCCTTGAAGATCTCTGACAAGCAGGAACGTGAAGAAATGCTTGCCGCAGTAAAGCAGGAAGTGAAAGAAAAATTTACAGAAAAATATCCTGATAACGAGGCTGAGATAAGTAAAATATTCGAAAATACCCTCAAGGACACATTGCGCAAAATGATTATAAACGAAGGATTACGGGCCGATGGTCGAAGTCCGCAGGAGATAAGGCCGATAACCTGTGAAATATCTTCACTGCCCCGCACCCACGGATCTTCAATATTTACGCGTGGCCAGACCCAGGTTCTTAATATCTGCACTTTATCTGCTCTGCGGGATATGCAGATGCTCGATGGTTTAGGTATTGAAGAATCAAAGCGCTTTATGCACCATTACAATTTTCCGCCTTACAGCGTGGGCGAAGCAGGCTTTATGCGCGGCCCGGGGCGCAGGGAAATTGGCCACGGTGCGTTGGCTGAAAGAGCGATGCTGCCTGTAGTGCCCTCGGAAGATGAATTCCCCTATACAATACGCCTTGTTTCTGAAGTGCTTGAATCAAATGGTTCGACTTCCATGGGCAGTGTTTGTGCCGGTTCACTGGCGATGATGGATACAGGTGTACCTCTGAAAAGAGGAGTATCGGGAATTGCCATGGGTTTGATTAAAGAAGAGGATGATGTGGTTATCCTTTCTGATATCCAGGGCGTTGAGGACTTTTTAGGCGACATGGACTTCAAGATTGCCGGGACTGAAAAAGGGGTCACCGCCATACAGATGGATATCAAGATTAAAGGCATTTCTGGCGAAATTTTGAAGCAGGCAATAGAAGAAGCTGACAGGGGCTACAGGCATATCCTTGCAGTCATGAATGAAACTATTGGCGAAGCGCGCCCCGAGCTTTCACCAAATGCCCCAAGAATGATCAAAATGCAAATTGGTGTTGATAAAATAAGAGACGTAATCGGACCCGGAGGTCGTATGATTAATAAGATCATCGCCGAAACCGGTGTCGGAATCGATATTGAACCTGACGGACGGGTTTTTATTGCCGCAGTAGATCCTGAAGGCGGGAAAAAAGCCAGGGAAATGATCGAAGCCCTGGTAAAAGATGTTGAGGCCGGTGAAGTATATACCGGTAAAGTAACCAGGGTGGAGCGATATGGAGCTTTTGTCGAAGTGCTGCCCGGCAAAGAGGGCCTGCTGCACATTTCACACCTGGATCATCACCGTGTTGAAAAGACTGAAGATGTGGTCAAACTCGGGGACGAAATTGAAGTAAAAGTGCTTGATATAGACGAAAAAGGGCGGATAAACCTTTCCAGAAAGGCCCTGTTAAAAAGGCCTTCAGATAAAGATAACAGAGGCAAGCCGGAAAGCCGCTAATGTAAACTGCCAGGTAAAAAACCCTACAAGGTAGGGTTTTTTAATAATGAATTGCGAATGTTTATCACCGTGCGGGAGTGGATAAAACATGTCCCGGAAAAGAATTGAACTGCTTTTTAAAAAGGTAGCGGGAGCTGAAGATCTGCCCTTACCCTGCTATATGACCGCAGGGTCTTCAGGGATGGATCTGCAGGCTGCTGTTGAAGGTTCTAAAATTATTAAACCGGGTGAAATTTCGATCATACCAACCGGTTTAATGATAGCTGTTCCTACCGGATATGAACTGCAAATCAGACCGCGCAGTGGATTGGCTGCAAAACATGGTATCGGTATTCTTAATTCGCCGGGAACTATAGATTCTGATTACCGCGGTGAAATTAAGGTAATATTAATCAACCTGGGGCAGGAACCGTTTAAAGTGGCAAGAAATGACCGTATTGCCCAGATGGTTCTATGCCATGTTCCGCAGGCAGTATTAATAGAAACGGATGAACTGCCTTCGACCGAACGCAACGGCGGAGGATTTGGACATACTGGATAAGGTTTTCAAACAGGGGTACAAGACTGCAGGCAGAACATAATAAGAAAACAACGTCGGATGAAAATGGCAATCTTACTTGATGCCTCTTGCAAGGGAAACTGTTTCGACCGGGCAGGTACGGTCCCACCCGGTAAGAAAAACATTTCTCGTATTTAGTGATTGCAGTTTGAGCGGACCAGACAGTATGTGAATAATACTTCTCTGCATGGAAGATATCTGCGGAGAACACACTTTAGGGAGCTTTGTGTTTATGTACTAATTTGTCCTGCTCCCGCGAAATTAATGGAGGTTTGTTTTGTCCAGAAGGAATAAAAAGAACAAAACGTTACAGCTGATTCCACTTGGTGGAGTTGGGGAAATTGGAAAAAATATGTTTGTGTTGAAATACGGAAGGGACTGCATCATCATGGATGCGGGCTTAAAATTTCCGGATGAAGCCATGCTCGGGGTAGATATTGTCATACCTGACATATCATACCTGATGGATCAAAATATAAATATACTGGGAATTATATTAACACACGGCCATGAAGATCATATCGGGGCGTTACCATATATCATAGAAAAAATCAATGCCCCGGTTTATGGAACCAGGTTGACGCTTGGTATAGTCGAAGCAAAATTCCGTGAACATCCCAATAAAAGTATCGATCTTAATGAAATCAACCCCGATGAAAAACTGGTACTCTCTGAAAATTTTAAGCTGGAATTTTTCAGAACAAACCACAGTATACCGGATTCGGTTGGGATTGCAGTTGAGACACCAGAAGGCATTATCGTCTATACCAGCGATTCGAAGTTTGATCAGACTCCGGTTGACGGTATAGTTACCGACTATTTTAAACTGGCCGAGCTGGGTAGAAGGGGAGTTGTTGCTGCTTTAATTGATTCGACAAATGCCGGTCGACCCGGTTATACCCTTTCGGAAAAAGAGGTGGGCGAAAGCATTAATGAAATATTTCGCCTCTCAAACGGCCGCATCATTTTGGCTACATTTGCCTCTAATATTCACCGCATTCAGCAGGTAGTCGATGCTGCAACACGCTACGATCGCAAAGTAGCCATTGCCGGCCGCAGCTTATTGAACACAGTAGATATATCGACCCAGCTTGGGTACCTGAACATTCCAAAAGGTGTCCTGGTCGATCTCGATAAGATTAAACAGATCCCTCCTGAAAAACTGGCTTTAATTACAACCGGAAGCCAGGGCGAGCCAATGTCAGCTCTGACCAGGATATCCCAGTCAGATCACCGCCAGGTGGAAATCTACGAGGGCGATACTGTTATTATTGCTGCCAACCCGATACCGGGTAATGAAAAACTGGTGGCAAAGACAATTAATAACTTGTTTCAACTCAAGGCAGAAGTCATTTACGGGCCGGTTTCAGGAGTCCATGTCTCCGGTCATGGCAGTGAAGAGGAAATTAAAATGATGATTAACCTGCTGCAGCCGGATTACGTCATTCCTGTTCACGGTGAATACCGCCAGCAGGCTTTCTGTTCCAGCATAGCCCAAAAGCTTGGGTTNGATGAAAAGAATGTATTTATGGCTAAAACCGGCAGCCTGATGGAGTTTTCCGATGGCCGGGGTCGCATGGCGGGTTCAGTTTCTGCGGGCAGAGTCCTTGTTGACGGCTTTGGTGTTGGCGATGTTGGTGAAGTAGTTATCCGTGATCGGCAGGTGCTTTCGGAGGACGGTATTGTGATCATCGTTCTGGCAGTAGATCAGAAACGCAGCAAGGTCCTTGCCGGTCCCGAAATAATCACCCGAGGCTTTGTTTATGTTCGGGAGTCGGAAGATCTGCTTGAAAAAGCAAAAGTAGAAATGTCCAAAGCAATCGATAAAATAAACAGGGAACAGCTGCAGGAATGGAATAAGATCAAGTCCCGGGTACGGGATGCGGCCTCATCCTTCTTTTACGAGCATACAGGACGCCGGCCGATGATTATGCCAATAGTAATTGATGTGGAGACTGACAATAAAGACAAACTGTAATTTGTCAGACCTGCTGCTTTCCGAATAATATCGACTATACTGATTAGGTTGTAATACTCCGTAATTTTATGAATAACGGAGATATTTTCTAATATAATTCAAATTAGGAGGAAGGCGATTTGAAAAGCTATTACTTCATTGTAAATCCGATAGCAGGGGGCGGTAAAGCAAAATCACTTGTCCATCAGATCGAAAGAAACTTCAGGGATTCCGGGGCAGAATTTAAGATATACCATACCAGGGGACCGCGTGATGCTATTGAAGCAGCTTCCAGGGCTGCCGAAGAAGGATTTGACATTGTTGTTGCCGCCGGCGGCGACGGTACTGTTAATGAAGTATTAAACGGCCTGGTTGGAAGCAACGCCTGCCTGGCTGCTATTCACGGCGGCAAGGGCAACGATTTCGCTTCAGCTGTTGCTATGCCAAAAGGTATTGATCAGGCCTGTGAGGCGCTTCTAAAAAGCGATATCAGGGCAATAGATCTGGGCAAAGTTATGGATCGCTACTTTATTAATTCAGTGGGCGTGGGTTTTGATGCAGCCGTCGCCCTGCGGGTTAACCGTGGAGTGAGGCCCTTTAAAGGAACCTCTGCATATATCTATGCTTTTTTCGAGATTCTTTTCTCATATGAACCGGTTGAAATGGAGATCGACATGGGAAGCGGTCTCTTAAAATCAGATCCGCTCCTGGTGGCTGTAGGCATCGGCCAGGCCTACGGAGGCGGTATGAGGATTGTTCCCGATGCCATTCAAGATGACGGCCTCTTTGATATCTGTATTTTTGACAGAATGAACCGTTTAGGCCTTGTTTATCATTTTCCGAAAGTTTTCAGCGGCAAGCTTAAAAATGTAGAACAGGCCCACATGTTCAGGGCAAAAGAAGTAAAACTGCAATTAAGTGATGTTCGCCCCATGCACCTGGAAGGAGAAATTTGCTTCAGTGATCATATGCATTTTACGCTTGAACCGAAAGGCATGAATGTCCTGTTTGGAAATTAGCAAAAAAGCGCACAACTTTACAAAAGCGAACATAAGTTTTATAATACCGTCAGGCACTTTGAACAGGCAAATTTAAATCAGTTCCGGTTTTTTGAAAGGTGGATTTAAGCACTTGGCCAGGCGGAAAAGGAAGAGTTTGAATAAAGAAATGCGTTCCCAGGTTAAAGGCATATTGCTGCTGGCCCTGGCCGCATTTTGTTACGTTGGCTTAATCCATACAGACCAGGCCGGCGGAATTGGTGTTTATGTTAATGCCGTTCTGCGTATGCTGGCCGGAGATGCTTCTGTTCTTATTCCCTTTATTATTGCTTTAATGGCCCTCTGGCAAATACTCCCCCGGCGACGGTGGAATATAAGGCCCAGGCTGTTTGGTCTTTTGTCTCTGCAGCTGCTGTTCATGATCTGGATACACCTGCAGCGGTTAATTGTATCCCTCCCTCCGGCAGATGAGCTATTTTACCAGAGCTTCGTTATCGGTTTAAACCAGCAGGGCGGGGGTGCAATAGGCGCTGCTTTTGCAGCAGCCCTGCTATATTTAATTGGCCCAATCGGAAGCCGAATTCTGATCGTCGCCCTGGCATTTATTGCCGTTCTTTTAGTTTTCAATATTTCAATCAACCGCTTTTTAAAATATATATCCCGTGTCCTGAGATGGTTAAAAAATATTATCCTGCAAGGGGCATTTTACGGATATAAAAATATAAGCAAAGTGGTTTCTGTATTGGACAACAGGGTTAAGAAAGCTGCTCAAAACAGAAATAATGTAACTGAACCGCCGGTTACTGCTTCGTCCACAGCAGTTAACGGTGCCATTGATGCTGGATCTGACGTAATAAAAGATACTAATTCTGAATATGANCAAGTAACTTACCATGGTGCGGTTGGAAACCGGGAAAATAAGGATATACAAAGTACTTTTAGCGGCCCGGAAGAAAAGAGCAGGGCTGAATTTCCTCCGGTCGGGGTCCCCGGCAGCAGTCAGTCATCGCCAGAATATAATTTACCTCCCCTGGAATTACTTTCAAAGCCGCGATCAACAGGCGAATCACATCATTTGAAAAGCAGTAAAGACAGGGCTAAACTGCTGGAGAGCACTCTTCACAGTTTCGGCGTAAGAGCAAAAGTAATTCACGTCCAGTCCGGGCCGACAGTTACCAGGTTCGAAGTTCAACCCGAAGCAGGGGTTAAAGTCAGCAAAATAATAAATCTTTCCGATGATCTTGCTCTTAATCTGGCAGCGCCCCTGGTCAGAATAGAAGCTCCAATACCGGGCAAGGCAGCCCTGGGCATTGAAGTTCCAAACAAGGTAATTGCCCTGGTTAACCTGCGGGAAGTTATGGAGGACGATGCCTATAGAAACAGCGCCTCATTCCTTACAGTTGCTCTCGGCAAGGACATTACCGGCATTCCNGTTATCTCAGACTTGACCAAAATGCCTCATCTTTTGATCGCAGGGGCGACAGGAGCAGGAAAGAGTGTCTGTTTGAATACAATTATTACCAGCATTCTTTACAAAGCTTCGCCTGAAGAAGTCCGTTTTATGATGATTGATCCAAAAGTTGTCGAATTGAGTGTATATAATGGTATTCCCCACCTGATGATGCCTGTTCTCACAGATCCCCGCAAGGCAGCCCTGGCGCTGCGCAATATGGTCAGGGAAATGGGTCGGCGCTATGACTTATTTGCACAGTTGGAAGTGCGTGATATCGGGGCATACAATGAACTTTCAGAAGAAGATCCGGAAATTGAGAAGCTTCCTTTTATAGTAGTTCTTATTGATGAACTCGCTGATTTGATGCTGGTTTCACCGGGTGAGGTAGAAGATTCCATAGCCAGGCTTGCTCAAATGTCAAGGGCCTCAGGAATACATCTCATTGTTGCCACCCAACGTCCTTCAGTTGACGTATTGACCGGAATTATCAAGGCTAACATAACATCAAGGGTTGCGTTCACCGTTTCCTCCCAGTTTGATTCGAGGACAATACTTGATATGTCCGGTGCTGAAAAACTTCTCGGTAGAGGAGATATGCTTTTTTACCCGGTAGGATCGGTAAAACCGTACCGGGTTCAGGGAGCTTATGTCAGTGAAGCAGAAGTAAAAAAGATTACCGACTTCATTAAAGAGCAGGGTCCGGTTGAATATGAAAATGGAAATACCTTTTTGCAGGCGGCAGATGAAACCGAGGAGGAAGAGGCCGATGCCCTTTTTGCAGAAGCAGTCGACCTGGTGGTGCGAACAGGTAACGCTTCGATATCACTCCTGCAGAGGCGCTTCAGAATTGGCTATACAAGAGCCGCCCGCCTAATAGATGATCTGGAAAGAAAGGGTATTGTTGGTCCCTATGAAGGCAGTAAACCCAGGGAAGTCCTGGTTACTTCCGAACAGGCGGCAAAAATATGTGAAGGATTTATCGGACCATCCGATTGAAGGAGAATATATTGTCACCCGGAGATTTAAAAACAGATCGCAAACAGCCTCAATGTGTTGGAATAAAAGTGGCAGCTGTTTCCCTTGGCTGTTCAAAAAACAGGGTCGATACCGAAGAAATTTTGGGTCTTCTCTCAAGCCGGGGTTGTGTTCTAACCGATGATTACCGTTTAGCAGATATTATTATCGTTAACACCTGCAGTTTTATAGAAAATGCCCAGCAGGAATCGATAGACACGCTGCTTGAAATGGCTGCAGAAAACCCGGGTAATAAACCAAAAATAGTAGCTGCGGGGTGCTTAGTAGAGCTATTTGGAAGCGGGATCATTAAATCAATGGCCGAAGTGGACGGGGCTATTGGGGTGCACAGTTATAAACATCTTAACCGCTTGATCAATATGGTGTTGAAAGACAAACGCACCGTAATCAAAAAAAGTCCGACAGAAAACTACTGTTCCCTAGCTCCCCGGGTACTGACGACTCCCGCTCACAGCGCCGTGGTGAAAATAGGTGAAGGCTGCAGTAATAACTGCAGGTACTGCCTTATTCCGCGGATTAGAGGCCCTTACCGCAGTCGTGAACCTGAAGAAATAGTTGCGGAAATAGATGGATTGCTTCAAAAAGGCGCCCGTGAGATAAGTCTGATTGCCCAGGATACCACTGCTTACGGGAGCGATTTCGATGACTTTTACGATCTGGCAGGGTTAATCAGAAAGATCCTTGCTTTGCAGCATAAATTCTGGTTACGGATCATGTATACCTACCCTTCGCGCATTACAGATGATCTGATCGATTTGATAGCCACTGAGGAGAGGATCTGTAAATATCTTGATATTCCCATCCAGCATTCCAGCGACAGGGTTTTGCAGTTGATGGGCAGAAAATATGATAACAGCTACCTGAACAAGCTTTTTAATAAACTGCGAAAGCGGATTCCACAACTAACCCTGCGCACAACCTGCATGGTAGGCTACCCGGGAGAAAGCAGGCGGGAATTTAATAATTTGCTCCAATTTATTCAACTTCATCGTTTCGAGAGGCTTGGAACATTTACCTATTCAGCGCAGAAAGGGACGGATGCCTGCGGCAGCCATTTAAAACCGATCCCCCGGCGAGTTGCAAGAAAACGCCACCGGGAATTGATGGTGAAGCAGCAGCATATTGCGGAGGAACTCAATAAAAAACTGATTGGCAGAAAAATGACTATCATTATCGACAAGGTTCTCAAACCAGGAAACAGATGGTATTTTGGACGCTCTGAATACCATGCGCCGGATGTTGATGGGGGCATTTATGTTTTTTCAAAAAATACTCTTGCTGCAGGTCAATGGATTACAGTAATGATACGCGCAGCCTCACCCTACAATTTGCTGGCAGTTCCTGCACAGCCGGACACCGCTAAAAATAATGTGTTATAAGCAACCGGATCAAATACAGCAGAAAAAGATTGCTGATCAGAGGTGAACTTAATTTGCAGGCAGATCTGATTTGTGTCGGTAATGAACTGCTGACCGGCCTGATAGAAAACAGCAATACAGGATTTTTAGCTAGGCGGCTTTGGTCTACAGGTATATCAGTCCGTGAAGCATGTGTGGTAGCAGATGATGAATCAGCGATCGGGGAAGCACTTGACAGGGCGAAAAGAGAGAGTGACCTGGTTATTATCACCGGGGGATTGGGTCCTACAGAGGATGATCGGACCAGGGAAGTTGTTGCAGAGGTACTCGGCTTGCCACTGGTATTGAATCAGGAATGGCTTGAGAAAATGGATCAATTCTTCAGAAATCGCGGAGTCAAAATGCCTGTCAATAACCTGAAGCAAGCCCTGGTCATAAAAGGAAGCTTGCTTTTGGATAACCACAGGGGAACAGCACCCGGAGCTATTGTCGAGAGTGCGGGTAAAATATTTGTCCTGCTGCCCGGTCCACCGCATGAATTAAAAGAGATGTTTGATGATCAGGTTCAGCCTTACCTGGTCGGTAAGAATAAAACCGGGCGCACAGCTGTAAAGACCCTGAAATGTATTGGTATAGGTGAATCCAGGCTTGAAGAAAAAATAAAGGCCCTGGGGGAGTGGGAACTACCTCCGATATCGTATGTGGCCAGGGGTTATGAAGTCGATTTGCAGATTAAGGGCAGTGGAGAGAACGAAGAAGCATCAATATCTATTGACGAAGCAGAAAGACGGTTGCGGTCTTTGTTGGGAGATCATGTCTACGGCAGCAACGATGATACCCTGGCCGGCCTGGTAGCTGAATTATTAGCAGCCCGCCGGATGACCCTTTCCCTGGCCGAGTCCTGCAGCGGAGGTTTGCTTTCAGATATAATTACAGATATCCCGGGCAGCTCAAAATTTTACAGGGGCGGCCTGGTCCCATACAATGCGGAACTAAAGATTAAGCTACTCGGTATCGGCAGTGAACTTCTGGAAAAAGAAGGCGAAGTTAGCGATTTAACTGCCCGGGCGATGGCTGCCGGGATTAAGGAACTATTTGGGACTGACTTTGCAATCGGTATTACGGGGATAGCCGGCCCGGAAAGCGACCCGTCGGGAAAGCCGGTCGGACTGGTATACATCGCTATTGCCGGCCCGGATATTCTAAAAAGCAGGGAGCTATACCTTGGTGGAGGAAGACGGGCGGTAAAAGAAAGGGCCGCACAGATTGCCCTGGATATGCTGAGAAAAGAGTTAATGAAAATAAAAAGTTGATTACACGTTTCGGAAGAAAGGGGCGGTCTGTTTTGTTAAGGTTATTTATTGCCGTTGAGCTTTCCGAACAGCAAAAACAGGAACTGGCAAAATTACAAAACAAAGTTTCGCAATACCTGGATGGCGTGCGCTGGGCAAAACATGATGCAATGCATCTGACTTTAAAATTTTTAGGTGACACCGAAGAAAGCCGTATCGAGCAGATCCGGGAAGCAATGGAACTGGTTGCAAAACAGCAGGAACCTTTTCTGCTTTCATTTGGAGGCAGTGGTGTGTTTCCGAATTCTAAAAAAGCAAGGGTGCTATGGGTTGGAGTAGAAGAAGGAGAAAAAGAGATTAAACTTCTGGCCGAAGAACTGGAAAAAAGTCTTTCAGATTACGGGTTTCAAAAAGAAAAGCGTGCTTTTTATCCCCATCTTACTACAGGCAGACTCCGCAATCCGCCACCTCAAGCTAAAATCCAAAGATACCTTGATAACGAAAGTTCTTTTATCAGTTCACCGGTTGAAGTGAAAGAAGCAGTTTTGTTTCAAAGCAAACTTTTACCACACGGACCCGAATATTCAATTCTTCACAGGAAATCATTTGTGAATTAGCAGGAAATTATAAGTGAAAAAAGAATTATGAAGTAAATTAAGCCCACTAAAGGAGGTAAGACAGTTGGAAAAAGACAAAGCACTGGAAGCAGCATTAGTACAAATTGAAAAGCAGTTTGGTAAGGGTTCCGTTATGAAGCTTGGACAGGATGCCGTAGTAGAAGTTGCAGCAATTCCAACCGGCAGCCTTGTTCTTGATGTTGCATTGGGAGTAGGCGGAGTTCCCAGGGGCAGGGTCATTGAAATATTCGGACCCGAATCTTCAGGAAAAACCACTGTCGCTTTGCACATTATTGCTGAGGCTCAAAAAAGAGGCGGCTATGCCGCCTTCATTGATGCCGAGCATGCGCTTGATCCACAATATGCAATAAACCTTGGAGTTAACCTCGACGAACTGCTTGTCTCTCAACCTGACACGGGGGAACAGGCCCTGGAGATTGCTGAAGCGTTGGTACGCAGCAATGCAATCGATGTTTTGGTTATCGATTCGGTTGCTGCTCTTGTTCCCCGGGCAGAAATAGAAGGCGAAATGGGAGATTCCCATGTTGGTTTACAGGCCAGGCTGATGTCACAGGCCCTGCGCAAGCTTTCCGGCATAATCAGTAAATCAAAAACGAGTGCCGTATTTATCAACCAGATCAGGGAGAAAGTCGGGGTAATGTTCGGCAATCCCGAGGTAACTCCCGGCGGCAGGGCGTTAAAATTCTATTCTTCGGTGAGGATGGATGTCAGGAGGATTGAATCTCTTAAAATCGGTTCTGATCAGATAATTGGCAATCGAACAAGGGTGAAGGTAGTAAAGAACAAGGTGGCACCGCCTTTTAAAGTCGCCGAATTTGATATCCTTTACGGTAAAGGCGTTTCTGCTGAAGGTTCGCTGATCGATCTGGGTATGGAACACAAAATTATAAATAAAAGTGGAGCGTGGTATTCTTACGGTGAAGAACGTTTGGGGCAGGGTCGTGAAAATGTCAGGGATTATTTGAAAGAAAATCCGGATATGCGCGATGAAATCGAAAAGAAAGTCCGTGAAATGGCCGGGCTTCCCCCCAACAGCTTAACATCCACACCTAAGGCTGAAGAGCAACCTGATAATAACAAAGAAAAGAATGGTAAAAGCGAGCAGGGGTTTAAGAAAGAATAACAGCAGATTTTCCGACGGAGTTGATATGCTTGGAGGACGAAACGCTTGTCAAAAAAGCCCGCAGCAGGGTTCTGCGTTATCTGACTTACAGGGCGCGCAGTATAAAAGAAGTTGCTGACTACCTGGAGCAAAAAGGTTTTAATGGCAACGTGGCAAATTTAGTTATTGAAGAAATGAAAAAGTATGGTTACCTTGATGATCATAAATTTGCCTCGGATTTTGTAAATGCCAGAAAAATGAGTGGTTTCGGTTGTAAAAGAGTCCGCTTTGAACTGCAAATGAAGGGTGTCGACAAAGAAATTATTGAGGAGCAAATATCTGAAATATTTGACTCCGGGGAGGATCTGTTCAGAATTAGCGAATTGCTCGCCCGAAGAGAGCCGCATAACGGACAAATCGACCGGCGCTGGCTAAACCGCCAGGCCGGTTTTCTTAAAAGACGGGGATTTCAGGATGATTTAATCCTGAAATCCCTGAAAAATTATGATCTTTCTCAGTAATCATATCTTGACATAACATTTAATAAAGGCTACAATTATTAATGAAATATAATAATATTGTGAAATTAGTTCAGTTCATAATTGACAAGAGAAAGTCTGTGGTACCGCAAGGTACTGAGGATAGATAAAAATTTATATAAATCTTTCTTTTAGGATTAAGGGGTTAATGTACCCTTTATCCGACATTTCTCTTGCAAGCTGTGTTCTGAACACAGCTTGTTATTTTTTTAATGAAATCGTATTTATAGTAATTACTACGAAATGGAGGTGAATTGTATGCTGGAAAACATGCTTATGGTTATCGCTGCCCTGGTTATAGGTGCAGGCAGCGGTTATTTTATTCGCAAGCTGATTGCTGAAGCGAAAATATCTTCAGCCGAAACAGCGGCAAAAAGGATAGTCGAAGAAGCAAATCTGGAAGCAAATTCACTTAAAAGGGAAAAGCATCTTGAAGCAAAAGAAGAAGCCCACCGGTTAAGAAGTGAGTTGGAAAAAGAAAGCAAAGAAAGGCGCTCTGAGCTGCAGCGCATGGAAAGACGATTGGACCAGAAAGAAGAAAGCCTCGACCGCAAATTAAGTAATGTAGAAACTAAAGAAGAAGAGTTGAGGCGTAAAGAAGAAGACAACAAGAGATTCAGGGAAGAAGTTGAAATACTACAACAGCAGCAACTAGCCGAACTGGAAAGAGTTTCTGGCATGTCCTCGGACGAAGCAAAGGATCTGCTTATGCAGAGAGTAAGAAATGAAATTGAACACGAGATGATCGGTATGGTTAAAGATCTGGAAAGTCAGGCCAGGGCGGAAGGAGAAAAGAAAGCACGCGAGATTGTCACCCTGGCAATTCAAAGATATGCCGCCGATCATGTTTCTGAATCAACTGTTTCCGTGGTCTCACTGCCCAACGATGAAATGAAAGGTCGCATTATCGGTCGGGAAGGTCGAAATATACGGGCCCTGGAAACTTTAACCGGCATTGACCTGATCATTGACGATACGCCAGAGGCAGTAATTATTTCCGGTTTTGATCCAATCAGGCGCGAGGTGGCCCGTTTGGCCCTTGAAAAACTGGTCAGCGACGGACGGATCCACCCGGCAAGGATAGAAGAGATCGTTGAAAAGACACGTAAGGAAGTTGATGCCCAGATCAAAGAAGAGGGTGAACGCGCTACTTTTGAGTCAAGGGTCCACGGTNTACACCCTGATCTGGTCAATTTACTGGGCAAACTGCGGTTCAGGACCAGTTACGGACAAAATGTACTGCAGCATTCAATAGAAGTATCTCATCTTGCCGGAATGATGGCTTCGGAGTTAGGGCTTGACGTTACATTCGCCAAGAGAGCCGGACTTCTTCATGATATCGGCAAAGCGATTGATCATGAAACTGAAGGGTCTCATGTTCAGATTGGTGCGGAACTGGCTAAAAAGTATAAAGAAACAGAGGGGATAGTTAACGCTGTTGAAGCTCATCACGGCGATGTAGATTTTCAAACCCTCGAGGCGGTTTTAATTCAATCAGCTGATGCCATCTCTGCTGTCAGGCCCGGGGCAAGGCGTGAAACGCTGGAAGCATATATCAAACGCCTGGAAAAACTGGAAAACATTGCTGACTCCTTTGAAGGTGTTGAAAAATCTTATGCTATCCACGCCGGCCGGGAGATAAGAATCATGGTTAAACCGGATCGTATTGATGATTATACCTCGATCCAGGTAGCCAGGGATATCGTTAAAAAAATTGAAGGCGAACTTGAATATCCCGGGCAGATTAAAGTTACCGTTATACGGGAAACAAGAGCCGTGGATTACGCTAAGTAAAATAAAGTAATCTAATTTTTTGCCTGAGAAGCAAATAAAATGCCCATAACGGGCATTTTATTTTTTAAATTGCAGGTAAAATAGCTGCAGCAGAAGAAAATTTAATTTGATAAGGTTATTGATGCTAAATATGCGGGAGTAATTTTCATGCGTATCTTATTTATTGGCGATATTGTAGGAAAAACAGGTCGGCATTGCCTGCGGCAGTATCTACCTGAAATAAAAAGCAAGTACCGGATAGACTATGTAATTGCCAATGGCGAAAACGCCGCCGGTGGAGCAGGTATGACTTATGATACATTTATAAAGCTAAGAGAGATCGGTATAGACGTCATTACAGGCGGTAATCATATCTGGGATCAAAAAGATATCTTAAGTTTTATCGATCATGAACCAGGAATGATCAGGCCCGCTAACTACCCGGTTGAATCAACCCCCGGTCGGGGCAGTGTTATTGTTGAAACATCGAAGGGCAAACCTGATTTAGCTGTATTAAATTTGCTCGGCAGGGTCTTTATGAAACAGGTCGATTGTCCTTTTCGCGCGGCAGACAGGGAACTCTTACTATTAAAGGAAAAAACTGATATTATTATTGTCGACTTTCATGCTGAAGCAACTTCGGAAAAGCAGGCCATGGGCTGGTATTTGGACGGCAGGGTAAGCGCAGTCATTGGTACGCACAGTCATGTTCAGACAGCAGATCAAAGAATTTTACCAAAAAAGACGGCTTATATAACCGACGCAGGAATGACGGGTTTGTATAATTCCATTTTGGGAGTAGACATAGAAGGCCCGTTACAGCGTTTTCTCACCCAGATGCCGCATAAACTGTCTATCTCAGAAGGCAAAAAGGTTTTTAATGGTATTGTTATAGATATAGATGAAAAAAACGGAAAGGCAAACAATATTAAGCGAGTGTATGATATAATATAGCTATAAGTATCATAATTCATATAATTCTGGCAGGAATTTGATGGAGAAAAGCGAATATATTAGGAAAATCCGCAAAGGAGGCATAAATTAATGGAAGTATTAAAGGTCTCAGCAAAATCTAACCCCAATTCCGTTGCAGGAGCGCTTGCAGGAGTTCTCCGGGAGCGAGGAGGAGCGGAAATTCAGACAATAGGGGCCGGCGCTTTGAATCAGGCAGTAAAAGCGGTCGCAATAGCGAGAGGATTCGTCGCTCCGGGTGGTATCGATTTAATCTGTATCCCAGCCTTTACGGATATCGAGATTGATGGTGAAGAAAGAACAGCAATAAAGCTGATTATTGAACCACGTTGATAATATCGGCAACTGACAGTAAACTCAATTTGTGGGCCCTCTTTACAACCGCTTGTAGAGGGTTTTTTTATGATTAGGAGAGAGGTTAGTGATTGAACAGAAAAAGGTTGATTTTCACATGCACAGCAATGCTTCTGACGGTCTGTTCACCCCCCGGGAATTGATTCAAATAGCAGCAGATGCCGGCCTTGCCGCTGTCGGTCTAACTGATCATGATACAGTATCAGGTCTGCCTGAAGCATTTAAAGCCGCTTCTACAATGGGTATGGAGCTTATACCCGGGGTAGAGATAAGTGTTTTGGACGAAAGCCTGGAAATACATATTCTCGGATATTACCCGGTCCATTGTGAAGAGTTAGAAGCTATCCTGGAGGATATAAGACAGGAAAGATTTAGGCGTATGGATTCAATTGTTAGTAAACTTATGGCACTTGGCTTCAAATTAAGGCCTGAAGAAGTTTTGGCTGAAGCAGGTGATGCCGCTCCGGGAAGGATGCATCTAGCCAGGCTTTTACTTAAAAAGAAATATGTTCACACCATGGCAGAAGCATTTACCCATTACCTGGGTCACAGCCGCCCTGCATATGTCCCGCGTCAAATGATGAGTATAGAAGAGGGTATGAATGTTTTGCTGGAAGTTGGGGCTATACCCGTAGTAGCGCATCCGGGGGGAAAAGTTAAGAATGATACAATTGAAAAGCTAATATCCCTGGGTTTAAAAGGAATTGAGGTCTACCATCCCGATCACAGCAAGGCCGTGGTTAAATACTACAAAAATCTGGCTGCCGAAAAAGGTTTGCACATTACAGGTGGTTCAGATTTTCATGGCGAAAATGTAATGCAGCCGGTTTATCGGGCAAATTATGCTGTTTCATATTCCTACCTGGAGAAAATTAAAGAGTTGAGAAAAAGTAATTGATTAAGAACGTTGAATGACCGGCATTATTGCTTTTATTTATATCAAGAAAGTGTTAAAATCTATAATATATTTTCCGGGAGGAGTTATAGAAAATGCAGGGTTTCGATTTCGCTTTACAGGTTATGGTTATAGGTTTTTCGGTAGTGATAATTACCCTGGCCGGACTTTATGGAATATTATTAGTGTTTACAAAGATATTTTACAAAAATGATCGGCATAAAGTACCAGGACCTTTCACCGGGAATAACACAACAGGTGAAGAGCTTGCAGCAGAGCAGGAACGGCGCAAAACTGCCGCTATTGTAGCGGCAGTAAATCAATATATAGTAGAAAGTGAAGGCCTAAAGGCCGGAAACAGGTTCAAAGCTGCAGTTCAGGCCTCGTATCAATCTGCCGGCGACAGCTGGCACCTGGTCGGTAGAAGAGGGCTGCTTGAAAGCAGAGCGGTTATAGAAAATATTAGGAGGAAGAGACGTGAAAACTTATAAAGTAACTGTCGACGGTCATGCGTTTACTGTTCAGGTTGAAGAGGTTGATGAAGACAGTGCCCCGGTTATTCCTGAGAAAACAGAAAATAAGAGCTCGCCTGCAGCAGGTGCGCAAACTAAGCCTGAGCCTTTAAAAGTTGAAAAAGAGGCAGCTGCCCCGGTAAATAATCAGNCTGGAGCAACTCCAAAAGCTGGTGCAGGCGGATCAAGTGTTAAAGCTCCTATGCCGGGTTCTGTCCTTGAAGTTATGGTTAATGTTGGAGACAATATCAAAGACGGCGATGTTTTAATAGTTTTAGAAGCGATGAAAATGGAAAATGAGCTTACCGCATCTCAGGCAGGGACGGTAGCGGAAATTCTGGTTAAAAAAGGCGACACTGTCAATAGCGGGGACCCCTTAATAGTACTTAAATAACTAAACTATACTGAAAGAGAACTGAAAGGGGTTGAGCTTGGTTGTTAGATATGCTCCAGGATTTCATCCATAGCACCGGTTACCTTAACCTGCAGGCAAATGATCTAATCATGCTGCTGATTGCCTGTGGGCTGCTTTATTTGGGTATAGCAAAAAAGTATGAGCCATTACTGCTGGTTCCAATTAGCTTCGGTATGCTTTTGGTTAACCTGCCCCTTGGCGGATTGATGACCCCCGAGATTGGAACCGATCCGGGCGGACTGCTTTATTATCTCTCCTTAGGCCTGGAACTGGGTATCTATCCGCCACTTATTTTTTTAGGAGTCGGAGCGATGACAGATTTTGGTCCCCTTATTGCCAACCCGATTACCATATTGCTCGGGGCAGCGGCGCAATTTGGTATTTTTCTCACCTTTATCGGGGCTATTATGCTGGGCTTTTCCGCTCCACAGGCTGGCGCTATCGGTATCATTGGTGGAGCAGACGGACCTACCGCCATATTTCTGGCCAGCCGCCTGGCCCCGGAACTGCTTGGTTCTATTGCAATAGCAGCTTACTCTTACATGGCCCTGGTTCCAATTATACAGCCACCAATTATGCGGCTGCTGACAAATAAAAAGGAGCGGCAGGTAGTAATGGAGCAGTTAAGACCTGTATCAAAGATTGAAAAAATTTTCTTTCCCATTATTGTTATTATTCTTACCGGGCTGCTGCTTCCGGCAGCTTTACCCCTGTTGGGAATGCTGATGTTCGGCAACCTGATCAAGGAAAGCGGAGTGACCGATCGTTTAAGTAAGGCAGCCCAGAACGAATTAAATAATATTGTGGTGATCTTTTTGGGCCTGACAGTCGGGGCCAAGGCAACTGCTGCTTATTTTTTGACCCCTGACACCATCAAAATTATTGTCCTTGGCTTAGCGGCGTTTGCTTTTGGTACAGCAACGGGGGTTTTAATGGGTAAATTGCTTTATTTCATAACGGGAGGTAAGATCAATCCATTGATTGGCTCAGCAGGCGTTTCTGCTGTCCCCATGGCGGCCCGGGTTTCTCAGGCTGTCGGTAAAGAAGAAAACCCAAACAATTATCTATTGATGCATGCCATGGGTCCTAATGTGGCCGGTGTAATTGGTTCTGCAGTTGCAGCGGGAATATTACTATCGATCCTGCTCTAGCCTGGAAAGAGGTGTTCATGTGTCTGATGTACGAGTAAGATTTGCGCCGAGTCCAACCGGGGAGCTTCACATTGGTGGGGCACGGACTGCTTTATTCAACCTTATGCATGTAAGATCGCAGGGAGGGACATTTGTTTTGAGAATTGACGACACTGACCTTGAAAGGTCACGTGTTGACTATATTGACAGGTTATTCGCATCCCTGAAATGGCTGGGCTTTGATTGGGATGAAGGACCGTATTACCAGTCCAGGCGCCTTGAAGAGTACAGCCGCGAAGCTGAGCGGCTTCTGGCCGAAAATAAAGCTTATCGCTGCTACTGTTCAATGGAAGAGCTTACTGCCGGCCGCGATACAGCCCGAAAAGAAAACAAGGCTTATCTTTATCCCGGCAGATGCAGGGTTTTATCCCCCCAGGCCGAAGAAGCTTTTCGCAGGGAAGGGAGGGAGGCTGTTATCAGGCTGTTTACTCCTGATCGGGGCACAACCGTAGTTAATGATCTGGTCAGGGGTGAAGTGATCTTTGATAATGAAATGCTGGATGACTTTATTATTATCAAGTCAAATGGCCTGCCGACGTATAACTTTGCCAGTGTTGTAGATGACCTGCAGATGAAAATAACCGACGTTATTCGCGGAGAAGAGCATCTTTCCAACACCCCGCGCCAGCAATTATGTGCCGCGGCAATGGGTTGTGAACTGCCGCGTTTTGCCCATGTTCCGATGATCCTCGCTCCGGATCGCAGTAAACTCAGTAAACGTCACGGAGCCACTTCCGTAGAAGAATTTTATAACGATGGTTACCTGCCCGAGGCCCTGGTTAACTATATAGCCCTGTTAGGATGGTCGCCCGGTGAAGACAGGGAAATCCTTACCCTTGAAGAAATGATACAGTCATTCAACCTGTTGCGAGTAAACAAAACTGCGGCAATTTACGATGTTAGCAAACTATCCTGGATGAACGGGCATTATATCCGTGAATATGAACCCGACAGACTGGCGGCTGCAGCGCTTCCGTTTTTTATAAAGAAGGGTTTGATAAAAAACGAGGAATTGTCTGAGACTGAATACAGCTACCTAAAGCAGGTGACAGCTGCGGTCAGGGAAAGAGCAAAGACCCTGGTAGAATTAACCGAGGCAGCTGAATATTTTTACCTGGATCAATTCGACTATGATCCAAAAGGAGTTCAAAAAGCTTTTAAAAAAGAAGGCACAAAAGAACTTTTACATTTAGTAAAGGAAGAACTTAGCTTGCTGGAACCTTTTGATATGGATTCCACGGAAAAACTTTTCCACTCACTTTGTGAAAAAACCGGTCACTCTTTTGGCAAGCTTATCCAGCCAACCCGCCTTGCGATTACCGGACGCCTGGGGGGACCCGGATTATTTGAAATTATGGATCTTCTGGGGAAAGAAAAGACGATCGCCCGGATTGAAAGAGCGATCGCTTATATTGAAGATTCAAGCTAGTATCACAGGCTATGATGATAGATACTTGTATCCACAGGTCACTTGTTATTTTTCTCTTTCTTTTGCGCTTCCTTTTCGTCATAGCCTCTTTTGAGGTTGAAGAACAATACGAAAAAAATCGCTATCAGAATCAGTCCAATAACTAAATTAAGCATATCAAGCCCCCTTAACGTTATCTTTTAAAAGAAACCAGCCCGCACTTCAGGCTAGATTATACTGAAATACTCTATTTATGGCAAGATAACTTTACTAAAAACAGTGAATTACAGCATGTTGCTGCCGTTGTTACGCTTATTGCGTTATTTTCTGTACGGCTTCCATATCCGGGTGGCATAGGCTCCGTCGTCGATCAAATCCTGATAGACCTCTAGCATTTGCTCTGCACAATAGGTCGATGATACGAGGGCAGCATTTTTGTAAGCCTTTTTACTCATCCTGTCATAGAGCTTTCTGTCCTGCAGCAGGGAGAGTATTGCGTCAGTAAAGGCCGAAATAGATGGATCGGTTAAAATGCCGTCTTCACCATGCTCAACCATTTCTGCAGGGCCAAAAGCGCGGATTGCTACAGTAGGTAAACCGGTGGCTTTTGCTTCGCCTATGACAAGACCCTGTGTTTCTGTTACAGAAGGAAATACGAATAAATCTGCACTGGCATAGCAGTGGACAATCGTTTGGCGAGGCAGGACACCGGTGAAGGTAATTTTATCTTCAAGGCCCATTTGCCGGCTCATTTTTTGCAGGTAGCTTTCCTGGGGGCCCTTGCCGACCAGGACCAGGTGAGTGGTCGGATCTGTTTCCTGTACTATTTGGAAAGACTTCATTAAGAATGTTACATTTTTTTCTTTGCCCAGCCGTCCGACAAATAAAAGAACTTTTTCTTCCGGCTTTATCCCGTGGTTTTCCCGCAACCAGTTGCGATCCAGGTTTTTGAATTCTTCAAGATCCACACCGGTGGGTATATTAACCAACGGAGCTTCTACACCAAGTCGTCGCAAATAATTGACAACCAGTTGTGAAGGAGTAACGACCATGTTGCAGCGATTGCAAAAATTCCGGGCAATATTCTGGACAACCTGTTTCGAGGTTTTTTCCGCAAAAGGAAAGTAATGGACATATTGATCATAAAGGGTGTGGAAAGTAAACACAAGAGGCAGCTTAAAACGTCTTGCCGCCCTTGCTCCCAGTCTTCCGAGAAGGAAGGGAGAGTGGGCATGAATAACATCAAGGCCAAGATGCCTTATTTTTGATCCAAGTTGAGCTGAAAATGGAATAGGCAGTGAAAATTCCGGGTTAATCGGCCATGGGACCGAAATAAAACGGAAAACGCCTTCTTCCTTTGGCGGGTGAAGCATCGGGTAATCAGGTCCAAAGATATATACCTCGTGACCAAGGGTGGTAAACTCGCGTGAGAAAAGCTCTATTGATCTGACCACTCCACTGGTATAGGGACGAAAACTGTCTGTAAAGATGCCGATTTTCAAGTGTCGATCCTCCCTGTGTCGAATTGGACCAAAGAAATATTTATAATTCATATTTGCTTTTTACACGTGGCTAATTTTCGTTGGCCCTGTCAAAGTACCTTTCAGAAATGGCCAGGGCTTTTTCCATGTCAGACGGATGTCCGTACCTTTCAATTACCTCGGTACTGGTTTCATAGATATCTTTAAATCTATCCACCCGGGATTCGCTAAGCTTATAGTCTTCAGGTGAAGCGCTAAATATATCTGAAAGCAGAAGGACGCGGTGCTGCCAACCGCGGTGGGTCCAGCTTATTTCGTAATCGACACCGCTGATCCAGGCTTCACCGGTATCATAGTTCTTAGTTAAATCTATATCCAACAGCAGGCTAAATTCATTGTAGATAGAATTATGACCGTCTCCTTCGTATTGATGGGTGAGAAAACTCCCCTGGGAATAAACAACAAGCGTTGCCCGCTGCGAACCGTCCGCAGTTTCATTAAAAAACCATTCGATCGGTTGAATCCACTTTGGGTGTCCTCCTATGATCAAGTCGGCTCCGGCAGCTGCCATTTCCTCTGCTGCCCGGCGAAGGCTTTGCGGTTGCGGTTCATGTGAGTGCTCGGCGCCCCAGTGTGGGAATACCGCTACCAGGTCGGCTCCATGCTCAAGGGCTGTTCGTATATCCTCAAGAACAGGTTCGATGTCTTCAAAATAAGGAGCGTGGTTTACGCAGTATTCGTGCCCTTCGGGGACGGGAATATAATTGGTGCTGTACGTGTAACCGATAAAGGCAATATTTATCCCATCTTTTTCAATAATCAGGGGTTTGTCGCGCTCTTCGCTACTTTTGTAGGCTCCAAATGTTTCTGCACCCAGACCTCGTATATGATCGATTGTTACCATCAGGCCTTCATATCCGCGGTCCAGGGCGTGATTATTGGCAAGGGTAAATATATCAATGCCCGCATCATAGAGAGCCTCAGATAACTCCTGGGGTGAATTAAAATAAGGCCAACCAGTATAACCACTGTGATTTGCGTAACTAATATCCGGGCCGGCCTGGGCCACCTCGAGATCTCCAACTACCAGGTCGGCATTTTTCAGGTAAGGAGCAATTAACTCAAAACTGGGCCTGAAGTCGTATTTATCTTCCCCGATCTTAGCCTGGCTTATTTGTGTTTCAGTAGCCATTATATTGCCTGTAGTAATCAGTTTGACCGTGCGAAGATCCGGTTCCTTTTCTTCTTCAGCCTGGGCAGCGGCTTTTTCGTGATCATCAAGTTCCGGGCCTTCTTTATCAGCGGCCGGTTCACCACTGTCTAAAGTCAAAAACAACTCAGGAGGATAAAAATCACCTGTTATTGTTCCGAGATAAAAAGATAATGATACCAGCACTATTAAAAGGGCAATATATAAAATGCGCATTTACATTTCACCATCCTGTTAGTTCACTGCTATAATTATAACATTTTGTACAAATGAAGTGATATATAATATTTGGAGTAATAATAGAATGGTATTACCATTTAAAAAACCAGAGGAGAGAGGAGTACAGCCATGGCCATTTTGCACCATCATCTCCTTCAACATTGAATCCGGGTGACTCCGCCGTGTAACCCCCGATTTCCGGATGAGGCCCCAGGAGCAAGTATTTGCCTTTACCGTAACGGCCGGCAATAACAGCCGGTTTATCATTTTTTGCGTAAGTGGCCAGTACCTCGTAATCATCTAAATCTTTATAAGGCTCAAAATAGGGGCCGTCAAAATAATAGAAATCAAGAGAACGACTAAAACTGTCATTGGCCGGATGCTGTGGCTCCAGGATAAAAGTGGCAGCCTCGCCCCAGCCAATAAGGCCTGATAACGGACCAATACCCTTTCCATCAAAAAGACTGAGCGGGTATTGATAATCGCTCCCCTGCCAGCGCAGTATATCGGAAGCGTAGTATGCGCCGGCACAGCTGCCGATAAAGGAACCGCCCTCTGCTATAAAATTCAAGATGTTGTCGTGATCTGATATATAGTTCTTATATTCGGCCGCAAAACCGCCTGGAAAGAGGATTACATCGAAATGTCGTCCCAGGTCCAGTGAAACCGCGTCTTGCTCGTCGAATGAGCCATATTCAATATCGTAATGATTGAAAAAGTTTTCATAGGCTGACCTACTGATTTCCCAGCTGCCCCGGCCGTCGTAAATACCGACACGCTTTAATGTGTCTTTTGATTTTTCATTGATTAATTGTTCCGCGTTGCCATCCGATTGATTGATATTACTATCACCATCGGGGTATGGCCCGGTATTTTCTGTTTGCTCCTGTTCTCCGGCAATATTTTCGGGAAGATCGGATCTGGTTGTAGTATTGCAGGAAGCAAAAAAGAGGAGGGAGGCCAATACAATCAACGGTACAAACGTTCTGTATGTTTTAAATTTAAAATTTCTCACCGTGTAATAGTTCCTCCGCGAAACTCCGCAGTAATCTGTTACCATCTATAATATCTATTAACAATTATAGCAGTTATAAAAGGTTTTAGATAGAATGAAGGGATAGACAGCGAAATGAACTCTANTTGAAGGCTGGCGGTAATAAAAAAATAAGCCTCCCTTTTCTTGTTAACATAAGATGTATTATCGGAAGTTGCCTTTCCTTTTTTAAATTGCTATTGATCCTCCACTCTTTAAATGTTCCTCTTCCAATGTTCAATGATATCTTTAAATTTAATTCCGCATTTAGGGCAATTTGTCTTGTATCTAAGTATGTAGCTGCAGTTGCTGCACTTTATTGCCGGTATCTTTATGCTCAGCGATTCAATATCCTGTTCGCTGCTGTCAAGTGATATCTCTGTCTTCAGCGGAATTTTTATCTCTTCCTCATTTGAGGTCATTTTTACAGCGTTCTTTTTAGTACCTGCTACAGCTTCCTCTTTTACATATGCTTCTGTTTGTAAATATTTTTTGCCATCTTCCAGCTCTTTTCTTGCAATTGACTCGTAATTACTGTATTGTTCTTCGTNGTTGCTGTNATTTTTAATTATTCTGTCTGATACAGAAATGCTCTGCTGAATATTTGCTGCGGGCATTCCGCTGCACCGGTTTTTGATTTCATAATTAAAATTTTCTGATTCATCTCCGAACATATGTTTCACATAGGCCTGGGTAGCAGCAAAATGACTGTGTCCCAGGGCAAGCTGCAGCAAATTTATATCCCTTGTAGTCCTTAAGAACTCTATGGCAAAAGTGTATCTAAGCAGGTGTGGATAAACATCTTTTTGAATTCCTGCTTTTCTGGCCAAACGTTTGACCATCTCCCTTATATAACGATCCTTTAACTGGCTGCCATCAAGGGTCGTAAATACATAACTGCTATCGCTAGGCTTTAAACTAGACCATCTTTCCAGGTAAGATAATTCCGGCTCCTCCAAAAGAAGTTTTCTTTCCCTGGCCGCTCCGCTCTTTTCTATATGTATAGACCCTTTCTCCCAGTCTATATCTTCATTCTTTAAATTTATAATTTCACTGACCCGTAGACCTGCTTTTAACATTAAATTAATTATAGAGAGATTGCGAATACCGGTAGGCACCCTGGGATTAGGTTGCTTTAGCAGAACAAGCTGTTCATGGCTGTTTAGCGCACAATGAACCCGTTTAACCGCACTCATAATCCACCATCCATATAATACCTTTATTTAATTAAACGGAACTATATAGGCAAATAACGGAATTATATATATATTCTGACCTATATTTACTTTTATGTCAAGCTTTCAATTCTATGCCCTTGAAATCATATTATCGCAATATTTTAAGCTTTTTTTATTCACGGCGATACTTGACAAGTTAATTATGATCAGTTAATCTTACATTTAGTTAAATACATATCAAAAAGCAATGATCGGAACCAGTAACAGTATAGGTTATACTCAGAGAGCCGTCACCTGGTGTAAGGCGGCATGATCGATACTGAGAACTCATCCGCTAGCTGCCAACCGAAAATGGCTTAAATAAGCCAGGATTAGGCTTGGACGGAGACTTCCGTTATTTAAAGAGTGGGCGGTAGAAGTCATGCTGCCAAGAAGAGTGGTACCACGGAAAAAATCTTTCGTCTCTTAGGCGGAAGTATTTTTTTATCTACCTCCCTTCTCCCAACCCTGGCTGGAAGTTAAAATCAGATTGAACGGAGTGAATGAGAGTTGAATGATAAAAAAAACGCGGAAAAGATTTATCTGTTTGACAGCACTCTGCGAGACGGTGAGCAAACGCCGGGCGCACGTCTGAACTATGAAGAAAAGCTTGAAGTAGCCAGGCAGCTGGCTCGCCTTGGTGTCGACATTATTGAAGCCGGCTTCCCGGTATCTTCACCGGGTGAAAAAAGAGCAGTCCAGGATATTGCCAGATTGGTAAAAGGTCCCGTTATATGCGGCCTGGCCAGGGCCATTAAGGGCGATATAGATACAGCCTGGGAAGCCGTGCGGGAAGCGGAACAGCCTCGATTGCACGTTTTCCTGGGTGCTTCCGATATCCACATGAAGCATAAACTTAACAAGGATCCGCAAACACTATTAGAACAGGGTGTTGAAGCAGTCAAATATGCCTCCCAGTATACCAGTGATATCGAATATTCTCCTGAGGATGCCACCCGGGCCCGTGAAGAATACCTTTATGAACTCCTTGAAGCAGTTATCAAGGCCGGAGCGACAACTATTAACATTCCTGATACAGTTGGTTACACGGTCCCTGAAGAATTCGGGGCATTAATCAGGCGGTTAAAAGAAAATGTCACCGGTATGGATAAGGTAGTTCTCAGCGTTCACTGCCATAATGATCTGGGTCTGGCTGTGGCAAACTCACTTGAAGCAGTGAAGAACGGCGCCCGTCAGATTGAATGCAACATTAATGGTATCGGAGAACGGGCAGGCAATGCAGCCCTTGAAGAAATTGCCGTGGCCCTGCGGATCAGACAAAACCATTTCCCTTATTATACGGATCTCAATTTTTCGGAAATCTACAGGACCAGCCGACTGGTCAGCAAACTGACCAGCATTTCAGTTCCCGTCAATAAGGCCGTAGTAGGTCTCAATGCCTTTGCCCATTCTTCGGGTATCCACCAGGACGGTATTTTAAAAAACAAGGAAACTTACGAGATAATAGATGCAGAACTAATCGGCGGAAAAGCAGCCCAGATGTGCCTGACAGCCCGCAGCGGGAGACATGCCGTTATGGATCAACTTAATAAAATGCACTTTTCCCTGACCCCGGAGCAGCTGGAAATTATATACGGGCATTTTGTTGAACTGGCCGATAAAAAGAAAGAAGTCTATCCCGAAGACCTGGAAGCGCTTGTATTAGATCACCTCTCCTTTACCGAACCGCGATACCGGCTTGATTACCTGCAGACAATCAGTGGAAGTACGAGTATCCCTGCAGCAATTGTTCGCCTCAAGAGAGAAGATGATAGCACTACTGAAGAAGTTGCGGTTGGAGCAGGCCCTATTGATGCCGCCTATAACGCTATTAACAAGATAACCGGACTGAGTATCGGACTGGACAAATACAGACTTAATGCAGTAACCCATGGTCGTGATGCGCTGGGTGAAGTCCAGGTAGAAATGTCATACCAGGATCGCTCTATTACCGGTCGCGGAACCAGTACCGATATTATCGAAGCCAGCGTCAAGGCTTACCTGAATGGTTTAAATAAGCTGCTGCGCCTAAACGGTTACGGCGAAAACAGCTAATTATTACCAAAATCAAGCTGGCAGGAATTATTATTACTTCCTGATCGTTATGATCGTTAGGCAAACAGAAGTTTTGTTTTTAAGCCAATTGTGGTATAATTATGAATAATTGTTTTTAGAGGGGTGAAATTTTGGAGCCGCTAACAGGTAAACAAAAAAGAGTCCTCGATTTTATTGAGCAGGAAGTGGCCAGTTGTAATTATCCTCCTTCGGTAAGAGAGATTTGCAAAGCGCTTAACATTAGATCAACTGCTACGGTACACAGCTACCTTGACATTCTTCAGGAAAAAGGTTACATCTCGAGAATGGCTACAAAGCCCCGGGCAATTAAGATATTAAAAAATGCCGGGAATATCCCTGATTTGAAATGTTCCTTTGCTCCCCTGATTGGCAGAATCACTGCCGGTCAACCAATACTCGCTGCTGAAAACCGGGAAGGGTATTTCCCGATTCCGGAACATTTGTCAACAGGTGAAGACTGTTTTGTTTTGAAGGTTTCCGGAGACAGTATGACCGGAGCAGGTATTAATGACGGGGATTATGTTATTATCAGGCAGCAGTCCACGGCTGAAAACGGTGAAATTGTTGCTGCCCTACTGGATGACGAGGCTACTGTAAAACGTTTCTACCGCAAGGATGACAGCTATCGTCTCCAGCCCGAAAATGATGCTTACGATCCTTTACATGTCGATGAAGTTCAAATACTGGGTAAAGTAATCGGCTTGTTCCGCAGGGTTTAGAAAGAAATGTAATCATATCCCAGTTATGATTCTTTTCTTGACATAGAAATATACGTTGTCAGCTTTTTTGCAAGTTCAGGTTCAACAACTGCAGCTATTTCTATATGATCCGGCCTGTATTGAATACTATGAATTTCACCCTGTTCCTGCAGCTCGGCATATAGCTTCCCTTCACTGTAGGGCAGATATATCTTTATATTAAATCGCTGCTTATTTAAAAATGCAGCGATTTTCTCTTTTAAAGCACCCAGCCCTTCCCCTTTACGTGCCGATACAAAGGAAGCAGCTGGGAATTCCCGGGTCAGATATGACTGATCATAATAATCAAGAGGCTGGTCAATCTTGTTAAAAACAAGAAATTCCCGTAAATAATACCCGGGGTCTATTTTTGCGAGGTGTTCACGTACAACCTTAATCTGGTTCAAGTGATCAGGATGACTGATATCTACGACATGGACAAGAACATCAGCAGCAGCTATTTCCTCAAGTGTAGCCTGAAAAGCAGTGATCAGTTGGTGGGGAAGCTTTTCAATAAAACCTACTGTATCTGTAAATAAAACTTCTTTTCCTCCATCGACAGACCCGCGTCTCACCATAGGATCAAGTGTAGCAAAAACCTTATCCTCAGTATAAAGCTCAGAACCGGTCAGGGCGTTTAGCAAAGTTGATTTTCCTGCATTTGTATAACCAACCAGGCTTATTACGTTAAAGCGATTCCTTTTACGCCGCTGCCTGTGCAGAAGCCTTTGTTTTCTTATCGATGCAATTTCCTTTTTGAGATCGCTTATCTTACGGCGTATTACCCTGCGGTCAACTTCAAGCTGGGTCTCTCCGGGACCTCTTGTTCCTATACCGCCTCCCAAACGTGACAACTGGTTGCCCAGACCAATTAAACGAGGCAGTAGATACTGCAGCTGGGCCAGTTCAACCTGCAGCTTGCCTTCACGGGAAAGTGCGCGGCGAGCAAAAATATCAAGAATAAGCGCGGTCCGATCGATCACCTTAACCTCTAAGTATCTGTCCAGGTTACGAATCTGTGACGGCGATAATTCCTCGTTAAAGATAACCATATCAACGTCATGGATTTTAACCATGGCAGAGAGCTCTTCAGCTTTGCCTCTGCCAATATAGTAAGCTCTATCAGGTGATTCCCTGTTTTGAATAATTCTATCGACTACTACAGCTCCGGCAGTGTCAGCAAGCAGGTCCAATTCTTCCATTGAATTGTCTGTATTCTGATCCATTCTGCCTGTATTCAATCCAACTAAAATTGCTTTTTCCTTTTTAGGCATCATTCACCCCCTCTCTACTCGTACAAGAACCACTGCTGAAAAAAAGACACTAATTTATAGTGTCTTTTTTCATGGATATAATTGTATCTTTATTCTGTTTTTGCTTCGGCAGTCTCATCTCCGGAGCTTTCAATATCCATTGCCCTCAGGTTAATGTTACGCATGGGAATAATGGTAGAAACAGCATGCTTATAAATAAGCTGCTGCTTACCTTCTACTTCCAGCAGCAGGGTAAAATTATCGAAACTGCGAACAACCCCCTTTATTTGGTACCCATTTACTAAAAACACCGTGGTTAGCATATTTTCTTTGCGAGCCTGGTTAAGAAAAGTATCCTGTAAATTGATTGCGCCTTTCATCTATCTGGCTCCCTTCGTTTCTGTTACCTTCAGGGGTTATTATTCGCCCGTCAGGGGGTTATTTCCTTCACTTTCAAATAAATATTTTCTGCAATATCGTAAAAAGACGACATATTATTTATTTCTATCCATTCTATCTCTTTTTCCCTGCGAAACCAGGTTAATTGACGCTTGGCGTAATTACGGGTCTGCTTCTTTATTTCAGCAACCGTTTTTTCCCAGTTCATACTACCCTGTAAATAACTCAATAACTGTCGGTAGCCTAAAATCTGCATGCCGGGACAATCTTGATTATAGCCCCGTTCCAAGAGACTTTCGGCTTCTCCCAGGAAACCTTTTTTTAACATGAGATCTACGCGTTGTTCGATTTTTTCATAAAGAGCATCCCGTTCCATATGCAGGGCATAAAATATTAGCCTGTATGGCGAATCGGACCGCCCGGTCATAGCCTCCTGCCCGGAAATCGGTTTGCCATCCTGTTCATATACTTCCAGCGCCCTGACAATCCTTTTCCTGTCACGCGGATGGATTTTAGTTGCCGCCTGCGGATCAACAGTCTTTAAGCGGCGATAAAGCTGATCCAGGCCTTCCCTGTTAATTAGCTCTTCAAAAGCTGCCCTTATTGCGGAATCTGCGCCTTTAGGACCAAACGCATAGCGGTCAGTGACAGCTTTTATGTAAAGACCGGTTCCACCAACCATAAAAGGTAGTTTTTCAGACTTCCAAAGCTCTTCTATTATTGCATCGGCAGACTTCTGGAAATCTGCGGCGCTATAGTTCTGATCTGGATCGACGAGATCGATCAAATGATGCTTTACCATTCGCTGCTCTTCCAGGGAAGGTTTCGCTGTGCCAATATCAAGGCCACGATAAACCTGGGCTGAATCTGCGCTGATAATATCTGTTTTTAGCTTTTGGGCCAGTTTCAGGGCCACTGCAGACTTGCCCACAGCCGTAGGCCCGGTCAGGATCAAAAGCGGGATTTTATCTTTTTTGTGCTTAGTGTTCATTTTTGCTGCCTTTGCGGTGAAAACCTCTTTCCAGCTGGTCACGACCGAAACTGATCACTGTTGGCCTGCCGTGCGGACAGTATTCAGCCCTTGGTGTTTTTTCCCAATCTTTAAGCAGTTGTTCCATCTCATCTTTTGTTAGTGCCTGTTTTGCCTTCACTGAACGATGGCAGGCTATAGTTTTGAGAATTGCATCGCGGTATTCGTTTTCAGAATTGTAGCCCCCGGTGATTAACTGTTCCAGAAGATCGTAAAACTGTGTGCTTTCTGCATTACGGCTTATCATGTAAGGCACTGATCTTATCACGTAACTGTCTTCACCGATTAATTCTAAATCGAAGCCTGCCTCCTTTAAAAGCGGCATTAATTTGGGCATTTCATTTCTCCAGGTCACGGGCAGGTTAACGGTTAAAGGAATGGTTAGCTGCACAGATTCCCGTTCTTGTATCGCTTTTTCAGAATGCTGCAGTAAATGATAGTTGATTCTTTCATGCGCAGCATGCTGATCAATGAGCATCAAGTTATCCCCCTTTTGAACCACCAGGTAACTTTGCAGAAACTGGCCAATCAGTCGGCATCCTTCTACTTTTTTTCCGGTTCCTGCTTCAGTAAAACCTTCCGGTTTAAATGTTTTTCTGTCATACATCTCATAATTAGCTGACTGCTCTAATGATTTGCTGTCTTTTAGGTCCTGCTGGTTAGAAATGCTGTGTTCATAGACGTATTCGACCTGCGATTTTTTTTCCGGCCAACGAGGCAGCTTAATTTCGCTCTGCAGGGCCAGTTTGACTGCCCTGTAGATCAGGTTTTTAATTGTTTCCGGTTCTTTGAAACGTACTTCTATCTTGGCCGGGTGAACATTAATGTCAATATTTCTTTGCGGTACGGTTAGAAATAACACGGCCAGGGGATGGCGCTGCCCGGGTAAATAGTCACTGTATGCCCTCTCCAGTGCATTTACCATCATTTGATTTTTAATTAACCGTCCGTTTACAACCACGGTAATCCAGCGCCTGGAAGACCTGGTCAGGTAAGGGGCTGAAGTATAACCCTGCAAACTGCAGCCGCTTTCGGAATCAGCACGGTTTATTTCAAGCATAGCTCCAGCAGCTTCACCGCCATAGATAGAACCGATTACATTTAAAAGGTTCCCGTCTCCGCCCGAGTGAAAAATGTTTCTTTTACCGCTTTTGAGGGTAAAAGTTGCACCGGGATTAGCCAGGGATATTTCTGATAACAGGGCGCTTACCTTTGCCGACTCGACAGCATCAGCGCGCAAAAACTTCAGACGCCCCGGGGTATTATAAAATAGACTGCATACTTCTACTCCTGTTCCAAAAGGAGCTCCTGTTTCTGACTGTTCAATAATTTCTCCACCTTCAATAACTATAGAAACCCCTGAGCCGGCTTCCGGCGTCCTTGTTGTCATCTTTACCTTTGCTACAGCAGCAATGCTTGGCAGGGCTTCTCCCCTGAAACCCAGGCTGGTAAGGGTATCAAGGTCTTCTAAAACAGTAAGTTTGCTGGTGGCAAAACGTTTGAATGCCAGGGGCAGGGCTGAAGCAGTTATACCGTGACCATTATCAGTAACACAGATCAAGTTCTTTCCACCATTAACCAGTTCTACATCAATTTTATCTGCACCGGCATCGAGTGCATTTTCAACCAGCTCTTTAACCACTGAAGAAGGATTTTCAATAACTTCTCCTGCGGCAATTTGTTCAGCTGTATTTTTTTTGAGAATTTTTATTTCCAATATGGACCTACTCCTCATCTTCTGAAGACGGTTTATTATCCAGAAGTTGTTTTTGCAGTTCAAAAAGTTTCTGCAATGCCTCAAGCGGAGTTGCCCTGTTCAAATCAAGCTCTTTTAACTGTTCGACTATCTCCATTTCAGCATCACAGCCCCTAACTGGTTCAGTTACCATCGGCAGCAGGGTCAGCTGTTGTTCTGCAGCTGTTGAGGCAGCCAGCTCCAACTCAGCAAGAATTGACTCGGCCCTGACAAGAACTTCAAGCGGTACGCCGGCCAGCCTGGCCACATTTATACCATAACTCTTATCCGCCCGACCCGGAATTACCTGGCGGAGGAAGATTACATCTTTACCTTTTTCTTTAACAGCCATTGTATAATTCTTAACACCCGGTAGTTCGCCTTCCAGGTTGGTCAGTTCATGATAATGGCTTGAAAACAATGTTTTTGCTTTTATCTTACGACTTATATACTCCAAAACAGAGCGGGCGATACTCATGCCGTCATATGTACTGGTTCCCCGACCAATTTCATCAAGTATAATCAGGCTTTCTGATGTTGATTCTTTTAAAATATCAGCCGTTTCCTGCATTTCAACCATAAAGGTACTGTGCCCCCTGCTTAAATCATCGCTGGCTCCAACCCGGGCGAAGACACGATCTATAATAGGAACTTCGGCTTTTTCCGCCGGGATAAAACTGCCCATTTGAGCCATAATGGAAATCAGGGCAGCGCTGCGTATATAGGTGCTTTTCCCGGCCATGTTTGGGCCGGTAATGACGAGCAGATATTGGTCCCTGTTTATTGTTATATCATTCGGAACAAATCTTTCATGAGCAAGCTGTTCGACTACCGGATGGCGAGCCTGTTTAACGTTCATATTCCCTTTTTCTGAAAATGTCGGGCGGCAGTAGCGTTGCACTTCAGCTGTTTCGGCCATACCCTGTAAACAGTCAAGGCGGGCCAGCTCAAAAGCTGCTGCCAGCAGTTCTGCAGTAAAGCCCGCCACCAGGGCGCGCAGTTCTTCAAAAAGGTGATATTCAAGGGTGGCCAGTTTATCGCGGGCACCGACAATCTGCTCTTCCATCCTGTGCAGCTCTTCCGTGGTAAAGCGTTCTGCATTAATTAGGGTTTGTTTGCGATGATAATCGGGTGGTACCAGTTCAAGATTAGTTTTAGTAACTTCAATGTAGTAACCGAAGTTACGGTTATAGCCGACACGCAATGATTTAATTCCCGTGCGGGCTCGTTCTTTTTGCTCGAACTCTAAAAGCAAATTGTTACCTTCGTTCGCTACGGTTTTCAGGTTATCAACTTCTTCATTATAACCGGTTTTAAACAGTCCTCCCTCTTTAAGGGAAAGAGGTGGATCTTCAACCAGCGCCTTGTCAATCCTGATAATTAGCTCGTCAAAGGTTGGTATTTTGCTGATAATATCATTTAATAAGGCAGCATTACAGTTTATAACTTCTTTTTTTACTGGTCCCAACTGGTGAAGGGTATTTTTCAAAGCAACAAGATCGCGGGCATTTACACGTTGATAGGAAAGCCTGCTGCAAAAGCGTTCCAGATCAAATATATTCTGCAGTTTTTTACGCAAATCTCTCCTCTGCAGGGGTTTTTTTTGAAGTTCTGACAGGGCTTCCAGGCGGGCTTCGATTTTATCATGATCCAGCAGAGGTTGTTCGATCCAGCGTCGCAGCAACCTTCTTCCCATTCCGGTCATGCAGCGATCAATCAGCGCCAGCAAACTGCCCTGCTTGCTGCCATCCCTGATAGACTGGGTCAGCTCAAGATTGCGGCTGGTTATGCTGTCGATAACCATATTTCGATGATTAAAGTAAAGTTCAAGTTCGTGAAAATGCTTGGCATCCGGAGGAAGCTGCTGCAGCAATTTAAGGTAAGTAAGAGCAGCAGCTGCGCACCTGGCTGCCAGGGGATACTTATCTAATCCCAATTCCTGCCAGGTATTACTGTTCCACTGCTCTACAATTAGCTCTTTAGTTTCATTGTAATCCGGTATATTTGCAAGTGTTTGAACCAGGCTGCTCTTGTTAACCTTGACCTGGCTGCGGCATTGTTGTTCGAGAACCTCGTTACTACACAATATCTCTGCAGGCTGCAGGCGGCGCAACTCATCGGCTATTATAACCCATGCTGCTTCACTCTTATTTTCGGTTACTTTAAAGTCTCCGGTTGATATATCGACAACTGCCAGGCCATAATAATTCATATGTTCGCTGATGACAATGGCCAGGTAGTTGTTGCGGCTTTCTTCAAGCATTTCCTGGTCGGTTATAGTGCCCGGTGTGAGTATACGGGTTATTTCGCGGCGAACTAAACCCCTGGCCTGCGAGGCTTGTTCTACCTGATCACAAACTACAACCTTGTAACCTTTAGCCAGTAATTTATTGAGATAGTTTTCTGCGGAATGAATTGGCACACCGGCCAGGGGTATCGGATTTTCGCTGCCCCCGTCCCGTGTGGTCAGGGCAATCTCCATTTCCTTTGCAGCCAGTTCCGCATCTTCGTAAAAAAGCTCGTAAAAATCGCCAACCTGAAACAGCAGCAGTTTATCCGGATGTTGAGCTTTAATTGATTTATATTGTTCCATCATCGGACTGGCTTTTGACAAATTTGATTCCCCGCTTTAAAATTTTTAAATGATCTGATCAGTCTTTTTATAACATTATACGTACTTGTTATCTAACTTCAACTGCAGTTCACCGATCAGGTTCCAGGTGCGGGTTTCGGTAATCTTTACCTGGACCAGTTTACCGGTCAGGTTTTCGCTGTTTTTAAAATGAACAAGCTTATTGGTCCTGGTTCTTCCTGTTAGGATTTCGGGATTACCTTTACTTTCACCTTCTACCAGCAGTTCTACAATTTGATCGGCGAGGCTTTCATTTATTTCTTTACTTATCCTGTTTTGAACATCATTTAAACGCTGCAAGCGATCTTCCTTATCTTTGCGAGTCAGGGTTTCAGTAAATCCGGCAGCAGCGGTGTTTCTCCGCGGTGAGTAGAGAAAAGAAAAGGCATTATCGAATCTGGCTTTTTCGAGTAGATCAATTGTAGCCAGGAAGTCATCCTCGCTTTCTCCCGGAAATCCGACAATAATATCGGAAGTCAGGGCTACTCCGGGAATTTCTTCTTTGATGATATTAATAAGATCCAGGTACTGCTCTCTTGTATAGCGGCGGTTCATTGCTTTAAGGATTCGGTCACTACCGGACTGAACAGGCAAATGAAAATGTTCGCAAATCTTTTCGCCATTTTTAACAGTTTCAATCAGATCGTGAGAAAGATCTTTGGGGTGTGAAGTCATGAAACGGATTCTTTCCAGACCTTCTATTTGATTTAATTCTGCCAGCAGCCCGGCAAAAGTAACCTGACCGGGCAGATCCTTTCCATAAGAATTAACATTTTGACCCAGAAGGGTAAGTTCAATAAAACCCCGGGCAACCAATTTACGAGCTTCGACAATAATATCATTAATGTTCCTGCTTCTTTCACGACCGCGCACATATGGAACTATGCAATATGAACAATAATTATTGCACCCGTATATCACCGGTAGCCAGGCCTTAAATCGGCCGCGGTGAGCAACAGGCAGCCCTTCCCGGTCGATGTAACTTTCCTCCGTATCAATAATTGTTTCTTTTCTGTTGCCGGCTTCGCTGATCAGCTCGGGCAGGCGCGGCAAAGCATGAGTTCCGAATATCAGATCCAGGTAAGGAAATCGATTTTTCAGGTATTTAGCTGCATCCTCCTGTTGTGACATACATCCGCCAACGGCAATGATCAAATTGGGTTTATTTGTCTTGAGAGAAGCAAATTTGCCAAGCAGTGAGGCAACTTTATCTTCAGGCTTTTTGCGTACAGCACAGGTATTGATGATGATCAGATCTGCTTCCTCTGGCATTGTGGTGGCAATGTAGCCCATATTTTCAACAAGGGCACAGATTACTTCGGAATCGTGTTCGTTCATCTGGCAGCCCAGGGTAATCAGATAATATTTATTAGTCACTATCATTTTTCCTGCCTTTTTTCAGCTTTTTCATTATACTGCCTATAATTAGCAAGACATTATAAGTCTATTTAATTCGCCTGAGCCAGTTAAAAAATATATCCCAAACTTCATTGATATGTTCAGAGAAGCGATGATCGGATTCTTCTATTATTGAAAGCTGTTTGGGTTCAGAAGCAGCCTGGTAAAGCAGGTGGGCATCCTCAACAGGAACGGCTTCATCTGCGGAGCCATGAATGATCAGAAGGCCTTGCAGGTCAAGCTTAGCTGCAGCTTTAAGCATGTCATGCTGTAGCAAGTCATAAAAGAAATTGGCCTTTAGGTAAATTGTTCCTTCATCTTCATGAATAGCTATTAGCCGATCAGGGAAACCGGTTATTTCTTCACCGGCGAAACTTTCAAAAAGGTCTACAAGTCTTGCTGCTGCAGCCCATGTGCACACAGCTTTTATATTCTTGTCACGGGATGCGTAGTTAATGACGGTGCTGCCGCCAAAACTTCTGCCATTTAAAACAATCTTTTTGAAACCATTTTGCCTGGACCATTTTACAACAGCTTCAAGATCATCGGTATGACTGCTGAGGGATATATCTGCAAAGCATCCATCACTTTCACCGCATCCAGAAAAATCGAATAAAATGGTACTGAAACCATTATTGACAAGCGCCTCACCCATTTCAACGGCCCGGCCTCCCCCTTCTTTAGAGCCGGTAAAACCGTGGCAAACGATTACAACCTGATCACTGTCGGTATCACACAGCAGGGCCGATAAATTAAAGCCCTTTGTATTTTTTATATTAAACTTTTTCCAGGCGGGTTTATTAATTTGATTAAACCTCGCTTTAATGGTGCATGTCAGGCGTGGTTCATTATACTTACGATCACGATGCGCAGGCAAAGCCTTATTGATCCTGCTTTTCTTTCTGGACTTGAATAGCGAAATCAGGGCACATGTATTCACATAATTTGCAGCCTGTGCATTCGTCCTTATCGATCAGCACGGGACTTCCATCTTCCCCGGGCTTTAAATTGTCCTTCGGACAAAACTCAAAACAAATGCCACAATCTTTACAGCGTTCATTGTATACCTTAAGAGAAAACTTTGCTTTGCCCATTATTTCTATCCTTCCTTTTTACAGCATAATCTCATTACCTGCTTATAATTTTTAAATTTACAACATGTGCCTGCCAATTAATTCTCTATTTGAGGTTAACAGCGCCCCGGGGGCAGAATTCACGGCAGCAATAACAGCGAATGCATGATTTAAGATCAATATCGGGAATACCGTCTTCTATAATGATAATTTGTGCCGGACAGTCTTCTGCACATTTTCCGCAGCTGTTACAGGCCTGTTCGTCAATAAAAGGATAAGGCCGTCTTCTTTCCAACCATCCCCGCAGCCAGGCCTGGGGAAAACTGGCAATCAGTCTTCCGATTTTGCCTCCGGAAGCAGTTCCCTTATCAAATGTATCTATACGGCTTTCGTTAAGGCTTTGCCCCTCTATTCGTATATCAGGAAGATTAACCCCGGACAGGGATTTTTCCCTGGCTGCAGTCAGGGTGGTAACCTGATCCTGTCTAAAACCGGTTAACTCAGCTGCAACCCGATCGAGCGCAACAGCATTAGGAGATGCCATCAGTAAGCCTGTATTTCTTGGTTTTCCTTTGCGAGGCCCTATTCCTTCCAGGGCAATAATCGCATCAATAATTGATAATGCCGGCTTAACAGCAAGGTACACGTCGATCAGCATCCTGGAAAAATCATGGGGCAAAGGGTATTCATAGTGCATCCGCGCCTTTTTTTTACCGACAATACAGCCAAAAGTATTTTTAACTGCTGCTGTCAAACCGGTAAGCGGATGGGTCTTCAGCTTTGCCACGTTTATTACTACATCCATTTCATCCAGCACTGCAGCCAACTGTAACTCACTGGTTTTTCTATTACCATAATATTCTTTTCTCGTATAATGGTCAAATGTAATTAATTCTGAATTTGTTTCTTTAGCTGCATGATGCATTCCTGTCATTCTGTAAACCAATTCATAATCGTCACTGCCAGGACTGTCACCGATAAAAACCTTTCCACCGGCGGACTGTACAAGCTCAGCCAGAACCCTGATTACATTAGGGTGAGTAGTAACAACTTCCTCCGGTTTAGCGGCAGCAAGCAGGTTCGGCTTAAGCAGTACTTTTTGATGCGGCCTGACAAAATAATTTATACCTCCCCATGGTTCCAGCAGTTCTTCAAATTTCAACCTGATAGTATCCTGATGGTAACTTTTACATCCGGCTATCGAAACCAGATTATTTTCATTTTCCTGCATCCGAAGTCCTCTTTATCCAATCCCACAATATGTTAACATGAGGAAAAGATCCTTTCTTTACCCTGATAACCAGGAAATATATAACCAACAACAGAACTGCTAAAGCCAGTATAAACAGCCAGGGTGAGATATCAAGAGCAGCTATAAAAATATTAATGGCCGCACTCATTGTTCCGGTCAGCACAATGCTTGACCCGATATAAATAAAACTAAATAGCGCACCGCCCAGGAAAGTATAACCGACGAAGAAGAAAAAATTCATGTGCATAGCCCCTGCTGGAAAAGAACCAAAAGTGCGGGTAAATCCCCACAACTGGGCCATAAAAATAGAAAAATTGCCGTATTTTCCGATCATGCTCATAATTTTTGAACCTTCACGCGGTTGTTCGGCATCATCATTATAATGATGATGCCGATGAAGTATACCTGATCTAAAGGCTGTGCCGGCCATACTTCCCAGCAAACCGACTACATAACTAAAGATACTGCCCAGGGTGATCCCTATTGTCGATGCAAGCAAAAGTGTCCAGAACGAAACTGACCCTCTTAAGATCATAGTGCCGGCAGTAATGAGTACTATTACCGAAACGAAAGGAAGACCTGCGCTTTCAGCAAACATGGCGGCAGCGATCCCGAAAGGACCATAGCGGGCTATTAACATTTCCAGGATATCAAAAACCGGTTCGAGCGTTTCTATCTGCTCAATCTGTTCTAAAGAATCGCTATGATTCAAGTCCTATTTCACCACCCGATCAGTAAGTAAAGCATACATTCCCCATACCCCGGCTTCGGGTTCAAGCTGGGCCGGAAATACTTTTAAAGGGGTAATTTCCACAGAGGGCTTGATTGCCTCTTCTTTTATCCTGGTGGCAACTTTTTTCAGGTAATTGCTCCTTCCACCGGCTACTCCGCCGCCGACCACCAGGCAGGAGGGGTTGAATAAATTAACCAGGTTGGCTAAACCACTGCCGGTGCTCTCGATAGCCCGATCAATAATGCTTTGGGCGATAGTATTTCCTGCTTCAGCCTGTTCAAATACCCAGGACGTAGTGATTTTACCCCCCTCAACCTCAGTTTCGTCCCATAATACCCCGGCACTGCGGGCGATGGCGCTGCCCGAAGCCCAGATTTCAAGGCAGTCATACCCACCGCATTTACAGGTTCGTCCTTCACCAAAAGGTTTTGTATGTCCTATTTCTCCTGCAAAGCCACTGTAACCCCTGTAAAGCCGTCCGTTTAAAAATAAACCTCCCCCTATACCGGTACTGATTGTCACATAGATGACATCATAATGCCCTTTTGCCGCACCATAAACTGCCTCCCCGACTACAGCCGCATTGGCATCGTTTTCAATGAAGACGGAACATTTAAATGCCTTTTTCAGCATATCGCCAAACGGAACCGGGCTGTTCCAGTGTAGATTTGGAGACTGGTAAACCAACCCGCTTTTATGATCTAAAAAACCGGCAATACATACACCGATTCCCTTTGGTTTACTGTCAGAATTAATCCCGTATTCTACATTGCCTTTTCTCAATAGAGTACTTATCGTCTGAATAATTTCCGAAGGTTCTTCAGGTTTTGGTGTAGCTGTTTTATTTCTGTACACTACATTGCCGCTTTCGTCAATCAGCAGGAGTAAAATCTTACTCCCGCCAATATCAACAACACAGTAAATCTGATTGTTCATTATATGTTACCCCTTGTTATTTCCGGAGTCTTCTATTGAAGCGGCAATCTTTTTCTCATAAAGATAATCTTCATAAATATACATTAACTCTTTATCAAAAAGGGTTCGCTTTAAATCAACGGTAACCGACCGTACTGATTCCAGCAAATCTGCAGCTTCTTCATCGGAAAGATCTATGCCGTACTCGACGAATTTCATCTTAATTGCTTTTGAACCCGAATGTTTACCGATAACAATCTGTCTTTCAAGTCCTACCTCTTCAGGTTTAAATATTTCGTATGTCTCCGGATGTTTGAGGACCCCGTCAGCATGAATGCCGGATTCGTGAGCAAAAGTGTTGGTCCCGACAATGGGCTTGGCAGGATACAGCTGCCGTCCCGACGCCCTGGCAACATATTCGCAAAGGTTGCGGAAATCCCTGGTTTGCATGCCCAGGTTTACACCGAATAAATGCTTAAGGGCCATTGCTACTTCTTCCAGGGCGGCATTGCCCGCCCTCTCACCCAGGCCGTTTATGGTAACACCGATAAACTTCGCTCCTGCCTGCAAACCGGCCAGCGCATTGGCTGTAGCCATTCCAAAATCATTATGTGTATGCATTTCGATATCCATCCCGGTTTTTTCAATCAGTTCGGTAATCAATTTATGGGTTTTAAAAGGTTCGAGGACGCCAATTGTATCACAAAATCTCAATCTATCAGCACCTGCTGCCCTGGCCTCGTTGGCAAACTGAACAAGGAAGTCCATATCGGTGCGTGAAGCATCTTCCGCATTGACAGAAATATAGAAACCCTGTTCCCTGGCATATTTTACTGCCTTCGTCATATTTTCGAGGACCCATTCCCTGGTTGTTTTCAGTTTATGATTTATATGTATGTCTGATGTGGATATCGATATTGCTACAGCATCTACACCACAATCAATCGAGTGCTTTATGTCTTCAATGTTTGCCCGGTTCCATGCCATAATACTGGCTTGCAGTTTATAGGAAACCATTTCTTTAATAACTTCTTTTTCATCTCCGCCCATTACCGGTATACCCGCTTCAATCTGGTGTACTCCGAGGTTGTCCAGCATCCTGGCGATACGCAGCTTTTCCCTGTTTGAAAATACAACCCCGGCGGTCTGTTCACCATCACGCAGGGTTGTATCTACCAGCATGGGCAGCTTATTAGCCAGTGCATCCATAAAACGCTTCATTTTAATATCTCCTTTGGTGATATAAACTGCTGTCCTTATCCCAGGCGTAATTCTTCAGAACGTTTTGTCGCTTCCCTCACTGCCTTGATCAGACAGCTTCTAAAACCTTCTTCTTCAAGAGTGAGTAAAGCTGAACTGGTAGTTCCCGCCGGGGATGTTACAATATTTCTTAATTCTGCCGGATGCTGCGCATTTGAATCCAGCATCTTTGCAGCGCCGATCACATTTTGAATAACCAGCTTCGAAGCAGCATCTCTCCTGATACCGACCGATACACCTGCATCAATCATGGTTTCTATAAACAGGTAAACATAAGCAGGACCGGTTCCGCTCAGGCCTGTAGCGGCGTCCATCAGGTTTTCCGGTAGTCGCATTGTTAACCCCAGTGGTTTAAGCATACGTTCCACTACCTGTCTTTCTTCGTCGGTTACACTTTCTCCGGTACTGATTACTATCGCTCCTTCGCCAATCAGGCACGGTGTATTCGGCATTAAACGAATCACCTTGGTGCCTGGATACAGGCAGCTTTCGATATAGCTGATTGTAATGCCTGCAGCAACTGATACATAAATTTGGTCCGGCTGGATTAAGGGTTTAACTGCATAGAGAAGCCCTTCAGTGTCCTGCGGTTTTACGGCAATAAAAACATGCTTGCAAAGGGGAATGAAATCATCAAGGCCCGGGGCGGTATTAGCTTTAACTTCTGAAGCCAGTATATTTTTTCGCTCTTCGTTTAAATCATAAAGATAGACCGTATTCGGGTCAACTCCTCCCCGGCCAATCATCCCTCTTGCCAGGGCTGAACCCATAGCGCCGCAGCCTATTAAACCTATATTTTGTTTAACCATACACATTTCCCCCTTAAATATCTTAGGAAATATTCTATCTGAATCATGCTTTGAATGCAAGTTTAGAATCAACTTAAAAATTTTGTAACTGCTCAGCCCGATACGCCTTGGTTAATGATAAGCCGTGCCTGTGGGGACGGTTCGAGCGTCACCGAAGCGAAGCGGAGGTCCGAAGGGCAGACGATGGAACCGTCCCCTGGCACGGCAGTTTATGCCTTAGCAGTTACAAAATTTTTAAAAAAGAAAAGCTGCACCTGCCAGTGCAGTTTTTAAGCCCGGGCATTAAGCTAATTATGCACAGTGTCATAGGTATGATTTAAGAAGAACTACTTTAGGGTTTCTGTTTTAGATTCAAAAAGGTCGCGGTCATAGCGAAAACAGTTCCGGGCTTCTGCAGAAAGGCATGATTCACCGGCTGCTATCATTGAAGTTATGTTCCTACCCACTCCCGGACCCAGCATCAAACCCTGGCCGCACATGCCCACGGCCAGGATTAAACCCTGCAGCCCGGATGCATAGTCTATAATTGGCACACCATCGGGAGTCATCGGGTAACAGCCGCGCCAGATACGGCGGATAAGCAAGTTTTTAAAACTGGGTATTAGTGAGATCATTCTTCCGGCCAAAACAGGCAAAAATTCTGACAGCGATTCACGATCAGTGCCGATAAATAATTCTTTTGGAGTATAACAAAATATTATTTGACCTTCTTTATTTTGACCGAAATAGAAGTTGGCAGTCTTTCCTTCCGGCCCCGGCCTCAGATCTACGACCAGGGGGTCAAGAAAATGTTCAATCGGAGCTGAGATACCTGCTTCATGAGCGTCAGGGGTTACTGGAATTTCAATACCCAAAAGCGGCCCATGTTCTGCAGCATCTGAACCGGCGGCAAGCACAACCCACTCTGCGTTATAGCTGTCTTTATCTGTTTTTACACCGGTGATCCTGTCAGCTTCGCGCAGGTACCCGGTAACTGTTTCATTAAAGTGATATTCTGCTCCGTGCTTTTCTGCCTGCCTTTGAAAAGCAATTGGTGCCAGTATTGATGAAACCTGCCCGTCATCAGGCGAGTAAGTTCCACCCAGCAGGCCATCGCGATTTACGCCGGGAATTAATTCCCCGATATCTTCCGGGCCAACCCAGTCAATTTTCATGCCGCAAGCTTTCTGATATGGAATTAAATTTCTTAAGGTGTTTTCTGTTTCGCTGTCATAAACGGGAAAACAGTAGCCTCCGGGTTTCCAGCCAATATCAAACCCGTATTTTTCTTTCCAGGTGGAAAATATTTCGATGCTGAAAAGACAGGTAGATATTTTACCGGGATCGGAATGAGTTGCTCTCACTCCTCCGATTGCCGTTTTATTTTCACCCTGACCAGCAGAAGCACGTTTATCAATAACCAGGACCTTTAAACCGGCTTCAGCCAGCTGACAGGCAGTAGGATTGCCAACGCTTCCGCAACCGACAACTATAACATCATAATTATTATTATTATTGGCCGACATTGTCTGCCTCCTCCTTCTCCTCCATTTTTACATGGTCGGAACTGTTTCCGGCAATAAAATCTCCCAGGTGCACTTCGGCAACCAGGGGCCGGTGAGTAGGCATGGTAATTTCTGACAACGGAATGCCCTCTTCACGATAGAGGCGCAGAATTAAGTCATTGCAGGTTTTGCCGTTACATCCACCCAGGCCGGCGCGAACAGCAGCTTTAAGCTGGTTCATATCACGGATTCCTGCTCTAATCGCTTCTGCAATTTCACTCTTTCTGACTCTTTCGCAGCGGCAGATAATCGGATCCTCTTCTTCAGAGAGGGATATTTCAAGAGGCTGCCCTGTTTCAATTTCCCTGATCATAAAACCGGCAACCTTTAATTTATCTTCATCAGGCACTTCCAGGAGCAGCAACCTCCTGCTATTTTGTGATTCTCTGTCCTTGTAGGCGATAACCTTACCCTTTCCGATGGCATTACCTTCCATATCGGTAGTAGTCACTTCTTTGCCGAGAGGAATAATATCATTAACAAACTCGTAAGGCATTACCAGCAAGGCTTTTTCCTGTTCAGGGTCATAATCATTGACAACCAGGGTGATAGCCAAACCGGGGCAGGCCAGAACACATTGGCCGCATCCGATACAGTCTTTACTATATTCCGGGAGCGACAGGATAGATTCCGCCATGGTGATACAGTTATTTGGACAGGCTTCGATACAGGGATTACAGGGTATTTCCTGCATGCAGCGAATCAACGGATAAACTGCTGCACTGGTATCTTCAGGTTGAAACGGTTTGCTTTCAGCTGCATGATGTTTTAAGGTATCGCCAAATGCTTCCCAGTCACTGGGCACGGGCAGGTCAATACCCATCCCCTGTGCTATTCTGCGGCCAACAATTTTCCCGGAAAAAATAGCCGCTGAAGCCTCGGCAATTTCTTCCGCATCCCCTGCTGCGTAAGCTTCAATACCGTATTCCCTGGCCTTTTGAAGCAGTTCATTAACCGGGCTTAGGCCGACCGCCAGCAAAACAGTATCCACATCAAAAACACGTTCTGTACCTTCAATAGTTTTAAAGTCTTCGGTAATCCCGGCGATAACCACCCGTTCTACATTTTCACTGCCTTCTATCCTGAGTACAGTGTGAGATGTATAAACAGGCACACCGAGACGTTTGATTTTATCCTCATGAACCTTGTAACCGCCGCACCGGGGCAGCGCTTCGACCAGCCCCACTACATCAATCCCCGCCTGGAGAGCATGGTATGCACCGATCAAACCTACATTGCCGCCGCCGATAATAAATAATCTTTCGGCACATTTAACCAGGTCACGGTTAACAAGGGTCTGGAAAGCCCCGGCACCATACACCCCGGCCAGATCAGCGCCGGGGAAGGCCAGGCTTTTTTCGCGAGCCCCGGTTGAAAAAAGAACTCTTTTCGGTTCAACCAGTTTATAGTTACCGTTACCGGAAACTCCAAATTTGCCATCGCTAAATACTCCAACTACAGTAGAGTTAAGCCATCTTTTTATTGTTGGCAGGTGTTTAAGATCACCGGCCAGGATATGGCCGATCTCTACCCCCCTGTACCCGGCGTAACAATCGGCTACCGAACCGAAAAAGTTATGGGTTTGCAGGCTGAGTTTTCCACCCAGTTCCTGTTTATCGTCGATGATTAAAACATCAACCCCGACACTGCCAAGTTCTATCGCTGCACTGATACCGGCAGGACCACCACCAATGATCAAAACATCTGTTTTTACAACTTCCCTCTCTACATAAATCTTTTCAGGAAGCTCTGCATCAGTCAGGGCAGGCGGACCTTCCACGCTGCTTACCTGCATGCCCGGAGTAACAGCAGCCATACAACCCTTTACCGGCTTACCGTCTGCAATGACCATACACTGCGAACACTGACCGTTTACACAGTAAACTCCCTGAGCTCCACCATCACGGTGGTGATGGCCGAATACAGTTATACCGGCAGCATAAAGTGCAGTTGTAATAACTTCTCCTTCGCGGGCAGTGTATTCCTTACCGTTAAAACTAAACTTAAATTCAGGAGCGTTAATTGGCGGCAGGATCGGATGGTTGCTTATCCTGCGTTGTATTTGTTCTACTGTCTGTTCCTCAGGATCAACTGGATATGTACTGAAAAGAAGCTGCGGTTTATCAGCCAGTGACTGAATCCAGGAACCGGGACACAGTAACAGCGCATATTGCAGGTATTCTTCAGCTGAACTGCAAATCATTGACTTTTCATTGCTTTCGGCGTGTTTACTGATCAGTTCTTTACGTTTTTGAGGAGTTATTGTAAAAGAAAATTTTTCGGACGTTTTACCCGCAGGGAAACCGGCAATTTCATTCAGGGTGACCAGTGAACTGCCCGCTGGCAAATGCTCAGGCACTCCGGGGTTAAAAGATATTATTTTTTTTGCTGTCACACTTTCCAGATCTTTTTCTGATGCCAGGCAGCGCACAGTTATATTTTTATCTTTTAAAAGTGCTGCAGCAGCGGCAAAGATATTCAGCACTTCCGGTTCGTCGATAATCAGGGACAGAAGCATATGTAGTTCGGGCAGCCTGTCCAGGTAAAGAACCGGCGCTGCAGGATCTGCATTTGTATCGAACCAGGAAGTAACCAGCAGGGGCAGGCTGATTTCCAGCCCGGGCTGCTTTTTCAACCAGCTTATAATATCAAGAGCCAGGTCCATACCAATTACAGGGCGTGCCGGAACAGGGTATTGAGCCTGCAACTTTTCGGTAGACTTTTTCATGGTATTCGTGTACTCATGCCAAACTTCCAGGGGTCCCGCAAGTCCAAATGAAGGCTTCAACAGGGCCAGCTGATCTTTTTCCAGGCCGCAATAGCTGAGCAGTTCCTGGGCGGTTGAAAGGCGTTTCTCGCCAAGGCTTCCGCCTTCATAATAGGGACAGCTTTCTTTATCCCGGCAGATCAAGGCTACACTGTTAGCCCCGGAAGCAGCACAGTAGAGCAGGAGCGAGATATCAATACTGCCGATACAACTTACCTTGATGACATTATCTTGATCAGGCAGCGGTGAACGGGGACAAACAAAAACAAGATCTTTGCCCTGCAAATCTTTTTTAAATATTTGCGCTTCATAATCAGGTAGCGCTTCAGTTTTTTTCTGTTTTATAGCTCCAGTCGGACAAACCCCGGGACAAATACCACAACCGACGCAGGCTTCCTGCGAAATCTGGGCACTTGACAATCCTGTTTTGTAGAGAATAACCCTCGGTATAGAGTAAGGGCAAACTTCCTCGCATCTGCCGCAACCGCGGCATAATTCCGGTTGAACTGAACAGGTCGGTATCTCAAATTCCCGGTTCCAAATATTATAGATTCCGTTTTCCTGGCTGGAAGCGATCGCATCAGTCGGACAGATATAAGTACAGGTACGGCAGCCGGTACAGTTTTCAGCCATAAGATCCGGGTTCGGCCCGATTTCTTTTTCGAAACCACGGCCCATGGTTGTGATTGCGGCTGGGCCACAATCCTGGCAAACCCGGGTGCACAGTCCGCACATAACGCACTTATTATCATCATCCGCCGGCGTTGTAAAGAGAGTGGTATCGATTCCTTCCAGCCTGGCCAGAGCTTTTACCCTTTCTGAACCCGGACACTGGGCCAGGTATAGTTCCAGCAGGTTTCTGCGGGTCTTAAGAACTTCTTCTGAACGAGTTGATACTATTAAACCTTCTTCAGCAGGGTAAAGGCAGGAGGTAACTATTTTTGACCCGCCGTTCCAGTCATTTTTTGTTATCTCAACCACACATAATCTGCAGGCGCCGCTTGGTGTCAGCGAAGGATGGTTGCAGAGTTGTGGCACCTGAATGCCTAGTTCGTTAATGATCGGCAAAAGCATCTTTCTTTCTTCAGTTTCTACTTTTCTTCCGTCAATCGTTATGGTAATCTTATTGCTCATAATTATCCTTTCATTGCAGTATAACTGTTACCTGGCTATGATTACTGCTTCGAAGTTACAGGTTCCTTTACAGATACCGCAGCGATTGCACAGCTCCTGATCGATCTGATGCATTTCTTTCTTTTCGCCGCTGATTGCATTCTGTGGACAGTTCCGGGCACAACGTGTACAACCAGTGCAAAGATCTGTAATTTCATAACTAATCAGGCTTCGGCACACTCCCGCCGGACAGCATTTTTCTTCGATATGAGCCCGGTATTCATCTTTAAAGTGAGCAAGCGTACTGCGGACAGGATTTGGTGCAGACTTGCCAAGCCCGCAAAGAGAACCCTTTTCGAGTACATCAAGCAATTTTTCCAGGCTGCCGATATCCTCGAGAGCACCCTCTCCCCGACATATTCTTTCTAAAATTTCAAGCATACTGATTAAACCTATCCTGCAGGCGCTGCACTTGCCACAGGATTCCTGGGTTAAAAACTCGGTAAAATATCGAGCTACATCCACCATGCAGGTATCCTCGTCCATCACGATCATGCCGCCTGAACCCATCATCGAACCTTCCCGGGTCAGGGTATCGAAATCTACGGGCAGGTCAAGCTTGCTTTCAGGAAGGCACCCACCTGAAGGGCCGCCGGTCTGAACCGCTTTAAAAGTTTTATTCTCCAGGATACCTCCGCACATATTAAATATAATTTCCCGCAAAGTTGCGCCCATCGGTACTTCAACCAGACCGGTGTTTTTTACTTTTCCTACCACTGAAAACACCTTAGTCCCGGGACTTTCTGCAGTGCCTGTTGAACGGAACCAACCTGAACCCTGGTCAATAATTATCGGGACATTTGCAAAAGTTTCTACATTGTTCAATACAGTTGGCCGGTCATAGAGACCTCGTTCCGCAGAACGGATATACTTGGCCCGCGGTTCGCCAACCCTGCCTTCTATCGACTGCATCAGGGCTGTAGATTCACCGCAGACAAAAGCCCCGGCACCGCGATTTATTTTTATGTCAAATGAAAAGTCGGTTCCGAAAATATTACTGCCCAGTAAACCGCTCTGACCGGCCTGTTCAATCGCCTCGGTCATACGGATCAGGGCCCGTGGATATTCTTCCCTGACATATATATATCCCTGGGAAGCGCCCACGGCATAGGCACAGATCATCATACCTTCCAAAATGGAATGAGGATCACCTTCCATAATGCTGCAATCCATAAAAGCTCCGGGGTCGCCTTCATCGCCGTTACAAATGACATAACGCGTATCAGAATCTATCTTTGCCGCGGTGCGCCATTTTTTACCAGCCGGGAAACCTCCCCCGCCCCGACCGCGTAGCCCGGATTCTTCAATTTCATTAATTACTTCTTCAGGCTTCATATGCCGTAGTGTTTTAACCAGGGCACTGTAGCCGCCCCTGCTGATATACTCGCCAAGATCGGCCGGGTCAATTAAGCCGACATTACGCAGGGCAATCTTATGCTGGGAGGCATAGAAAGGTATTTCCGAATAATTTTCTACAGAGGGTGCATCCGCTGTTTCGCGGTATAAAAGCCTGTCCACTGTATTGCCTGCAATCACAGTTTCCCTGACAATTTCCGGCGCATCTTCATCAGTAACCCTGGTATAGCAGGTATTTTGTGGATGCATGATCACCAGGGGTCCATGTTCGCACAAACCGTGACAGCCGACTTTCCTAACACCAATGGAAACAGGCAGTTCAAGACTGCTTCTTTTTAATTCATTTGCCAGGGCTTTAGCGACTTTGAGACTGCCCTTGGCCAAACAACCGGTACCGGTACAAACCAGGATCCGAGGTTGATCCGGTGGAAGCTGGACTTTTAATTCATTACTAATTTTTTCGAAATCTGTAAAATTCTTTACTTTGATCTGTCCATGTATTTCTGAAATTCTATCCTCAGTTGGTTCCTTTTGATCCGTTTTATCAGTACAACGCTCTTCCGCACAGCACTGTTTAATTTTTTTTGCCAGTTTTGATGATGTCATATTGCCATGATACTCACCGTCAATAATGGCAACCGGACCCATTGCACAGGCACCGACACAGTGAACCGAGTTAAGAGTAAACTGACCGTCCTCAGTCGTGCCTCCCTCTTTTACTTGAAATTCTTCTGAAACGGCATTTAACAATAAAGAAGCACCCCTGATATGACAGGCAGTGCCTTCGCAAATATCTATTTTATGTTTTCCGCGGGGAGTTAAATGCAATGATTTGTAAAAGGTGGCCACTGAATATATCTGGGATTGTGGAATATTTAATCTTTCTGCTATCCGGGCAATTGCTTCTGCGGTGAGATAGCCCTGTTCAGCCTGCAGGTCTTGTAGAATCATAATCAAGTTGGCCGGATTGTCATTGTGCTGCCTGATCGTGCTATCTATCTGCGATGCTTGATTAGGGGTCATAATATATTCCTTTTTTATAAAGATCTATTTTAAGCTACTTAGGCACAAAAAAATTATATCACTGCACATTTAAGGGTGTCAATGATATAGAAAAGGTTAGAAAATATTGATAATGGAAATAAATCACAATTAAAGTCTTTATATAAAACACAAAAATACCAGGTTCCAACAGGCCTTTTAGCATGTCCGACGGTGCTCTTCACGTATCATTCACCAGCTGAGTTTCCGCCACCGCCTTCAGATGGCTTTCGCTCAACCTCCGATAGTTACTGGGCCTCCGTGCTGTAAGCCGCGCGCAACTAATGGCCGATGGGCCATATCGCAGCAACTCATCCAGCTATCCGGCAGCAGTTCTATCCTAACCTGGATTAGGTAAGCCCTTCATCCACTTCAGCTTTCACTGCCAACCGGACCCGGTTCACTATCCAGTCTCTCGGAACCTGGAATCCCATTATTGATCTGTTATTCAGATTTGTCAATACCTTTTTCAATATTATAAATATTTTTATTAAATTACAGCTCTTCCGAGACCGATTTAGCCTGGCAAAAGAGTAAAAGATAATCGTTTCCGCCTGCTTTTGCCCCGGTGCCGGACATGTTGTAACCGCCAAAGGGGTGTACACCGACCAGCGCTGAAGTGCTTTTACGGTTAAAGTAAAGGTTACCAACATAAAAGTCACGCCGCGCTTTTTCTAGCTTGTTCCAGTTGTTTGAATAGACAGATCCGGTTAAACCGTAATCTGTATTATTGGCAATCTCCAGGGCCTGGTCAAAATCTTTTGCTTTAATTAATGAAAGCAGAGGACCGAATATTTCTTCCTGGGCCAGGCGAGCTTCCGGATCAATATTATCAAATATGGTCGGTTCGACATAATAACTGCCTTTATCCAGCAGGTGACCGCCGCAGAGAATTTTTCCTTCTTTCTGCCCCACCTCAACATAGTTTAGAAACTTATCTACTGCGGCCTGATCTATAAGCGGCCCCATATAATTATGCTGATCTTCGGCCGGTCCTATCTTTATAGATTCAGTTTTTTCAACCAGCTGTTCTTTAAAATAGTCATAAATACTTTCATCAATTATTACCCGTGAACAAGCCGAACATTTTTGACCCTGGTAACCAAAAGCTGAAGCAATTACACAAGACAAAGCTGCATCCAGATTAGCTTCACAATCGACTATAATGGCGTTTTTTCCTCCCATCTCGGCATTGATTCGCTTAATCCATTCTTGTCCCTTTTGCATTTTACTTCCCTCTTCTACAATAAAAAGTCCGACTTCTTTGGACCCTGTAAAATTAACAAACCTGGTCCTGGGGTGGCTGACCAGGTAGTGTCCGATATCGCTTCCGCTGCCGTAAACAAGATTAATTACTCCACCGGGAACCCCTGCCTCATCCATGATTTCCATAAATTTTGCGGCGACCACCGGTGTGTTGCTGGCTGGTTTGAGCACAATTGTATTGCCCATTACCAGGGGTCCAACTGTCATACCGGTTAATATCGCAAGGGGGAAATTCCAGGGTGATATAATCACGCCGACTCCAAGCGGAATATAATACAACTCGTTGTTTTCTCCCGTAATCCTGGTTAAGGGTTGTCTTTCTGCTAAATGCAGGGCGCGCGTTGCATAGAAATCTAAAAAGTCGATGGCCTCTGCCACATCCCCATCAGCTTCTGTCCAATTTTTACCGTTTTCAAGAATTATTGCAGCAGTTAGATCTGCTTTGTATTTGCGCATCAATGCCGCAGCTTTATACAAATAGCGTGCCCGTATTTCGGGGCTTACATTTTTCCATTCTTCAAAAGTGGTCAGGGCAGATTTCATTGCCTGTTCGGCGAGCCCTTGATCAGCTTTATAGGCATAACCTACTACCTGCTTAGGATTTGAAGGATTTATCGATGCAAACTTATCGCTGCTTTTTACCTTCCGACCCTCTATTACGAGCTCATATTCACGACCAAATTCATTTTTAGCATCCTTAATCGCTTTCAGCATTAAATTTTTATTCTGTTCATCGCTAAAATCTGTTGGCGCTTCATTTCTAAATTCCGGTATCATTTTGTTCCCTCCTGTAAAAATAATTTAATATAGATACTTTACCGGACTGCGGTTTAGTTTTAGTCTCTTTTTAACCGGTTCTTATACCTTAATATTTATTTATTATTGAGTTTGTATTGCAGTGTTTGGTGTAGCTGTTAATCTGCATCAAGGCTGAAGAAGGACTGTTAATTTAAACAATTAATATATTATAACATCTAAAGTGCTTATTTCCAATTATTCAATAACTTCTTCACTATTTATAAATATTCCTCCCTTTTCGGAAATAAAAGATTAAATACTTCGAAGTGGATCACAAAAAGCCGCATTTAAAATGCGGCTTTTCTTAATACAAGTTAAAATAAACTACCGGCAGGTTTTTCTATTATTAATCGGTAAAAACTTCTTTAATCGTCTTAATGGCCCAATCCAGATCGTCCTTGCTGATAATTAAAGGCGGAGCAAGCCTTATTACATTTTCATGGGTTTCTTTAGCCAGAATGCCCAGCTTCATCAGTTGTTCACAATATGGCCTGGCTTTCTCTTTCAGCTCTATACCAACCATCAGTCCTCTGCCCCTGATTTCATAAATTACCTGGTTTTTAATTTTATTAAGTTCGGTAACGAAGTATTGTCCCTGTTCGGCTGATTTATGGACTAGTTCCTCCTGTTCTAAAACGTTAAGCGCTTCAATAGCGACCGCGCAGGCCAGGGGATTGCCGCCAAAAGTGGAACCGTGTGATCCCGGTTCAAATACCCCCAGAACATTTTCATCGGCAGTAACCGCTGAAATAGGCAAGACCCCACCGCCAAGAGCTTTCCCAAGGATATAAAGATCTGGTTTTACATTTTCCCAGTCGCAGCAAAACATTTTACCAGTACGACCAAAACCGGTTTGGATCTCATCAGCCATGAATAAAATATTGTTAGCCTTGCACAGATCGTATGCTTCTTTTAAGAATCCTTTCGGGGGAATAAGAATTCCTCCTTCACCCTGGATCGGTTCTACAAGAAAACCTGCAGTATGCGGTCCGATGGCCTCTTTCAGGGCATCAATGCTGCCGTACTCGATTATTTTAAAGCCCGGTGTGAAAGGACCATAATCTGAATTGTAACTTTCATCTGAACTGAAAGAAACAATCGTGGTTGTGCGGCCATGAAAATTGCCTTTGCAGGCAATAATTTCAGCCTTATCCGCGGGAATATTTTTGATCCGGTATCCCCACCTGCGCACCGCTTTTATGGCAGTTTCAACTGCTTCGGCTCCGGTATTCATGGGTAAAACCATATCTTTTCCGGTTAAACCGGCTAACCTGCGGCAAAAAACACCTAATTGATCGTTGTGAAAAGCCCTAGAAGTAAGGGTCATTTTATCAGCCTGTTCTTTCAGGGCATTGATTATCTTTGGGTGGCAGTGGCCAAAATTCATTGCTGAATAGGCGCTAAGCATGTCCATATAGCGTTTTCCTTCGGGATCCTCAACCCATACACCATCACCTTTTGACAGGACAACCGGAAGGGGAAGGTAATTGCGGGCACTGTACTGTTCGGTCAAGTTAATAATCTCATTAGTTTTCGTCATGATTTGCAGCACCTTTCTGGTTTATAATTTAAAGCTTAAAACATTTTCTTTGAATATACCATAAAAACATCCCGTTCAAGAAACGGGACGCTTATTCCTGATTGATCTATTTGCATCAAATTCTTTTTTATATATACAGGTCTTCCTTGTTAATTCAACGCTATTGATGCTTACCCCTTCTGGCTCAAAAATACTTATATATTTAATGAGATGCTGCTATGTGTGACAGCATCTCATTTTTTGCTATGGCAGGGGAGACAGGACTTGAACCCGCAGCCTGCGGTTTTGGAGACCGCTGCTCTGCCAGTTGAGCTACTCCCCTCTGCATGATGTATTTTATTCGATTTGGGCTCTTTTGTCAATGTATGCCGTGTGCTGTCCTGGTTATAATTTCGTTTTGCAGCTGCTCGCTTAGATTATTAAAGTAATCACTGTAACCGGCAACACGGACAATCAGGCCGCGATATTTTTCGGGATTTTGCTGGGCTTCTTTTAAAGTATCGGCGTCGATTACATTAAATTGAATATGATGACCATCCATCTTAAAATAAGCCCTGATCAAATGAACCAAACTTTGTAAGCCTTTTTCCCCGGAAAGCACCTGTGGTGAAAACTTTAAGTTCAACAAAGTGCCCCCGGTCAGCAGGTGGTCCATCCTGGCTGCTGACTTAATTACCGCTGTCGGGCCGTTTATATCGACACCCTGGACCGGAGATATCCCTTCTGATAAAGGAGATCCGGCTTTTCTTCCATCAGGGGTAGCTCCAATTACAGAACCGAAATAAACATGAGAAGTGGTCGGCAGCATATTGATTCGGTAAGTACCGCCGCGGAAAGATTTCCTTCCGTCCACCATACTGTGAAAAAGATGGAATACTTTCTGCATAATTGAATCTGCATAATCGTTATCATTACCATAATGCGGGGTTTTATGGATAATCAGCTGCCTGGTTTGCTCACTTCCATTGAAGTCATCTGCCAAATGGGCCAGCAGCTCAGCCCAGCTAAAGGTCTGCTGATCAAAAATATGATACTTAATAGCGGACAGGCTGTCTGTGATCGATCCGATACCGACTCCCTGCAGGTAGTTGGTATTATAACGGGCCCCTCCACAGTTGTAGTCTGTGCCATATTTTATGCAGTCATCAATAATAAGTGACAGAAAGGGTGCCGGCATTTTTTCGGCATAGAGTTTTTCTATAACCTGGTTGCCGTTCAATTTTATTTCGATAAAATGGTTAAGTTGAGTTTCATAAGCATTCATCAACTGATCAAAAGCAGTAAAGTTCCGCGGATCACCTGTATCGGGGCCAAGTTGTTTTCCACTTTGCGGTTCTATCCCCCGGTTCAGGGTGATTTCTAAAACCTTGGTCAGGTTAAAATAACCGGTTAAAATATAACTTTCTTTACCGAAAGCACCGGTTTCAACACAACCGCTTGTTCCTCCATTCCTGGCATCAACAAGGGCTTTACCCTGGATTAGCATTTCCTGGATCACTGCTTCAACATTAAAAACTGATGGTTGTCCCCAACCCTCCCTGATAATTTCTCCCGCTTTTTTAATAAACAGCTCGGGACTCTTTTTACTTACCTGTATATTAGTGCTGGGCTGCAGAAGTCGCATTTCGTCAATTACTTCCAGCAGCAGGAAGGTTACATCGTTAACGCCATCTGTACCGTCAGGTTTAACGCCGCCTAAATTGATATTGGCAAAATCAGTGTAGGTCCCGCTTTCTTTCAAGGTAATGCCGACTTTTGGCGGAGCAGGCTGGTTGTTAAATTTGACCCAGAAACACTCCAAAAGTTCTTTGGCTTGATTTCTGGTCAATATCCCTTCAGCGATTTCCCTGTTGTAAAATGGTTCTAAATGCTGATCCAATCTGCCCGGGCAAAAAGCATCCCAGGTATTAAGCTCAGTGATCACACCCAGATGAACAAACCAGTAATACTGGAGGGCTTCCCACATTGTCCGGGGAGGATTGGCTGGAACTTGATCGCAAATTGCAGCTATCTTAAGCAGTTCTTCCCTGCGCTCATTCTGATTTACCGATGAAGCAATTTCACGCGCTTTTTCAGCATGTCGGCGGGCAAAAGTAATCAATGCATCTGCACAGACTGCCATAGCTTTAAGCTGTTCGCTTTTAATATCTGCCTCAGCATCATTTACATAATCGAGAGCTTCCAGTTCCCTGCCAATCTCTTCTTTAAAATCAAGCATGCCCCTGTAATATATTTTATCTCCGGCCACAGTGTGACCCGGCGCCCGCTGTTCCATAAATTCAGTGAAAATACCGGCCTGGTAGCAGTCATGCCATTCTTCGGTCATTTGTTTGAAAATGTTATGGCGGATTGAACGTTCCTGCCAGTATGGAATAATTGCTTCCTGCTGAATTCGCATAACCTCATCACTAACATCAAATGATATTTTTTCGCGATCCCTGATCACTTCCAGATCATCAATAGTGTGACAGCACAGCTCCGGATAAGTGGGAGCTGCCTGGGGCAGCGGCCCTCTTTCACCAACTATCAGCTCCCCTTCATTTATGCAAATCTTTTTTTTCTCCATCAGGTCCTTAAAGGCGAGAGCGCGGAGCATGGGAATAGATACCTGCCCCTCATAGTTCTTATAAGTTTCGGTAACGAGAAGCGCCCTTTCAATTGATAAAGTCGGCCTCGTAGTCTCACTTTCATGGCGCAATAATTTAACTCTTTGATTCGAGCCCCTTAATTTAGTAGCCATGGTTCAAACCTCTCTTTCAGCTTCAATTCCTTCGCTATAAAATGCTTCTTTTACTGCAGCCACCTGTTTTTCTGTCGGGGGCTGCAGGCGGGGAAGGCGGTATTCAAGATCAAGACCTTTATACTTGCCTGCAGCCATATTATGATAAGGTATTAATTCAAGCTTTTTAATACCGTTTTCTTGTAATAAGCTTGCAACACGAACTATATTATCGTGATGATCGTTAATTCCGGGGATCAGGGGCATTCTTACTGCCAGCCTGCATCCCTTTTTTACCAGGTGCTTAAGATTATTTAACACAGGACTGCAGGTATAGCCTGTGTAATAACTACTTTCATGCGGGTCAATCAGTTTTAAGTCATAAAGATAAAGATCGGTCCACGGCGCTGTTTTATCAATAACCTGACTGGAAACATATCCGCCGGTTTCAACTGCCGTGTTAATATTGTTTGCTTTTAAAGCTTTTAAGAGTTTAGCTGCGAAATCCTCCTGTATTAACGGTTCTCCACCAGATAGAGTAGCACCTCCGCCTGATTCTTCGAACAATATTCTGTCTTTAAGCACCTCATCGGTCAGTTCTTTTAAAGTCACTTCTTTACCGACCGCCTCCAGCGCTCCGGTCGGGCAGTTTTCAGCACATGTCAGGCAAACCCTGCAGCTGCTGCGATCAATATTTATACTCCGACCTTCCATTTTTACGGCCCTTGCCGGACATATTTTGATGCAGGTTTTGCAGCCTATGCATTTATTGTTATACCTGAAAAGTTCCTGTCGATTTGTTAATCCTTCGGGATTCTGGCACCAGAGACAGCTTAACGGGCAGCCTTTAAAGAAAATTGTTGTTCTAATACCCGGACCGTCATGTAAAGAGAATCTCTGTATATTAAAGATCAGGCCTTTTTCACTCAATGTTCGATTTACACCTCTGGAATTATTATATCACAGGAAAGCGGCCTTTGAAGAACTTGATATCGACATTTTATTACTTTATAATAATATTATATATTATTGATATCCGAATGCAATGTTTAATATCTCTTTGCTATAGATTGTGTTATAATTTTATAAAGAACATGCATGTAACGGAGGACTGTTAAGATGCGTGAAGCAAGCTATCAAACGAAAAATACCGGGACTGAACCCGCTTACATGAAAAGAATCAACCGCCTGAAAGAGAGGGTTCTTGCCACCCAGCCGGAAATGGACCTGGAAAATGCCAGGCTCCTGACCAGGGGTTTTAGTGAAGCTGAAGGCGACCCCCTGGTTCTCCGCAAGGCGAAAGCATTTTACAGACAGTGTTCGGAAAAAACAGTTAAAATATGGGATGACGAACTGCTTGTCGGCTGTTCCGGCAGTAAGATCAGGGCCGGTATACTCTGTGCCGATTCATGCTGGTCAGTTCTCGACAAAGAGCTTGATTCAATCAGTAACCGACCCTATGATCCTTTTTACCTTACCCCGGAAGATAAAATTACCTTTTTAGATGAGATTAAACCCTACTGGCAGGGACGCTCCAACTATGAAGAG
>SL_3KL_010_SEDDRAFT_10000045_pt1 | contig 67874 bp, 61 predicted proteins | sample SodLakKL_010_SED_2_FD_10381 | JGI IMG/M metagenome (IMG submission 10381)
CCCGCCACTGGTCCACCGTCACCAGGAGGGCAAGGGCCGGGGCCAGGAGGGCCGCAGGGAGAAGCCGGCGTGCCGCCGCCGCCCAGATCCCGGTGACCAGGGCCGCCAGGAGGGCCGCGATCCCGAATCCCCTGACGATATGGGGCCACGCGTTCTCCAGTGCCTCCATCTGACCCGGAGTGATCTCCCGGTATACCACCGAGGTCCAGAGCGCGGACAGCGCTCCGGTGGCCGCCAGGAGCCATCCCAGTGCCAGGAGTCCCACCCCGCCACCGAGGATCTTCAGCACGGCGGCTTGTCGCCCCTCCTTCACCATGCGGGCCCCTCGGTCGACCCCCAGCGCCGCCAGGGTCGCCACCACGAACCCGGGGATGAAGATGGCCATGGAGGGCGCCCGGAAGAGAGAGATCCCAGGCACCACCTCGTAGAACAGCCGCCAGATAGGGGTGGTTTGCCCCAGCGAGAACAGGAGGGCCGTGACGCCGATCCCGGTGAGGCTCCAACGGACCCACGGAAGCCGTCCCCCGGTGAAGGAGAGGGCGGCCAGGAGGAGGAGGACGAGCCCCAGGTACTCGTGATTGAGCTTGAAGGGGTTCCGGCCCCAGTAGGTGTCGGTGGTCCACCCGGTGGTGCCGATACTGCTCCCGATGAACTCCGGGACCGCAAGGCTCACCGCCTCCTCCAGGTGAAGGGCCCAGGACGACGAGAAGGCGATCCCCCGCCCCGGGTCAGCGTCCACCGTGGTTGCGGCCCGCCGGGAGTGTTCCGTCACATAGTCTACCGCCGGGAGGAGTTGAACGGCGGTGATCCCCGCCCCCAGCACCGAGAAGAGGAGGAAAGCTCCGAAGGCGGAGCCTGCCCCGGCCCACCCCTTCCCCTCTCGGTCTTCCCTGGCCACCTGCACGCACCGGATAGCCATGTAGACGCCGGCTGCCCCGAAGAGGAAGTAGGCCATCTGGAAGTGGGTGGATAGGATCACCAGGGCGATGACCCCCGCCATGGCCGAGAGGGGGAGCCATCCCCGCCGGGCCAGGAACCACTCAATGGTCCAGAAGAGGAAGGGCGTCATGGCGGTGACGAAGATCTTCCCATCGTGGCCCGGGAAGGCCAGCGTCACCATGTACGGGGCCAGCAGGAAGCCGACTCCGCCCACTAGCGCCGCTCCTCGGGACACCTTGATGGTCCGAAGCCACCCGTACATCCCGAGCCCCGCCAGGAAGACGTGGATCACCAGCTTCCACCCCAGGGCCCTGTACGTCTCCATGATGAAGAAGAGCCCCACCGAGATGGGATGGAGGGAGTCTCCGCCGGCCAGCGACTCCAGGAAGGGGGTGCCGCCCAGGATGATGGGGTTCCACAGGGGGAAGCCGGTGGTCCTCAGGGCATCGGCGAAGAAGGCCCGGGCCATGTACCCCAGAGCCAGGGTGTCCTGACCCAGGAGCATCTGGTCCGAGAAGACGAACTCTCGGAAGAGGGCCAGGGTGATCCCGGCGAAGATCACCAGGGTTACCCAGAGGGGAATCCGGTCCAGGGGCCCCGCCAGTTCAGGGGGCGCCTCCACCTGGCCGCCGGTGGATCGGGTCCGGTTTCGCCCGTCCGCTCCACGGCGGGTGCGGCCGACTCGCCGTCTCCCTTCTCCCCTTCCCTTCCGCTCCTTGCCGTCTGCCATCACCGCGCCCCCGTCGTTCTAGCGTTGGGGGAAGTCCCCCGCCCCGACTCCACCAGACTCCCGTAGATCTCCTCGTGTCGCCGGACCAGTCTGGCATTGCTCCAATGCTCCACCACCCGCGCTCTGGCCCGTCGCCCTGCCTCCGCCAACTCCGGATCCCGGAGGAGGTCCACCAGGGCCTCCGCCAGCGACGCCGGATCCCCCGGCTCGGCGAGGCGCCCCACTTCCTGGTCCACGATCTCCGGGAGCCCCCCCACCCGACTGGCCACCACCGGTACACCGCAGGCCATGCACTCAAGGGCCGCCACGGAGGTGGCCTCCATGAGGGACGGAAAGACCGCCACCTCGGCGGAGCAGAGGAGACCCGGCATCTCGCTATGGGGGCGGCCCCCCAGGAAGCGGATCCGATCTGCCACCCCCAACTCCCGTGCAAGCGCCTCCAGGCGCTCCCGCTCCGGTCCATCCCCAACGAGGATGGCCTCCAGCCCCGGCTCTTCCGCTACCGCCAGGGGCATGGCCCGGACCAGGTATTCCACCCCGTTCTTGGGGAAGAGACGCCGGGGGACCACGATCCGCCGCCGCCCTGGCTCCGCCGGCATGGTGGCTTCCACCGGGTGGAAACGTTCCGTATCCACCCCGTTGGTGAGGGGTTCCACCTGGATTCCCGGTGCCAGCCCCTCTCCCACCCGGGCGATTTCCACGCTGGCGGCCAGCGTGTGTCGGGATGCCTGGACCAGGCGGGCCAGGATGGCTTGCCACCGCCGGGAGCGGGCGCGGATGAGGAAGTGGGAGGTGTGAAGGGTGGTGACCAGGGGGCGCCGGTGGCGCCGGGCCGCCAGCTGACAGGGGGCCACGGAGGCGAAGGCCTGGGCGTGGACCACATCGGCCCAGCCTGCCCACCGCATGGTGACGGGGATGGAGCCCAGGGCGTGGAGGATCCAGCCTACCGGGGAGCGGGAGGGGAACCATGTCCTGCGGATACGGACTCCCTCCACCACCTCCTCCTCCGGAACCCCAGGGAGAGATCGGGAGGTGACGACCCGGACCTCGTGGCCGGCCTCCACCAGCCCTCGGGCCAACTCGGCGACATGGCTTTCCAGCCCACCCACCTCCGGAGGGTAGTAGATGCAGTGGAGGAGGATCTTCACCGGTCGTCCTCCAGGAACTCTCCCACCACACGGGCGATTCGTGCGGCCGCCCGACCGTCGCCATAGGGATTCACCCGGCGGCGTCGCTCCCTCTCCTCCTCTTCCAAGGCCAGGGCCCGCTCGGCCGCCTCAACAATCCGCTCCGGGTCCGAGCCCACCAGTTCGGCGACACCGGCCTCCACCCCCTCCGGACGTTCCGTGACCTCCCGGAGGACCAGGAGTGGAACCCCGAAGGTGGGGGCTTCCTCCTGGATTCCACCGGAATCGGTGAGGACGAGGCGCGCCCGGGAGAGGGCCAGGACCAGATCCTCGTACGCCAGAGGTGAGGTGAGATGGACCCGGGACACGCCCCCCAACATCCGGCGCACCGGCTCCCTGACCCGGGGGTTGGGATGAACCGGGACCAGCACCTGGAGGTCCGGCGTCCGATCGACCAGCGTCCGGACCGCTCCCAGGATGCCTTCCAACGGCGCGCCCCACGATTCCCTCCGGTGGGTGGTGAGAAGGGCGAAGGGGTGGTCGTTCTGGAAGATGGCCTTCACCGCCGGATCTCGGGGCTCATCGATCCGTCGCGCCATGTCCAAGAGGGCATCCACCACCGGGTTTCCCGTGGTGTGGATCCGCTCCTTCGGGATGCCTTCCCGCAGGAGATTCCGGGCCGCCCCCTCCGTGGGCGCGAAGTGGAGGTGGGCGAGAACGCCGGTCATCCGCCGGAACCCCTCTTCCGGGAATGGACTCGCCATGTCTCCGCTCCGGAGTCCGGCCTCCACATGGCCCACAGGCACACCTTCAAAGAATCCGGTGAGGGCGCCGAAGAAGACGCTGGCGGTGTCGCCCTGGACCAGGACGAGCCGGGGACGGCGCCCCTGGAGTTCGTCGCGGATCCCCTCCATGCACCCGCGGGCCACCTGGTAGAGGGTCTGGCCTTCCCTCATGATCCGCAGGTTCCCGTCGGGGGTGAGCCCGAAGCTTCGGAGCACATCCGTGGCCAGGGTGTCGTGCTGCCCCGTGAGAAGGAGGCGGACCGGGATGGGCGGAGTGTGATTCCGGAGGGCGTGGATCACCGGCGCCATCTTGATGGCTTCCGGCCGGGTTCCCACCACCACCAGCACCTCGCCGCCCGTCACCGGCCCTCCCGGAGACGTCTACGGACCTGATCCACCTCCTGCCGGAGTTGGGCCACCATTTCAGCCAGCAGTCCGAACCCGAAGAGGGTGACGCCCACTGTGACGAGGAGAAGGACCAGGGTGAGGAGGGGCCGGAATCCAACCCCGTGGAACAGGCGGAGGTAGACCGCCACAAGCCCCACCAGGACGCCTGCCCCCGCCAGTGCTCCCCCCGCCGTACCGAAGAGCAGGAGGGGTTTTCTGGAGAAGGCCAGAAGGAACCAGACCGACAGGAGGTCCATGACGCCCACCACCACCCGCCAGAGGCCCTGATACTTGGACTCGCCGGCTCGCCGGGGGTGGAGTTCGATATCCAGTTCGGTCACCGAGTGTCCCCGGTCCGCCGCCAGTACCACGAAGAAGCGGTGCCAGTCGTGGCGGAGCGGGATCTCCTGGAGGATGCCGGCGCGAAAGGCCTTCATGGAGTTGAGGTCCGAGGCCGGGATATCGAAGAGTCGTCGGGAGAGGCGGTTGTAGACCGACGAGACCGCACGTTTGTCGTAGTGGCCCACCTTCCGGCCACAGACGATGTCCCACCCCTGGGCCATGGCCTCCAGAAAACGCCTGATCTCCCGGGGAGAGTGCTGCAGGTCGGCGTCGAAGAGGATGAGGATTTTCCTCTCCGTGGCGTGGGCCGCCGTGACCATGGCTTCGGTCTTTCCCAGATTGCGGCCGTGCCGCAGGACCCTGAACTCGGGCCAGTCTGCCGCGTGGCTCCTGGCCAGTTCAGCCGTGCCATCTGTGGAGCCGTCATCCACAAGGAGGACCTCGCCCCGGAGCCCATCCTCCCGGAAGGTCTCCCGGAGTTCACGCACCAGTGCCGGAATCACCGGGGCTTCATTGTAGGCGGGGATGACCACAGCGAAATCCCACCGCAACTCCTCCGGGAGGTCGGTGCGGGGTTCGGGGGCCCGCCGGGTGACCTCAGACACGCTTTCGCATTCGAGCCGGGAGGATCCCGAGCTGGTCACGGTACTTGGCCACTGTTCGCCTAGCGATCTGGATCCCATCCGTCTCCAGGAGGTTCACGATCTTCTGATCCGTCAGCGGCTTCCGGGTGTCTTCCTGATCCACCAGCTTACGGATCTTGTCCCTCACTCCCCGGGCCGAGATCTCCTGCCCCGAAGTGGTGGAGAGGCCGCTGGAGAAGAAGAACTTGAGGTGATACACCCCCCGGGGGGTCTGGACGTACTTCTCGTTGGTCACACGGGAAACGGTGGACTCGTGCATCTCGATGTGGTCCGCTACCTCCCGGAGGGTCAGCGGCCGGAGGAACTGGACCCCCTTCTCCAGGAACTCCCGCTGCCGGTCCACTATGAAGTTCATGACCTTCAGCATGGTTTGCCGCCGCTGCTCGATGGCCTGGATCATCCAGTTGGCGGAATTGAGCTTACTGGCAATGAATTCCTTGTTCTCTCCCTTGTACTTCCCCCGGTCCCTGGCCACTTCCCGGTACGACCGGGAGAGCCGGAGGCGGGGCAGGCTCGTGTCGTTCAGGAAGACGTGGTACTCTCCGTCGATCTTGTCCACGATGAGGTCCGGGACAATGTACGGATCCCGATCGGGAGCAAACTGGATCCCGGGCTTCGGATCCAGCTTCGCCACCTCATCGGCGGCGTTCTGGACCTCTCGGGCCGAGACGCCCAGGGCTCGACCCAGCTCGGTCCAACGGTGCTTCAGGAAGTCATCGAAGTGCTCTTCCACAAGTGTATGTGCTAGCGTGCCTTCCAGCGAGCGCTCCCGGAGTTGGATCAGGATGCTCTCCCTGAGGTCCCGTGCCCCGACCCCGGCGGGATCCATGTACTGCACCCGGGCCAGCATGGCCTCCGCTTCCTCCAGGGAGTAGTCGCGGAAGAGTTCCGCGACCTCCGCCTCCTCCTGCGCCCGCTCCTGGGTGTCGGCGATGGCACCGGCTCGTTCGATGGCGATCCCGCGGACATCCACCAACCATCCATTTACCCCCTCCACCACCTCGTCCAGGGAGCAAGCCAGGAACCCATCGTCGTCGATGTTGCCGATGATCTCCTCTCCCATCCGCATCTCCCGGTCGGAGATGGGAAGGTGATGGAGCTGCTCCAAGAGGTGGTCCCGGAGGTCCGAGGTTTCCACTGGGGTGGGATCGTGCCGCTCCCGCTCCTCGTACTGGGCCCGACTTCCTCCGGCGTCAAAGCCGTCCAGGAGGATCTCTTCCCAGTCGATCTCGTCCTCATCCTTCTTCTCCTGGCCTTCCTCATCGATGCTCACGTCCTCCTGGACGTCGGCCTCGCTCATCTCCAGGAAGGGGTTCTCGGTGAGTTCCTGCTTCAGGTGTGCCTGGAGATCCAGCAGGGGCATGTAGAGCAACTCCATCGCCTGATACAGGCGAGGGTTGATCTTCATCTCCTGGCGGAGTTCAGTGCTCTGGAAGAGCCTGTTGCCGAAGCTGCTCATTCGTTGGGTGTGGGAGGATCGTAGCGTTGGCGCATGCGGTGCGTCAGCGTCGGGCCCAGGTAGATCTCTGCCACCTCATCGTTCCAGACCAGTTCGGAGACGCTCCCGCTCACCCGGATCCGGCCCTCATACATGATGTAGGCTCGGTCCACGATATCCAGGGTCTGCTCCACGTTGTGGTCCGAGATGATCACGCCGATGTTGCGCTCCTTGAGGCCAGCGACGATCTGCTGGATGTCGTTCACGGCGATAGGGTCGATGCCGGCGAAGGGTTCGTCCAGGAGCATGAACTTGGGCTGCTGTACCAGGGCCCGGGTGATCTCCAGTCGCCGGCGCTCCCCCCCGGAGAGGGCATAAGCCTTGCTCTTCCGAAGGTGAGCGATGGACAGCTCTTCCAGAAGGTTCGCCACCCGCTCCTTTCGTTCCCGCCGCGGCACCCGGGTCGTTTCCAGAATGGCCATTACATTCTGCTCCACCGTGAGCTTCCGGAAGATGGAGGGTTCCTGGGCCAGGTATCCCACACCCAGGCGTGCGCGCCGGAACATGGGGGTCCTGGTCAGGTTTCGCTTGTCCAGGAACACCTTTCCGCGGTCAGGCTTGATGAGGCCCACCATCATGTAGAAGGTGGTGGTCTTACCGGCTCCGTTCGGCCCCAGGAGGCCCACGATCTCACCCTGCTGGACCTGGATGCCTGCGTCGTTCACCACCTTTCGGCCGGAGTAGATCTTGGTGAGCCCCTCGGCACGGAAGACGCTGTCTCCAGGGATGGTCAGCGCCCGGCGCACCTGGGCCGGGTCCCCGGCGGCAGCCGCCGTCGGAGTCTGGGCCTGCGTGTCTCCCATGGTTTCGGTGGCCACCCCCGATTCCATCACAGAGTGGGGTGAAGGGGCGTCGTCGCCGGGAGTCCCGGACTCGGGTGGGCCGTCGCCACCGGGGCGATTCGGGGCCAGGCCCCCGGTGCCCGGATCCAGACGTTGGTCGTCACTCATGGGCGCTCCTCGTCGGGGTTGGGGCGGGAGGGGTCCTCTGTGGGCGAGGGTTCAGCATCGGCTCCATCTTCCTGTCCGGGGCGGTCCGGCTCCAACTGGATTCCCACCACCTGCTCCCGCGCTTCCACCCGGTCCACCGCCCCATCCAGCAGGTGGATGGCGATCTCCCGAGCCACGATATAGCTGATGGACCAGAGGGGGGTACCGTCGGGTCCCACCGCCAGCCGGTCCCCCTCCCGCTCCTGAGGCGGAGATCGGTAGAGGGTACGTGCGTTGCCGCTGGCGTCCAGTCGGGTGAGCCGGTACTGGACCCCCTCACCGTTTTCGTCCTCGACATCGGGGGCGGTCTCTGGATCCGCCGTCTCCACATCGACCGGCCCCACCCGTTCGAAGGTTGCGATGATCACATCGCCTTCGATCCAGTCCCGATCAACCCGGAATCCGGCCCCCTCGTCGTCTTCCGGTTCACGGGCGGTGGGAGGTTCGGGGAGGGGCTGGGCGATCTCTTCCTCCGGATCGTCGGGATCATCAGGATCCAGATCCAGTGGGGCGTCCGCCTCGGGCTCATCACCCTCCAGGGATGGAAGGTCAACCGGGGGCGGGCGCAGGCCCCGCCCCAGCGTCTCTCCCCTGGCGGAACCTGCGGCGTGCACCGTCTCTAGGATCTCGTCGGGGGACTGCACATCGATGGAGTCCGCCTCCAGGCGGAAATCCTCCGTGAGGGCCCGGGGGCGGGGGGCCGGTTCCTCTTCCCCTTCCGGTTGCCGGTGAACCGCCACCAACCGCTGGATCTTCTCGTCTTCCAGGGTGATGCGGATCTCCTCACCCACCAGATCCAGGTCGTCGGTCATGAGGCGGCCACGCCGGCGGATCGTGACGGAGCGGAGCACATCTTCCGGGAGCACCAGGCTGATCTGGCCTCCCTCCATGGTGGCGTCACCGAGGAGGCGGGCGTTCCCGTTCAGGAAGAGAAGGCCCTCGTTTCGGTCGAAGACCAGGGAGTCGGCAAAAGCTTCCAGGTCATCGCGGTAGACCTCCACATCGTCATCGGCCCAGAAGAAGCGGTCTCCCTCGAACCGCAGGCGTTCTCCCAGTACCCGGTACGGAGTCGAGGGCGCGCCCGGAGCCGTGTCGACCCCAGGGGGCGGTCTCAGGAGGGCCTCCGGGCGGCCGCCGCTCATGGTCAGGCGCTCTTCCCGTCGGAACGGGGTCTCGCCCAGGTAGACCATGGTGTCGCCCCGGACCTCACTTCCCCGGGCCGGATCCCGGAAGACCACATCGCCTCGGGCGAAGAGGCGGGCCTCCCGTTCGAAGTAGTCGGCGAGTTGTGCGTTGAGTCGACGTCCCTGGCTCTGGAAGTCCACGGACCCGATGAGTTCGGCGCGGCGGGTCTGTTCGTAGACCACCGCCGAATCCGAGCGAATCCGGGTGCCGTCGGGGCAGACCAGGAACGGACCCGCCAGCCAGGTCACCCGGGCACCCGGTCGCGCTTCGGTGGACCGGATGGAGGTGTATTCCCGAAGCTCACAGTCCGTGCCCAGCTCCTGCCCTTCGAGACCCTGAGTCCACGAAGAGAGCATGACGCCGGCGGCGACTGCTACCGCCGTCCTCTTCCAGCTCCTCGCCCAGCTCATGCTGCGGGTCATTGCCGCCTCCCCCTGGCCTGGAAATTCCGGAACTCCAGGTCCGAACTGAAGGAGACGCCCCTGAGAGGAGGCTGCCCCGGGATCTCCATGACGAATGCCGAATCGCTCCAGATCTGACCTGTCCTCGGTTCGTAGTGCAGTTCTTCGGTGCGGATGGTGCGCTGATCTTCCGGCACCACCACCACCACGTTGCCTTGAGCCACCATCTGGTCGGTGGATTGATCCAACCACCCCCGGTTGGCCGTGACCCGTGCCCGCTCGGTGCCGTCTTCGAGATAGACCACCAATTCCATCCTCCTGAGCGCCACGTTTACCGAGTCGTTCCACTGGAAGGCGGTATCGTAGACCACGAAGACCTCGGTGGTCCCGTCCTGGCTCACGAACTGTTGGCCGCCCAGGATGATGATGTCCGCGTCCATGGCGGCCAGTTCAGGAGACACGGTGGCGATCTCCGTTTCCTCGTGGCAGCCAACGGCCACCACCAGGAGTCCCAGGAGGGCCCAGGTCAGGAGGAATCTCCGTCCGGGTACCTGCCGACTCCCCTGGGCCAGGCCGTCCCGGAAACGGAACGCCCGGGTTGAGGGCCATGGACGCTTCCCCTTCATGCCCTGGCCCTCACCTCGCAATAGGCGTCCACCAGCGTCTCCCACTCGCCCCGAGCCTCCAGGAGGAGTCGGGCGAACTCCCTCACCGCCCCTTCCCCTCCCTCCCGCCGTGTGGTGAACAGAACCTCCCGTCGAACCTCCATTACGGCATTGCCCACGGCGGCGGGGATTCCCACGCGCCGGAGAATAGGCAGATCGGGAAGGTCATCTCCCAGCATGGCCACCTCTTCCCATTCCACCTCGAGGCGTTCCATCAGACCAAGCATGGCCGGCATCTTCATCCCCGCCTCTGTCTGAAGGCACTCGTCGATTCCCAGTTCCTCGGCTCGGAGGCGGGTGGCGGGGGAAGGCCTTCCGGAGAGGAGCGCCACCTGGATGCCCGCCTCTCGCAGGAAGCGAATCGCCAACCCGTCCTGGATGTGGAACCGCTTGAGCTCCACTGGAGATCCATCCTGTGACTCTCCCACATAGACGCCGCCGTCTGTGAGGACCCCGTCGACGTCCAGAACCACCAGTCGAATGCGGCGTGCTCGTTCATGGGGGATCCGTTCCCGCCCGGACAGGCGTTCCTGGGGCTTCGACTGCTTCCCACCGGGCACGGTCCCGGGGCGGACGACAGCCGAGTCGGAGCCCTTGCGGCGGAGGAAGGTCACCGGGTGACCTCGAGTCCGGCTCTCTCTTCCACCGTCGACTCCACCGCCGGGATTCCCGCTACCTCCGTCGCCTTCCCCACGAAGGAGGCGAAGAGGGGATGGGGCCGGGTAGGCCGGCTCTTGAGCTCCGGGTGGAACTGGCATCCGATGAACCACGGGTGATCCGGGAGTTCAATCATCTCCACCAGCTGGCCGTCGGGCGACACGCCGCTCAGGACCATCCCCGCTTCCTGCAGATGCTCCCGGTACCCGTTGTTGAACTCGTACCGGTGGCGATGCCGCTCGGAGATCTCGTCGGTCCCGTAGATGGCGTGGGTCCGGGATCCGGGGGTGAGGCGGGCCGGATAGGCACCCAGCCGCATGGTCCCACCCTTGTGGATCACATTGCGCTGCGAGTCCATGAGGCAGATCACCGGATGGGGCGACCCGGGAGCGAATTCCACTGAGTGGGCGTCCGTCAGCCCACAGACGTTCCGCGCGTACTCCAGCACAGCGCACTGCAGTCCCAGACAGATCCCGAAAAACGGCATGCCCTCCGTTCGGGCGTAGCGGATCGCCGCCAGCATCCCCTCCACCCCGCGGGGGCCGAAGCCTCCCGGGATCAGCAGGCCATGGTAGGGCTCGAGACGAGGTGCCGGATCCCCATTCTCGAACTCCTCCGAGGAGAGCCAGTCGATCTCGACGCCCACATCATGGGCGATCCCTCCGTGGATGAGTGCCTCTTGAATGGACTTGTAGGAGTCCACCAGGTCGGTGTACTTCCCCACCACCGCGATCCGGACCGAACCCCGGGACGGACGGGTGATGCGCTCGGTCATCTCGGCCCACGGGGTCATGTCCGGAGCCGGAGCCTCCAGACCGAGAAGTTCCAGCACGTAGTCGTCCAGACCCTGCCGACGGAGATCCAGGGGAACCTGGTAGATGGACTCGGCGTCCCTGGCCTCCACAACGCCCCGGGCATCCACATTGGTGAAGAGGGCGATCTTGCGCCGGATCTCATCATCCAGCGGCTTCTCGGCCCGGCAAATCAGGATCTGCGGTTGGATCCCGATCTGCATCAACTCCCGCACCGAGTGCTGGGTTGGCTTGGTCTTCAGCTCACCGGCGGCGGCGATGTACGGCACCAGGGTGAGGTGAATGTAGATGGCGTTCTCAGGGCCCACCTCCTGACGGAACTGTCGAATCGCCTCCAGGAAAGGAAGGCTTTCGATGTCCCCCACGGTCCCGCCGATCTCGGTTATCACCACATCGTTTGTGGGGGCCAGCTTGCGGATATTGGCCTTGATCTCGTCGGTGATGTGGGGGATCACCTGTACCGTCGATCCAAGGTAGTCGCCGCGACGCTCCTTCTCGATCACCGACTGGTAGACCCGCCCGGTGGTGATGTTGTTGTCCTGGGAGAGGGATTCGTCGATGAAGCGCTCGTAGTGACCCAGGTCCAGATCCGTCTCGGCGCCATCGTCAGTGACGAAGACCTCGCCGTGCTGGAACGGGGAGAGGGTTCCCGGATCCACGTTGATGTACGGATCGAACTTCTGGAGGGTCACCCGGAGGCCACGTTCCTTGAGGATCCTACCCAGGGAGGCTGCGGCGATGCCCTTCCCCAGCGACGACACCACGCCGCCGGTTACGAAGATGTATTTGGTCGAATCGTCGGTTCGGTTCATGTTCGGACCTTGAGGGTGGATTCGTTCCCGCAGGCGGGACCGCGTTCCCTCCATTCTGACGACATCCCGTTCCGTGTCCACCCCCGGCGGAAAACCAGGCTCGGTGGCTGCCCCGGATGTGGCCAGGGGAAGCGGTGGTACACAAGCCCATAGTGCCCCGGATCAGGGGTTGTCCGGGGTGTACAGGCGTATTGGGTGGTGAAGCCGGAGGCTGGAGTTGCCCCCGGAATCCTCGCCAGGGAGGAGCGGAAGCTGGTCCGCGCCTGCAAAAACCCTGCCACACAAACTACCGGGAACCGCGGTCGGCTGCAACCGAGGACGGGGACCCTGGGGACGGGCTCGGGGGCTGCCGGCGTCCCGGTGCGGGCCGCTTCCCGTGGATCGGGAGTCAGGCCAGCCTGAGGAAGTTGTCCAGGAGTCTCTTCCCGTCCTGGCAGAAGAGGGATTCCGGGTGGAACTGGACTCCCCAGATGGGGAAGGTCCGGTGGCGAAGCGCCTGGATCTCTCCCGAGGCCCCCTCCCCCGTGGACCAAGCCACCGCCTCGAGTTCGGCGGGTAGCGCTTCCGGGTCGGTGACGAGGGAATGGTACCGCGTTACCTCCAGCGGGTCCGGAAGCCCTTGGAAGATCCCCTCTCCACCATGACGGACCAGGCCCAGCTTCCCATGCATCACCCTCCGTGCCCGGATGGTGCGTCCTCCAAAGGCCTCTCCAATGGACTGATGGCCCAGGCAGACGCCCAGGAGGGGGGTGGTGGGACCGAGCCGGCGGATGACCTCAACGCTCACCCCGGCCTCGGCGGGGGTGCAGGGACCGGGCGAGATGACCACGGCGGTGGGCCCCATCGCCTCCAGGGCGTCGGGCGAGTGCTCGTCGTTGCGGACCACCACCGGGTCCGCGCCCAGTTCGCCCAGGTGCTGAACCAGATTCCAGGTGAAGGAGTCGTAGTTGTCGATGACCAGTAGCATGGGACCTCTAGTAGTCCACGGGGCGGAGGTAGTATTCGCCGATGCTGGTGGAAGATAGCATAGCCACGGTGGGAAGCTTCCGCTTCCAGTGCGTGGACTCCAGGCGGCGGGCCACCAACCTTACCGCCTCTCCTCCGAATCCGGCAGCCTCCAACTCCTCCGGAGTATGGTCCAGGAGGAGCCAGTGAAGGATGGGGTCCGCCTGCTGGTAGGAGATTCCCAGTTCATCCTCGTCGTGGACCCCTTGGATCAGGTCCGCGGACGGGGCCTTGTCCACCACCGCTTCCGGAATACCCAGATGGCGGGCCAGGGCCCAGATCTGGGTCTTGAAGAGGTCGCCAAGGGGATTCACAGGGGGCGAGTCGTCGGCATGCCAGGTGTAGTACCCCAGCAGCCGTTCGCTCTTGTTGCCGGTTCCCAGGGGCAGGGCCTGGAGCCGAGCCGACTGATCCCAGAGGATCACCGAACGCATTCGTGCCGCCAGATTCCCCCGCCGAAGGTCCGCCAGCCCCGGGTCCTCCGATTCGACGTACGCGTCCACCATGGGGGTGACGGGGATGGTGCGCACCGAGAGCCCAAGGCGCTCCGCCACCATGCCTCCGTGATCGAGGCTCTCAGGGCTTGACGTCCGGTACGGGAGGAGGAAGGCGTGCACATTCTCCGCCCCCAGGGCCCGGACCGCCAGGGCGGCGGACACGGCAGAGTCCACCCCTCCGGAGAGTCCCAGGACCACCTTTCGGAAGCCTCGCCGCACCTGGATCTCGTGCCTCAGGAAGGTTACCAGGGCCTCCTCCACCAGGGGAAGGTCCAACTCCAGTGGAGAGGGACCCGAGGGCGACGGGAGGTGACTGGCCACAGGGGACGGGGTCTCGCCTTCGTCCTTCTGCGCCGACCCGGAGTTGGAGGGGTTGACGTCCGGGGCCTCGTCGTCTCTTTCCCGGACGGGCCCGCCTTCTTCCGGGCTCTCGCCGCCGACCTCTTCCGGGCGCTCCCCCTCCACCCGGCTGAGTTCCCGGAGGAAAAGGGGCAGACGGGTCCGGAGGTCTGCGGTCACCGAGGCCCGGGTCCGGTGGCGCCGGGGGGAACGGGGGTCCAGAATCAACTCCAGCACATCTTCCTGGAAGAGACGGGCCCTGCCGAGAATCTGGCCGGAAGGATCATAGGCCACACTCCCGCCGCAGAAGAGCTTTCCCCCCTCACTGCCAGCCAGGTGGCAGACCACCAGGTGGACGGAGTGCTCCATGGCGATGGCCCGGCCCACGGCGTCCCATCGTTCCAGGCTCCCGGGAATTCCCGGACCCGGAGCCAGGTCCCGGGCCGGGGAGGCGGCAAGGCAGACCAGGAGTTCGGCTCCGTCCAGGACCAGGGTTGCGGGGAGGATGGAGTGATGCATGTCCTCGCAGACCATGAGCCCGATCCTGCCCAGCCGGCCATCTACCGCCCTCAGGGTCCGACCAGGCGCTACGAAGCGAGCCTCATCGAAGACCCCGTAGGTGGGCAGGAAGAGCTTCCGGTGCACATGGTGCACTATCCAGCGGTCTTCCCCGGGGGTGAGGTGGATGGCGGCGTTTTCCACCCCGTCGCGGCCCGGTATGTAGCTCCCCAGGATCACATCCGCTGCCGCTGCCGGCGGCCGACCCAGAGCCTGGGCGATCCGGGATGGAGAGCGAGCCACAGAACCCACCGCCCCCTCCACGAAATACCCCGAGACCGCCGTTTCCGGAAATACGACGAGGTCGGACCGGGGCGATGTCTCCCGGATGATCCCGGCCATACGGTCCAGATTCTCTCGGACCCGACCCTTCCTGGGGTGAAACTGCGCCAGGGCGATTCGCATGATGGGCGTAAGGTTGAGAGTGAACGGATAGCGGATGTCGGCAGTGCATCGCCTGGAGACCCCTGAAGGATGGGGCTTCCCCGGTGGTCGTCAACGGGGCTGTGCCTTTACTCTGCTGAAACCCGGGACGAAGTGCGATGGTTCGGCTCGTCTTTGTAGATGCGAAGGTCGGGGGTGGCGGATCGCGGTCCAGAGTGTACGTTGACCGTTGGTGATGACTGGCGGGCTCGGGAACGAGCTTTCAGTCCAGGTTTACAACCTCCGAACGATGGTCAGCGTCTTCGGGGCCGGATCTGGCAGGACGGCAGGCCTTCCCTGAAATCTCCCCAGCTTCCTGGATGTCAGTATGGTCTTCCGCTCCCTTCCTCTCGTGGCCCTCCTCATTGTGGCCCTCCTGCCCGCCCCCGGGTTCGCCCAGCAATTCACCCCCTTCTCGGGGTCGGGTGAGCCCGGGGAGCGGAATCGCGGTGGGCTGGGCGACAGCATCGAAGCGGAGGTGTTCCTGGGGGCTCTCCAGGCGATTCGCGACTTCGGGCTATCCGGCGAGAACACCGAAGAACTCTGGGAGAAGGCGATCCGGGGACTGATCCGGGAGTTGGATGATCCCTACGCCGACGTGCTCACTCCTGATCAGGTTCGTGCGTTCGAGGAGGAGAGCACTGGAAATTACGCCGGAATCGGGGTCCAGATCACCGAGTTGAATGAACGGGTGACCATCACGGCCGTCTTCCGGAACACCCCCGCCGATCGGGAAGGTCTCCTGGTTGGCGACTGGATCGTGGAGGTGGATGGTCAGGATGCTACCGATTGGTCCGTAGCCGAGGCCTCCAACAATATCCGGGGCGAGATCGGGACCACGGTGGAGGTAAAGGTGCAGCGGGAGGGGATCGCCCAGCCCATCCCGGTACGGATCCGGCGGGATCAGGTGCATATCCCGGCGGTCACCTCTGAGCGGATCTTCGGGGATGTGGGATACATCTTGCTGGACCGGGTGGCGCGGAATTCCGCCGCCGAGGTGGACTCGGTTCTGGCGGAACTGGATGATACCCGGGGGATCATCCTGGATCTCCGGCGGAATCCCGGCGGGTACCTGGATGAATCACTGAATCTGGCCGACCTCTTCCTCGACCGGGGTTCCACCCTGGTGACCACCCGTTCCAGGACTCCCGGTCTGACCGGGCAGGTCCGTGAGGAATCGGCCTTTGCCCGGCGTCCGGCGCGGATTCAGGGCAAGCCACTCATCATCCTGGTGGACCGGTTCTCCGCTTCGGCTTCCGAGATCGTGGCCGGGGCCCTCCAGGACCACGACCGGGCCGTCGTCATCGGCGAGCGTACCTTCGGCAAGGGGAGTGTGCAGAGCGTGATTCCCCTTCCAGGAGATCACATGATCCGCCTCACCTCCGGCGAGTGGTTTACCCCACGTGGTCGCTCCCTCAATCGGCCCCGGGATCGGGACGGGCGCGTTGTTGAGCCCGACTCCATCCCCCGATTCACCTCAGAGGGGGGCCGGACAATCTGGGGTGGTGGGGGCGTTTACCCCGATATGGAGATCCGGCCCGATACCCTGACCACCGGCGAACAGGAGCTCTTCAACGCGGCCATCACAGCCGAGATCCCCCTGCAGCAGCGCCTACAAGAGACTGCGTTCCAGGTTGCCCAGCGGTATCGTGAGGCGGGTGAATCACCCCGAACCTTCCCCAGGCAGGATGTTGACGCCTTTCTGGAGCGTCTGCTGGATGATGGCCTGGATCCCGAGGTTCTGACCGACGAAACCCGCGGCTACCTGACCTGGCAGTTGGAGAGAACCCTCTTCGAGCGGCTGGATCTGGTGGGGCGTTCCCTGGAGGTGTTGAGCCAGAGAGATGGGGCTCTCTCCAAGGCGATAGAACTCCTCCAGCAGGCTTCGACGCTCGAGGAACTTCTCGCCATGGTGCCTGAGCCGGATCGTCCGGCGATCCAGGCGAGGGCGGCCCCGGGTTCAGGGGGCGAAACGGACGAAGAGTCTCCCTGACGGGACGGAGGGGAACCGGCCTTGCACCCTATCTCCCGGCGGCTTGGATGGATTACCGCCGAGGATGGAAGGTTCGGTGTACGTCCTGGAGGTAGCTTCGATCCAGGTGGGTGTAGATCTGGGTTGTGGTGATGTCTGCGTGGCCCAGGAGTTCCTGGACTACCACCAGATCGGCTCCGCCCTCCAGCAGGTGGGTGGCGAAGCTGTGGCGAAGTGTGTGGGGGGAGATCCGCTTCTCGATCCCTCCCCGCTGGGCGGCGTTCTGTACCAGCGTCCAGACACTCATCCGACTGAAGGCGGTTCCTCGCTGGTTCAGGAAGACTGCCCCCTCGGAGGTGCCCCTATCCAACCCTGGTCGGACCTCGGATAGGTAACGTCCAAGACACCGGGCCGCAGGCTCACCGAAGGGCACTGTCCTCTGGCGGCTCCCCTTCCCCTTGACTGTCACGAGCCGTTCTTCCATCTCCACTGCCCCCAATCTGAGCTGAACCAGCTCAGAGACCCGGATTCCGGTGGCGTACAGGAGCTCCAGGATGGCTCGGTCCCGCCAGTACACCGGGCTGGCCGGGGACACAGCCTCCACCAGTGCTTCCGCCTCGCCCACCGAGAGTACAGTGGGCAGACGCCTCCAGGTGCGGGGCGATTCCAGTCGTTCGGAGGGATCGCTCTCCACCAGACCCTCCTCCAGGAGGAAGGTGTAGTAGGTGCGAACCGAGGAGAGAACACGTCTGATGGTAGTGGGGGCCCGTCCCAGATCCTTCAGATGGAACAGGTAGGCCCGGAGATCCTGATGATCCACCTCTGAGGGGTCGTGTCGACCGCGGGTTCCGGCTAGGAAGCGGGCGATCCTGATCAGGTCGCCGCGATAGGCCTGGACCGTCCGTTCCGATACCCCCCGATCGAAGGTGAGGTAATCCCGGAACGCCTCCAGGCGAAAAGATGCGGGCGGATCCTCTTCCACTGAATGTGTCCCGGTTCAGAGGTCTCGCTCCAGGAGGAGCGCCACAGCGTGGACGGCCAGCCCCTCCCCCGCACCCTCCCAGCCCATGCCCTCATTGGTCTTTCCCTTGACGGACACCTGATCCGGGCTAACCTGGAGGGCATCCGCCAGACGCCTCCTCATTTCGTCTGCCACGGGGCCGATCTTCGGCCGTTCGCAGATCACGGTGGTGTCCACGTTGCCGACCCGGAACCCCGCCTGGTGGATCAATTGAACCGCCCGCGAAAGCAGGTCCACGGAATCGGCATCCCGCCACTCCTCCACCCCAGGCGGAAAGTGCCGGCCGATGTCACCGAGGCAGGCCGCACCGAGGATGGCGTCGGTGATGGCATGGGCCACCGCATCCCCGTCCGAGAAGCCCTTGAGCCCGGGGGCGCCGGGGATGACGATTCCACCCAGGACGCATGGGCGGTCCGGATCGAAGGAGTGGGAATCGTAGCCCAGTCCGATTCGCATGCGATGACTCCTGGACGATGCGCAGGGGCTCTAGGGAAAGGGGCTGGGGGTGCCGCCCCTCCGGGGGTCAGGGGTTATCCCAGCGTCGCAGGGCGAGGCAGACGTTATGACCACCGAATCCGAAGGAGTTGGAGAGCGCAGCGCGCACCTCTTTCTCCCTGGCACCATCGGCTGCGTAGTCCAGATCGCAGTCCGGATCCGGCTCCCGGAGGTTAATGGTGGGTGGAATCTTCCCCTCCCGGCAGGCCAGGAGGGAAACAACGGCCTCTACGGCACCGGCTGCACCCAGAAGATGGCCAGTCATGGACTTGGTGGACCCCACTACGATATTCTCAGCGTGGTCGCCCAGTACCTGGCGGATGGCCGCTGTCTCCGAGCGGTCGTTGTGGGGGGTGGATGTGCCGTGGGCATTCACGTAATCCACCTCTTCCAGCGCCAGACCTGCGTCGGCAAGGGCCATACGCATGGCAGACTGGGCGCCGGCGCCATCGGGAGCCGGTGCCGTGATGTGGTAGGCGTCGGCTGAGAGTCCGTAGCCGGCCACCTGCCCGAGGATCAATGCTCCCCTGGCCTCCGCCACCTCGCGGGCCTCCAGGATCAGGCACCCTGCGCCTTCACCCATGACGAAACCATCCCGGGTCGCGTCGAAGGGGCGACTGGCCGTCTCCGGTTCATCATTCCGGGTGGACATGGCCTTCATGGAGGCGAATCCAGCCATGGTCAGCGGTGTGATGGTCGCCTCCGTTCCACCGGCGATCATGACATCGGCATCACCTCGCTGGATGGTGCGGAACGCTTCGCCGATGGCGTGGGCCGAGGAGGCGCATGCCGATACGGTGGTGTAGTTCGCTCCCCGGGCTCCATACCGAATGGAGATGAGTCCAGGAGCGATGTCGGGGATGAACATGGGGACGAAGAACGGGCTCACCCTCCCAGGGCCGCGGCTCTGGAGGATCTTGCACTGCTCCTCGAAGGTCTGGATCCCGCCGATTCCGCTTCCGAAGATGACTCCGCAACGCTCCGGGTCGACTCCGTTGGCCTGCAGGCCTCCTTCACCCGCCAGTCCGGCATTGGTCATGGCCTCCTCGGCCGCCACAAGTGCGAACTGGGCAAAGCGATCGTAGCGGCGGATCTCCTTGGCCTCCAGGACACCGGATGGATCGAAGTCCCGGACCTCGCAGGCGATGCGGGTCGGGTACCGTTCGTCGATCTCGAAGTGGGTGACGGTGCCTCCTCCGGACGCACCGGCCAGGAGGGCTTCCCACGCCTGGGCGACGCCTACACCCACCGGCGTGATCAACCCGACTCCGGTCACCACCACTTCCCTTTCGGCTCGGTTCGTCATTCCCATTCCGCCCTTGTCCCCATGTTCATCCCCGTGCCGGGGCTCCGGTCAGGACTCCTCGTCCTGCTTCTTCAGATAGGCGACGGCTTCGCCGACGGTCCGCATCTGCTCGGCGTCCTCGTCCGGGATGTCCACACCGAACTCTTCCTCGAAGGCCATCACGAGTTCGACCGTGTCCAGGGAGTCCGCGCCGAGATCCTCCACGAACGACGCCTCCAGGGTGACCTTCTCGGCCTCCACACCCAGCTCGTTCACGATGATCTCCTTTACCCGTTCCTCGATGCTGTCCGCCATTCTTTCGCCTCTTGTATTGGTTGGTCGTGTCGAAGGATGGTCCCCGCAAGGCGGGTCACATCACCATCCCACCGTCAACTGCGAAAACCTGCCCGGTAATGTAGCGAGCCGCCGGGCCCGCGAGAAAGCGGGCCACTCCGGAGATGTCCTCTGGAGTTCCGAGCCGGCCCATGGGAATGCGCTCCATGAGCGCAGTGGTCTGACGTTCGTCCAGCGCTCCCGTCATGTCGGTCTCGATGTAGCCCGGTGCGATGGCATTGCACCGGATCCCGCGGGAGGCCAACTCTCGGGCCAGGCTCCGGGTAAATCCCAGGAGTCCGGCCTTGGACGCCGCATAATTGGTCTGACCGGCATTCCCAGAGATGCCCACCACAGACGAGATGTTGAGGATCGTTCCGCTCCTGCGCTTCATCATGCCCCGGGCGAAGGCGCGCGTCACGAGGAATGCTCCCCTCAGGTTGATGTCCATCACCTGGTCCCAGTCCTCGTCCTTCATCCGCAGGAGGAGGGTGTCCCGGGTGACGCCGGCATTGTTGACCAGGATGCTGACTCCGCCCATGGCATCTTCCACGGATCTGGCCAGGGTCGTCACCTGATCACTGTCCGCCACGTCACAGGAGAAGCCCATNTGCCCCTCCCCGGGGAGGGAGGCNGCCGCCTCCCGGGCTCGATCGCCGTCACGGCCCACAACGGCCACCTTCGCCCCGCCATCGGCCAGGGCCAGGGCGATGCCGAGGCCGATCCCCCGGGACCCGCCGGTGACCAGCGCCACTTCTCCCTTCAATTCTTCCACTTCGGACCTCCCGCGAAACGTTGAGTTGGCCTGCACAAGCGTACCGGACTTGGGGGGAGGAGCACCCGTGCTTCTCCTCGTTCAGACCGACGCGCTACCTGCCGCCCCGGCGGTCTCGGCTCCCCGGAGGAGCACCTCCACCTCGTCGGACGTTCCCACCGAATCGGTGGGAACGTCCCGGGCAATGCGCCGGTTCAGCCCCTTGAGGACAGATCCCGGACCCAGCTCGAGGAAGTGATCCACGCCTGCAGCCACCATGCTCTCCACGCAGTCCTGCCACCGGACGGGAGCCGTGAGCTGCTCCACAAGGAGATCGCGGGCCCGCTGGGGCTCATCCACCGGCTTTCCGTCCACATTCGCTACCACAGGAAATGCAGGCCGACGGAAGCTGACCGCCGCGAGTTGTCTGCGCAATCCCTCCCGGGCCGGATCCATGAGCGGGGAGTGGAAGGCTCCCGACACCTTGAGTGGCAAAGCCTTGCGGGCACCGGCCTCCCGGGCCAGGGGGAGGGCTCGTTCCACCGCCGCCTCATCGCCGGAAATCACCACCTGCCCCGGCGAGTTGAGATTAGCCGTCACTACGATGGAATCGCCAGTGGACGCGGCCCGGCAGACGACTCCCACCTGCTCCTCGTCCAGGCTCAGGAGCGCCGCCATACTCCCGGGGCGAAGCTTCCCCGCTTCGAGCATCAACTCCCCCCGGCGGCGCACCGCCTGGAGAGCGTCAGCGAAGTCCATGGTGCCTGCCGCCACATGAGCCGTGAACTCCCCCAGGGAGTGGCCTGCCGCCATGGAAATCGGGCCCAGGTGGTTCTGAACGACCCGGAGCACCGCTACCGAGTGGACCAGGATCGCCGGCTGGGCGTTGGCGGTGAGTACCAGCTGCTCTTCGGGGCCCTCCCACATGATACGGGAGAGGGAGAAGCCCAGGGTGTCATCCGCCTCCTGGAAGATGCGGGCGGCCTCTGGGTAGGACGCCGAGAGCTTCCGGCCCATACCGACTTCCTGGGAGCCCTGACCCGGGAATAGGAGTGCGAGGGGCATTGATCCACCTCTCGGAAGGTTTGAGTTCGCGGGGAGAGCCGTGAAGATACCACCGCCACGGGCGGTGGGCATCCAGGCCGTGGTCAGCGGAGCCCGTCCTCTGACGAGAGCTCCCGGGCGATGTGGTCCACCATTTGCGATTCCACTGCCTGAACGGCTACGCGGATGGCGTTTCGGATGGCGCGGGGAGGAGATGATCCGTGGCAGATGACGGTGACGCCGTTGACTCCCAGGAGGGGAGCGCCGCCATACTCTGCATAGTCCAGGACCCGGAAGACCTCCCGCAGGTCGACCCCCTCCCCCAATCGATCCATCTCCTGGTCCAGGAGACCGATGATGAACTCAGCCACCGACTCGTAGAACTTGAGCAGGACGTTGCCCACGAACCCGTCGCAGACCAGGACATCGCAGGCTCCCTGGATGATGTCCCGCCCCTCCACATTTCCGACGAAGTGGAGGTCACTGCCCGCCAGGAGTTCGTACGCCGCCACGGCCAGTTCATCCCCCTTCTCCGGTTCCTCACCGATGTTCAGGAGCCCGACCCGGGGACGCTCGATACCCATGAGGTCCTGGGCATAGATGGTCCCGAGACGGGCGAACTGGAGAAGATGGCGGGGTTTGGAGTCCACATTCGCCCCGGCGTCCAGCATGAGGGTGGGGGATGCGGCAGTCGGAAGGAGGGTTCCGATGGCCGGGCGGGCCACACCGGGGAGGGGGCGAAGGAGGATCAGGGAAGCGGCCATGACCGCGCCGGTGGAACCGGCGCTTATGAATGCATCAGCTTCCCCTGCCTTCTGGAGCTTCACACCCCGAACGATGGAGGAATCCGGGCGGCGCCGAACTGCCGACGCCGGGGGCTCCCCGGGGTGGATCCGTTCGGGGGCGTGGATGATCTCGATCCGGTCTTCCGGAAATCCCTCGTGACGCCCCAACTCCTCTTGGATGGCCGAGGCGTCTCCAACGAGGATCAGGGAAAAGTCGTCCCGGTCGGCAAGGGAATTGAGGGCTCCGGCGATCTCGCACGCCGGAGCCTGATCGGTTCCCATCACATCGAGAGCGATCCTCACTGGTCAGGCCGGTGGGGAGAGGGTCGGGTCAGTCCAGATCTACCTCGATGACCTGCTCATCCCGGTAATGGCCGCAGGACGAGCAGACGCGGTGAGGCTGCTTGGGGTCACCGCAACGGCTGCAGTTGTGCACAGCCACCGGAGCGGCCTTGTAGTGGGTCCGGCGCTTACGCTGGCGCTGCTTCGAGGTCCGCTTCTTGGGCACGGCCATGGAAAATGCTCCTCTAGTTTTCCGTCAGGTCCCGGAGCGCGTCCCAGCGGGGATCGGGCTCAACCGGGTCACAATCACAGGTTTCTTCGTTCAGATTGATCCCGCACACGGGGCAGAGCCCGCGGCAGTCTTCCCTACACGTCACATATGCCGGCGCGGCCAGCACCAACTCCTCACGGATTGCCGGTCCCAGGTCCAGTTCGTTGCCTACCGGGTCCAGCTTCCGGACACCGTCGTCCTCAGCGGCGTCACCGCCACCTCTCCGGTCCGGTGGTACCCAGAGGAGCGTCAACTCCTCGTCCAGCCGCACCTCCACCGGGTCGAGACAGCGACGGCAGGTCTGGGCTATGGTGGCCTGTACGTTCCCGCGCGCCAGGACCTGACCGGTGGGAGTGGCAGAAACCGACAGGTCCACCGAAACCGGTGAAGTCAACTCCTCGTCCCAGTCGGACCAGATTGGATCCTCTGCGGGAATCTCTCCGCGCACTCGGACTGGACCGCTCCGATCCAGCTCCGTCAGGGTAACCGTAAGCATAGACCTTGAAAGATCTGCCGGAAGGGCGCATGTGTCAATCCTACCTGCGCGTCTCCGTTCGGCGCCAAGGACTCCTGGCCAGTCCGACGCCTTCGGTGGAGCCCATCAGGAAGTGAGGACCCGCTCCGTTTCCCGAGCGATGGTGAGTTCTTCCCCGCTACGGATCACCAGGAGAGCCACCGGACCACGCTGGAAGTGTCCTTCCTCTCCGCCGGTGAGGGCTCCATTGCGTTCCTCATCCACCTCCACCCCGAGGAAACCGAGGTCCTGCAGCGCCCGGGTCCGGATGGCGGCGGAATTCTCTCCCACACCCCCGGTGAATGCGATGGCGTCTACCCCACCCATGGCGGCGGCGTAGGCACCCACGTACTTGCGGATCCGGTAGGCGTAGACATCCAGGGCGAGACGCGCTCGGTCCGAGGTGCCTTCCTCTTCCATGAGATCACGCATGTCCCCGGAGATTCCGGAGAGGCCCAGGAGTCCCGAGTGCTTGTTCAGCATTGCCCCGGCATCGCTGGCGGTGAGCTCTTCCCGGGCCATGACGTGGAGGACCACGGCTGGGTCTAGGTCCCCGGAGCGTGTCCCCATGGCAAGGCCCTCCAGCGGGGTGAATCCCATGGAGGTATCCACCGACTTGCCCCGGGAGATGGCACAGGCCGAGGCCCCGTTCCCCAGGTGGAGGGAGATGATGCGCAGTTCCTCCGGAGATCGCTCCAGGAGTTCGGCTGCTCTTCTGCCCACATGCCGGTGGCTCGTTCCGTGGAAGCCGTAGCGTCGGATCCGGTAGCGCCGGTAGAGGACGTAGGGGAGGGCGTAGTGGAAGGCGTGGGGAGGTAGGGTGGCGTGGAACGCAGTATCAAAGACGGCCACATGGGGCACGTCGGGAAGGCGGAAGCGGGCGGCGACGATCCCAGCGAGGTTGTGGGGGTTGTGAAGGGGCGCCAACTCGATACAGTCTCGGATGCTGTCTTCCACCTCGTCATTGATGAGGACGGATCCGGTGAAGGACTCCCCACCGTGCACGACCCGATGACCTACGGCATCCGGACCCTCAGAGCCGGTGAATGCTCCCCGCTCCGGATCCCTCAGCAGGTCGAGGACGGCGCCCACGGCATCTCGATGGTCCAGGATGGAGCCGGACTGCTTGATCCTGGCCCCGTCGGAGACACGGCGCTGGGTGAGGATGGCGCCTCCACTACCGATCCGCTCAACCAGCCCCATCACCAGGGGCCGCTCCGCCTCCGTGTCCACCACCTGATACTTCACAGAAGAGGAACCGGAGTTGATGACCAGGACCTTCACGACTTACCTCCATTCCCTGTCCGGGTCCGCCCCATGAGCGCCCCATCGGGCTCCAGCAGGTGCTCAAGCGATGGGCGTGCCATATCCTCGTTCCCGTTGAGTCTCTTGCCTTCATCGTCGTACACATAGAAGCCCCGCCCCGTCTTCTCGCCGAGCCACCCTTCATTCACCATGCGTCGGAGGAGGGGCGCGGGGCGGTACTGGGTAAGCCCGAGCCCCTGCCAGAGCGCCTCCAGGGCCCTGAGGATGGAGTCCAGCCCGATCTCGTCGGCCAGGGCCAGGGGCCCATGGGAGGATCCGAGTCGGAGCTTCATGGCCCGATCCAGGGCGTCCCGAGTGGTGACTCCCTCCATGACCAGGTGGATGGCCTCGTTGATGAGGGTGAGGGTCAGGCGGCTGGTGACGTACCCGGGGTACTCTGCCACCTCCAGGACCTCCTTGCCGAGCCGTTTCGCCAGGTCCCGGGCCAGCTCCACCGCCCGGTCCGTGGTCTCCCGGCCCCGGACCATCTCCACCAGGGGGATCCTGGAGACGGGATGGAGGAAGTGGAGTCCCAGTACATCTTCCCGTCTGGCCTCCGAGACCGCATCGGCCAGCGCACTGATGGAGAGGGTGGAGGTGTTCAGCAGAAAGAGGCACCCCGGCGGGGCCCGCCGATCCAACTCCCGCAGAAGCTCCGCCTTCTCCTTCATGTCTTCGGTGGCACAATCGAAGACCATGGGCACGCCCCGAAGATCCGGGATCCCCGCCATCCCCCGGATCCGGGCGAGGGTGGCATTCCGCTCCGATTCGGTCATTGACCAACGGGCAATGTCCCGGTTCATCCCTTCCCGTAGCGCCTTCATGCGGCGATCGAGGATCTCCGAATCCCGTTCCACCAGAAGCACATCGATTCCGGCTTCGGCCAGGACCCGTGCGACCCCGCGGCCGGCGGCTCCGGCGCCGATGACAGCGACTTTCTGAATGGGTGCTTGGGTTGGGTCTTCCATGATCGGTCCCAGGAGGTGGACGAAGGGAGAACCGGGAGTGACGTTTCGTCAGAGGCCCAGGAGTTCGAACTGGCTGAAGAAGAAGGCAATCTCGTTCCGGGCATTCTCATCCGAATCGGAGGCATGAATCGCGTTGCGCTCCTTGGACTCGGCGTGGAGCGCCCGGATCGTGCCCTCCGCCGCTTCAGCGGGGTCGGTGGCTCCGATGGTCTCTCGAAGCCGGGGGACGGCGTTCTCGGCCTCGAGGGCCATGGGGATCACCGGTCCGGAGGTCATGAACGAGACCAGGGATTCAAAGAAGGGGCGCTCGCTGTGCACCGCGTAGAAGGCACGGGCCTGCTCCGGGTTCAGGCGGGTCATCCGGAGCGCTCTCACCTTGAACCCTTCCTTCTCCAGGTGAGCGATGATGGCTCCGGCCTTGTTTGAGGCCACGGCGTCGGGCTTGATGATGGCCAACGTGTGATTCATTGGATCGGTACCTTGGGATTGGACTTGAATGATTGAACAGCCGGCGGGCGGATCCCGAAGGCTGGTGGTGGGACCCGGGGCCCCCGTGCGGGCCGGCCGGGCGGTTGCAGCACACTACAGAGGATCACTTCCGGTCGCCGTCCACCTCTGCAGGCCCGAAGAGGGCCGCCAGTACGTCTTCCCTCTTGAGGAAGCCGACAAACTCTCCTTCCCGGACCACAGGGATCTGGTCTACATGGCGGTTGGCCATGGTCTGGGCCGCATCCTCAAGGAGTTCATCGTCGGAGACACAGAGCACCGACCGACTCATGATATCCCCGGCCCGGGGCCCCTGGTCCGTCGACCGGGAGCCCAACGCCCGAAGTCCATACCGGAGGATTTCATCGGCGGTGATGATTCCACGAACCTGAAGTCCCTCACCCACCACCGGCACGGCAGAGAGCCGGCGACGGACGATGAGGTCCAGTACCTCGTCCAGCGGGGTATCGGGGTAGATCCGGTAGGTCACCGGCTCCAGGACGTCTTCCACCCGAAGGGCGGCCTTCAACTCGATCTCGGTAAGACGTCGGAGGCCCAGAAGCTGTTCCGCTCCTCCGCTCCGAACGAGGCTCTTCTCCACCTCGGGATCCGAGAAGGCAGCGTCAAGGCGGAAGCGAACATCCCGGTCCAGACCCGGGGGGAGCAGGGTCAGGACCACGATGCGCGGGAGCGGTGCACCGGCAGGTAGCCCCTCCACCTCCAGCTCCCTGGGGGCTACGCCCAGCGCGATGGCAGGTTGCCGATTCCGCCCTCGGTCCGTTGCCGAACCCATGCGGGTCAATCCAGACGGGCTCGACGCCAGTTGCAGGTAGGCTGATCCGCCGAAGGGTGCACCGTCCACAGGGCCGAATAGCGCCGCCGTTTCCAGCACCGCATCCCTCAGCGTACGTGACCTGAGGGGCACACGAATGCGTTCAGGGCGCAGGAGATCACCGAGCCTCACGGCGAGGATCCCTCCTGCGCCCCGACTGCGGCGCTGCTCAGGTCCCGAGGCATTCCCGCACCAGATCCCGGATGTCCACGGGTCGCCTGGCTACGGCGATTCCGTTCTCTTCGAAGGCCTTCATCTTCTCCTCAGCCGTTCCGGATGAACCGGAGATGATGGCACCGGCGTGGCCCATGCGGCGTCCCGGAGGGGCTGTCTGGCCGGCAATGAAGCCCACCACCGGAATCTCCAGGTTCTCCCGGGCCCACGCGGCGGCCTCCTGCTCATCGGTACCCCCGATCTCACCGATCATTACCACCGCCTCGGTGTCGGGGTCCTCCCCGAAGGCCCTCAGGGTGTCGATGAAGTCGGTGCCGATGACCGGGTCGCCGCCGATCCCCACACAGGTGGTCTGTCCGATCCCGGCGGCGGTGAGTTGTGCCACCGCCTCATAGGTGAGGGTCCCGGAGCGTGAGACCACCCCGACCGGGCCGGGGGTGGTGATCTGTCCCGGGATGATTCCCACCTTGGCCACACCGGGGGTGATGGCCCCGGGGCAGTTGGGTCCCAGTAGGCGGGCGCCCCGATCCCGGACGAACTGGGCCGCCCGGGTCATGTCCAGGACAGGGATCCCCTCCGTGATGGCCACCACAAAGGCGATCCCGGCGTCGGCGGCTTCCATGACGGCGCCTGCGGCGAAGGCCGGGGGGACGTAGACGGCGGCCGTGTTGGCCCCTTCCTGCTCCACCGCCTCCTCCACGGTGTTGAAGATGGGGATCCGGGTTCCGTTCTGGGCGGTGAAGTGCTGCCCTCCCTTCCCCGGGGTCACCCCGGCCACCACCTGGGTTCCATACTCCACCATCTGGCTAGTGTGGAAGGAACCGTCGCGCCCGGTGATCCCCTGAACGACGAGGCGGGTCGAATCATCGATGAAAATCGACATCTGGTTTGCTCTCCGTGTCGGGTTCGGGGTCAGGCCTGGGCGGCCAGGTCCACGGCCTTCTGGACAACCTCATCCATCCCGGTGAAGGCCGAGAAGCCGGCTTCCGAGAGGATTTCCAGCGCCTCCGCTTCGTTCGTACCGGTGAGGCGGATGACGATGGGGGGCTCGATCCGGATCCGCTTCGATGCCTCCACGATTCCCCGGGCCACGTCGTCGCAGCGGGTGATCCCACCGAAGATGTTGAAAAGGATGGCCTTCACATTGGGATCGGCGGTGATGATCTCCAGCGCCGCCACCACCTTGTCCGGGTTGGACGACCCGCCGATGTCCAGGAAGTTGGCCGGCTCGCCACCGTAGGTCTTCACCAGGTCCATGGTAGCCATGGCCAGCCCGGCTCCATTGACGCAGCATCCCACGTTCCCGTCGAGCTTCACGAAGGAAAGTCCCGCTTCCCTGGCCCGGGTTTCGGCCGGGGGCTCCGCGTCCAGGTCCCGGAGCTTCTCCACCTCCGGAAGGCGGAAGAGAGCGCTCTCATCGATGCTCACCTTGGCGTCGATGGCCTTCACCTCGCCGTTGGGCGTCACGATGAGGGGGTTGATCTCGGCCATGGAGCACGAGTTCTCCACGAAGGCGTTGTAGAGCTGTGCCATGATGCGGGTGGCCTGCTTCACCTGACCCGGGTCGGTGTAGAGGAAATTGGCGAGCCCGTAGGCCTGATGGGGAAGGAGCCCGTACCTCGGGTCCACCCGGAGCTTCCGGATGGCGTCAGGGTTCGTGGCCGCCACCTCCTCGATGTCCACCCCCCCCTCGGCGGAGACCATGAACATGGGGCGCTGGGTGGCCCGATCCACAAGGATTCCCACGTAGGCTTCCGAGGCGATGTCCTCGGCCACCGTCACCAGGACCTGCTTCACCTCCAGTCCCCGGATGGACATGCCGAGGATGGCCTCGGCATGACTGGCCGCCTCATCCGGTGAGGTGGCGAGCTTGACGCCTCCGGCCTTCCCGCGCCCTCCTGAGTGGACCTGGGCCTTCACCACGACACTCCCGCCCAGCTCCTCGGCAATGGCTCGGGCCTCGTCGGGGGTGGTGGCCACCCGGCCCGGCGGCACCGGAATCCCCGCTGCCCGGAAGAGCTCCTTCGCCTGGTACTCGTGGATATCCATGCGATCTCTCTGTGGATGGTATGATGGTAAAAGGTACCGTCACGACCGCTCCGCCGGAGCCTCCTGCCCCGGCGCCGGCGTGGACGGGGAATGGTGGCGGTCCCGGGTCGGATCGGGGGGCCACGACCTGCTGAAGCTAGAGGCGGCTCCAGGGGGCATCAAGACGAATCTCCCCCCGGCCCGGCCTGTCGACGGAGCATCTGACGGAGCTCTTCGAGGCTCCGCCCGAACCCCTCCCAGTCTCCGTCTCGAAGCCGCTCCTCGGCCCGCTCCAGGAGGCGAAGCGCCTCGGCGGCTCCCTCCTGGCTCATGCGCTCCAGGACGTCATCGGGGATCAGGTCACTGAGCTCCGGATCCGCCGGATCCAGGAGCGCCGTGTCCACGACCCCCTCGAGCCCCAGGGAGAGACCGGCGACGGCGCCCCGAAGGGTGGGGTCCATGACCACCCGGCGCCCGTCGCTCACCACGTACCGGCGGATCTCCGGGATGGCGTCGGCGTCGGCGGCCAGGAAGATGGGCTCCATGTAGATGAGGGTGTTCCCCACCGGCACCAGATGAAGGTGGCCCGTCCAGACCTGGCTTCCTCCCTGACGCCAGAGGGAGAACTGCTGGGAGATCTCCGGGTCCTGCTCGATGAGGGCCTCGATCTGGCGGGGACCCCGCACCTGGCTCTCCACCGGGACGTCCCAGAGGAGGAGTTCAGGACCCCGATCCGGATCCCACCGTCCAGCCAGAAAGGCCGCAAGATTCTCCCGACCCTGGGGGACGAAGACCGTGGAGAGGACGAAGCTCTCCTCCTCCTCCCCCGGCAGGGTCAGGAAGGAGTAGGTGGGGCGGTACTGGACCGGACGAGTGTCAAAAGCCAGTTCGGTGGCGATGGACCAGCGTTCCTGCTGACCGTGGAAGACTGCCGGGTCCGCCTGGTGATACTGGAGGAGGACGCGACCCTGGATGTCCAGGAGGCGGGTGGAATACCGCAGATGCGCCGCCACCTCGGGGGGCATCTCGTCCATGTCCCGGAAGAGGGTGGGGAACGCTCCCCGGTACGCCTGCAGGAGTGGATCGTCCGGGTCCGCAACGTACAGGTCGGTCTGCCCGGTGACAGCGTCCACGGTGATCTTCACCGAGTTTCTCAGGTACCGAGCCGTACGACGGTTGTCCACCGGGTGGGCGGTGGAGAGGGGGAAGGTCCGGCTCACCGTGAAGCCCTCCACGATCCAGAGCACGCGCCCATCCACCACCACCGGGTAGGGTTCCTCGGGGAGGAAGAGGAAGGGAGCCAGGGCATTCACCCGCTCTCGTGCCTCCCGGCGGAAGACGAAGCGACTGTCCCGCTCCACCTCAGCGGCGAAGAGGATGTTCGGGTCCCTGAGGTGCCATGCCAGGAGCGCCGTCCGGAAGATGGATCCCATGAGGATCCCCCTGGGGAAATCCACCCCAGGCTCTCCCCGGCTCCCGTCGGGGGCCAGGAAGGAGTCGTCGGTGGGGTTGATGACGGCGTAGAGCTGCGGTGTGCTCCCGATGTGGATCTGGGGGCGGGTCAGGCGGAGGGCCGGTGGAGGGTTGAGCTCTTCCCGGAACTCCGGGGGAATCCCCCCCAGGAAGATGGGCATGCGGCCATTGGCATCCTGCCGGTTCAGCTCGCCGGCCACGGCCCCGAGCCCGGAGATGAAACGCTCCCGGAGGTGGAGGTTCTGCCAGTTGGGGTCGGGGATCCGGTTGGGGTCGATCTCCCGGACCGAGACGGCGACCGGCTTGAGTCCACCCTCTGCCCCCTCGAATCGGTTGAAGCCCACCCGGTGGAAGTCGTAGTACTCGAAGCGGGCCTCGATCTGGCGGAAGGTGGCCAGGAGGGTCCGATCGGTCCACACCGGGAGCCGTTCCAGCCTCTCAGGCACCAACTCCCAGTCCTGGCGGGTGGGGGGTTGGTAGGGGTGGAGCGCCCGCTCCATCCCGGTGAGGTCGAATCCCTCGCGGGTGAAGGCCACGGCGTGCTCGATGTAACTCCGCTCCCGGGCCAGTTCGTTGGGCTCCACCTGGAAGCGCTGAACCAGCGACGGAATGAGCTGCCCCGCCAGGATGGCCCCCAGCCCCAGCGCCGCCAGGGAGATGCCGGCCGGGAGGAGCCGGCGCTGTACCGTGGACCAGATGGTGGCCGCCGTGGCCGCCATGGCCAGGAAGGTGAGGAATCGGTACGCCGGGATCCGCGCGTTCTCATCGGCGTATCCGAAGATCCCCTGGACGGCGGAGTTCCCGTCCAGAAGAAGACCATAGGGGGTCAGGTGGAAGCGCGCCGCCAGCAGGAAGAGGAAGACGGAGGCCAGGACCCCCAGATGGACCCGGGTCTGATCCTGAATCCGGATTCGTCCGCCCCCCCACTCGATGGCTCCGGTGGCCGAGTAGCCCGCCATGACCATCACTGCCAGGAAGACGGTGGTGACGATCCCGAAGGTGAGGAGTCCCTGTAGGACGGGAAGGAGGAAGAGGTAGTATCCCAGATCCCGCCCGAAGATGGGCTCTTCCATCCCCCAGGCGGGGGCGTTCAGGAGGAGGAGGAAGCGGAGTCCCGTTCCCTGGGGAATGGCGGCGGCAAACCAGAGGGCCACCAGCGCCGAGAGCGCCCCGATCCCCCAACGGAGGTAGCTGGTGGGGAGCTGCTCCTGGATCACCAGGTCGCCTACCCGCCGACGGATCTGGATCCCGCCGAAGGTCCGGAGCACCAGATCCAGATTGACCCAGGTGAGAACGCCCACGAGGACGCCGGCTCCCAGGCGGCCACCCCACTCCCAGACCAGTCGGGTCCAGAATACCTCCGAGGCCGCCTCCGCCTGAAACCAGAGGCGGTCTACGTAGAGAGCAATCCCCCACCGGACGAACAGGAGCGCGAAGAGAAGGGCCAGGAAGCCCCCGAGGATCATGCGGCCCCGCGTCCCCCCCAGCAGACGGAGGAGCTTGGGTTCAGCCATGGACGCCCTGCTCCGCCAGCCACCCCTCCACCACACCCCGGATCTCCCGGAGACCTTCTTCGCTTGCGGCTTCGAAACGAAGAACCAGAACGGGCTGGGTGTTGGAGGCCCGAATCAGCGCCCATCCGTCCGGGAAGCGGATCCGGGCACCGTCCACGGTGATGACCTCATGGTTGCCGGAGAACCGTTCCAGGGCCCGTTCCACCACCTCCCGCTTCAGCGTTTCGGTCACGTCGAGGCGGATCTCCGGGGTGGAGACGGTTCGGGGGAAGCGGTCGATCCGGGCGGAGAGGGGTTCGCGGGCCCCGGCCTCCATGCGTGCCAACCAGCCGGCGCAGAAGAGGGCATCATCCATCCCCAGATACTCGTCTGCCCCGAAGCAGATGTGCCCCGAAAGCTCCCCCGCTAGGGGCGCACCCGTCTCCCGCATCTTCTCCTTCATGAGGGAGTGGCCGGTCTTCCACATGAGGGTGCGTCCTCCTGCCTCCTCGTATACGTCGGGCAGAACCTGGGAGCACTTCACATCGAAGATGAGGAGTTGATCAGGTCCCCTCCGCTCCAGGAGGTCCAGTCCGAAGAGGAGGAGCAGAAGGTCGGCGCGAATGACGCGCCCCTGGTCATCCACCACCCCGATTCGGTCGGCGTCCCCGTCGAAGGCCACCCCGAAGGCCGCCCCCTCCTCCCGGACTCGCGCCATGAGATCCACCAGATTCTCATCCACGGTGGGGTCTGGGTGGTGGTTCGGGAAGGTCCCATCGGATTCGCAGTAGAGGGGGATCACCTCCACCCCCAGCGCCTTCAGGAGTTCTGGGGCCACCACGGAACCCGTCCCGTTTCCGCAGTCCACCACCACCTTCAGCGGATCGATAGGGCCCAGGCGCGCCACCATGTCCTTCACGTAGCGGTCCAGCACCGGGGTAGGGGTCCGCCGTCCCTCCCCCGCTTCGAAGGCCCCGTCCTCGATGGTGCGGCGGAGCGCCTGCACCTCGGCCCCATGCAGGGATCGGGTCTGCCGGGTCATCTTGATCCCGTTCCAGTCGGAGGGATTGTGGGATCCGGTCACCTGCAGGGCGCCGTGGATCCCATCCAGCATGTGCTCCGCCCACCACACCACGGGCGTCGGGACGATGCCAAGATCCAGGACGGAGATGCCCGCCTCCATGAGCCCTTCCATCAGGGCGTCGGTGAGACCCGGGGAGCTGGGACGGTTGTCCATCCCCACCACCACCCGCCACTCCATGGGCTCGACCCCCACCGGTCCCGGAAGGGCCCGCCTCATGTGGGTCCCGTACGCACGACCCACGGCCCGGGCCAACTCAGGGGTCAGGTCCCGGTCCACGATTCCCCGGATGTCGTACTCACGGAAGATTTCAGGGGCGATGTGCATAATACAGCGGCAGGTTCGGGAAGATGTCCATCGATGATGAAGGAAGCCCGGTCAGGGGTTCAGACCCAGAAGGGTGTCCCGGACCAGCCCCAAGCCCTCGGCACCGGCCATGGCACCATCCAGGAGTCCGCTGGGGAAGATCCCCAGGTAGAGGATGATCCCGGCACCGGCGATGAGGGCCAGGCTCAGAGGCAGCGGTGCCCAGTAGGAACCGGGCGTCTGCCCCTCGGGGGCCGGTCTCATCCACATGAACCACGCGACCCGCAGATAATAGTAGTAGGAAACCACCGTGGTGAGGACCAGGAGGACGGCCAGCGTCCAGAGGTGGCTGTCTACGGCGCCTTGGAGGAGGTAGATCTTCGCCATGAAGCCGCCTGTCCCCGGAAACCCAGCCAGCGACAGGAGGAAGATGGTGAAGAGGACCGCCAGGAGGGGGCGGGTCCACCCGAAGCCGGCATAGTCCTCCACCTGCAGGCGGTCTTCCCCATAGTTGGATACCACCATGAGCACACCGAAGGCGCCCACATTCATGATGGTGTACACCAGGAGGTAGAAGAGGAGGCCCGCCATGGCCATCTGGTTGGCCGCCGCCAGCGCCACCAGGAGATACCCCCCGTGAGCCACGGACGAGTATGCCAGCATCCGCTTCACATTGGTCTGGCTCAGCGCCACCACGTTGGCCACCACCATGGTCAGGGCCGCCAGCCACCACATGATAGGGTACCACGATTCGTAGAGAGCCGGGAAGGCCTCCATGAAGACGCGAACGAAGGCGATGAAGGATGCCGCCTTCACCGCTGCCGCCATGAAGGCGGTGGACGGAGAGGGGGCCCCCTCATAGACGTCCGGGGTCCACATGTGAAAGGGCACGGCCGCTACCTTGAAGGCGAAGCCGATGAGCAATAGGGCCATCCCCGCCAGGAGAAGGCCCGTGAATCCGGCCCCTGCCTCCACCGTGGCCCCGATCTCCGGGAGGTGGACGCTTCCGGTGGCGCCCCACACCAGGGCGATCCCGTAGAGGAGGAAGCCCGAGGAGAAGGATCCCAGGAGGAAGTATTTGAGGCCTCCCTCCGCCGAACGGCGATCGCGGCGGTTGTACGCTGTGAGCACGTACGCCGCCACCGACATGGTCTCGAGCGCCAGGAATAGAAGGATGAGGTTCTGGGTTCCACCCATGAACATCATGCCCACGGTTCCCAGGAGGATGAGGGTGTAGAACTCACCCGCCTGAAGACGCTGCCGGGCCACGTAGGGCGGCGCGATGAGGATGGTGAGGGCCGCCCCAAGCAGGAAGATCCAGTTGGCGAAGAGCCGGAATCCGTCCACCGTGATCATGGCGGTGGGATCGGTGGACGTGACTCCGTAAAGCCAGCCGTTCACCCCGGCGGCTATGGCGATCCCGGCAAGGGAAAGCCACGCCATGACCTCGGGGCTCGCCGGGGTCTCGTGGGGGCGTCGGACGCCGGCCAGGAGAACCACCATGGCCCAGGCCGAGAGGACGATCTCCGGGAGCAGGGCCCAGAGGTAGTCGGCGTTGGAAGCGAAATCGAGTGTCATGGCGGCTCAGCCCTCATCTCCGAGGCGGCGGTCTCCCGGAATCGGGAATCCCTGGACCCCATCCCGCAGGCTCAAGGTGGGATCCACCGGCCCGGTGGATTCCGGGAACACCGGGTGGTCCACAAAGCGCCGTCCCGGCGACCCGGCTTCCGTGCGCGCGGCTTCCAGGAGCGACCCCTCCCTGGTCGACTCTTCCACGTACTCTACGATTGCCCGTGCGCCCGGCTCCATTCGGTCCAGAACCGGAGTCGGGAAGACTCCCAGGACCACCATGAGGAGCACCAGGGGCGCCAGCACCGTGATCTCACGACGGCTCAGGTCCGGCATGGTCCGGTTCTCGTCCCGCTCCAGTTCATTGAAGAGGATCTTCTGCACCATGGGGAGCATGTAGTAGGCGGCGAAGATGACGCCTGTGGTTCCTACCAGGGCGATGATGGGGTGTCGTTCCCAGGTCCCCAGGAGGGCCAGGAACTCTCCCACGAAGCCGCTGGTTCCCGGCAGACCAATGGAGGCCAGCGCTGTGATGACGAAGGCAGTGGCCAGGAGCGGCGTTACCCGGGCCAGGCCCCCGAAGTCCTCGATCCGGCGGGTGTGCCGTCGCTCGTAGAGCATGCCCAGGAGGAGGAAGAGGGCCCCGGTGGAGATTCCGTGGGAGATCATGACGATGAGCCCGCCCTGAAGGCCGTTGAGGGTGAGGGCGAAGATCCCCAGCACCACGAACCCCATGTGGGCCACCGAGGTGTAGGCCACCAGCTTCTTGGCGTCCGGTTGCACCGCCGCTACCCAGGCGGCGTAGACGATTCCCACCACCCCCAGGATCAGCATGACCATGACCACCGTGGGGTGGGTGGCTGCGTCCGGGAATAGGGGAAGGACGAACCGGATGAACCCGTAGGCCCCCAGCTTCAGGAGCACCGCCGCCAGCACGACCGAGCCCGGGGTGGGTGCCTCCACATGGGCATCGGGGAGCCAGGTGTGCACCGGGAAGAGGGGCACCTTGATTGCGAAGGCCAGGGCGAAGGCCGCAAAGAGCCAGAGCTGCTCGCCGAGGGTCAGGGGGGTGCCCAGGAGATCCAGGTAATGGAAGGACGGCGGTGCCCCCCCGGCGCGGGCCTGCACGTAGAGATAGAGGATCCCCACCAGCATGAGGAGCGACCCCAGGGCGGTGTAGAGGAAGAACTTCACCGCCGCGTAGATCCTCCGTTCCCCACCCCAGATGCCCACGATGAAGTACATGGGGACCAGGGTGAGCTCGAAGAAGATGTAGAAGAGGAAGAGGTCCATAGAGGCGAAGACCCCCACGATCCCCGTCTGCAGGAGGAGCATGAGGCTGTAGAACGCCCTCCGCTTCTCCCGGATGTACCGGTATGCCCCCAGGATGGCCACCGGCATGGTGAAGGTGGTCAGCAGGATCATGAAGAGGCTGATCCCGTCGATCCCCAGGGAGTAGCCCACCCCCCAGAGCTCGATCCACGCCGCGTCGCTGGTGAGCTGGAAGAGTGGCCCGGCCGGGTCGAAGCTCCAGAGAAGCCCCAGGCTCAGGACGAAAAGTCCGGCGGTCCAGGCGAAGGCTACATCCTTCGCCCGCTCCTCGGATGATGCCAGGACACCCAGGATCCCCACCAGAGGGAGCCAGATGAGGGCATGGAGGATCCAGCTCTCGTAGGCAGAGGCTTGGAGGATTCCGCTCATGTGCGCCGCCTCAGAGGATCAGGACGCCGAGGATCACCAAGGCGCCCAGCGTCAGGATGAAGGCGTAGGTGTTCATCTGGCCTGTCTGCACCAGAGAACCGAACCATCCGAAGCCCCGGGCCACCGACCCCACCGCGTTCACGGTGCCGTCGATGATCACCTGGTCGATCCAGCGCCAGCAGGCGCGAGAGAGGGCCTGGATGGGCCGTACGATGATTCGGTCGTAGAGTTCGTCCACATACCACTTGTCGTGGAGGACCTTTCCGAAGCCCGTGGGCTCGGGCGATTCCACCGCGGGACGGATCTCCCGGCTCGCTACTGCCCGGGCCCCGATGATGACCACGGCCAGGGCCAGGCCGGTTGCGATGGCTCCCCAGAGGACGTGCCCACCTCCCACCGGCGAGGTGGAGGCGTAGGCCCCCAACTGGTCAACCCGGATCTGGTAAGCGGTGGCCGTGAGTGGCTCGAGCCACCGGTCCAACCAGTCCGACATCGGGAGGAACCCGAATCCGCCGAAGAAGGATTCCCGCACCGATCCAGGAACGTTGATCCACCCCCCGAAGACCGAGAGAACCGCCAGGATTCCCAGTGGAATCGTCATGTTCGGGGGCGCCTCGTGGAGGTGCTTCGCCTCGTCCGCTCCGGTCCGGTTGGGGCCGTGGAAGGTCATGACCATCATGCGGGTCATGTAGAAGGCGGTGAGGAGGGCCGTGGCGATGGCCATCCCCCACAGCACGGTGTAGAGGACCGACGCCGGGGCCGAGGTCCCCACATACCAGATGATCTCATCCTTCGAGAAGAACCCGGCGAATGGCCAGATCCCGGCGATGGCGAGGGTGGCCACCCACATGGTTATCCAGGTCGCGGGCATGAAGCGCCGGAGCCCACCCATATTCCGCATGTCCTGGGCGTCCCAATCCTTGTGGGTGGCGTGGAGCGCATGGTGCATGCTGTGGATCACTGCCCCCGCGCCCAGGAAGAGGAGGGCCTTGAAGAAGGCGTGGGTCATGAGGTGGAACACCCCTGCCGCGTAGGCTCCCACACCCACCCCCATGAACATGAAGCCCAACTGGGAGACGGTGGAATACGCCAGGACCTTCTTGATGTCGTACTGCTTGAGGGCGATGGTGGCGGCGAAGAGGGCGGTGACCGCCCCCACCGTGGCCACTGCCGCGGCGCCCACCGGCGCCATGGCGAAGAGGACCGAGGAGCGGGCCACCAGGTAGACGCCGGCCGTCACCATGGTAGCGGCGTGGATGAGCGCCGAGACCGGTGTAGGCCCCGCCATGGCGTCCGGCAACCAGACATAGAGTGGAACCTGGGCGCTCTTCCCCGCCGCTCCCAGCAGGAGGAACAGGGTGACCGCTGTGACGGTGGCCCCGCCGTAGACCAGGGTGTCCGGAGCCGCCTCGAAGATCCCCTGGTAGTCCAGCGTCCCGAAGACGGCGAAGAGGATGAACATGGCCACGAGCAGGCCAAAGTCCCCCACCCGGTTCACGATGAAGGCCTTCTTCCCGGCGTCGGCCTTCTCCCGGTCCCGGAACCAGAACCCGATGAGGAGATAGGAACAGAGCCCCACCCCTTCCCACCCCACGAACATCATGGGGAAGTTCGCCCCCATGACCAGAATGAGCATGAAGAAGACGAAGAGGTTCAGGTAGGCGAAGTACCGGGGGTAACCTGGATCCTCCTTCATGTATCCCACGCTGAACACATGGATCAGGAAGCCCACCCCCGTGATCACCATCATCATGATGAGGGAGAGCTGATCCAGCTGGATGGCCGCCTCGATGGACAGGGCGCCGGTGGCCATCCAGGTCCAGTAGCTCCGGATCACCGGTTCGACCAGTTCAACCCCCAGCATCCCCACGAAATTCACGAGGGTGAGGAGGAAGGCCGCCAGCATGACCCCGGGGCCGATCCAGGTGGGGAGCGTATGGGTCAGGGGGCGGCCGCCTGAGTCGTGCCCGGCCTCTTCCCTTCCCTCCCGGAGTGCAGTGGCGGACCGGGATCCGGAGACCAGGGCCAGCGCTCCGTTGAGGGCAAAGCCCAGCAGGGGGAGGAGGAGGATCAGCCCGGGAAGGACCGGGTCGAACCCGGACCCTGTGCCTTGAGCCACACTGGCGACCACGGTCGGCAAGGTGGATGCGCTCATGGGCTCACCACTTCAGGAGGTTGAAGTTTTCCACGTTCACCGACTCGTAGTGGCGGAATATGGAGATGATGATGGCAAGGCCCACCGCTGCCTCCGCCGCCGCCACCGTCATCACGAAGAAGACGTATAGCTGTCCCTCGATCCCCAGATACCGGGCGAGGGCGACGAAGGAGAGGTTGACGGCGTTGAGCTGCAACTCGATACAGAGGAACATGATGATGGCGTTCCGCCGCACCAGGACGCCGAGGGTGCCGATGACGAAGAGGATGGCGCTCAGGACCAGAGCTTCAGCGAGCATGGCGTCACACCTTCCGTTTTGCGATGGCGACGGCACCGACCAGGGCCACCAGAAGGAGGATCCCGGTCAACTCGAAAGCCACCACGTAGTCGGTGAAAAGAGGGCGGGCAATGGCTCCCACGATCCCCTGCTCCGCCAGAAGCTGCTCCATTCCCTCGGGTCCGGGAAAGTGCGCCAGGATGGGGTTGTCGGCGGCCCCTCGGAGCTGCCTGGCCAGGAGTCCGCCGATAGCCCCGGCCGTGGCGAAGGCCAGGAAGAGGAGTAGGCCCGTCTTGATGTCATCCCGGTAGTCGTGCCCCAGGTTCAGGAGCATGATGACGAATAGGAAGAGCACCATGACGGCCCCGGCGTACACCATGATCTGGATGGCTGCCAGGAAGTGGGCGTCAAGGAGGACGTAGATCCCGGCGATGGAGGCCAGGGTCCCCACCATGAAGAGGAGGCTGCCCACCGGGTTCTTCTGGAGAACCACCCCGATTCCGCCGCCGATGGCTGTAGCGGCGAAGATGAAGAAGAAGATGTCGGCCATGGGCCCTTATTCGGAACGGGGGTCGGAGGGGTCCCAGAGGAGCGTTGTGGGGTGATCCTGTTCCATGAGCCGGTCCAGGTCGTACACGAAGCGTTCCCGGGTGTACTCGGCGTTCTCGAAGTGGACCCCTACGTGGATGGCCTCAACGGGGCACACCTCCTGGCACATTCCGCAGAAGATGCAGCGGAACTCGTCGATTTCGTAGACGATGGGATAGCGGTTGCCCTGGTCGTCCTCACCCCCCACCAGGCGGATACAATTGGCGGGACAGACCGTCGGGCAGAGTCCGCACGCCACACACTTGGGACGTCCGTCGGCGTGGACCTCCATCCGGTGCGTTCCCCGCCATCTCGGGGAGAGGTCCGGCTGCTCTTCCGGGTACTGCAGCGTCACCTTGTCCGGATTCACCATGTGCTTGAAGGTGAGTGCCATCCCCTTGAGGGTGGCCCGGATGTAGGACGTCTTCCCGGGATCGGGACGTCGCATGACCTTTACCGTGGCTGCCATACTGCTAGCCTCCCAGCGTCGTACGTGAAAAGTGCTTCGGGCACCGCGTGATCACTGACCCACCCCCGCCCCGGTCCGGGGCTCCAGCGCCGGACGCCTGACCTGACGCACCGGTGAACGGACCTCCCGAGAGGTTCCCGATACGGCCGAGCCCGTGATCAGGCGGTCGCTGTCCACCACGAACACGAAGATCAGCGTGCATGCCCCGCTCACCGCCGTGAGGATGGCTCCAAAGAGGAAGCCTTCGACTCCCACCTGATCCAGGACCAGAATGGTCCCGGCCAGGAGCATGACATAGACCAGGGACACCGGGAGCATAACCTTCCACCCCAGGTGCATGACCTGATCATAGCGGAAACGTGGGAGCGTCCAGCGGACCCACATGAAGACGCCGATGAAGAAGGCGGTCTTCACCGCGAAGGAGAGGAAGGTGAGGATCGTCTTCCACCACGCACCCTGGGCGGCGATGGGCTCTCCGGCCGCTGTGAACCCGGAGATGAGCATCCCCTCATACCAGAGGAGGTGGTCTCCGGACCAGAACGGGATGCTCCAGCCACCCAGGAAGAGGGTGGCCATGAGGGCGGACGCAGTGAGGATGTGAGAGTACTCGGCGATGAAGAACATGGAGAACTTCATCCCCGAATACTCGGTGTGATACCCAGTGACCAGCTCCGATTCCGCCTCGGGGAGGTCGAAGGGGAGACGGTTCGTCTCGGCGAAGGCCGAGATGACGAAAAGGATGAAGGCCAGGGAGAGGGGGAGAATGTACCAGAATCCCAACTGCTGCTGCTGCCAGACGATCTGCGTTAGGGTGACATTCCCCGCCAGGAAGAGGACCGGGACGATGGAGAGCCCCAGTGCCACCTCGTAGCTGATCATCTGGGAAGCCGAACGCAGTCCTCCCAGGAAGGCGTACTTGTTGTTGGACGCCCATCCCGCCAGGAAGAGTCCATACACCCCCAGGGACGACAGCGCCAGGATGTAGAGGATTCCGATGGGGATGTCGGCCACCACCATGTCCACCGTGCCCCAGGGTGTGGGAAGGGGCGCGGCGAAGGGGACCACCGCGAAGGTGATGACTCCGGGTATGATGGCCAGGGCCGGAGCCAGGACAAAGAAGAACCGATTGGCCGTGGCCGGCATCGTTTCTTCCTTCAGGATATTCTTGATCCCGTCAGCCGCCGGCTGAAGGATCCCGAAGGGCCCCACCCGGTTCGGCCCCAGCCGGTCCTGGATGAATCCGGCGAGGCGCCGCTCCACCAGGGTCATGAGCGCCACGGAGGCCAGGAGGATGGAGAATACGGCAAACACCTTCACAGAGGAGGTGATGACGAAGGCCGTTAGCGAGAGATCATTCATCCGAGCCGTCGGTTGAGAGCGTCCGTGGGTCGCCCCAGACCCCACCGCCGGGGGCGGATCAGGGTCGGAGCCGGCAGGTGGGCGGCCATGGCGATCAGGGTGCGGTTACCAGAACAGGTTCGTTCAGGATGGCGCCGCGGGTGCCGATGGTCTCGTAGCGAAGCCCCATCAGTTCGGGCATGAGTTCGGTAGCGGCCAGGAAGGCCTCCGCTGCCGTGGCCGGCAGCTCTCCTGCACCGAGGCGGGCCAGGATTGCGCCCAGGGGCATCCAGGCGGGCCGGGCCTGTTCCGGAGGTAGAAGACCCGGCCAGAAGCGCTGGACCCGCTCCTCCACGTTGATGAAGGTCCCCTCCTGCTCGGCGAAGGTGGGGATGGGCAGAACGACATCCGCCTTCGCCGCCGCCGGCGACGGGTGGCTTCCCAGATAGAGGTAGAGGGCCGCGTGCGAGCCGAAGCCCTCATCCATGTCGGCCAGGGCGTCGCCCAGGACGATGAGTGTGCCCGTATAGTCGGCAAGTGATTCGAGACCGCCCCGCCCCTCCGCGTCTCCCACCCGCTTCATGCCCAGGAGCTCGGCGGCGCGACGGTTCGGACTCAGATCCCGACGCCTCGCCAATTGCGGGAATCCCGGCAGGGGAATCTCGTCGTCCGCTTCAGGTGAGCGGAAGAGGATCTCACCGCCTCCCAGCGCATCCACTACCCGGCGCAGCGTGGCCAACTCCTCGGTGGAGGCGAAGGGTGAGGCCACGGCGCGGATGGGCCGGGTCTCTTCCAGCCGCTCCAGAAGTTCGGAGAGGACGGTGCCCCACTCTCCCGGCACCGTGTCTCCGCCCTCCCGGTAGAGGGGCCGGCGGAGGCGGTCGTCCCGGTTGATCCACTCGTAGCGGTGTCGACCGTAATCGCACATCCAGTGACCGTTCACCTCGGGATTTGCCCGGGGCTTGAGCCTCTGGACCCGGTTGTCCCGGACGTGGAGATCGATGTTGCACCCCTGGGAACAGTTGGGGCAGACGCTGGGAGTGTGGTCCAGGTCCCAGGCTCTGGCCTTGTGGAGGAAATCCTTTGAGACGAGGGCCCCCACCGGACAGATGTCCACGATGTTGCCGGCGTAGGGCGAACCTTCCACCCCGTCCTCGAAGAAGGTGTCGATGACGGACCGGTTGCCCCGCTCCACCACGGTGAGGCGCGGATCCTGGGCCACTTCATTCATGAAGCGCACACACCGAGTGCACATGACGCACCGGTCCCCGTAGAAGAGGACGTCGCCGCCGAAATCATCCCGCCCGAACACCCGCTTCGGCTCCCTGCTCCGTCCGTGCTTCCGGCCTTCGGCGTGGACGTAATCCTGGAGCTTGCACTCCCCCGACTGGTCACAGATGGGACAGTCCAGGGGGTGATTGGCCAGGTAGAACTCAAGCACCCCCTGGCGCATGGCGGTGGCCTTGGCGCTGGTGGTGTGCACCACCTGACCGTCGCGAACCTGGGTGACACACGAGGGCTGGAGTTTGGGCGCCCCCTCCACCTCCACCAGGCAGAGCCGGCACTGGGCCGGCGCCGACAGACCTGGATGGTAGCAGTAGTGGGGGATCCGGTTCCCCATGCTCTCTGCGGCCTGGAGGATGGTGGTTCCCGGGGGAACGATGACCTCCCGACCGTCGATGGTCAGGGTGACGGTTTCCTGGGGATGGGTGGATTCAGGCATGGGCGAAGACTCGGGGGTGATACCAGTGGGAGGGCCGATCAGGCCGCCCCCACCTTCTCTCCACGGCGAATGAGGGCCAGGTAGTCGTCCTTGAACTTCTGGATGGAAGAGGCCACCGGGGCGGCGGCCGAGTCCGAAAGGACGCAGATGGTGGTTCCGGTCATCTGATCCCCCAACTCCAGGAGGGTGTCCAGATCCTCGGCGGTTCCGCGACCCTTCTCGATCCGAAGAAGGATCCGGGCCAGCCACTGGGTGCCTTCCCGGCACGGAGTGCACTGACCGCAGGACTCGTGAGCGTAGAAGTCCACCATCCGGCGGACCTGTTTCACGATGTTGGTAGAGTCGTCCATGATGATGACTGAGGCACAGCCCAGCATGGACCCCTTCTCAACCACCCCTTCGTAGTCAAGTGTGCACCCTTCACAGTCGGCGGCAGACATGATGGGAACGGAACTCCCGCCCGGAATCACGGCCTTGAGCGATCGACCCTCCCTGAACCCTCCGCAGACGTCGTAGATGAGTTCTTCCAGGGGGAAGCCCAGGGGGAGTTCATAGTTCCCGGGGCGGCGCACATGGCCGCTTACGCAGAAGAGCTTGGTCCCCGGGCTCTTCTCGGTGCCCCACTGGCGATACCAAGATCCGCCGTTGTTAAGGATGTGGGGGATGCTGGAGAGGGTCTCCACATTGTTGATGGTGGTGGGCTTCCCGAAGAGCCCAACGGCGGCTGGGAAGGGCGGCTTCACCCGGGGGAGCCCGCGTCGACCCTCAATGGAGTTCATGAGAGCCGTCTCTTCCCCGCAGATGTAGGCACCGGCGCCGGCGAAGACCGTGATGTCAATGTCTTGGCCCGAGCCCAGGATGTTCTTTCCGATGTACCCGGCCTCGTAGGCCTCCTCCACCGCCCGGGCCAGGACCTGGGTAGCCTCGAAGAACTCGCCCCGGCAATAGATGAAGACGTGCTCCGCCTGGATGGCGTAGGCTCCGATGAGGCAGCCCTCGATGAGCTGATGGGGGGTCCAGCGCAGGAGTTCCCGGTCCTTGAAGGTGCCCGGTTCCGACTCATCGGCGTTGCAGCACAGGTAGTGGGGCCCCTTCTTCTCTCCGGGCATGAAGGACCACTTGATCCCGGTGGGGAATCCGGCGCCCCCACGGCCGCGGAGCCCGGACACCTTCACCTCCTCAATGACTTCCTGACGGCTCATGCCCAGAGCCTTCTCAAGGGCGGTGTAGCCACCCATGGCCTTCCACCCCTCCACGGTTCGTGTTCGGGGATCACCCCATCCCCTACTCAGGACCCGGACCTCCTTCTCGTGCGTGTATGGATACGCCATGTCAGCCCACCTCGCTCCGGAGTCGTTCCAGAAGGGCCGGAACATCGTCCGGGGTGACGTTCTCGAAGTAACGGGAATTGATCTGGACAGCCGTGGGCGTACCGCACGCTGCCAAGCACTCCACCTCCGTGACGGTGAATAGCCCGTCGGGTGTCGTCTCTCCCATCTCGGTGCCCAGGTGCTTCAGGAAGGCGGCCAGGACCTCATCGCCCCCGCAGAGATTGCAGGAGATGTTCGTGCATACCTGGATCAGGAAGCGCCCCACCTCCCGCTTGTTGTACATGGTGTAGAACGAAGCCACACCCCGGACGTAGGCGTCCGAGAGACCCAGGAGCGCCGCCACCTCCCGCATGGTATCCGACGAGACATGCCCCCTCACCTCCTGCGCCAGATTCAGGGTGGGAAGAAGCGCCCCTTGGGCCGTGGGGAAGCGAGAACGGATCTTCTCGTACCGTTCCAGATACGGTCCCTGGAAGAGGGAGGCGTCGGGAGTGCGCTCCGTCAGCATGTAGGGATAGGTGGCGGAGGCTGCCGGGTGACCCCCGTCGGTGGGACGGGTGCTCACATACTCTAGGCCCCGGACCTGCTCTTCCGTCAGATCGAACTCCCCGGTGTTCCCTGCCCACCCGGGGTTCCGGAAGGGGATCTCACCCGATCCGCTCATCTTCTTGGAATCACTCAACGGTCGATCTCTCCCAGGACGATGTCCAGGCTGGCATTCACCATGATCACGTCGGCCAGAAGGCCCCCCTCCACCAGCTTGGGGATGGCGGAGAGGTTGACGAAGGAGGGGGGGCGGATCCGCCAGCGCACGGGCTTGGAGCCGCCGTCGCTCACCACGTACATCCCCAACTCGCCCTTGGAGCCTTCCACCGAGAAATGGGATTCCCCGGGAGGCGCCTTCACCCCTTCCATGACCAGCTTGAAGTGGTGGATCATGGACTCCATGTCGTTCATGAGGTCAGTCTTGGAGGGGAGGATGATGCGGGGGTCATCCACGTTCATGGGCCCATCGGGGAGGCGATCCAGCGCCTGGTGGAGGATGCGGCAGCTCTGCCGGATCTCCTCGAGGCGCACCATGTACCGATCGTAGCAATCCCCGTACTCGCCGATGGGGACCTCGAATTCGTAGGTCTCGTAATCGTAATAGGGGCGGTCCTTGCGGAGGTCATACGGGACGCCGGTTGCCCGCAGGTTCGGGCCCGAGAGTCCCATGTCGATGGCCTCTTCGGCGCTGATCACGCCGACACCCTGGGTTCGCCCGATGTGGATGGCGTTGTGGGAGAGGAGGGATTCGATCTCGTCCATGGTCCGAGGAAGTTCGTTGATGAACTCCCGCACTCCTACGTCCCAGCCCTCGGGCATGTCCGCCATCATCCCGCCGATGCGGGTGGCAGAGGTCGTGATTCGGGCCCCGGTGTACGCCTCATGGAGCTTGTAGACCTTCTCTCTTTGCTGGAAGGCGTAGAGGAAGGGAGTGAAGGCACCCACATCAATGGCCCACGTTCCCAGCCACAGGAGGTGTGAGAAGATGCGGTCCAGCTCCATCATGATGACCCGTGTCACCTTGCACCGCTCCGTGACCTCGACCCCCATCATCTTTTCCACCGCCATGGCGTAGGCGCAGTTGTAGATGAGGGGCGCCAGGTAGTCCATCCGGTCCGTGAGGGGGATCACCTGATTCCAGGTCCGGTACTCCCCTAGCTTCTCGAAGGAAGAGTGGAGGTAGCCGATGTGGGGAAGGCAGCGCACCACCGTCTCTCCGTCCAGCTCCAAGACGAGGCGTAGTACTCCGTGGGTGGCCGGGTGCTGAGGCCCCACATTGATGAGCATCCGCTCCGATCTCAACTCCGGCTCGGCCAGATCCACCGGTTGGAGTGGTCCGTGAGCCGGGCGGAAATCCATCCCCAGCTCCGGGGTGCGGCTGACCTCGAGTTCGATGGTCTTGTTGGACATGGAGTGCAGGCGCAGGGATTGGGGGGTCAGGGGGCGGTCGTAGATGGGGACGTCCCTTCTTCAGTCGACCCCTTGGGGGGACGCCGGGAGGGCGGACCCGAAGCCTCACCTTCCTTCACCGGCACCGGCTCACCGCCCACCTCCTGCCAACCCACCACCTGGAAATCCCGTCCGGGACCGAAGTCCGAGGGGACGTAGTAGTCTTCGGGGGCCTGGGCCAGTGCCCGCCTGGTCTGCTCGGCCCGGGAGAAGCGGCCTCGAAGGGGAAAGTCCTTCCGGAGTGGATGCCCCTCGGCGTAGACCTCGGGCATGAGGATCCGCCGGAGATCCGGATGGTTGCGGAAATGGATGCCGAACATGTCATAGACCTCCCGCTCCAGCCAGTTTGCTCCAGACCAGAGGGGGACCACCGAGTCCACCTCCAGCGCCGATAGCGGGAGTTCGGCCTTGACCCGCAGGACTCGCCGGTGGGGAATGGAGTAGAGCTGGTACACCACTTGGAGCGGCCGACCACCTCCGTAGTCCACGGCGGTCACGTCCGACAGGTAGTTGTAGGCGTGCTCCGGGTCGTTTTTCAGCCACTCCAGGACCTGGAACAACCGGGTGGGGTCCACGAAGACCACATGCTCGTCGCCGGCGACCACCTCATGACGGAGAAAGGCATCTGCGAACTGGTCCTTAAGGGCCGGAACCGTTGGGTGGGCGCGCTCAAGGCCCTCGGGCAGGCTGACTACAGCCCCTGTGGTTTCGGCGGAGCCGGGAACGTCCCGGTATCCGGATCCTGCTTCGGTGCTCATCCCACCCCTCTCTCAGCTGGTTTGCGAACGGGGATCCATGGCCTCCGGGACCTGATCTCAGGGGATGCGGTCTCCCGGTCTGACTGCGGGAATGCCTGGCACCAGCCCGCTGGCGCGATTCTGGTTCGTGGAGTTTCCGAAGGGAGCGGCGAGGGCGCTGACCTCTCCGGCGTCGGCCCGAGGGCGACCCACCGCAGTGGGGTCTTCCGCCCGGTTCAGGGCATGCTCACCCAGCGTCTCCCCCCGGATCTTCTCCTGGATCATGATGAGACCGTAGATGAGGGCTTCCGGTCGGGGCGGACACCCCGGAACGTAGACGTCTACCGGGATGATGGTGTCGATCCCCTGAACCATGGAGTAGGCGTCGAACACGCCCCCGGAGGAGGCACAGGCCCCCATGGAGACGGCCCACTTGGGCTGGGGCATCTGGTCCCAGATCCTGCGGAGCACCGGCGCCAGCTTGTACGGGACCCGCCCGGCGCAGATGAGCACATCGGCCTGCCGGGGAGAGAATGACATACGCTCCATCCCGAAGCGGGCCAGATCGTTGTTCGAGGCGGCCGACGCCATCATCTCAATGGCGCAGCACGCCGTCCCGAAGGGCATGGGCCAGAGGGAGTTGCGCCGGGCCCAATTCACCACGAAGTCCACCTTGGTGGTGAGGAAGGTGGGCGTTCCGGATCCAAAGATTCCTCCCGGCAGTCCGCTCTCGCTGGAGCGAGCCACCTCTCGTCCGCTCTGATTGTCGCTCATTCCCAGTCCAACCCTCCCCTGCGCCATTCGTAGGCGAAGCCGACCACGAGGATCACCATGAAGATCGAGACGGCGATGAAGCCCTCCCAACCCAACGTCCGCATCTCCACCGCCCAGGGGATCAGGAAGATCGCCTCCAGGTCGAAGATGATGAAGCTGATGGCGATGGTGTAGAACTTCACTGAGAACCGGGCTCGGGTGTCTCCCAGGGGGACCATCCCGGACTCGTAGGGCATGTCCTTCTCAGGCGTCGCCCGCCGAGGATTCAGGATGTGAGCAGCCGCCAGCATCCCCACAGCATTCACAATGGAGACGCCCAGGAGGATCAGCACCGGAAGGTAGCTTTCCGTCATGGACCGCCGTGGCAGGAATAGTTCTTGGAAGCATTTAGCTTATCTTATCGGCGCCAAAAGGTATCCGAATCCGTCGGGGGGTGTCAACCCGATTTGGCACTTGACACCCGGTCTGGACACCCTTGGGCCGACACCGCACAGCAACTCTGCGGGGTCGGGCCTCGTCGCGTGCCAGGGAGCGTAGTTGTCCTCTGCCGCCTCCGGGGCCGGACCCCATACCGTTCTCCCGAATCGGGCCCTGCCCTTCTGGCGAAATGAGGGAGGATGCCGCCACCTTGTGGATCGCCGCTGCGGCCCCCAAGTTCCGGGTTTCCCTCACGGCTCATCCCCGGAAGCGGCGGGGACAGCGCCCAGGCTCGCCTTCACCTACGCCCACCGCCATGACCATTCGAAGCGACCGCTGGATCCGGACCATGAGCGAAGAGCACGGGATGATCGAACCCTTCGAACCGGGCCAGGTCCGGGCGGGGGTGATCTCCTATGGGGTGTCATCCTTCGGATACGATATCCGAGTGGCCCCCGAGTTCAAGGTGTTCACCAACGTCCACAACGTAGTGGTGGATCCGAAGCGGTTCGATGACCGCTCCTTCGTGGACGTACAGGCTGATACCTGCCTCATCCCTCCCAACTCCTTCGCACTGGCGCGCACGGTGGAATACTTCCGGGTTCCCAGGGACACCCTGGTGCTCTGTGTGGGGAAGAGCACCTACGCTCGGTGCGGGATCATCGTGAATGTGACCCCCCTGGAGCCCACCTGGGAGGGGTTCCTTACGTTGGAGATCTCCAACACCACCCCGCTTCCGGCGAAGATCTACGCCAATGAGGGGATCGCCCAGCTCATATTCTTCCAGGGAGACGAGGCACCGGAGGTGGCGTACGCCGACCGGAAGGGCAAGTACCAGAATCAGGTGGGCGTGACACTTCCCCGACTGTAGAGCCGGCGTCCCCGACTGCACCTCACAGCGAGGACTGGACGGGTGGGACTCCTCTGGCCGACACCACGGAGGGCAGCAAGCAAAGTCCTCCCCGTGGCCTCAATCCCGGGGATTCACCGCCACCAGGTTCACTCGAAAGACGAGCCATTGCCGGCTCCCGTACCCTAGGTGGGGCGGAACCAGGAGCAGGCGACGTCCCCCTTCCCTCATTCCCAGCACCCCTTCCGCGAAACCGGCAATTACCTGGCCCCCGGCAGGGACCAATTCCAGACGCCCCCGGTCCGCTTCCTGCCCGTTCGGCAGCCACAGAACGTAGTCCACCACCGAAAGATCGAACTCTCCCGCCTGGGAGCCCTCTTCGGGAACGAGCTCCTCCCGGATCCAGAGGCCTGACGGCCGCTCCTCCATGGCCGAGAGGTCGATCTCGAAGATGGGTGAAAACTCCACCTCATCCACGGTTGGGTCCGGTTCCACCCGAGTCGTGGTGCTGTCGAGGCATCCGGCGGCCACCACTACCAGGGACAGGGCCGCCAGGAGCCCGGACAGCCTCCCGCCCCGGCTCCGTGGCGAGGGGGAATGGATTGCTCTGCTCATGAATCGTTCCACGTGACGGGAATGGGACCGGCCCTGGTCAGGGCGCGCTGGGGCCGAGGATTGCTGCATTGAGGAAGAGGCGCTGTGGACCCCGTAGGTACCCGCGGAAGTTCACATCCTCGGAGAAAGCGATCACCCGTCCGGCGCCGATTCGTTCCTCATAGGCGAACACGGTCCCCGGGGCCCGCTCCAGGGTTTCGGGCCAGGCGTGACCCGAGATGTTGACGTCGCCGTCGGTGAAGGTCCCCACCACCCTCCGACCTGCGGAGGGTGCGCCGGTAGGAGGCAGATAGAGGCGGGACGAACGCACCTGAACCGGCAGCTCCCCTTCCGGTAGCCCGGCCGAGAGCCAGTAGGCGCGATTCAGCTCTCCCCGGAAGAAGGCGCCCACAGCATCGTAGGGGACGGCGTTGGCGCCGTCGTCGGTGTCGTACCAACTGCGAAGCGCCATGAGGCCGAGGTGCTCCCGGGCGAAGTCCACGGAGGAACCAAGGGCGATCAAAGTCCCACCGTGTCGGACCCAGTGACGCAGGTGGTCCAGACCTTCCTGACCCAGGAGTCGGGCCAGGGCGCCGGAAGATGCCTCCGGGAGAACCAGCACGTTGAAGTCACTGAGGTTCATGCCTCCCAGGCGTTCGGCTCGAAGGACGGTATTCGGGATTTCATACTGCCAGTCCAGGGTCGACCAAGCGTATCCGAAGGAGTACGCATCCACCGGTCCCTCTGCCACCAGGGCAATCCGGGGCTCCACCATTGGAAAGCCGTCCCCGGTGCCGAGCGACGGGTAGCCCGGATCCCCGGCGCCGGAATCCAGTGCCCGGACGGCTACTCCGAAACGGGTGGCCAACTCCCGGACCGACCCGTGGACCGAGGCCTCACTCGGACCGACCCAGACCACAATGGAGCCGGAAGGGACATGCTCTCCTCCCATCCGGGTGGGCACAGCCAGAAAGGCCAGACGGTATCCGCGCCCTCGCAGGTGGGTGGCCACCGAGAGGGCCCGTGAGTTCATGCCGTCCAGAAGATACGCGTAGGCCGCCTGGGCCTGGGGAGCGGGAGGGGGCGCCGCCGCTTCCTCCACCGGCTGCACCATGAGCGATGCGGCGGAGGTGGACGAGAAGGCGGGCAGGTTGAAGAAGAGCGGCAGGGAGAAGGATGTCACGTCGTAGAATCTGGGGTTCTCGCCCCGGTCGATCCGCTCCCGCGCCAACTCCAGGAAGGGTTGGGGCACCGGGCTCTCGGGCTCCAAGAGAACACGGATCATCCGGTTCCTGGGCTGTGCAGCCTCCACCACGTAGCTCCCCGCCGGGAAGGTGCGCTCCGATACGGAGGCTCCCGTCCGGTCCCGGAGGCCCCCGATCCGCACCTCCTCGGTGAGGCGGCCCACCTCGATCCCGTTTCGGAGCAGCAGCTCCACCAACTCCCTGAGGTGATGGGGATCAGCCTCGCCGGCGGCGAGGATGTAGCGGCGGGCGCCCGACTCGCCGTCGGCCACCGCATCCCGGTGGCCCTGATCATAGCGGGAGAGGATCTCTCGGCGATTGTCCGCCGCGGTCACCAGCGCCGTCCACGTGGCCAGGTACTGCTGGTCCACCGCGTCCCGGAAGGTGCGGACCGAGCCGTCGGCCCGGGTCATGGCGAGGCCCCGGGTCGACCCCTGTTCGAAGAGCATTCCGATCCCCCCCTGGTAGGAACCGAAGGCCGTGAGGAATCCGGGGAAGAAGAAGGTGAAGCGCTCGCCGGTCATGTACTCGAACCCTGCCCCATCGAATGCCTGGCGATAGGCGGCGCCAAAGAGCTCGAAGCCCCACGTCCCGAATTCCGGGAAGAACGGGTTTATGGGATCGGTGGGCGGATCGAAGTAGAACTCCACATCTGCTCCCATCTCGTGGATGTCCACGAGGATCTGGGGCCGCCACTCCCCAATGGTGGCTACACGGGCCCGGGTCTCGGGAAAGACATGGGCGAACCAGTCCCGATTCGGGTCGTGGTAATAGTGGTTCGTGCGGTAGCGCCTGGCCTCCCAAGGAGTGAAGTCGTTGGACCAGTCCCGGCGGTCCGACGCCGGAGTCCTCCCAATGGTGCGGAGATTGTGGAGCACGAAGTGATCCCTGCCGTCGGGATTCAGGATGGGGTCCAGGAGTACCACCGACTCCTGGAGGACCCGCAGGGTCTCGGGATCATCGGCGGTGGTGAGCCGCTCCAGCGCCATCAGAACCGCCTCTGTCCCGGAGAGCTCGAAGCCGTGGAGCGTTCCCCCGATCCAACTGATGATGGGCTGGTCGGCCAGCAGGGCCTCAGCTTCGGAGCGAGTCGTCTCCCTGGGGTCGTTCAGGCGGTGTGCCACCCCCCGAATCTCGTCCAGGCGAGCCAGGTTCGCAGGATCGGACACCACCACCAGCCAGAGATCCCGACCCTCGATGCTTCGCCCCTGGTTCACCAACCGAATCCGGTCCGACGCCTCATCCAGCGCCTCCAGGTACCGGACCATCTCGTGGTGTTGGACCATCCCATGACCCAACTCGTAGCCAACCACATCCCGGAAGGTGGGAGCCTGGGCACTCAGTGAGCTGAGGACCCCGGATCCCAGGAGTATCAGTAGAGGGAGGAGTGCCAAAACGCCGACGTTCAAGCGGCGCGTGGTGACGAACCGTAACCTCTTCATGGCGGACGGAGATAGGACCATCGGTGGAGTCTCTGCCAGGGGCCGGGCCGGTGGGGCTGAGGCGCCGGCGCCGTCCTCGTAACGGTCTGACCGCCCCACTGTCAGGGATGTTACGGGCCACCTGCGGGAGCGGCAAGCGGTGCGGCACCGGCTCACCACGGGCGGTTGCCCGTTACAGAGCGGGCCCCGGCATCCCTTGAGGGACACCGGGGCCCGAATCGACTCCGTTCAGCTCTCTCAGCGGGGAGAAAAGCCTAACGGGTAGTGACCTCCACTCCGGAGAGAGTTGCCTTCAGGACATCCCGATTCAGGCGGCCGATGTAGTCCACGCTGATCCCCTTCGGACAGACCTCCTGACACGCGCCGTGGTTTGTGCAGTTCCCGAAGCCCTCCTCATCGTGAGCCGTCACCATATCGGCTGCCCGCTGCAGGCGCTCCGTCTGCCCCTGCGGGAGGTAGGAGAGATGGGCGGCCTTGGCAGCGGTGAAGAGCATGGCGGAGGCATTGGGGCAGGCCGCCACGCAGGCTCCGCAGCCGATGCAAGCCGCCGCATCGAAGGCGCGATCGGCGTCTGCCTTGGGAATGGGGATAGCATTGGCGTCCTGGGCGCTCCCGGATCGCACCGAAATGTATCCGCCGGCCTGGATGATGCGGTCGAACGAAGCTCGCTCCACCACAAGATCCTTGATGACGGGGAAGGCCGCGGCCCTCCACGGCTCGATCCAGATCTCATCACCGTCCTTGAAGGTGCGCATGTGGAGCTGGCAGGCAGTGATCAGCTTCTCGGGCCCATGGGCGATGCCGTTGATGACCATCCCACAGGATCCGCAGATGCCTTCCCTGCAGTCGTGCTCGAAGGCTACCGGTTCGCCACCCTCCTCCAGGATCTGTTCATTCAGAAGATCCAGCATATCCAGAAAGGACATGTGGGGTGATACTCCGTCCAGGTCGTAGGCCTGGAAGTCGCCCTTGGACCGAGGGCTCGTCTGACGCCAGATGTGCAGCTTCAGCTTCATTACTTGTAGCTCCTCTGCGAGAGGGGCACGTGTTCGAAGGTGAGGGGCTCCTCGTGTCGGACGGGCTCCTCCCCGACTCCCTTGAATTCCCACACCGCTCCGTGCAGGAAGTTCTCGTCGTCCCGCTTCGCCTCCCCCTCTTCCGTCACATGTTCTTCCCGGTAATGGGCCCCACACGATTCGTCCCGGGTCAGGGCGTCCCAGCACATGATCTCGGCGAACTCCATGAAGTCTGCGACCCGCCCTGCCTTCTCCAGGGATTGGTTCAGGTCGGCACCGCTTCCCGGCACCTTCACATCGCGCCAGAACTCTTCCCGGAGCTCGGGGATCCGCTTCAGTGCCTCCTTGAGGCCACTCTCGTTGCGGGCCATGCCGCAATGATCCCAGACGATCCGTCCCAGCTCCATGTGGAACGAGTCCACACTCCGCTTGCCTCCGGTGGAGAGAAGCCGTTCCTGGATGGCCACGCATTCCCGAATTGCGTCCCGGGCTGCGGGATGATCCGGATCCACTCCACCACTGGGCGCGTCCACCAGGTAGTTCCCCAGCGTGAGGGGCATGATGAAGTATCCATCTGCCAGCCCCTGCATGAGGGCAGAAGCCCCCAGTCGATTCGCCCCGTGATCCGAGAAGTTCGCCTCACCGATGGCGAAGAGCCCGGGGATATTGGTCATGAGGTTGTAGTCCACCCAGAGGCCCCCCATGGTGTAGTGGGGCGCCGGGAAGATTCGCATGGGCACGGAATAGGGGTCCTCGCCGGTGATCTTCTCGTACATCTGGAAGAGATTCCCATACCGTTCCGATACCTTGTCCTTTCCAAGGCGCTGGATGGCATCCCGGAAGTCCAGGTAGACCCCGTTCTTGAGGGGCCCCACTCCCTGTCCGGCGTCCACCATCTCCTTGGCCCGCCTGGACGAGATGTCCCGGGGGCTGAGGTTGCCGAAGGAGGGGTACAAGCGTTCCAAGTAGTAATCCCGGTCGGACTCGGGGATGTCGTTGGCCGGCCGCTCGTCACCGGGCTTGGTGGGAACCCAGATTCGTCCGTCGTTGCGGAGTGACTCACTCATGAGGGTGAGCTTGGACTGGTACTCTCCGCTCTGGGGGATGCAGGTGGGGTGGATCTGGGTGAAGCACGGATTGGCGAAACCGGCTCCCTTCTTGGCGGCCCGCCAGATCGAGGTGACGTTGCACGCCTTCGCATTGGTCGACAGGAAGAAGACGTTGGAATAGCCACCGGTCCCCAGGACCACCGCGTCAGCCATGTGGGCCTCGATCTCCCCCGTGAGGAGGTGGCGAGTCACGATTCCCCTGGCCCGACCGTCGATGAGGATCACATCCAGCATCTCATGCCGGTTGTACATCTGGACGGTCCCCAGATGGATCTGACGCTCAAGGGCCTGATAGCAGCCCAGGAGGAGCTGCTGCCCGGTCTGCCCGCGAGCGTAAAACGTCCGCGACACCTGGGCCCCACCGAAAGAGCGGTTGTCCAGGAGTCCTCCGTATTCCCGGGCGAAGGGGACGCCCTGGGCAACGGCCTGGTCGATGATATTCACCGACAGCTCAGCCAGCCGGTAGACGTTGGCCTCCCTGGAGCGGAAGTCCCCTCCCTTCACCGTGTCATAAAACAGGCGGAAGATGGAGTCGCCATCCCCCTGGTAGTTCTTGGCCGCGTTGATCCCCCCCTGGGCGGAGATGGAGTGGGCTCGCCGGGGAGAATCATGGTAGGTGAAGCAGTGGACATCGTATCCCAGCTCCCCCATGGTCGCGGCGGCTGCGCCCCCGGCGAGACCGGTTCCTACTACGATTACTTTGTATTTCCGCTTGTTGGACGGGTTCACCAGCTTCATCTCGAACTGGTGTCGCGTCCACTTCTCGGCGATGGGACCGTCCGGAATCTTCGCGTCGAGCTCCATAGTGCACTCACGTCTCCGATGTCACGGGAAGGGGCATGTCCGGTTCTTCCCCGGACCGGGGAAGATCAGGGCAGCGTCAGGATCCGGGTCAGTACGGCCAGGGGCACGGACGTGAACCCCAGGAAGAGGATCACTGAGATCGCGGCCGCGAGAGGGCGGCGGATCCGGTCGATGCGCCGGTTCTGCACCCCGAGGGTGGTGAACACGCTCCAGAGCCCGTGATAGAGGTGGAGGCAAAGGGCCCCCACCGCCACGATATAGAACCCTGCCACAAGTGGATTCTGGAATCCAATGACCAGATTGTCGTAGACCCGACCGTACTCGAAGTCCGGGTGTGCATGGCCGGTGGTGAAGTGGAGGATGTGGTAGACCACGAAGACCGCCACGATGACCCCACCCCAGCGCATGGTCCGGGACGCGTAGGAGAAGACCTGGGAGTCCTCCTTACGGTAGCGGCCCGGACGTGCAGTGCGGGCCCCGGACCAGAGCTGGATGGCGGCGATGATGTGCACCCCCACCGCCGCCAGCAGGACCAGGCGGAAGGCCCAGAGGAGCCCACCTTCCGGAACCAGGGGGTACCCGACCTCCCGGAGGAATTCGGCATAGGTGTCGAGGGGATGGGTTCCATCCCCGTTGTGGGACTGGAAGGCCTTGAGGTTGCCGACCATGTGCCCGACGATGAAGCCGAAGAGGAGGATGCCGGACACGGCCATCATGATCTTCTTGCCCACCGACGATCGGTATAGCGTCAAGACGCGGCGCATGAGCAGGGCTCCTTGGGGTTTCGCCGCCCTGGGCCAGGAGGGCCCGGGCGACTCCCTGACTGACGAGATCCTGGATCCTCTCCGCCAACCCCTGGGGCCGGCGTAAGGTCCACTCAGTCCAGCTTGGCGATGGTCGAGCGTACGGCCTCAGCGCTCTTCTCTAGCTGGGCTCGCTCCTCGTCGGTCAGCTCCACCTCAAGGATGTTCAGAAGACCACCCTCGCCGATCCGGCAGGGAACCCCCAGGAAGATGCCCTCCTGTCCGTATTCACCCTCAAGGTAGGCCGCGCACGGAAGGATCCGCCGCTTGTGACGGCAGATGGCCTCGGCCATCTGGACCGCCGCGGTGGCGGGGGCATAGTAGGCGCTTCCGGTCTTCAGGTACCCCACGATCTCGGCGCCCCCGTTCCGGGTCCGCTCGATGAGGGCATCGATCCGATCCTGCGGGAGGAGTTGGGTGAGTGGGATCCCGCTCACCGAGGTGTAGCTCACCAGGGGGACCATGGTGTCACCGTGCCCCCCCAGCACCAGGGCCTGGATATCTTCCACCGAACAATCCAGTTCCTGGGCGATGAAGGCACGGTAGCGCGCCGTATCCAGGACCCCCGCCATCCCCAGCACCCGCTCCTTGGGGAAGCCCGAGGTCTTCATGGCAACATACGACATGACGTCCAACGGATTGGACACCATGATGATGATGGAATCAGGGGCGACCCGTGCGATCTCACGGGAGACGGACTCCACGATGCCGGCGTTGGTCTTGAGAAGATCGTCCCGGCTCATCCCGGGCTTCCGGGCGATACCTGCGGTGACGATGAAGAGATCGGAACCTTCGGCCACATCGTAGGAAGACGAGCCCACGACCCGGGTGTCGAACCCTTCAACGGGAGCACTCTGCCACTGATCAAGACCTTTTCCCTGAGGGATCCCCTCAGCGATATCCACCATTACCACTTCGCGGGCCAACTCCAACTGAGCCACTCGATAGGCTGCCGATGCACCGACGTTTCCGGACCCGACGACCGTGATCTTCTTCATGAACGCAACTCCCGGGAGGGGGAATTCGGAAGGGATAGGAACCGACGGAACCTATCCGGACCCCGAGAGAGTGTCAACGGAAATGGTCACCCTGCCAGGGTAACGATCATGGGATCAGATCCCGTCCAGCCGACCCCGGTGCATGCGCCGGATGCGCTCATTGAAGTCATCGCGTAGGGCCTGGAAGCGTAACACCTGGGCCGGCGACATGATCTGAAGGAGTTGGGACTCCTCATCTGCCTCCAAAAGAGCCTCCTGGGACCGGATGGCACGGGTCTCCGATAGGATCCGTCGGGCCAGCGCCTCATCCCCGCCGGATTCGCGGAAATCCCGGGTCATGTTGCGCAGCGCTCGGTTTCGTTGCCAGAGTTCACGACGACGTTCCCCCATGTCCGCCATGACCCCGAAGATGGCATCCATGGTCTCCTGGCTGAGCCCGAGCTCCCGCTCCAACTCTCGTTGGAACTGGGAGTGGACAAAGGCCTGCATCTCCTCTCGGGTCATCTGGTCCGAGGAGGGCGGGTCCACCGATTGCGCCTCCGCCGGCGATGGGGGGGAAAGCACGACGAGACCCAGGAGCGCGAAAGCCATGGGAACCAGGCCCCTCCGCATCCATCTTGGCCTCCCGAGGAAGGTCTTGTGGGAGCCTGCTGTCTCCCACGTGGACTGCGCGATCATCTCCTGGCCTCCGAAACAAGCGCCAGGAGGACCTCGTCAGGGAGGGCGTCCAGGACCGGCGCGCCGGCCACCATCCAGTCGTCTCGATCCACCGCGACCTCGTCGTCTTCCAGGAACGCCGAGAAGAGCAAATCCCCCCCGTTGGCCCCATCCCCGGTCCACAAGCTTCCGATCCCCAAACCCAGGATGAGAAGTGCCGCAACGGAGGCGGCCCAGCCGCCGAAGCGGACACGCTGTCTGGACGGAGCCGAATTCGGAAGGGCGGATGGGGGGAGATTGCGATGGACGTGGTGGACCGAGGGCGTCACCGGCGCTTCGACGCGTGCCATGACGGAGGCCACAAGATCCACCGGTGGCTCCGGACAGGCCGGGAGGAGCCCTTCGAGGAAGGCGGCCTCCTCAGCACAATCCCCGCAGAGCTGGAGGTGTTGCTTGACCCACACGGCCTCCCCGGCGTCGGAAATCCGTCCCTGGATGTGAAGGGGCAGAAGGTCCAGGGCCCGGGCACACCCGTCACCCATCCGACCTCCTCCGTCGTACCTGGTCTCCTTGCTCATCCAGCAGCTCCCTCAGTCGTCTGATCCCGTGATGGTAGTTCACCCGGGCAGCCCCCTCGGATGAATCGATGGCGCGTCCCACCTCCCGGAAGCTCAGGCCGTCGAACAGGCGGAGTGACACGCTCATCCTCTGTTTTGGCGGGAGGTCTGCCAGCGCCTCCCGGATTCGATGGACCTCGGCCGACCTGAGGGCCGCAGCCTCCGGACCTACGCCGTCGTCTTCTATGGGCGGTGCGTCGTCCAGCGCCAACTCCCGGCGCCGTACTCGTCGTCGGAGCGCACCCCGTGCTTCATTTCGGGCGATGGCCAGTAGCCATGTGCGAAACGAGGAATCTCCCCGAAACCCGGCGAGGTTCCCCAGTGCCCGAACGAAGGTCTCCTGGGTGGCATCTGCCGCCAGGTCCTCATCTGCGAAAAGGCCCAGCAGAAAGCGATATACAGTGCCCTGATGCCTGGTTACGAGTTCCGCCATGGCTTCCCGGTCTCCCGAGCGGGCCCTTTGCACCAAGGGGCCGTCCGGGCGGTCCTCTCCGGGGTTGGGCTGCTGTTCCGGGGCGGTCACCGCACCAGTTCCTCAGTTGGGGGATGCCCCAGGTCGGTAGAGCGTTAAATCGCCAGGGTCGGGGAGGTAGGGGCCGGGGGGTGGGCCTTCGCCGTGTGGTGGAGGCTGGTGGGCACCCCTACCCGTTGGCGCGCTTGGCCGCCCCCTTGCTCACCTGCGACCGCATATGCTTGGACGGTTTGAAGACCGGCACATGCCGGGCCGGAACTTTCACCGGGTCCCCGGTCCTCGGGTTCCGGGCCGTCCTGGCCTCTCGCTCCCGGACCTTGAAGGTACCGAAGCCCCGGATCTCGATGTGCTCACCCTCGGCCAGGGCCTGACGCACTGCATTCAGGAAGCCATCGACCACCATGGCACAGTCCTTCTTGGTGATCCCGGGCCCGATGGCCTCGGCAACTTGCTCCACGAGATCCGCTTTGGTCATTCATGCCTCCGTCCGGGTTCTGCCGGTCATTCCATGGTTCGGGCGCCGAGCCGCGACGGAAGTGCCGTGGCCCGAATCAGCGGGCGCAAGGGTAACGCCCGTGCCGACGGATGGTCAAGCGGAGCCTGCACCGGCGGTTCGGGCCTCCAGGAGGGTCAGGAACCGATCGAAGAGATATCGAGAGTCGTGGGGGCCCGGAGCCGATTCCGGATGGTACTGAACCGAGAAGACGGGAAGGTCCAGGTGCTCCACTCCCTCCACTGTTCCATCGTACAGATTCAGGTGGGTAACACGGAGTCTCGGTGCTCCGGGGATGCCGTCTTCCGGGGTTTCTCCGCCGCGAACGGCGAATCCGTGGTTCTGGGAGGTGATCTCCACACGATCGCCATCCAGGAACCTCACCGGATGGTTGGCTCCGTGGTGGCCGAAGGGAAGCTTGTAGGTTTCCGCCCCAAAGGCCCGGGCGATGAGCTGGTGCCCCAGGCAGATCCCGAAAATGGGCGTCCCCTCTTCCGCCAACTCCCGAATGGCGCGAATCGCCTCACCCACCGCCGCCGGGTCCCCGGGACCGTTGGAGATGAAGATCCCGTCCGGCGCCATCTTCCGGATCTCATCCAGCGATGTCGAAGCGGGCACTACCGTGACCCGGCACCCCCGCTCTGCCAGGAGGCGTGGTGAGTGAGCCTTCACACCAAAGTCGTATGCCACCACGTGGAACCGCTCCTCACCCTCGGCTGGGACCTCGTACCGACGGTTGGTGGAAACCCCACACGCCAGGTCCGATCCCTCCATCTTGGGATGAGCCAGGATCCGCTCCATGAGCTCCGCTTGGGATACATCCGCGGGGGCGATGCCGCCGCGCATGGCGCCGCACTCCCGGAGGTGCAGGGTCAAGGCGCGGGTGTCGATCCCCTGGATCCCCACCACCCCGTGGTCGGTGAGGTAGGCCTGCAGGGAACCCTGGGATCGCCAGGACGAGGGGAGGCGGGCCGCTTCCCGGACGATGAACCCGGCCACGGCCGGAACCTCGGACTCCCGATCCTCGTCGTTGACCCCGTAGTTCCCGATGAGGGGATAGGTCATGGTGACGAGTTGGCCGGTGTAGGACGGGTCGGTGAGGACCTCCTGGTACCCGGTCATGGCGGTGTTGAAGACCACCTCCCCGAGTGCGACGCCAATGGTTCCCAGGCTGGTACCGTCGAAGCGGCGGCCATCCTCGAGGAGAAGGTAGGTGGGCTTGAACTCGAACGGCACGGGACCCCCGGTACGTGGGAATGGGCGTGGAAGTGTTTCCGGAATGTAGGAGGAGGACGGAAGCGGTCAACACGGAGCCGGAACGGGTCCGTCCGGCCTTGACTTTCCCACGGCCCAGAGGCTCCGTTCACCTCGCTGCGGACCCGCGGATGGATCCTGCTAGAAGTTCCATCCACCACTAAGCACCTCTTCCTCTTCCAACAGTGAGCACCGTGAGCGAGACATCGTCCCGTCCCTTCGTCATGATCCATGCAGACGAGTCCTGCCTGGGAAATCAATTCCAGGATCGCCACAATCCCGGAGGCGCTGCCGGCCTGGTGGAGTTCTGGGACGGCTCGGAGTGGATCCGTCGTGACTTCTGGGTCGCCGAACCCGACACCACCAACAACCGGATGGCCCTTCGGAGCGCCATCGAGGGGCTGGGCCGGCTCCGTAAGCCCTGCCGGGTCCGGTTCGTCTCCGATTCCCAGTATCTGGTGAAGGGGATCACCGAGTGGATCCACGGTTGGAAGAAGCGGGGGTGGAAGCGGAAGGCCGGGCCCATCGAGAACCTGGAACTCTGGAAGGAGTTGGACCGCGCTGTGCAACGACATACCCTGGAGTGGCGCTGGGTCCGGGGGCATGCCGGCCATCCCCGGAACGAGTATGCCAACGACCTGGCAGTGGAGGCGGCCAGATCACAGACCTCGTCGGAGGGACTCGAGCCGTCAGGATTCGAGGAATGGCTTGAGAAGGAGCGGGATCGAGCTGGCCGGTACCTGGACTTCATGGAGTTCCTTCCTCCGGAAACGGCGAAGGGGGAGAGGAGCTGAGTCGCTCCCCTCCCCCCTTACCCTCCCACCGCGCAGTCGGTGGATCAGCCGTCGTCGGGGAAGGTTTCCATGACCTCCTTCAGATCGGCCAGGAAGCGGGCTGCATCGGCCCCGTCCACGATGCGGTGGTCGTAGCCCAGGGAGAAGATGGAGCGCTTCCGAATGGCGATGGAGTCGCCGCCGGTGGCTGGGTCCTCCACCACCACAACCCGCTTCTCGATGGCGCCGGTCCCCAGGATTCCCGCTGTACCCTTGGGGATGATGGGGAGTCCCACCATGGTCCCCAGGACTCCCGGATTGGTGATGGAGAAGGTGGCCCCTTGGATCTCCTGAGGGGCCAACTGCCGAGAACGGGCCCGATCCGCCAGATCCACGATCTTCTTCCCGATGCCCACGAGAGAGAGGTGATCCGCATCCCGGATCACCGGCACAATTAGGCCCGGGTCCAGATCCACGGCCACACCGATGTTCACGTTGGCTCGGTAGATGATGTTATTCCCCGACGCCGTGGCGTTGAGGGTCGGGTAGTCCCGCAGAACCCGGGAGAGGGCCCAGACCACGAATGCGGTGAAGCTGACCCGGGCGCCCTGCTCCGCCCAGCGCTTCTTGCCCTCCCGACGGATCTGGTCGATCCGGGTGAAGTCGATCTCGATGAAGGAGTGGACGTGGGGGGCTATCCGCTTGGCCACCACCATGTGTTCAGCAGTGAGCCGCCGGATCTTGTCCATGGGCTCGACCCGGTCTGCGTCCCGCACCGGGAATTCGGGGTTCTGTACCTGGTTGTAGAAGGCGGTCCAGATATCCGAAGGTGCTGCGGCCGCAGCCGGACGGGGAGCGGCGGCCGGCTGGACCGGCGCACCGGGAGTCGGTGCGGCTGGAGCCGGAGCCGAGCGATCGTCTTCACGACGCTTCAGATGGGCTTCCAGATCCTGCTTCGTCACACGTCCGGCGTATCCGGAGCCTTCCACTGTCGACAGATCGACACCGTGCTCCTCGGCCATGCGCCGGACCACAGGGGTGGAGCGTTGCCGCAGGCGTTCCTCCTCGGAACCGGGCTTGCCTTGCGACCTCTCCGGGGTCGGGGCCGGAGCTGGGGAGGCAGGCTCGGGGTCCGGCGCGGCTGCGGTCTCGGACTCGTCTGCTGCCGACGGAGGCGGGGTTGCCGCCGGAGCCCCACCCTCCGTATCCAGGTAGGCCACGATGGTGCCCACCTCAACGGTCTCTCCCTCCTGCACCGCAACCTCTACCAGGGTTCCCGACTGGGGAGCAGGGATCTCCGCGTCCACCTTGTCGGTGGAGATCTCCAGGATGGGCTCATCCCGTTCAACGGTGTCACCGACGTTCTTGAGCCACTTCGAGACGGTGCCTTCAGCGATGGATTCGCCCATCTGGGGCATGGGCACTTCGATCCGAGCCACGTTGATTCTCCGTCGTCCGTAGGAGTGGGAAGGGGCGTACGCGGAAACGGGCCGCAAGGGAAGACTGACCGAGCCCGGCGGGGCCCCGGCGCCGTTTCGACCCCAGGAGTCTAATCCAGCCGCCTTCTCCCACAAAGGGAGGAAGGGGGCACCTCGAAAAAACAAACGCCGCCTCCCAAGACCCCTACCTGGGGTACTCGGGAGGCGGCGGAACCCGACCGGAGTGGGATCACCGTCGGATCAGGGCTGTTCCGGCAGGATCACCTCGTCACCACCAGCCGGGGGCGCCGGGGTGTCTTCACCCGTCCCTGGAATCACGGGAGCGGGCTGGGTGGGAATCTGCTGGAGATCCTGCTGCAGGATCGACCCGGGAGCCTGCGCCCGGGACGACAGGATTGCCAGGATGAGGGCAAGTACCATGAAGGCGGCGCCCCCCGCCCAGGTGGCCCTCACCAGGAAGGTCGTGGCCTGCCGACCACCCAGAACACCCTCGGTAGAGGTCACTCCTCCACCCATGGCCGCGAGTCCCCCTCCCTTCCCTGCCTGCAGGAGGATGATGACGGTCAGGAAGATCCCGATGAGAACGAGCAGAACAAGAAAGAAGGTGTACATGAGCTTGGGGTCCAGGCCTCTTTCGAAAGATTCCAGATCAGCATGGAAAGGTCACGGGGAGAAGACTCCCTGTCAACCGGGGAAAGATCATGAACTCCGTAGGGTTCACGGTCTCCAGTCAGGCGGCCTGGATGATCCTGGAGAAGCCGTCCGGATCCAGCGACGCTCCTCCTACCAGAACCCCGTCCACTTCCGGTGCTTCCATGAGCTCCCCGGCGTTGTCGGGCTTCACGGATCCCCCATAGAGGATGGGGACGGCCCTGCCCACCGACGACCCCAGTCGCTCCACCAGGTGGTTTCGGAGTGCCTGGTGGGCTGCGGAGGCGTCGTCGGGTGTGGCCGTGCGGCCCGTGCCGATGGCCCAAACCGGCTCGTAGGCCAGAAGGAAGGGTGCGTCGCCGGAGGCGACTTTCGACCGGATGGTGTCGGATCCCAGGACCGCATCCAGTTGGCGAAGGATGACCTCCTCCACCCGATCCGCCTCCCGTTCTCCGAGCTTCTCACCGACGCAGAGGACGGGGGTGAGGCCGGAACGGAGCACCGCCGCCACCTTCTGCAGGGTGTCTCCGTCCGTTTCACCGAAGACGTGGCGTCGTTCGGAATGACCCACCAGCACGTACCTGGCGCCGGCCGCCGCAGCCATGGGCGCGGAAATCTCCCCTGTGAAGGCGCCTGAGTCCTCGGCGTGCACATTCTGCACGCCCAAATGGACCCGCTGGGCCAGCCCCGCGCTCTCCAGCCCGGCCCTTAGCCCTGCGAGCGCCAATGCGGGAGGAAACAGGAGGACATGGGCGGTGACGTTGTCGCCGATGTTCAGACCAAGAGGGAACTCCCTGGCCTCTTCAGGGCCGTGATTCATCTTCCAGTTCCCGGCAACCACCTTCCTGGGTACGGTCATGAATTCTCCTCGTGGTCCGAGTCCTGCGCCCGATCCAGCGCCTCCACCCCTGGGAGCGGCTTTCCTGCCATGAGATCCAGAGATGCGCCCCCGCCGGTGGAGATGTGGGTCAGCCGCTCGGCCACATCTGCGGCCTCCGCGGCGGCGGCGGAGTCCCCACCGCCCACCACGGTGACGGCACCTTCGTCGGTGGCCTCCGCAAGACTCCGCGCGACGTGAAGGGTCCCCTCGGCGTAGGGCTCCATCTCAAAGACGCCCATGGGTCCATTCCAGAGGAGGGTCTTTGCCCCGAGGATCTCCCGGGCGAAGATCTCCCGGGACCGGGGGCCAATGTCACCGATCTTGTCGGCTCCACCCACCTCATTCCGGTCTACGTTCCGAACCGAGGCATCGGATGAGATCTCCTCTCCCACGACGCAGTCCACCGGGAGGAGGATCTTGTCTCCGGCACGGTCCAGGAGCTCTCGGGCCATGTCCACCCGTTCCGGCTCCACCATGGACTCTCCGGTATCCAGACCCATGGCCTGGAAGAAGGTGTTGGCCATGGCGCCGCCGATGAGGAGGCGATCCACCTGGGGAAGAATCGTCTCGATGAGTTCGATCTTTCCGGAGATCTTGGCCCCTCCCATGACTGCGACGAAGGGGCGCTCCGGCTCGGCCAGCGTATCCCCAAGGAAGGACAGTTCCCGCTCCATGAGGTGGCCGGCAACGGCCCGTCCTCCCTTCTCCCGCACCTGGCGAGGCACTCCGTCGGTGGAGGCGTGGGCCCGGTGCGCCGTCCCGAAGGCGTCGCCTACGAAGTGGTCGCACAGAGCGGCCAGATTCCCGGCGAGTTCGTCGTCGTTGGCGGTCTCGCCGGGGAGGAAGCGGATATTCTCCAGAAGGACCACCTCTCCATCCTCCATGGCGTCGATCCGCTCCCGCAACTCCTCCGACCCGGGTTTGTGGGTTACGAGAGAGACCTCCGCTTCCAGGAGATCCGACAGGGCCGGGGCCACGGGACCCAGGGAGAGATCAGGATCCTCACTCCCCTTCGGCCGACCCAGGTGGGAGACCAGGATGACACGGGCTCCTGCCTCCCGCAGGTCTTGAAGGGTGGGGAGAGCGGCCCGGAGCCGGGTATCGTCCGAAACCCCTCCGTCTGAGGAGAGGGGGACATTGAAATCCACCCGGACCAGAACCCGAGCCCCCCGTAGGAGGCCCGGATCCAGATCCGAGAGCGTCGCTGCGCCGGCGCTCGCCATCAGGTCAGTCCTCCCCCTCGAGGCGCTCCCCGATGTAGCGGACCATGTCCAACACCCGCATGGAGTAACCCCATTCGTTGTCGTACCAGGCCAGGACCTTGACCATACGGTTCTGCGTCACCGATGTGGAGGCGAGATCAACAATGGAGGAAGCGGGGTTTCCGATGAAATCCGTGGACACCAGGAGTTCCTCGGCCACATCCAGGACTCCGGCCATGGGGCCCTGGGCCATCTCCCGGAACGCCAGGTTCACCTCGTCCACCGTCACATCCTGCTCTACCTCGGCGACCAGATCCACCAGGGAGACATTGGGAGTGGGCACCCGGATGGCCATGCCGTCGATCCTACCCTCGACCTCCGGGAGGACCAGGGACGTGGCCCGAGCGGCGCCAGTGGTGGTGGGGATCATGGACACGGCGGCGGCACGGGCCCGCCGGAGGTCCTTGTGGGGCGCGTCCAGCGTCGTCTGGTCGTTGGTGTAGGAGTGGATGGTGGTCATGAGCCCCCGGACGAAGCCGAACCGCTCAATGAGCACCTTCACCACCGGCGCCAGACAGTTGGTGGTGCAGCTGGCGTTGGAGATCACGTGGTGGTTGGCCGGGTCATAGCTGTCCTCGTTCACGCCCAGAACGACGGTGACGTCCTCGTTCTTTCCGGGGGCGGAAATGAGAACCTTCTCGGCGCCTGCGGCCAGATGCCTGGCGGCATCGTCGCGCTTCGTGAAGCGACCCGAGGATTCCACCACGACCTGAACACCCAGCTCACCCCAGGGCAGATCCTCCGGCTTCGGCTCACTGAGAACCTTCACCTCCCTCCCATCGATCCGGATCCCGTCCTCGGTGACCTCCACCCGTCCCGGGAAGGTCCGATGCACCGAATCGTACTTGAAGAGGTGGGCCAGGGTGGACGCATCGGTGAGATCGTTCACAGCGACGATCTCCACATCGTCCTTCCCCGATTCCATTACAGCACGCAGTACGAGGCGGCCGATGCGGCCGAACCCATTGATCCCTACACGAATCGCCATGGTGGTATGGACTCCCCTGAGTCGTATGGACTCCCCTGAGTGGTCGTATTGATTTGAGTGTGCGCTTCCGGTTTACCGCCCCTCCTCCCCTTCCTGGGGGAGGGATCGGGCAAAGGTGATGAGGCGGACGCGCTTCGCGCCGGCTTCCTCTACCAGGGCCTCGGCGGCGGCCTGTCCGGTGGACCCGGTGGTAAGGACGTCATCCACCAGGAGAACGGACCTGCCCATGAGGCGATTTCGGGCGCCATCCGCCGACCGGAAAGCACCTTGGACGTTAGCCCGGCGCTCGTGCCGGTGCAAGGCGACCTGGGTCCCTCCTCCCTCCCTGCGCTCCAGGATATTGGCCAGTTTCAGCCCCGTTCGCTCCGCCAGGGATCTAGCCAGAAGAGCGGCCTGATTGTACCCCCTGGCCCGCTCCCGGGAGGGGGCGGTGGGAACGGGGACGATGACCCAGGACCCAGTTCTCTCCCCCGGGTCCAGGAGGGGGTCCATCCGATCCGCCATGAACCCGGCGATCTCAGGCCAGCCTCCGTACTTGAGGGCATGGACCAGCCGGTCGGCCGGAGGCACCAGGACATAGGCGGAACGAGCGTCCTCCAGGGCCTCGGACCATTCCCGACACTCGGGACAGGGGCGCGCCGATGAAACCCCCGTGCCCTGGGGAGCCCGGCAGCGGGGGCATTGGGGGAAAGACGGGGTCCGCAGGCGGGTACGGCAGCCCGCGCAAACCTGCGACTCCCCCGGGGAGAGGGGATCG
>SL_3KL_010_SEDDRAFT_10000047_pt1 | contig 66660 bp, 65 predicted proteins | sample SodLakKL_010_SED_2_FD_10381 | JGI IMG/M metagenome (IMG submission 10381)
AAATTATATACCACTTATTCCTTTATGTCCAGTATAAATTTCCTCCTTTCGTTCCTGTGCCTTGGGTTTCCATCTTTTATTCTATGGTCTTTAAATGGTATCATAATGGTGGATAATGATTACATCAAATTTATTGCTTTCTATACATTGTACAGATCCTATATTGTACAGATCCTATATTTAAACTACTGTCTGATCTTTTACTTTAATATGAATTGTTCTGATATATTTAGTTTCATTACTTGATTAAGTTTTCACTGCACTATGATTACTAGATTTTACAATTAAAGGTTTCCCAAATTAATCATTGGCATCAAATCTTAAAATTTAAGCAAATGTATTTCTTCAATCAATACTTCGATCTATATGTCCAAAATAAAAAAACCCAGAGAATATTTCCGGGTTTTTTTTATCTTTTATTTGGGATATTGAAAAATTAATTGGTATAATATGGTACTGATAATCATTTTATGGATATACTCTATTTAATGTCCGTGCAAACGGAATTGATTGACGAATATGGTCGATTCCGCAGATCCAGCTCACTGTACGCTCTAATCCCAGACCAAATCCCGAATGTGGAACAGAGCCGTATTTACGAAGGTCTATATACCATTGATAGACTTCTTTCGGCAGTCCCTCCTTCTCCATCTTCTCCAATAAAAGATCTTTGTCATGGATTCTTTCAGATCCACCGATAATTTCTCCATATCCTTCCGGAGCGATTAAGTCTGCACCAAGAATCACATTGGGATCTTTAGGATCGGGCTGCATATAAAACGCTTTCATTTCTGCCGGGAAATGAGTAATAAATACAGGCTTATCAAACCGGTCAGCAATAAAAGTTTCATGCGGGGCTCCAAAGTCATCTCCCCACTCAATTTCAAACTCATTTTCCTGAAGCATTTTGATGGCATTGGTATATGTGATTCTCGGAAAAGGAGCTTTTACCTTTTCTAACGATGTTGTATCCCTCTCCAGCACTTCCAATTCTTTTGGTTTATTTTTCAGGAGATTTTGCACAACATATTCAACAAATTCTTCCTGAACCTTTAAATTTCCTTCGAAATCCACAAAAGCCATTTCCGGTTCAATCATCCAAAACTCATTCATATGCTTACGTGTTTTGGATTTTTCCGCACGAAAGGTCGGACCGAATGTATACACTTTGTTGAATGCCATTGCAGTGGCTTCAGCATATAGTTGACCGGTTTGAGAAAGATACACTTTTTCTCCGAAATAATCGATTTCAAACAAATCCGTTGTTCCTTCGCAGGATGCGGGTGTTATAATCGGTGGTTCTGTTAAAATAAAACCCTGTTCTCTAAAGTATTGCCGAATCAGAAAATTGACTTCATCACGAATTCGCAGAATGGCATTTTGCTTTGGTGTTCTCATCCACAGGTGGCGGTGATCCATAAGAAAGTCCGTTCCATGTTCCTTCAAAGAAATCGGATAATCATCCTCGGCTCTTTGTATAATTTTCACTTCATCAACAAAAACTTCATAGCCGATGGATGAACGGTCATCTTTTTGAAGGGTTCCAAAAACTTCGATTGATGATTCCTGTGGAAGAGTTTTCACTTCGTTGAAGAGTTCTTGATCCACATGATTTTTCATCATGACACCCTGAATAAATCCTGACCCGTCGCGGATTTGCAGAAAAATAATTTTTCCACTGGAGCGCTTATTATAAAGCCATCCCTGTATTTTAACTTTTTCATCTTCAAATTCATTTGCTCGGTCGATCCTTAAATCCTTATACATCTTCCATTACCTCCAACTTTTCTTTCGACATTCAATTTTTTAACAATCAATTTTACACTTTTAAATCCACCATGGCACCCAAAAGATCTTTATGTTCTTCCAAGAGCGGATTGATTACCTCTTCAATGAGCTCTTCAACTTGATTAACGGAACGACCGATATATTTTTTCGGATCAACGATGCTTTGTAATTCATCCTTCGTAAATCCAAAATACTCGTCCTGCGCGATAAGATCAAGGAGATTATTGGAATTACCCAGCTGTTTAATTTGGTGACCGGCCTCCAACGAATATTGCCGGATTTTTTCATGAAGTTCTTGACGGTCTCTCCCCTTCTTCACCGCTTCCATCATGATATTTTCTGTAGCCATAAAGGGTAACTCTTTCATTAAATTATCCTCAATCACTTTTTTATTCACAACTAAACCATCGGTCACATTGATCCCGATATCCAAAATTGCATCGGTCGCCATAAAAGTTTCCGGAATCGTGATTCTACGGTTGGCGGAGTCATCAAGAGTCCTCTCGAACCATTGTGTTGCAGTCACAAAGGACATGTTTTGTAATGAGGTGATCACAAATTTTGATAAGGATGCGATGCGTTCACTTCTCATCGGATTTCGCTTATAGGCCATTGCCGAGGAACCGATCTGATTTTTTTCGAAGGGTTCCTCCACTTCTTTAAGATGTTGAAGCAGCCGTAGGTCATTCGTCATTTTATGCATGCTCTGGGCGATGGAACTTAAAACATACAAAAGATCAAAGTCCTGTTTTCTGGAATAGGTTTGACCGGTAACTGCAAAATTTGAGTGAAAACCTAATTTCTTGGCAATTCGTACATCCAGTTCCTTAACTTTGCTACTGTCATTGTCGAAAAGCTCCATAAAGCTTGCCTGAGTACCGGTAGTTCCTTTTACTCCACGAAAACGCAGGTTTTCCAAAATATAGGTAAGTTTCTCGTAATCCATGTAAAGATCGTAGAGCCACAAACTCGCCCTTTTTCCAACCGTTGTAATTTGAGCCGGCTGATAATGAGTATACCCGAGGGTAGGCTCTCCTTTATACTCCTGGGCAAAATCAGCTAATCGCTCCATCAGGTTGATTAATTTTTTCTTGATCGTCATCATGGCTTGACGATATACAATGATGTCTGTGTTATCACCCACATAAGCACTGGTTGCACCTAAATGAATAATTGGTCTTGCTTTAGGGCACTGAGCCCCAAAAGCATATACATGACTCATAACATCATGCCTTGTTTCTTTTTCCCTCTGCTTTGCTACTTCGTAATTTATCTTTGACTCATACTGCTTCATTTCTTCAATCTGCGAATCGGTTATGGGTAAGCCCAGCTCTTTTTCAGTTTCAGCCAGTGCAATCCAAAGCCTACGCCAATGAATGAACTTATTTTCAGGGGAGAAGGTATAAAGCATCTCCTCACTGGCATATCGTTCAATTAAAGGGTTTTGATAGGTGGTATATTCCAAGGTTTACACGTCCTTTTCAAGAAATTCCTGGATGCGATTTAAACCTGTTTCAATATTTTCCATGGAGTTTGCGTAAGAAATCCGTGCATAATCATCGGCTCCAAAAGCAATTCCCGGTACTAAAGCAACCCTTGCATGTTCTAGAATCGCTTCGGAGATCTCTATCGAATCATTAACAACTTTTCCGCCAAGTTTTTTTCCTTTTAATTCTTTAATATTCATCATCACATAAAACGCACCATTTGGCTCAATGCAGGAAACTCCTTGAATTTCATTTATGCGTTTGACCATGAATTTTCTTCTTGAATCAAATTCTTTTTTCATCTCATGAAGAGGTGTTTGATCCCCTTCAAGGCCTTCAACACTGGCATACTGGGCAATTGTATTGGCATTTGAAGTTGCATGACTTTGAATATTCGCCATGATCTTTGCAATTTTACTGTTTGATGCTGTATAACCGATTCTCCAACCGGTCATTGCATATGCCTTTGAGAGACCGTTAACAACGATTGTCAGATCTTTTAATTTTTCATTAAAACTTGCGATACTTGTGTGTCCTTCATCTCCATAAATCAGCTTTTCATAGATTTCATCAGAAATTATAAGAATTTCATGCTCCACCATCAGGTCACCAATCGCTTTTAATTCTGCTTTAGTATAAACAGATCCGGTGGGATTTGAAGGAGAGTTCAGTAATAAAGCTTTGGTTTTCGGAGTGATTTTCATCCGAATATCCTCTACTGACATTTTGAATTCATTTTCTTCTCTTCCCTCTACATAGACAGGAACCGCATCAGCCATCACAACCAGCTCAGGGTAACTTACCCAGTAAGGAGTCCCAATGATGACTTCATCCCCGGGATTGCAAATCGCTTGCAGAGCATTATAAATCGAGTGTTTCGCTCCGTTAGAGACGATGATTTGATTTGGTTCATAATCGAGATCATTATCCTGCTTTAACTTATTACAAATCGCTTTCTTTAATTCGGGAATTCCAGCCGCGGGAGTATATCCTGTTAATCCTTTATTCATTGTTTCTACGGCTTTGTCGATAATGTGCTGGGGAGTATTAAAATCAGGCTCACCAACTCCAAATCCTATGATATCAATGCCTTGTGCTTTCATTTCTCCTGCTTTTGCTGCAATCGACAAGGTCATTGAAGGCGATAAACTTTGATGCTTTCTGGACAGCTCGATGGACATTTACAATCCCTCCTATAATCAATAGTTTCACAACTATCATTCTAACAAATTTTTTGAAGAGAATCTATAGTAAAACGTTATTAGAGTGCATCCACTATATTTTCGTAAGGCACCGACACACTTCCGATTTCGATTTCTCCATGATGATTGCCAGGTTCATGATAATCAGTTCCGCCGGTGATAATCCATTTTTTCTCAGTTGCGAGATTCTTTAGCTTTTTTATGGTGCGAAGCCCATGTTTCGGGTGATAAACTTCGATTCCATCGATTCCTTGCCGAAGTGTATAATCTAAGGCATATTTGGATGACAAGCCGGGATGGGCCATTACTGCAAACCCGCCTAAATCTTTAATAACAGAAACCGCTTCTTTAATCGAAATTTTATATCGCTTTACATATGCAGGTTTACCTTTCTTAAGAAATCGATCAAAGGCTTCCTGCGTATCCTTCACTACCCCCAACCGAACTAACTCCCGAGCAACGTGGGGTCGACCGATGGAGTCAGTGGATTCATTTCCCATTACTCTTTCCACACTTATGGGTATCTTTAGATCACATAGCATCTCAACCATGCTAAAAATCCTCACTTCTCTTTGCTTTTGAATATTTTCAAGAAGTTCTTCTAAAGATGAATCTTCTGCATTGAAGTTATATCCTAAAATATGAACTTCCTCTCCTTCAAACTCGGAGCTGAACTCAATTCCTGAAAGAAAATGAAAGTGATCCGGTACTCGCAGAGTTTGGGCCTCCAAAAACCCGCCAACCGTATCGTGATCCGTAAGTGCAATTCCTTTAAGATTTTTATCCAGTGCAATTTTAAGAATCTCTGCCGGACTATAGACACCGTCAGATGCATTAGAATGAATGTGTAAGTCCATTAAGTTCATTCATGCTCCCCCTTCATTTTGTTCAGAGAATTAAGGTGTTCCTTTATTTGTTTTTCATAGCCTTCATTTGAAGGGTTGTAGTAATTTACCCCTTTTAGATTTTCAGGCATATACTCCTGTTTTACATAATGTCTTAAATAATTATGGGGATACAGATAATCTTTTCCATGTCCTAGCTTCTCTGCAGAAGCATAATGAGAATCCCGCAAATGTGCAGGGACATCTGTTTTTTTCATTTGAATATCTTTTATTGCGGCATTCACACCTAAGTAACTGGCATTACTTTTTGGTGCTGATGCAAGATAAGTTACACATTGGCCAAGGATTAAACGGGCTTCTGGCAATCCCACAATTGTAACAGCTTTGTATGCATCGACAGCAATTCCCAATGCATGGGGATCTGCATTTCCAATATCTTCAGAAGCAGCGATGATCAGTCGCCGACCGATGAATTCAATTGCCTCCCCTGCCTCTATCATTTTTGCAAGGTAATGAAGCGCCGCATCGGGATCACTTCCCCGTATGCTTTTGATAAATGCTGAAATCACATCGTAGTGTTGATCTCCGCCTTTGTCATATTGAATAAGATTTTGCTGTGTTGATTCTTCAACTGTTTCTAAATCGATACAGGTAACTCCCTCTTCATTGGGATGGGTGCTAAGCACAGCAATTTCCAGAGCATTTAGCGCTCTTCGTCCATCTCCCATTGAAGAGTCAATCAGATGCTCGATTGCCTCATCGGTAAGTATTGCCCGTGTATTTCCCAATCCTTTCTCTGTGTCTTTCAGTGCGTTTCGAATCATGCTCTTCAAATCTGCCCGTTCAAGGGCTTCTAATCTTAAAATCGAACATCTTGACAGTAATGCTTTGTTCACTTCAAAATAAGGATTTTCCGTTGTTGCGCCAATCAGTGTAACAACACCCTCTTCAACATATGGTAACAAGGCATCCTGCTGATTTTTTGAAAATCGATGAATCTCATCAATAAACAAAAGGTTTCCTTTTTGATGATAAGTCAAGGATTCCTTTGCTTTTCCAACCACATCCCGAATATCCTTTACTCCTGAAGTAACTGCGTTCAGCTGATAAAACTCCATAGAGACTTCGTTTGCGATAACTTTTGCTAAGGTGGTTTTACCGGTTCCTGTGGGTCCATGAAATATCATTGAAGGAATTCTTTTTGCATCAATGCACCGACGCAAAAATTTTCCCTTTCCCAAGAGATGTTTCTGACCAACTACTTCTTCAACCTTTGTAGGCCGAATTCGATCTGCAAGGGGTGCAATTTGACCGCGATTCTTTTCCTGTGCCATTTCAAATAAATCCATAGTTTTCAGTCCTTTTTTGATCAATCTACTGTTTATAAACCTTTACCTTAATTCCAGCATGCACTCGTTTATGAGGTTCACTCCTCTAACAACCTGTTCTTTATTCAGGTCATGATGTGTGACAAGACGAATTGCTTTTTCTCCGCGAGGATTTGCCAAAACACCTTTCTCTTTTAACTTTTCAACAAGAGTCCCTGAGGAAAGAGTTTCTTTATCGATGAATACATTAAGGATGTTAGTGTGGATCTTTTCTAATTCAACCCTCAAACCTTCAATTTGATTTAATGCTTCACCGACATATGCTGCATGTTTGTGATCAACAATTAATTGGTCAGGCATCTTAACAAGTGACTCAATCCCGCATGCAGCGATAACTCCTGCTTGTCTCATTCCTCCGCCTAGCATTTTCCTAAGCTTACGGGCTTTTTTGATGAATTCTTCATTCCCAACAAGCATGCTACCTACCGGAGAGCTTAATCCTTTCGAGAGGCAAAACATAACAGAGTCAAAATATTTGCCGATTTCTGATGGGTCAACATTTAGAGCGACAGCTGCATTGAATAGTCTTGCACCATCCATATGGAGAGGAATCCTGTTTTCAATTGCAATTTCACAAATCGCTGCAAGATTTTCCAAAGGTTGAACCATCCCACCTGCCATGTTATGGGTATTTTCAATCGCAATAAGACCTGTGGTGGGAAAATGGATATCTTCTCGCCGGATCCCCTTTTTTATATCTTCAGGATCCATCACACCATCCACCCCTTCAAGAATATGAGTTTGGAGTCCTGCAACTCTGGCTGCTCCCGCTACTTCATAGAGGAATATATGACTAGACCGTTCAAGAATCACTTCCTCACCGGGTTTTGCATGAACCATTAATGCAATTAAATTCCCCATTGTTCCCGTTGGAACAAACAATGCTCTCTCTTTATTCATAATCTTTGCTGCTAACTGCTCTAAACGATTTACTGTTGGATCATCACCATAAACGTCATCTCCTAAAGGCGCATGTTTAATTGCTTCCATCATCCCTTGTGTAGGCTTTGTTACAGTATCGCTCCTAAAATCAATTATGTTCATTTATATGCCCTCTCCCTTCTGTATTTTCTCTTATACATCATTATAATCGAAACAGAAACACTTAGCAAAGTAAAAGACCCCGTTTCTTAGGGGTCTAAAGAGTATTCATTGTTTACAATTCTTTGATGATATTTTTATGCACATATGGACTTGTCAGTAATGAAAGGAGTGCACCATAACGTAAATTAAACCGAACTTCATCACCAACACGATAATTAAGTTTAGAATTTGTAACATCGATAATTAAATGGTCACTGCTCGACCCTAAAATTGTGATATCCTCTTCAACCGGAAAAAGATCGTAACTACCGAAATCCTGTTTTCCAACTGCAAGGATGGCCCTTTTTCTTATGCCGCGGTCTTCAAATGAAGGGGTATTTCCAAAAGCATCCATACCGATCTCTCCGATCGGAACCGAAGGTTTCTCTTTTAACTCTACAATTTCTCCGACTAATTGAAAGATATCTTGATGGGTATTCGGTATTTTTTCTCCGTAAGCACTTTCCGTGCCTAAAACGAATGCTTCTCCCAGCCGAAGATGATTAATTTTCGGATGAAGTTTCTTCTGATCCAGCAGGTAGACACTGCTTGAATTTCCACCACTGTAAATTTCCAATTCATGTCCCAGAATTTCTTCTATCCGTTTACCATATGCAACTAGCTTCGAGAGATTTTTTTCTGTTGGTATTACTCCGCCATGGCATGTAAGATTAACTCCGATTCCTTTTACATCAATGAACTGAAGCTCTTTTATTTCCATTATGGTTTTATTGAACTCCTTATCCGAAAAAATTCCTTCCCGGAGATCTCCTAAGTCCACCATAACGATCACTCCGTGGATCTTTGCTTGTATTTTTGCTTCCTCGTTCAACAGTTTTAATGTGCTGAGTTCTGAGTTAAGACTGATATCTGCGTATTTTACAACATCACCTATTTCAGAGTGCATTGGTATACGAAGTAAAATCTTCGGAACTGAAAGTGAAGTTAGCTTAGATAGATTTGATATGCGTGAGTCTGCAAGATGTTGAACACCGCCGTCAATATATGCCTGAGCAACCGCCGGGTTTCCTTGGAAGACTTTTGTTACACCGGCAACGACGATACCCTGTTGCTCTGCTTTCTTTGTAAGTATTCTCGTGTTGTGAACAAGCTTTTCATAATTAATATCCAATCGGGGATTCATCGTCTCTCTCCTTTTCTCTTATACCTAAACTGGCTTTCATCAGAGTAAGAGCAGCAATAGGATGTTTCATCGATAAAACACCTAAGGATGCCATAATATAATGATTGTCAACCAGTATCCTTGCTTCCTTTGTCGGCCCAAGTAAAGTAGAATCCTGATTTTTAATTACATCTCTTAAAATTCCGACACGATTGGGTAACCTCGTCAGTGCTCCACCTGTAGCAATAATATATTTTACACTGGTCAGATCTTTCCCTTCCGCAACAGTGGTTTTGCCACTTGCACCGTATAGATAGCGCAGCTTTCCGGCATGCCTGGAAAGAGACACTTTTGCTGCCTCATAGGTTAAACGTTCAACAAAATACCGTTCTTCTTCATTTGTCGGAATCGGTTTATAATTTTTCATCACTTTAGTAATATCATAGGAGAACTCTTTTTGCAAGTCTTCCAAACCAATACGTCCTACAATATTTTCCATATTTACATATACCCCTAGGTCTCCTTCAACCGTTCTTTTTGCTTCAGGTTCAGGACTAATGAGTATGCGGTTAATCTCATCGCTTCCATCTGTAACTGAATGAAGGTCTGTTGTTGCCCCACCAACATCAAAGGTAATTAGATCTCCCAGGTCATTTTTCAAGAGTTTTGATGCCTCCATTACAGCACCAGGAGTAGGAATTATTGGTCCCTGTACCATTTCACGCACCCTTTTCATACCCGGTGCGTGGATAATATGATCTTGAAAGACATCTTGTATCACAGCTCGTGTTGGCTCCACATTCAAGTAATCAATTTTAGGGTAAACATTTTCTACAATAAAAATGTTATATTGATTTTCTTCTGCAAATATTTCGCGAATTTCATCCTGATTTTCTACATTTCCTGCATAGATCACAGGAATATCAAGGCGTAGAGATGCAATTTTCTCTGCATTTTCAATCGCAGTGGCTCTTTCCCCATAATCCACGCCTCCTGCGATTAAAATAATGTTTGGATTAATTTCCTGAAGTTTTTTGATATCCATCCGAGTTAGTTTTCCCGCCGTAATTTTATGGATGATCGCACCGGCTCCAAGTGCGGCTTCTTTTGCCGCACGAACAGTCATGTCATACACTAATCCATGTACCGTCATCTTTAATCCGCCGGCTGCACTGGAAGTTGCCAACATTTCCTCGTAGTCAATACTGTCCGTTCCCAAGTTTGTTCTTAGGGATTCAATCGCACCTTCAAGTCCTATGTTCACGTCGCCTTCCAAGACTGTTGTTGGGTGCTGCCCCTGGCCGAGAAAGGTCGGCAAGGGGCTGTCAACACCATGAAATGCATTAACTACAGTCGTTGTACTTCCTATTTCCGCAACAAGTACATTAACTTTCATTGTCTCTTTCCATTCGATGCTTTACAAGGAATGTGGCAACCTGAGTACCGGTTGTTCCCCGTCCGAATCCTGCGTCCACTCCCTGTTTCACAGCAGTTTCAGGAATTACCTGGGTTCCACCGGCGACGATGGTGATGCGATCTCTGATCCCTTTTTCGATAGCAAGCTCGTGGATTTTTTTCATGTTCTTATAATGCGTTTCGTCGTGACTGATGATTGTTGAAGCCAGGATTGCATCAGCATCCATTTCAATTGCTGCGTCAACGAGTTTTTCAATAGGCACGGAAGTGCCTAGATAGTTTACTTCAACCCCGAACTTCTCGATTCCTCCATGTTTGATATCAATAATCTCTCTTAGTCCGACGGAGTGTTCATCTTCACCGACGGTTCCTGCCACAACCTTCATTGGTCTTTCTTCAATTAGTCCCCGGATCTCATCGAAAGACATTATTTCGGGTTCCGGTGGGATCTCTAATGATGATATATCAATATCGAAATCAACTTTTCCTTTAAATTCGATTCTTGTTCCCTCGGAAGGATGCATCACTTCCCTATGGATCACTTCAACATCCTTAAGACCCATCTTCTTACCAATTTCTATGGCAGCAAATTCAGCAACTCTCCGTTCTGTCGGTAAAAACAGGTTCACCATCACATACCCGTCTGCAGACCACTCTACTTCCGGTCGAACATTAGTGGTTTCCCGATATTTTCTATTATCCTCCATACGTTTATAAACGTTGTCGTTCTCATCGAGCTCATCAATATAGATGATTTTTTCCGGCTTTTCAAACGTACAACCGTCAATAAGCTTTGAAGGAGTATCCTTCATCGACGAATCGTATTGTTCCACATTGTTATATCCAAAATGGGCTGTAACCGGAGCAAAGTAGTCCGGATCTCTTTCAAAGACCGTCCCGGTGCCTACCCCTTTTTCGATGTCTCTTGCGATTCCATCGCCATTTCTCTCAGGGTATTCTCCCGAGTCAACAAAAAACCCTTTTTGTACAGCTTCAAAGTACCCTCCTTCTTCAAGGACTTCCTCCATAAAGAGTACCGCTCTTTCTTTTAGCTCTCTTGCTTTATCCACAAGATATCCTTCATCCCGAAGTTCAATCATTTCCATTAAACTGTCCATACCCACAAGGGCCTGTTTTGCAGTATCAATGGCTTCCATGTTGTATTTATGCCATGGAACATTTCGTCCTTCGTCAGGGGTAATCGTTGATTGAATTTCCGCGCGGGTCAACTTCGATATAAGAAGATTAAGTACATGGGTAACCGTAGCTTCTCTTGTCGACGACTCAATGTATTTTGTGTTCATTTGTGCCCGCATTTTATACTCAGAAAATAGCTCTCTTAAAGCTAAGGCATATGGCAGATCCAATTTCATTGAAGGTGCAGGAGGCGCAGTTGGCGGTACCGTGGAAAGAGCAATGTTTTCTTTTTCCATTCCCACCAATACCGAAAACATGGAATTGATTCCGTGCTGAACCATCAACTCCGGCATTACTTTCCATGCTTCTCTCGCCGTTGCGTTTGCATTATGCGCACCGTCTATCTGAACAATTTTACCATGGATCATAGCCTTCTTAGCTTCCGCAGCATCCACAAAAGACCGCACCATATTTACGTTACGATACAAAACGTTATACTGAGGATCCTGATGAGCTCCATTTACTCCCTCTTCAGTAAACATTACTGCAATTTCAGGACCGGCAACACCACTGATGTAAGAATGATAGTTTAATGGACGGCCAACTTCTTCTTCGATTATATCAAGAGCTTTTCTTTGCGCCCTCACCTGTTTTCTTGTGATGGGAATTCCACCGATTCCCTGTGGTGTCCCTTCAATCAAACCGTCAAAGTGACTCTGGCCTGCTGTTCGTATAACCATAATATGATCCGCTCCATGCCATGCAGCCATTCGCATTCTTCGAATGTCATCCTCAAATCGTCCCGAAGCGATTTCTGTAGTAATATTGTTTTCCGGCTGGGGATCAATGTTGCCGAAATATTTAGCTGAAGGAAGGGGAACGCTGTTTCCTTGAGGCTTTGAGCAGTCATTATAAATAAACGGTCCAACCTGCTGGTTTTCAATTCGTTCTCTCCAAATCCAACCTTTCCTCTTAGGAGTGTACTGATCGAGATCTTTTAAAATATTCTCCACATTCAGTTTCTCATTTGGTTTAAGTTCCATTATTTCACACCTCCCTGGAAAAGATCTTTAATTGTATCCCAATGCTTTCCGTCAATTAATTCAAGTCCGGCTTCCCGAATTCCGATGTTATTCTCCTGAGCCACTTTGTACACCACATGGCCTGCACCCTTTCCCATAAGCCCACGATCCATAACACCTTCTACAATGGCTTTCGCCTCAATACTGGAAAATCCCATTCGAAGAAGAACGGATCGTTCAATTGATGGTGTTGTATTCTTCTTTGCAAGATCAACTAAGGGCTCGACAATTTCTTCTGCCAACTCCCAAAACCGGCCTTTTAATTCATCATCTGTTAAGTTCTTTAAGTGTCCTCGTCTCTCTTCAAAATTATCTGTTCTTTTCAATCTAAGCACCTCCGTATTCGACTTTTAGTTCATCAAGAAATTCTGTTAGAGCTTCTCTTGTCAGCTTGGCATCATCCTGTAGAAAATTCATTTCCTGTTCGTTCAATCTTTGGACTTCATTCTTTTGAACTGCATTTTTAATATATGATTTTTTCATTTTCATTAAATCAACTTTTCGCGCTTTAATCATTGAAGGATTTTCAGGGAGAATGATGTTTTGACCGGGTATTTCTTTTGATGGATCTCCGAAAAATATGTTGATTCCATTGTCTTTTGCAAAAGAAAGTTGCGGTTGAAGGTGTTTTCCTGCTCCTGTATATTCACTTTCCTGTACAACAATGGTTTCATCTTTACCCATTTCCTGTGCCAGACTGAAAGCAGCGGCCAAAGATGTGTTTCCAGCAGGTCCGCGCTCCAGCCCCTCAATCTGAGCTAATGCTTCGGTCATATAAAAAACTTCGCCTTGACTTACCAGTACATACTCATCCATATATCGAAGCGGTCGCGCGGCAGATCTCGGTACGTCCGTGCGATCAGGCCAAGTTGCATAGGGCATACCGAATCCTGTATGTCCAGTTGTAAAGGATTTACGGTTGAAATCATTATCACTTGCCATATGAAGCCCAGAAAGATCTACACTGGCTCCGATAATTCGCGTATGCTCTGCCCCTGCTTTAATTAATCCTCTTGCAGTTCCGGTTAAGTTTCCTCCTCCGGCATTGGTACAGATCACAGCATCGGGATCCTTCCCGAAACGTTCTCTAAAATTCATAGAAATCTCATATCCGAGAGTCTCCACCCCCGCAATTCCGAATGGAGTGTACAATGACGCATTAAAGTAACCTGTGTCTTCAAGAGTGGTGAGAAAAGTGTAAAAAAGTTCAGGACCAACAGTTAATTGAACCACCTCAGCTCCGTAAGCTTCACATTTCCTTGCCTTTTCAATGATTTCAGGTTGTCCGACTCCCCGTGAATCATAGCACTCCTGGATCACTATAGTATCCAATCCATGTATTGCAGCTTGAGATGCCACTGCGGCACCATAATTCCCGCTAGTCGCCGCAATGACACCTTTAAATCCGTTTTTCTTGGCATGATAGACCGATGTGGATGCTCTTCTTGCTTTATAACTGCCTGATGGGTTACTAGCTTCATCTTTTATGAAAATTCGTGCGCCTTTTCCTTCAGGTGCAAATTTACGGGCTAAAGCAGTAAGATTCTTTAATTCTAAAAGCGGAGTATTTCCAACGCCGACCGAGTGCTGAATATTTTGCACCTCTTCCAATGAGTATCCTGTTTTTCTCATCATTCCTTCATAGTCAAATGCGACTTTCCCTTGAGAGAATTCCTCATAATCGATACCGACTGCTTTTTTCATGATTTCTCCACGTTTTGCCATCACAGCTTCATAACTCCGATCATTCTTCACTGGATTCACCTCCCCGAAGGATCTCCTTTAATTGTTTTCCTATGGTAAGAATCTCAGGAACAAACTTCCCAAAGCTGTGGGAGTAGGTTGGATTTATTTCAATAAGCTTCCCTGCAACTACTCGATCCGTAAGAGTTTTTACCTTTACATAATCCCCGATGTTTGCATCTTCCAGAAGAAAACCTTTGTTCCACATTTCCAAGGGAACGTTTTTTGTGTCCTCCGGCAAATTTGGTGACCGGTCCTTCTTTTCCAGAACCACATCATAAATACGAACCCAGCTTCCTTTCTCTACTAATGACAATTATGCCACCTCCTTAATCTAACAAATCCCTCATATCTCCCATAATTGCTCTTGGAACTGGTAAATCCAACATGGTTTTCAGGCCTGCTCCTGCATTTAACACATGAGGAATCATATTTACGCACATTGCAATTGTTCCGATTCCTCCGGGAATTTCAGGTTTGATGGCCATATTAATGTTTGGAACTCCTTTAATATTGATATAATCTCCTGTATCGATCCCCTCTGTTTCAGGAAGAATTTGCTGGGGGTGTTCCATATCAATTTTCATTTCACCGCCTACGTAACCGTACCCACACTGTTTACAACCTGCCACATTACCGGCTTTAACCTCGGTATACTTTGTTTTTCGATCGGTATTTGACATGATCGGTTCCCGTGTTTCATCAATTTTTTCGATATTCCATCCGATACCGTCGGCTACCATATGGATTGATTCAGGAAATCCCACATGTCCTGCAACGGTTCGATCTTTAACACCCTTTAGGAATGCCTCTTTCGTTAGTCCTACACCCTGTTCTTCCATTACTGCGTGTCCGAAGGGAGAAAGATCGTTCACTCGTGATGCGCTAATATGTTCCACGCTTTCGCATGTTCCGGAAAGAGCTAAAATCAAATAATCCAGAACAAAACCCGGATTAATTCCTGTTCCTAACACTGTTACTCCGTTATCTTTCGCAATTTCGTTCATTTTCTTTGCCAGTTCAGGTTCCTGAGCTTGTGGATAAGCCATTTCCTCCGCTGTTGAAATTACATTCATTTTATTTTCTAACATAAGAACGATTTTGTCATAGGCCCCTCTTGTAAAAGAATCTGTTGCAAGTAAAGCAACATCGGCAAATTTCTCTTTTGAAATGTCATTAATATTATCAGTAATTATAACCGGATTTCTTTCTCCGCGATCCAACCCTAAAACTTCATACATGTCTTTTCCAACACGAGTTTCATGGCGGTCACAAACACCTACGATTTCAACACCTTTTTTCTTTATTAACATTTCCGCCATACCACTTCCCATTGCTCCAAATCCCCAAATAATTACTTTGATCGTTTCTCTCATTTACAGTACCTCCTTATTTATTATACTCTTATCACCTATTTATATAGCAAAGAGCTTGCCAAGTTTACATCATTGCTCTTACTAATTCAACAACACATACTATGAAAGCCTGACTTATTCCAATAGCAAGAGATCACAGAGTAAATATATTTATCAGAAAGACAACTATAAAATTATCGTTTTCCATAAGACCGATTTAAATATAATAAAGCAAAATATATGGCGGTATTCCGCAAAATATTTTGCTTTATGTCGACTCCTTAATTCTTCGAAATGATGGGATTATTGCAATCCATATTTTTTAATTTTGTATTGAAGGGCTTGTCTTTTTATATTAAGGACTTTTGCAGTTCGAGTAATGTTTCGGTGATTCATTACTAATGCTTTTTGAATCATCTTCTTTTCAAGTTTTTCTATAGTGTCAGTAAGATCCATAGAGTCTAAACTTTCATGTGATTTATGATATTGCAACCCATGATCCTCCTGAGACCGATTACGATAGTAGTTTAAGAGATAACTTGACAGATGTTCTTCTTTGATAACATGTTCACCCTGAATAAGATTCAATGCCCCTTCAATCATGTTCTCAAGCTCCCTCACGTTCCCCGGCCAATGATACTTCTTAAAGATCTCTTTCACACTGTCAGAAATCAGCCAAACTTCTTTTTGAAACCGTTGATTGTAACGATGCAGAAATTCATCTGCCAGCCGGTCAATATCCTCCGGTCGTTCCCTTAGAGGTGGAATAGTGATGTTAAGGACGCTAAGCCTATAGAAAAGGTCTTTTCTTAATCGATGCTCATCAATTAACTGTCGAGGATCTTGATTCGTTGTTGCGATAATTCTCACATCAACCGGTATGTCTTTTGTGCCTCCGATTCTTCGTATATAGTTTTCCTGAAGAACTCGAAGAAGCTTTGCTTGAAGATTCTGATCCATCGAATCTATTTCATCCAGCAGAATTGTTCCGCCGTTGGCCTGTTCAAAAATTCCTGGTCGGTCCACAGCGCCTGTAAAGCTCCCCCGGATCGTACCGAAAAGTATGCCTTCCAAGAGATTTTCAGGAAGGGCAGCACAGTTTTGTCCGATAAACGGCTTATCCCTTCGACTGCTTTCATTATGAATGCTTTGTGCAAAAATTTCTTTCCCTGTTCCTGTTTCACCATAGATCAGCACAGAAGAAGCTGTTTTGCTAGCTTTCCTTGCAACTGTCACCGCTTGGGTAAAAGCATGCTCTTTACCGATCAAATCATCAAAAGTATAACGATTCTGTTCTTTCGGAGGAAGATGAGGATTCATCAATTGGCTTTGAAGTTGTTGAATTTGATCAGAAAGCTTTTTAATCTTTGTAATATTTTTAGCAACCTCTAAAGCACCGATTTTCTTATCATTATAATAAAGCGGGAAAGTGGAATTGATTGTTGTGATCTCTTTTCCTTGATAATTAATGTATGTCTGACTCTGATTGATAATTGGAACTTCTGTTCTAAGTACTTTCAACAAGGTGCTGGTTTCTTCATTCAGGCTTGGAAAAACCGCAAGAAGCTTTCTGCCGATCACTTCTTCACTTTGCAGTTCTTCCAAATTCCCCATTTCATCATTATAAATAATGGTATTACCTTCATTGTCGATTACATGAACTCCCTCTTCAATAGAGTATAGGATTTTATCTAAAATCACGTTTAATTCATTTTTTGATATCAACTCATCACCCTCTTTGTTCCCTTTGTATGATTTTAAAAAAAAGGTAGGAACGATCTGCTCCTACCTTTACTCACAATGATGCAACTCTCTTAAAATTACATGTGTTACATTGTTATTCATAAAGATCGTACTTGCTGCAAAGCTCATCGACCATCTTAATTGCTTTTTCTTTGTTCCCAGGGTCTTCAATGATCAGATTCATGATCTCTGCAATTGTTGCCATATCCTCTTCATTCATTCCTCTTGTGGTTACTGCGGGGGTTCCGATTCGAACTCCACTTGTAACAAAGGGACTTTCGGGATCGAAGGGAATCGTATTTTTGTTTACAGTGACTTTGACCTCATCCAAAAGTTTTTCAGCATCTTTTCCTGTAATATTTTTGTTCCTTAAGTCAAGCAAAAGAAGATGAGTATCCGTTCCGTCAGAGACCAGTTTAAATCCGCGTTTTTTTAATTCTTCACCAAGTGCTTTTGCATTTTTTACAACCTGTTGCTGGTATTGATTGAACTCCTCACTAAGGGCTTCCTTAAATGCTACTGCTTTTGCAGCGATTACATGCATTAGAGGTCCCCCTTGGATTCCCGGGAAGATTGCTTTGTCGATCAATTTTTTATGTTCTGCCTTACAAAGAATTGCTCCTCCTCTTGGGCCTCTGAGAGTTTTGTGGGTCGTCGTTGTAACAAAATCTGCATACTCACAAGGATTCATATGAATTCCTGCAGCGATTAATCCAGCAATATGGGCCATATCAACCATTAAGTATGCTCCCACTTCGTCAGCAATTTCTTTGAATTTCTTAAAATCAATACTGCGTGGATACGCGCTTGCTCCGGCTACAATTAACTTCGGTTTTGTTTCCAAGGCCTTTTTACGAACAACATCATAATCAATCAGTTGTGTCTCTTTGTCTACACCATACTCCACAAAATTATAGTATTTTCCTGAAATATTGACGGGACTTCCATGTGTAAGATGACCGCCATGGGAAAGATTCATTCCAAGGACAGTATCCCCGGGCTTAAGAATCGCAAAATAGACTCCAATGTTCGCATTCGCTCCCGAATGAGGCTGCACATTGGCATGCTCTGCATTAAACAGCTTTTTCAAACGTTCAATCGCAAGATTTTCTGCAACATCAACTTCTTCACAACCTCCATAATACCGTTTTCCCGGGTACCCTTCCGCGTACTTATTGGTTAAATAACTTCCCATTGTTTCCATGACAGCAGTTGTAACAAAGTTTTCCGATGCAATCAGTTCAATGTTTCCCTCTTGACGTTTCTTCTCCTTTTGAATTACTTCAAAAATTTCAGGGTCTTGAGTTTTCAGATATTTAAAATCCATAAAATTGCTCCTCTCTTTGTTATGATCTACAAATCTATTATAAGAGTTATTAAGAAGTTTGACAAGGTTCCTCATCGCATACTTCGACGATAATTGGAACATATTTGGGATTATCCTTAAATCTATGGTCATTGCTTTTTATGACTAGAAAGGCTGCCGCCATAAAAAGAAAACCGATCAAAGCCGCAATAAGCTCTTGCTGGGGAAAGATTTGGGTACCGAGAAGAATTCCTAGCATCAATGCGATTAGAGGAATGATATATAAGATAAAAGCAGCAGACAAAACGTCCTGACCCTTCATATCAACAACAACAAGATCGCCAATACTTGCCTTTGCTTCGTTTTTTGCTTCAATTTCCAGAGAATACGCTTCGCTTCCGAGCTTGCATGCGTTGCAATTACTGCAGCTTGAGTGTTTTTGCATTGAAACTTTAGCCTTTCCATTCATCACATTTACCACTTCTCCAAATTGTTTCATGTTGTACTCCTTTCCAAAGATCCTTAAACACCTCCGAGGCGATAATTAATCCCATAGTCGGAGGAACAAACGATATGCTTCCCGGTATTTTTTTACGTGGATAGTCGGGATCGGAAGAAATTTTCGGAACATCCAGGGGTTCCTCTTCTGAATAAACTACCTTGAGATGATAAATTCCCTGTCTTCTGAGTTCCTTACGCATGATCTTTGCCAGTGGGCAGATTCTCGTTTTACTCAAATCTGAAACCTTAAAGTCCATGGGATTTAGCTTGTTTCCAGCTCCCATACTTGATATCATCGGAATTTTAAGTGCATTTGCTGCTTTAACAAGCATGATCTTCGCTGAAATCGTGTCTATGGCATCTATAATATAATCATACGCTTCATTTACCAGTTCATCGATCGATGATTCATCAAGACGTTNTGGGATTGCATGGACGATGCAATCAGGATTAATTGACAGCAATCGTTTTTTTAATGCTTCCACCTTAATTTCGCCGATCGTTTCATATGTAGCTTGAATTTGACGATTAATGTTTGTAATGCAGATACGATCATAATCGATAAGAGTGATCTCTTTTAAACCTGCTCGTACCAGTGCCTCTGCAGCAATCGATCCAACACCGCCTACTCCAAATATACCAACATGACGATCAGTGAATCCTTTGATGTTTGGTTCTTGGATTAATAATTCTGTACGTTCAAAGGGAGACTTCACAATTTATCACCTTTTTCTATAAAAATCACATGGAAAAACCCGCCATGCCGTCTTGGTCGAGTGTTTTGAAACCTGCGCTTGCAGGTGGGTACCCTGCGAATTGCTTTGCAAGTCCAGAAACTGGCATGTGCTCCACAATTCGACTCCGGGTTCCCAATGTAATAGTGTTGGCTCAAAACATATTCGATTCGACGCACACAGCAGGTGTTGTTAAGATAATGATACCATAGTTTAGAGGGATGTTCAATCTGCCCTTCTGCTTATTTTTTTCTCCACTTTTAAATGCAATTCGTCCAACTGTTCCTGATCGATAACTGTAGGAGCATCTGTAAGAAGACAACTGGCGTTTTGTGTTTTAGGAAAAGCGATCACTTGACGAATATTTTCCTCATTGGCAAGAATCATAACCAGCCGATCGAGTCCATAAGCAATTCCACCGTGTGGTGGTGTGCCATATTGAAAGGCTTCAAGTAAAAAACCGAATTTGCGATAGGCTTCTTCCTTCGTAAAGCCAAGAGCTTCGAACATCTTTTCCTGTATATCGGATGTATGGATCCGTATGCTCCCTCCTGCAATTTCATATCCGTTAAGAACCAGATCGTATGCCCGTGCCCGAGCTTTTTCAGGATCCTTTTCCAGAACTTCAAGATCTTCAAAAACCGGTGAGGTGAAAGGATGATGCTTCGCCACTAAACGGTTGCTTTCTTCGTCTCTTTCAAATACAGGAAATTCTGTGACCCAAAGAAGATTGTATTGTTCATCATTGTAAAGCTTAAGCATTTTTCCTAAATTATTTCTAAGGTTACTCAATGCACCATGAACCACATTCTCTTCGTCTGCAACGAAAAGCAGTAAATCGCCGGTTTTCGCTTTCATTTTATNAAGAATCCCTTGAATTTCTTCTTCTGAAAGAAATTTCGCAATGGGAGAGTTCACTCCATTCTCTGTAACCTTTATCCACGCTAATCCCTTTGCTCCATAATCCTTTGTGAACTTCTCAAGGTTGGTGATGTCCTTACGACTGAATTCTTCAGCCTTTCCTTCAACGTTAATGCCTTTAACCATCCCGCCACGCTCTATAGCCCCTGAGAATACTTTGAATTCGCTGTTTATTAATTCATCCTTCAAACTGATTAGCTCAAGCCCAAAGCGTGTATCCGGTTTATCATTGCCGAAACGCTCCATTGCTTCTTTGTAAGTCATCCGAGGAATTGGTGTTGCAAGCTCTATCCCCTTTGTATGCTTTAATATATACGACATCAGCCCTTCATTCATTTCCATGATGTCTTCTTCGTCAACAAATGACATTTCACAGTCAATTTGCGTAAACTCAGGTTGTCTGTCTGCCCTCAGATCTTCATCACGAAAGCATTTAACAATTTGAAAATATCGATCTGTTCCGGCGACCATCAGAAGCTGCTTGAAAAGTTGGGGAGATTGGGGCAAAGCAAAAAACTTTCCTTCATTTACCCTGCTTGGAACCAAATAATCCCTGGCACCTTCCGGTGTCGGTTTGGTTAAAACCGGAGTTTCCACTTCAATAAAATCTTTTCCATCCATGTACTCTCTGACCAGTTTAGTCACCTTATGTCGAAGTTTAAGGTTGTCTTGCATTTTACTCTTTCGAAGGTCAAGATAGCGATATTTCAGTCGGAGGTTTTCTGAAACCGGATCATCGTCTTTAATATATATTGGAGGTGTTTTCGATGAATTGAGGATTTCCACCTCTTCGACGAATATTTCAATATCACCAGTGGGGAGATCAGGATTTTTCGATTCTCTTTCTTTCACTGTTCCTTTGATTCCTATAACAAATTCTCCTCCAAGGGTTTCACCTGCAGCAAAGGCATCTCTCGATACGGTATGATCAAAAACTACTTGTGCGATCCCGGTTTTATCTCTAAGGTCAACAAAAATTAGTCCTCCCAGGTCTCTTCGCTTTTGTACCCAACCGTTCAAGGTAACCTGCTCTCCTATATGACTTGGGCGTAAAACTCCTGCCATGTGTGTTCTCTTCAGTTTCATACTATCACTCCTCACATCTTCATTATCATCTTATTGTAAAAAAGGATTTTCTGACTTTTCTCTTTCCAGAGTAGTCTTTGGTCCATGACCGGGATAAATATCATAATTTTTGTCAAGTTTTAGCAGTTTACTTTTGATGGAGGCTATTAGTTGATCGTGGTTCCCTCCCTCCAAATCGCTTCGACCAATCGATCCTTTGAATAACGTGTCCCCTGTAATTAATCGATCTTCCAGCTTCAATGTTATACCACCAGGGCTGTGTCCAGGTGTATGAATAATATCGACCACCAGTCCGTCAAATTCTAATCGATCTCCATCCTTCATGGTAACAGCATTATGGATTTCAACTTCTTCCATCGGCATTCGGGATGAATAGTTTAAGTTTTTATCCCGTAAAATACGAGCATCTTTTTCATGGATATAGACCGGTACCTTATAGGCTTTTAAAAGGTCGGGTATACCGCCGATATGATCTCCGTGACCATGGGTTAAAATAATTGCTTTTAATGAAAGTTTTTCTTTTTGTAAAATCTTCTTTATTTCTCCGGGATTACCTCCGGGATCTACAACAACAGCACTTTTTGAGTCTTCATCACCAAGAATATATGCATTAACTCCATATACACCGACTTCTATCTTATAAAAGATCACTGTTTTTCCTCCTATTCTTCCTTAGAAATTTTTTTTGCTGTCAATTAATATTGTGACCGGTCCATCATTGATTGATGAAACCATCATATGCTCCTGGAAAACTCCGGAAGCCACTTGAAGATCATAGCCCTTGCATCCCTCAAGAAATCCTTCATACAAATGATTTGCCGCAATCGGCTCTCCGGCTCTTGTGAAATTAGGTCTTCTTCCTTTACGGCAATCACCAAGGAGTGTAAATTGAGAAATTCCTAAAATACCTGCCTGAACATCTATGACTGAACGATTCATTTTCCCTTGTTCATCTTCGAAAATTCTTAGATTGCAGATTTTTTCCACCATGTAGTGAACATCTTTTTCCGTATCACCATCTTCAACCCCAAGATAGACTAACAGACCATATTCAATACTCCCCGTTATCTTTTGATCAATTGAAACAGAGCCTTTTTTAATTCTTTGAACAACTGCTCTCACTGACTAAGCCTCCTTAAATTTTATGTTTCTATCAGTTTTGTACTCGATAGACATCAAAAACACCTTTTACATGCTTAAGCTTTTCAAGCAATCGATGGAGATGTTCTGTGCTTTCCACTTCAAGGGTCAGATTGATAAAAGCCACTTTTTCCTTGTTCGTTCTGGCATTCAAGGAATTTACAGTTATTTTTGATTCCGATAATAACAACGTCATATCTGTCAAGAGACCTTTGCGATCAGTGGCCTTCACTTCTATTTCTACTTGAAAGTCTCTTTGTTTACCTGCTTCCCACTCCACTTCAATGTAACGGTCATCATTGTCCGTGGTATGCTCGAGACTTTTACAGTCCGTTCGATGAATTGAAACACCTCGTCCCCTTGTGATATATCCGATAATATCATCCCCTGGAACAGGACTGCAACATTTTGCAAACCGAATCATAATATTATCTGCACCTTTAACAGTGACACCTTGAGAGGATTTTTTCTTCCTGGTTGGTTTTTGAACTTTCCCGATAATTGACTCTTCTTTCTCCCTCTCTTTAATTATAAAGTCATCCTTACGGTCATCAATAGTATCCTTTATTCTTGAAATCACTTGGTTAACTGTCACTCCACCGTAACCGATGGCAGCATATAAATCCTCCGTAAATTTATATCCTAATCGTTCAATCACCGGTTGCAGAACTTGATTTTTCATGATTTTATCCGAATTTAATAATTCCCTTTTCAAGGCTTTTTCCAGTGAATTTTTTCCTTTTTCAATGTTTTCCTCTTTCCGTTCTTTTTTAAACCATTGCTTAATTTTTGTTTTAGCCTGGCTGCTTTTAACAATATTTAGCCAGTCCCGGCTAGGACCATTGCTATTGCTTGAAGTTAAAATTGTGACAATATTCCCGTTCTTCAACTTATAATCAAGGGGGACGATTCGACCATCAACCTTTGCTCCAACACAATTATTCCCGACATCGGAATGTATTTTATAAGCAAAGTCAATTGGCGTGGATCCAATCGGCAAATTAATGACCCGCCCTTTCGGTGTAAATGCAAAAACCTCGTTGGTAAATAAGTCCACTTTTAACGCTTCCATAAATTCCTGGGGGTCTTTTGTCTCTTTTTCCCACTCAAGCATTTGTCCCAGCCATGTAAGTTTATTCTCAATATCACCGTTTGCACTTTCAGAAGATCCTTTAGACTCCTTATATTTCCAATGAGCTGCAATCCCGTACTCTGCTATTTTGTGCATGTCCCAGGTTCGAATTTGAATCTCTAAAGGTTCGCCCGTATCACAAATCACTGTAGTATGAAGAGATTGATACATATTTGGTTTAGGCATGGCAATATAGTCTTTGAATCGTCCGGGGATTGGCTTCCACATTGTATGAATAACTCCCAGAACACCATAACAATCCTTTACGGTATCCACAATGACCCGAACAGCGAGAAAATCAAAGATTTCTTCAAAGGATTTATTTTGATTTTCCATTTTTTTATAAATGCTGTAAAAGTGCTTTGGTCTTCCTGTGATTTCACTTTCAATATCGAATTCTTTCACTTTATGTTGAATACTTTGGATTACATTATTAATCAGGACTTCTCGATCTTTCCGTTTTATTGAAACTTTTTCAACAAGGTCGTAATACCCCTCCTCATCAATATATCGCAGACAAATGTCTTCAAGTTCCCACTTGATCCTTGATATACCTAGGCGATGTGCGATCGGGGCATAAATTTCGAGAGTTTCTTTTGCTTTTTCCTTTTTCTTATCGTCACTTTGATATTTTAGAGTACGCATATTATGAAGCCGGTCAGCAAGCTTAATTAAGATCACACGGATATCTTTCGCCATGGCAATAAACATTTTACGAAGGTTTTCCGCTTGTCTCTCTTCCCTGGTATTAAAAGAAAAGCGGGTCAGTTTCGTGACCCCCTCTACCAGCATTGCCACTTCTTCTCCGAACTTACTGCTAATATTTTCATGAGTGTAATTCGTATCTTCAATAACATCATGCAATAATCCGGCAGCGACGGTACTGCTGTCCATTTTCAATTCAATTAATATTTTAGCTACCTCTACCGGGTGAATAAAATACTTCTCACCTGATTTCCGGTATTGCCCTTCATGGGCATTTTCTGCAAAATTATAAGCCTCAATGATTAACTCCACATCACATTGAGGATTATTTTCTTCTATAATTGAGATGAGATTTTCCAGCATGTTCATCACCCTTTAGTATTAAGTATCCATCCGGTTTTTGTCGATTATGCTACAACTATGAACTCCTTGTTATATGTTTAATATTCAATAAGGGTTTGAAGATTATAGTCCTTTAATACATCTCTTCCTTCCAAAAACGACAGAATCATTAAAAAGTTAATCGATACTACTTCTCCACCAAGAGATTCAATTAATTTTGTTGTGGCGAGAACCGTTCCTCCCGTGGCTAATAAATCATCAATAATTGCAACTCTTTGCCCTTTTTTCACTGCATCTTTATGAATTTCAATCCTGTCGCTGCCATATTCCAGTTCATACTCATAAGAAAGAGTTTCTGCAGGCAACTTCCCCGGCTTTCTGATTGGAATAAAGCCTGCCCCGATTTTGTATGCAATTGGAGCTCCCATAATAAAACCTCTGGCCTCCGGTCCTACAACAAGATCAACCTTCAAGTCATACAACTGTTCTGCAATTGCATCAATGACGAATCGAAAGGCTTCAGGGTCTTTTAATAAAGTAGTGATATCCTTAAAGTTGATTCCCTCGTGAGGAAAATCCTGTACTTCGCGTATTTTACTTTTAATATCCAAACTTCATCTCTCCTTCATATCGTATTCGATGAGTGATTATTCAATAATAGAATATACTCATTATATCTTCTCTATCTTAAATTATCAACATCTAAGCCACTATTCCTTTAAAATTAAACGAAGGATGATCGTGCCTCCAATAAGATAAAACATCCAGCTTGCAATAGGGAGTGATAAGAGAGTTCTCATCTCATTTTGAAAGATAAGCAAAGTACCGTTCATCACAGAAAAACCGGCAATTAATGATAGTGAAATTCTCTTTCCGGCAATGATAATCGCTTCCACTGACTCTTTTCCATGCTCACTTCTGACAGGAAGTACCAGTTTTTCACTCTCAACCTTACGGAATAGATTGTTGAGCTGCTTTGGCATATGTTTTACACTGTATAGCAGATCCTCCGTATAGCCTAAATATTCTTTTGTAAGTGCCTTTGGATGATAGCGATTACGGTAATATTCTTTTAAGAATTCCCGGGCTACATGAGCAACGCTAAAATTCGCTGAAAGTTTACTTACTGATGCCTCTAATGAAATGATTGCTTTTAAAAGGAGAATGAATTGACTTGGGAATTTGATATGATGCTTATACGCAATAGTCATAAAGTGATCAAGTATTTCACTTAGCCGCAAATCCTTAATCGGCTGATCGTAATACTGAGAGATGAAAAACGAAGCCTCTTCTTTAAGCCTGCGAGGATCTGTCTCTGTGGACAAGGATCCATTTTGTTGTAAAACCAAGACAATACGTTCATAATCCTTTCTTCCTATTGCCAGGAACAGATTTGAAATGAAATCTATGCTCTCTTTATCCAGATAACCCATAATTCCAAAATCAATGTAGGCAATCTTTAACTTATCAGTAATCATGATATTACCGGGGTGAGGATCTCCATGGAAAAATCCATGAATAAAGATTTGCTGTAAAAAGCATTTACTTTTATTTAAAGCAAGCTTTTCTAGTGTGGAGTAATCAAGATTATCAAGCTCTTTAAATTCCTTGAGTTTTGTACCATGTATCCTTTCCATTGTTAACACTGACTGATTCGTATACTTCCAATGAATATTTGGGACCACAATATTGGGATCATCAATAAATTGTCTGTAAAACCGTTCAGCATTTCTTGCTTCCAATTGATAATTCAACTCGTTATTGATTCGATAGTGAAACTCCTCGACAATGTCATAAAAGCTATAGGCTTTGTTTTTATATAAATGTTCATCCCCCAACTTCGCTAATGTATAAAGGATGTCCAGGTCGTGTAAAATCTTTTGACGAATCCCCGGACGTTGTATTTTAACAACAACGTCTTGCCCATCCTTCATTCTCGCTTCATAAACCTGTCCGATTGAACCGCACGCTACCGGTTCATGATTGAAAAACTCAAATGCATGATCGAAACTTTCATCAAAACTCTTTTCAAAAACCGCTTTTCCTTCTTCAAGAGGAAAAACCGTAACTTCATCTTGGAGTTTCTCAAGCTCTCGAATGATCTCTTCAGAGAATAAGTCTTTTCTTGTACTTAAAATTTGTCCAAGCTTAATGTAGGTTGGTCCGAGTTCTTCAAGCGCTTTGCGGACTCGAATTTCGGGAGGCTCTTGGGTGTGTTTTCTACGTACGCGAAGAAGGACTCCGGGTAGATACCCCTTGTTCTTTAGCCGCTCAACAAGAAAAGTAAAACCGTATTTCATCAGGATTTTTGCAATCTCTTTGTATCTTGTAAACCGTCCATGCCTGTTACTCATAACACGACCCCCTTAAACGAAAAAAAAGGGTAGAACACCTTTGAAGTATTCTTACCCCTTTCCTTATTAAATAACCTTTTCCCAGGTATTTCTATAGCTTATGCTCCTTGATAAGATTTTTTTCTCTCCTGGAATTCTTTAATGCTTACCCAAATTGGCGTAGCAATGAATATCGATGAGTAAGTACCACTGATTACTCCGGCGATCAAAGGCAAAGCAAAAGTTCTTACCTGCTCTACACCAAGAATATAGAGTGCGGTAATTGTCACTAATGTGGTTATTGAAGTAATCAGTGACCGTTTAACTGTCTGCTGAATACTAAGGTTTCCAACTTCTTTGTAATTTCGTTTTTTCATAAAAGGAATATTTTCCCTTACCCGGTCAAATACTACGATACTGTCATTGATTGAATAACCTAAAATTGTTAATACTGCTGCAATAAAGGGGTTATTAATCGGAATACCGAGAATTGCATAGACCGATACAAGAATTAAAATATCATGGGCTAATGCCAAAAGTGAGGCAAAGCCATAGCTAAGCTCAAACCGGAAAGAAATATAAATAAGCATACCGACAGCAGAAAGTAAAATTGAAAATAAAGCTCTTTGTTGAATTTCTCTTCCCACTGCAGCTCCAAATTGTTCGACTGCGATCCTTTGTTCATCAGGCAGATTATAGGTCTCCTGAAAAATCTCAAAAAGTTGAGCCCTCTCCTCGGTTCCGATTGTTTCAATTGTTCGAATCGCAACAATGGTTCGATCCGTTCCAATGTGATTAATGCTTGCACTTGGATCAATTTCATCGACGATCATTCGAATTTCTTCGGTTTCCACATACTGGCCAAGATCGATCTGAATTTCTGTACCACCTGTAAAATCAATCCCCAGTTCAATACCCTGAACGACACCAAAGATTATTCCGATAAGTATGATTAAGGCCGATAGGGTGAAAAAGATTTTTCTTTTTTCTACGATTTCCATAAGTATCCTCCTTACTTCGTCCCGAAGATCTTTTTGCTTTTTCTCGGGTTAATGCTCACCACTAACCTTAATAATACTCTTGTAATAATAATTGCAGTAAACATACTGCATAAAATTCCTATAATCAGTAGAACGGCAAATCCCCGGATGGGGCCTGTACCAAACTGATATAGAACTAGCCCGGCTATAAGCGTTGTCACATTAGCGTCCAGAATGGTCCGAAAAGCCCTCTTAAATCCTGATTCAATGGATGCACGCACCGTCTTTCCGGTTTGAATATCTTCTTTGATCCTTTCAAAGATGATCACATTTGCATCAACCGCCATTCCAATGGAAAGGATCAATGCAGCTATCCCCGGCAAGGTAACTGTTGCATTTAATAGCGTGATAATCGTGAATACCAATAATATATAGATTAACAAAGCAACATCAGCAACAAAACCCGGTATCCTGTAAATCACAATCATTACAATTAACAGTAGGGATATCCCAATAATTGCAGCATACACACTCCGTTGGAGGGCAAACTCGCCCAAGGTAGCTGTGATTGTGGATGTCTGTATTTGCTCCAGATCCACAGGTAGAGCACCACCTCTGATAAGTGCAGCCAGTTCTGCTGCAGATTCAACAGTGAAGTTCCCGGTAATCACTGCAACTCCGTCTGTGATGTGATCATTTACGGATGGACTGGAGATAATCTCATCGTCCAATCGGATATCGATCACTCGATCTTCCACCGGTCTCTGGGGCAAGCGGGAAAGTCTTCCTGTTACTTCTGCAAATGCATCCCTTCCAGTGGCATTTAACTCCAGTCTTACAACCGGTTCGTTCTGTTGAAAGTCAACTCTTGCATCCCTTACACCTTCTCCGGTGAGGACAACTTCCCCATCCGGGTCGACAAAAGAGAGCCGGGCAGTTGTTCCAATCATAGCAATAGCATCCTCAGCTTCTTCCACTCCCGGAAGCTCCACTCGAATCCGGTCAGCACCTTCCCGGACAATAACCGGTTCGGTAAGTCCCAAGCTGTCAACACGTCTTCTGAAGATTTCAATCACCTGCTGGATTTCCCGGTCCAAGTCAGCTCCGGTCGATTCAGTTTGAGCTTCAAATACCAAATAAACTCCACCTTGTAAATCAAGTCCCTGATTAATATCATCGGTTAGAGGTCCAAGCTTCAACCCTCCAATATTCAATCCCACAAAAGCTGTGAAAATAGAGCCTGCTGTGAGAAGAACAATGATGACAAAGATCGATAAGTTTTTTTTATTCATCATTCAACCTCCTGGTTCGATTGGTGGTCTCTGCCGTAACGGGCATAGTTAACTGCAGACTCACGAATCTCTTTGATTTCATCTTCCGTTAATTCTCTTACAACTTTTCCCGGAGAACCAAGAACAAGAACTCCTGAAGGAATATCTTTCTCTGCGGTCACCATTGCCCCGGCTCCAATGATTGTATTCTCTCCAATTGTCGCACCATCCAGAATAATCGACCCCATTCCGATCAGACAATTGTCACCAATGGTGCATGCATGAACAAGTGCATTGTGACCAACAGTAATGTAATTCCCTAAAATAGTCGGATACTTTTTACTGATATGAACAACAGAGTTATCCTGAACATTCGTATACTTTCCGATGCGAATAAAATTATCATCCCCCCGCAGTACCACATTATACCAGATACTGGCATGTTCACGAATTTCCACATCTCCAATTATATTTGCTGAAGGTGCAACATAAGCGGTTTTATGGATGGTTGGCATCTTGTTCAAAAATTTAACTATCACAGAGTATTCGCCCCCATTCTTTTCTTCACTTCAATAATAATTGAATTCTGTATCCGTTTTTTTTCCATTTCGCATCCCAGTTCATAGGGCTTCATCAAATCCTGATTTTCATTGTAGGCATTGGCATGACATCCTCCGCTACAATAATATTTTGCCCAGCATTTGCTGCATTCTGCTTTTTTTTCTACATTTGCATTTTTGAAGACACTGCAGATATTTTGATCAAGTTCTTGACCTTTAATCACATTTCCCATTTTAAAGTTCGGGTCCCCTGCAAATTGATGACAGGGATAAAAATCCCCCTCCGGGGTTACCGAAAGATACTCCACTCCCGCACCGCAACCCAAGGCTCGTTTCTCCTGACAGGGATTGCTCTCCAAGTTAAACTTGAAATGGAAAAACTCAAAAGTTTTATCCGTATTCAATCGCTGAAAGTATGCTTCCTCCAATTTATCATATTCTTCAAAGATCTTCGGCAAGTCCTCTTCTGTAAGGGCATATTGTTCTGTTTTATCAGCAACAACAGGCTCAATCGACAGATTTTTAAAACCAAGATCAGAAAAATGGAGGACGTCTTTGGCAAAATCAACATTATATTTTGTAAAGGTTCCCCTTAGATAATAATCCTTTTCTCCTCTTTCTTCAACCATTAGTTGCAATTTTGGCAAAATATCCTCATAGGTCCCCTTTTTATTCGCATAGTAACGCATCCGATCATTCGTTTCTTTTGTACCGTCAATACTCAAAACAACATTTGCCATATGCTCATTAATAAACTTCCGATTTTCTTCATTGAGAAGAGTTCCATTTGTTGTGATGGTGAATCTTAGATTCTTATGATGGAATTTGGCCTTTTCCTTTCCGTAGAACACGAGATGTTTTACGACATCAAAGTTCAGTAATGGCTCTCCACCGAAGAAATCAACTTCCAAATTTCGACGGTTTCCTGAATTTTTAATGAGAAAATCAATCGCTTTTTCTCCGACTTCATTGTTCATCAAAAGGTTATCACCCTTGAAGTTTCCTTGAGCTGCAAAACAATATTCACAACGAATATTACAATCATGTGCGATGTGAAGACACAATGCCTTAACAACATGATTGAACTGGTAGGGTTTTTTCGGTTTTTCAGAAAAAAGAAGATTTTTTTCAATAAGTTGGTTAATTTCCTTTAAACCCAGTTTTACAATTTGCTCATCATACTCCGGATGATCTTTATAGCGATCAATTAGTTTTTCTTCCTCCGGATTAGGATAATCATCAATCAATTGGTAGATCAAAGGATCTACAACATGTATAGATCCACTGTTAATATCAAGTACAATCTGATACCCATCTTTTTCAAATTTAAAGATCATTTGTTTTCCTTCTTCCTCACTAAAAAACAGCAGTAAGTGTTAACTGCTGTCCATTATGCTGATTGTTATCGATTAGGATTCTCGCAATCTTGGTTTCCAACAGTACAAGAGGTTTTGCATGCAGATTGACAAGAAGTTTGACACTCACCACATCCTGTGGTACCATCGCTGTTCTCATTGGTTCTACCTTTCACTAATGTCTTAATTAATGTCATGGCCATGCTCCTTTCTTCTTTTATACCTAAATAATTATATCATAATTTATCCATTAGAAAAACATGACAAGAGGGTTTTTCCGTTATCCACGGATGTTTTAATCATTGCGGTTATATTTATCAAAAAATTCTCTCTTAAAAGATACAAAGCGATCTTCCTGAATAGAATTTCTTATCTTTTTCATCAGATGAATGAGAAAGTAGAGATTATGGGTCGTCATCAGTCGCAGTCCTAAAACTTCATTTGCTTTAAATAAGTGACGCAGGTAAGCTCTGGTATAATTTCGACATGTATAACATTCACATTCAGGATCAAGGGGCTTAAAACTCTCATGATGTTTAGCATTTTTAATATTGACCCTCCCGTAAGTTGTCATACCTGTCCCATTTCGTCCTATTCGGGTAGGATGAACACAGTCAAACATGTCGATCCCTTTTTCAACACCCTCAAAAATCGCATCAGGAGTACCAACGCCCATAAGATATCTGGGCTTAAGCTTAGGAAGTAAAGGAACCGTATATTCCAGCACTTCATACATCAGTTCTTTGGGCTCTCCAACACTGAGGCCCCCTATTGCATAACCAGGAAAATCCATCTCTATGAGTTCCTTCGCACTCTCTTCTCTTAGATCTTGATACATTCCTCCCTGAACAATCCCGAAAAGACTTTGATTCGGGTTATTATTTGCATCAATGCATCGTTTTGCCCAGCGGGATGTTCGTTTCATGGAGTTATAAACATAGTTTCGGTCAGCAGGATAGGGTGCACATTCATCAAAAACCATTGCAATATCTGAATCTAAAGCATTCTGTATTTCAATGGCTTTTTCCGGAGTAAGGACCTGCTGGCTCCCATCAATATGAGACTGAAAGGTTGCTCCCTCCTCTGATAATTTTCGCAGTTTTCCCAAACTGAATACTTGAAATCCTCCACTGTCTGTGAGAATCGGACGATCCCAATTCATAAATTTATGCAGACCCCCTGCTTTTTTTATCAACTCGTGACCTGGACGCAGATATAAATGATACGTATTACTGAGAATAATTTCCGCATTCATTCCTTTTAACTCTTCCGTTGTCATTGTTTTAACAGTGGCCTGTGTTCCTACCGGCATAAAGATCGGTGTGTTAATCGTCCCCCGATTCGTATGCAGCATTCCCAATCGAGCCTTTGTTTCTGAGCATTCCCTAATAAGTTCGTAGCGCACCTCCATAATTTCCTCCTTCTGTCTCATCATGGATAGATAAACATTGCATCCCCGAAACTATAAAATCGGTAACACCGATCAATTGCTTCCTGATAAGCATTTAATACGTTCTCTCTCCCTGCCAGAGCACTCACTAGCATGATAAGTGTCGACTTTGGAAGATGAAAATTTGTAATAAGACCGTCAATTCCTTTGAACCGATATCCGGGATATATAAATATATCAGTCCATCCGCTACCCTCTCGAATTTTTCCATGATCCCGCATCATCGACTCAATGGTCCGACAGCTTGTGGTTCCCACAGCGATTACCCGTTTCCCTTTTGCTTTAGTGTCATTGATGATTTTTGCAACTTCATCACTGACTGTATAAAATTCTTCATGCATGGTATGATCTTTGATTTCATCCGCTTCAACCGGTTTAAATGTCCCAAGACCTACATGAAGAGTGATATATACTATATTAACTCCTTTTTTCCTTAACGCATCAAACACACGATTCGTAAAATGGAGACCTGCGGTTGGTGCTGCAACTGAGCCAATATGCTTTGAGTAGATTGTTTGATAACGTCCGGAATCTTCAAGTTTCTCTGTAATATAGGGGGGTAAAGGCATTTTTCCAAGTCGTTCTAAAACTTCATGGAAGCTTTCTTCACCGGGAACATGAAAGGATATGACACGCAACCCTTCTTCTTTAATATCTGTAACGATTCCATATAATCGTTCATCATGAAAAATAATTTCAGTTCCGATTTTTAATTTTTTCGCAGGCTTTGTCATTGCAAGCCATCGATTCTTATCGCTATCCAACTCTTTAACTAAAAGAACTTCCACTTTCCCTCCAGTGTCCTTCTTCCGTCCAAACAGCCTGGCAGGAATCACTTTTGTATCGTTTAAAACAAGGGTATCACCTTGTTCCAAATAATCAACGATATCAAGAAAAGTATGATGTTTTATGCTCCCTGTCTCTCTTTGTAATGTTAGTAGTTTTGACCGGTCCCTTTCATTGAGAGGATGCTGAGCGATTCTCTCTTGAGGTAGATGGAAATCGAACTCTTCTGTTTTCATTAATCCGTATTCACTCCTGTTTCCTAGAAGATTGTTTCCTGAAAACCTTCAGGTTTTTTAAATCCAAAATGCTCATAGGCTCTGGCAGATGCCATGCGCCCCCGCGGTGTTCTGTTAAGAAAACCCTGTTGCAGCAAGAAAGGCTCATAAACATCCTCAATCGTTATTTTTTCTTCGCCAGTTGAAGCTGCAAGGGTATCAATCCCTACAGGCCCTCCTCCGAAATTCTTTATAATCACTTCGATAATTTTCTGATCTACTTTATCCAATCCTAACTCATCAATTTCCAATAATTGAAGAGCATCTTCCGCTACCTTCCTGGTAATTTCTCCTTTTGCCTTCACTTCCGCAAAATCTCTGACTCGCTTAAGTAATCTGTTCGCAATTCTCGGTGTACCCCGGGACCGCGAAGCAATCTCTTCTGCCCCCTGTTGAACTATGGGTATGGAGAGTATTCCAGCAGATCGAGTTACAATCTTCTTTAATTCATCAATTGTATAGAGTTCAAGTTTGTTTATAATTCCGAATCGATCACGAAGAGGCGATGTCAGCAGTCCCGCTCTTGTCGTTGCACCAATTAATGTGAATCGGGTTAAGTCAAGACGAATACTTTTTGCGCTAGATCCTTTGCCGATAATAATATCAATCGCATAGTCCTCCATGGCAGGATACAATATTTCTTCCACTGCACGGTTAAGTCTATGAATTTCATCAATAAATAGCACATCGCCCTCTCTTAAATTGGTGAGTATAGCAGCCAGATCCCCAGGGCGTTCTATCGCAGGGCCTGAAGTGACACGAATATTTGCAGACATCTCAGTGGCAATGATATTTGCTAAAGTGGTCTTTCCAAGACCGGGAGGACCATAAAGCAAAACATGGTCAAGCGATTCTTTCCGCATTTTACTGGCCTGCAGAAAAATTTCAAGCTTTTCCTTTGCTTTGCTTTGACCAATGTATTCTTCTAAATATTTAGGTCGAAGTCCATGGTCCATTTCATGATCTTCTTCTTTTTTCACTCCTGTAAGTAAACGGTCATCCAAATCAAAGTCCAAATCATTATTAAATTCCACTCGCCTTCCCCTCCACTCCTGCTATCTCATCAGCACTTTTAATGCCTCTTTTATCTTCTGGTTCAGAGTTAACTCATTAACACCAATGATTTTTAACGCTTTTTCTCCTTCTTGTCGAGAGTATCCTAAAGAACTTAAAGCTTGTAAAACCTCCAAATCTTCATCCATGTCTTTATTCATATCGGTTGACAACTCGCCTTGGGATTGGTCCATTAACAGTTCTTGGGGAATCTTGTCTTTCAGCTCAACGATCATTCTTTCTGCTGTCTTTTTCCCAACTCCGGGTGCCTTAGAAATCATTGATACAGCTCCCTTCTGTATTAAGTTTGCCAACTCTTTGGGAGAATAGTGGGAGAGAATGCCACAGGCTACTTTAGAACCAATTTTTGAAACCGACCTCAACTGATGAAACATTGCAAGCTCTTCTTCTGTAGAAAACCCATAGAGAATAACCTCATCTTCCCGAAGATTCAGATGAGTAAACAAGGTTCCTTCATTTACGCCTCTAAGTGACTCGAGGGTTTGTGCAGTAGTATGAATTTTATATCCAATCCCGTGAACATCAACTGTTAAGCTGTTTAAATCCTTTTTTACAATTTCACCGCGCAAATAATCAAACATAGGATCATCCCTTTAATCATTATTTTCAGTGCATTCCTTACAATAACCCAGTATTTCCAATCGATGGTTGATTGGCTTAAATTGCAGTTCCTTTTCCAGTTGCTTTTCTATGGCAATCACAGGACAGTTCTTAAAAACCTGTGTTTTACCGCAGGTCATGCAGACGACATGGTGATGATGCCCTTTTGTATGATTTAATTTGTATTGATCAACCTGACCTTCAAACGATAACTTCTTTATAATTCCCGCTTGGAGAAAAATTTCAAGGTTTCGATAGATCGTTGAAAGATCAATTGGCTTGTTGATTTCTTTCAATCGTTTGTCAATTTTATCAGCAGAAAGCAAGTGATTTTCAGCCAAAACAAACTCTCGAAGAAGAGCTTTTCTCTGGCTGGTCAATTTATATCCTTTTAATTTAAGCTCCTGTTCCGGTGAGTAAACCATACTCTCTCGCTCCTTCGGAATAAATTCCGCATTTTATTCCTTTCATCATAAAACACCTATTCCCACCTGTCAAGAAAGCCAATAAGGGTATGACTCAACTAGTGGTTTTTTGTGGTTTCGGTGATAAGAAAGATGCAACACTTGCGAATAATGGGAAAAGAGCACTGATAATTAATATTTCAGTGTACCCTCCGAAAAGATCAAAAGCAAATCCAAACGGTAAAGGGCCTGCTGCAGAACCGATGACCATGCCTGTCATAGTAAAACCTTTAATGCTTCCTAAATATTTGCGTCCAAAATAATTCGGCCAAATCATATTGTTGGTAATTGCAAAATAGCCATTTACTCCACCCCATAGAATTCCCAGGACAACAATCATCACCCCTGAGGCTAAACTAAAATACTTCACTCCCAGAAAAACCATTGTAATAATGAAATATCCGATGAAAGTGAATGCTAATATTTTGTGGTCTTTAAGTCGATCTCCGACATAGCCGGCGATGAAATTATTCGCAAATTGAGAAACCGCATANATACTTAATGTAAAGGCGGCAATCATCGGAGCGTTTTCCAAAGGATACCCCAGATAGATCATGATTGAAGCTAAATGAAAGGTAAGACCGGTATTCAAAGCCGCTGGGACAGTTACACAAAACAGAAGCAGCCAGAAAGCTTTAGTTTTCATTGCCTCTTTTAATGTCCAAGCAACTTCTTCCTTTACGGGTTTCGGTATTGGATCATCAGGAAGTGTTATTTCTCCATCCATTTCCTGACCGATCTCTTCCGGTTTGTTTCTTATAAAAACAATAGCAATAGGAAGCATTATCACCAGCAATAAAATGCCCCAAACCTGCCATCCTGTTTGCCAACCATAATCCCTGATGATTCGGGCATTAATTGGCGGAATTAAGAATGAACCTCCCACCATGCCGATCGCCATTAAACTCAGTGCTCTTCCCCGTTTATTATAAAACCATTGGGGAACCATTGTTGTAGACATTAATGTCATTGATCCCTGGCCTAAGAGTCGCACAAGAAAAAAACCAACCAATAGCATCCATGGAGCTTGTACCTGCATCATCCAAAAACAGGCTAAGGAAAATATTACGATAATTGTCGGCATCATTTTCCGATGACCATATCGATCAACCATTCTTCCTACGAATGATAAAAGCAGCCCTGCGCATAAAGTCCCTAAGGAATAGAGACTTGAAACAAAGGAACGACTCCATCCAAATTCAGCCAGATAGGATTCGATGAAAATTGAGACCGAATAGGTTTGTCCGGGTCCAGAAAAAAACACTCCAAAAACCGATACGATTACAATGATCCAACCATAATAAAAAGGAATTTTTTTTGGAATTCCCAGGTTTATTTCTTGAGCTTCGTCTTTCATTCTATTCTCTCCGTTTCAGAAATATCTAAGAAAATCTTCCCATTCATTTCCATATAATTCTATAGTCGTTGTACCGGACTCTTTTACCGCACTACTTCGATTTTCTTAACTCTCTTGACAAAAATTATTATTCCTCATTCCAAACAGCTAAGCATATCAATTTTCATTGACCCATATTGAAAAAAGGTTATAACTCATAGGGTTATAACCTTTGTTCTTTATTATTGGCGGGAGTACATAGGAATCGAACCTACCCAAGAGGCTACTAACCCCTCGTGCTGGTTTTGAAGACCAGAGGGCACACCAGTACCCATCTACTCCCGTGACACCTTAGTAATTATAGCATAACCAACACTAACTGACAATGCTTCTTCGAAAAACGAATTAATTAATCATATGCATTAACACTTTATTTTAATTGTCCTTTGTCATTACTTAAGAAATCTTTGATCACCACTTCGTTTCGTTATACCTTCACTATCCATTTTTTCCAGCAAAGCCATAGCGATTTTCCGATTTGTTTGAATATGGTCGCGAAACTCTGCTATTGTTACTGATTCATGTTTTTTCAGATAGGATTTAACTTCTTCTTTTGCTTTATCGTAAAATTCTTTCAGGAAGTACACATCCTCGTTTAACCTCATTAATTCAGTGGTTGACAGCATATTAAACACTTTATCTGCCTCCTCTAATGAATAGGTTTCTCCAACTTCTTTTAAGATCTCACTTCTTCGTGGAGGGTTAAATGGCTCCCTATTAAGAATTGCAAGGATTAATTCTTCAATGGCCTTCTGCTCTTCTGTCAACTTTATTTCAAATCCCGATAAAGCCACATATTGGTCTTCAATACGAAGAACATCCTCTTCCACCAAAAGATGATAAAAATGATCATTTATGGTTGTGCTTTCCGATTTCTCAATTCTGCTTCTCAGCTCTTCCTTCATCATTCCTGGTTGAAGAGGGAAATTTTTGTGAAATTCATCAAGATAACCTTCAACCTTCTCTTTTAGTTGATTATAGTAACTTCGATGAATATAGCCAAGTTTACCTAGACTTATCACTCTTCCCTCTTTGACAAAATTGGAAAGAATCGTTTGAATAACCTCTTTGTTTTCTGATAGACTCATGCTCAAAAATTCCAAAGAGACACAGTTTCTACTATGTTTTTCCACCATTGTTTCCACCATAAAACCCAAATCCCCGGATTCTCTCAGTTGCAGCTCCTTTAAAACCACTTCATCAAAGCGCTTATGTTTTTGGGGGTAGGGATCAATCACCTCAACCCCTCCGATCGTTTCCATAGGGGAATACAATCTCAAAACGATTTTGTCACCTTTTTTGATTGCAATCTCATTTTCAAGGCGAATTTGCACATATAGCTCTTCCTCAGCTTTTGCTTCCTCACGATCAAGTAAAGTAAGGCGGGCAATGGACTCATTTGAATCATTGTATACCCGGACCCTTGTTCGATTCTCCAAAATCCGCTTATAATTCTTCAATACTCTTAGTTTTCCGTCAATCATCATCGTTGTTTCCATCGATGCTTTAGCAGCCAGTACATTTCCTCTTTCAATTTCGTCTTTTTTAACATTTGAAAGATTAATCGCCACCCTTTGTCCGGAATAAGCAGTTTTTGAATCTTCTCCATAGGTTTGAATATTTCTTACTCTTACTTCCTGATGTTGAGGAAGTAGTTCGAGTTGATCATCAACACGAACTGTTCCTTCCAAAAGAGTACCTGTGATCACCGTACCAAATCCTTTGATTGTGAAAACCCTGTCTATCGGAAGTCTTACGGGCTTTGTGTTTTTATCCTTCTTCACTTCGGTGGAAAGACGATCAATTTCTTTAATCAGGTCATCAATTCCATCTTTGTTGATAGAATCTACGGCAATGAGCTTCGACCCTTCCATAAAAGATCCCTTTACAGCTTCTTTTATATCTTCCAGAACCAATTCAAGGAACTCCTGGTCCACCATCGATTTTTTAGTTACCACAATTACTCCTTTTTTTACATCAAGGAGCGATAGAATGTCTAAATGCTCGATTGTCTGAGGCATTACACCTTCGTCAGCAGCGACAACCAACATCACTACGTCCATACCGCCGACACCGGCCAGCATATGTTTTACAAATTTTTCATGACCCGGCACATCGATGATTCCAGCTCTTTTGTTGCTTGGTAAATCAAAATAACTGAACCCAAGTTCAATAGAAATTCCTCTCTTCTTCTCTTCTTTGAGACGATCAGTATCTCTATTGGTCAAAGCTTTTATGAGAGTGGTTTTACCATGGTCAATATGACCTGCAGTACCAATAATTACATTTTCCATCGAATCCTCCTTACCCGTTTCCATGCTTTTCAAGAACCTGTGTGAAATTTTCCATAATCAGCAGAAAATCCTCTTCTTTTATCGTTCGAACGTCCAAAAGCAGGGATTTATCCTTTATACGTGCGATAATCGGTACTTCCAGCTTCCTTAAACCTTCTTCAACTCGTGCAACTGAACTCTTAATAAATTCAATCACTACAACTTCCGTTTGCATACGTTCTAAGGGAAGGCTCCCTCCTCCGACTTGAGATTCATCTTTTCTTGTGTGGATGACCATCTCTTCATTCCCTATGCGATCAAGTACAGACTTGAGCTTTTGAGCTTTTTTTTGAAGATCACCATAGTTCATTGATAAGGCCTTAAGGCTTGGAATTGATTCTTCTATATGGTTGCCCTGAACATAATAAGAGAATACGATATCCAGGGCGGCAACAGTCATTTTGTCAATACGAAAAGCTCTGGTCAAAGGATTTTTTTTCATTTTATCGATCCACTCTTTTTTCCCTACAATAATTCCTGCTTGAGGCCCACCTAAAAGTTTATCTCCACTAAAAGTAACAATGTCAGTCCCTGCGGCGACACTTTCCTGCACTGTCGGTTCATGGGAAAGACCATACTTCTCCAAGTCGAGCAAGACACCGCTACCCAAATCTTCAATTACCGGTACATGGTTCTCTTTTCCTAAATTAACCAAAGTTTCAAGAGAAACATCCTGGGTAAAACCTAAAATCTTATAATTACTTGTATGCACTTTCAATAAAGCGCCGGTCTCTTCATTGATCTTGGATTCGTAATCTCTTTCATTTGTCTTATTCGTTGTACCGACTTCAACTAGTTTTGCACCGCTTTGCTCCATTACATCAGGTATTCGGAAGGCACCTCCAATTTCCACAAGTTCTCCGCGGGAAACAATAACTTCTTTATCCTTTGCGACACTGCTTAGCACCAGCATCACCGCTGCAGCATTATTGTTAACGACAAGTGCATCTTCGCCTTTTGTTAGATATTTGATTTTTTCAACGAGGGGTTCATAACGACTTCCCCGTTTTCCAGTATCAAGATTAAGTTCAAGGTTGGAATAATTACTGAGAACTTCCCAAAATTTCTCTTTCATATTCTCTCCGAAAACAGCTCGGCCCAGATTTGTGTGCAAAACTACTCCTGTGGCATTAATGACTCTTTTCAGGTTTTGTCCTGTGAATTGTTTGCTACGGCTTTCCAGTAAATTAATAAAATCCTCATTGCTCATTGGTTTTGGTCCTTCGAAAGACTCATTCAATACCGATTTCCGATACTCCTCAATAAGTTCTCTCAATATATAAAGAACCAGATCTTTTGATGTATGATTGATCAACTTTTGCACCCGTTCATGTAAAAGGAGCACATCAATTGATGGAATGCTTCTCAAGTACTGGTTTTTATTCATTCTTTCCACTCCCTCTGTAAAATTCATTGATTAACTGTGATTCGATCTTTAATATTTTCAAAGGTTACCGGGCCAATTCCCGAAACCTTGGTAATCTCTTCTATGCTTGTAAAGAAACCATTCGTCTCACGATATTGAATGATTCTTCTGCCGTAAGCATCACCGATTCCCGTTAATGTCATAAGCTCTTCCAAAGAAGCATGATTAATGTTAATTTTCCCGGATATTTCCCGCTCTTCCATCTCTCTTATCGGCAAAATGTTAGGATCCACTTCTTCTCCAATCATCGGTATATAAATAAATTCTTCGTCTTTCACTAATTTTGCCAAATTTACCCTTTTCCGATCCGCCTCTTCTTTAAATCCTCCTGCGAGCTTGAGAACATCATTTACTCTGATTATTTTCTCATCAATATAATAAATTCCTGGGTCTACGACTGCTCCTTCAATATGTACTGCTATAATTGACTTTTGATCTTCCACTAAAGAAGTTGGGTCTGTGGTTGGAAAAGAGCTGCCTTGAATCGTTCCGTTTTCTATTGGATTTTCCATTACAAATCCTGCGTTTTCAATCAAGTGGGAATTTTTGCGGTGACTAAGATAAGACAAACCTGCGAATAGTACTAATACCAGAACAATCAAAACAATTTTCTGTTCCCTCTTCATATCTGTCATATCATTCTCCCTGCTTTCTATATATGGTTTATTTATACAACTGTATAATTTAATCCCATTATATCGAAGGGTGAATGCGGGTTCAAGATAAATATTCGTGCTTTTCAAAATACTTTTCATTTATACCCTACTCATCACCGAAAATCTGTATTTTGATATTTTTCCCCGTAGGAGTTGCAGCCAATCCACCTAAAGCCGTTTCTTTGAGTTCAAAGGGCAATGATCGTCCGACTTTATACATTGCTTCAACAACCTCATCAAATGGAATAATACTTGTTACACCACACAGTACCATTTCTGCGGAAATCAGAGCATTGGAAACCCCAAGTCCATTGCGTTTCTCACAGGGTGACTCAACTAATCCTGCAATAGGATCACATACCAGACCGAGAATATTTTTTAATGCAATAGCAGCAGCATGGAGTGCTTCTTCAGGTGATCCACCCATCAATTCAACGATTCCCGCAGCTGCCATTGCTGCAGCAGAACCGGTTTCTGCCTGACAACCCCCTTCTGCTCCTGCAACAGTGGCATTTTTACTTATCAATAAACCTACCCCGCTTGCTGTGAATAATGCCTTTATAAGCTTTTCGTCATGAAGATTATATTCCTCCTGCAAAGCAATAAATGCCCCGGGAATAATCCCACTTGAACCGGCTGTGGGTGCCGCCACAATCTTACCCATAGACGCATTAACTTCTAAAACCCCCATAGAGTAAGCCATTGCTTTTTTCATAAAAGCTCCACAAACAGGACCATGAATTGACGCGGAATTTTCGAATATTTTCTTTGCGTCTCCTCCGGTCAAGCCACTAATCGATATAATATCTTTTGTGACACCGCTTTTTACAGCCTGTTTCATAATATCATAACTGGAGTGCATCTCATTTATAATCTCATGTTTTGATTTCCCCGAAAGTTCGCATTCCCGAAGGATCATCACTTCATATATGCTATGCTCCAAATCATTGCAAAGTTTAATTAGTTCTTTTCCCGTATTGAATTTCAATAATCTCCCTCCTTCGGCTTTTTAATGTCGAATATTAATACTGTACGCATCAGTTACACCATCAATCCACTTGATTTCATCAATGGAATCCTGGTCAATGATCTCATCAGATTCAATAATCATAAAGGCTTCTTGCCCCTTCTCATGACGATAGACTCGCATAAAAGCAATATTTACTGTGTTTGACGCTAAACGCGCAGTCACTTTAGCAATGATTCCCGGACGATCGAAATGAGGGACAACCAAAGTGAAATATTCACCGGTGAACCGAATTTTCAAGCCGTTGATTTCTGTGATTACTACATTTCCACCTCCGATAGAAGCACCTGTCACATACACTGATTCACCCTTGTGATTTTCAACACGAATCATCACTGAATTTGTATGCACATCACCAAGATCGGTTTCTATAAACTCATAGGAAACTCCTTGTTCTCTTGCCAGATCAAAAGAATATACAATTCTTTGATCATCTGGATCAAAACCAAGTAATCCTCCAACTAATGCCCGATCTGTACCATGACCTCTATAGGTTTTTGAAAAAGATCCGTGTAGAAAAAACTTTGCTGAAACAATTTTTCCTTTCGTCATTTTATTCGCTACTTTTCCGATTCTACAGGCTCCTGCAGTATGGGAACTGGATGGACCAATCATTTTCGGACCTAATACATCAAATACGCTTAATTCACTCAAAGAAGACCCTCCTTTGTCAGAAAAAAGATGGCGCATCACACCATCTTTTGTAATTTCACTTTATGATTTTTTCAGTAATTATTCTTTCACTGCAATTGCTTCAATTTCAACTTTAACATCCTTCGGCAGTCGAGCAACTTCCACACAGGCTCTCGCAGGTTTGTGATCTTTGAAAAAATCTCCGTAGACCTGGTTAATCAAGCCGAACTCATCCATGTCTTTTATGAATATGGTTGTCTTAACAATATCTTCAACATCAAATCCTGCTTCCTCCACAATTGCCCGGAGGTTTTTAAGAGATTGCAGGGTCTGCTCTTGAACGTCCTCTGATATCAGTTCCATTGTTTCAGGTTTAAACGGAATTTGGCCTGAAACAAAAAGCATTCCGTTCACCTCTACTCCTTGTGAGTATGCACCGATTGCAGCAGGAGCACCCTCTGTTTGAATCATTTTTTTCATCTTCATTCTCCTCTCCTATCCATGTATTCGGATTTCATCCAGGTAGTTATAAATTGTGTACCTTGAAACGCAAAGAATTTTTGCAACATAATCAATTGCTCCCTTAATTAGGAAAGCACCCTGATCGTCAAGTTTCTTAACAATTTTCACTTTTTCTTCTTTGTTCATATAAGCAACCGGACGCCCGAAAGATTCCAACGTATCAGTCACAATATTAACTAAAATATCATTTACGTTGTTCGTCTCAAAATCACCGATTTTCGTATCTCCTTCTGTATCAGTTTGAACCAACTCTTCAAGGGATTTTTGCGCAACGATAAACTCAGACACATTAATGTTAATACACATACACCCTATAATATCTTCATTTTCGTCGCGAATAAACATTGTTGAAGATTTCAAAACTTTGCCATCTGAACTTTTGTTTTTATAGTTAAGGATATTATCAGCTTTTTTTCCCCTGCGTATTGCTTGGATTCCTACATCGAGCATTGGACTCCCAACGGTTCTTCCTGTTACATGACCATTATATATGGCAATGATGGATTTATTCGAGTCCTTAATCTCATGCAATACCACTTCGCAATTTTTCCCAAAGGTTTTGCCGACTCCTTCAACAAGTGGAATCATACTTTTTAAAATTGGATGGATGTTTTTCATTCTAACGCCTCATTTCTATTGATTATTGACATCAATGATTCGGGCATCTTGCCAGATCTTTTCCAGGTTATAGAACTCCCGCGTGTCTTTATCAAAAATATGTACCACGATATCTCCATAATCCAGCAAAATCCAGTTTCCCATTTGGTACCCTTCTTTATTATAAATAAATAATTCCTGTTCTTCAAGCTCCTTCACGATTTCATCAGCAATAACTTTTGTTTGTCTGGCTGAATCACCGTGAGTAATCACAAAATAATCAGCGATGGTGGACACCTTCTCCAAATCAATTACCCGAAGGTCTTTTCCGTGTTTTTCATCAATTGACTTTAAAATCACTTCTAGCATTTTATTATTTCTTTGATTCATTCGAACCCTCCTTTTTATTTATTAACTTTCTCAACAAATCATTTCTCGCTTCAATAGTGTCGGGATGGATCAATCGGTTCTTATCAACAAGGTGTTGAATCGTATGATTTAATGCCTGAAGAACTCCTCGATCCAAATTATGATAAGCTGATATTCTCAGTTCTTCAACACCATGAAAACTTCGATTTTCTTCTATATAGTCTGCTAAGTAAATGACTTTTTCCAGACTTCCCATACCTTTCCGGCCCGTTGTATGATACTGAATTGCACAAAGGATTTCCCGATCTTCAATTAAATTTGACGAACATGCATAATGAGCTGCAATAATACCGTGGAGAAGTTCCGGACTTTCCATAAACTCTTCAGTTGTCTTTATGTTGTTCATCAGTAAATAATCGTGCAATGTCTCCTTCGACCATCCTTTTGCAAAGTCATGGAATAATGCTGCAATAACAGCTTTCTCTTCGTTAACATCATTTAATTGTGCCAGACGTTTTGCAGCGTCTACAACACCTAATGTGTGTATGAACCGTTTTTCTGATAAGTCTGCTTTCACTTTTTTATACAGTCTGTTTATTAGTTTTTCAGATTCCATTATTCGCTATCCTCTTTGTGATATAACTTATACTTTTTAATATACTCTTCAACTTCATCAGGGACAAGGTATTTAATGCTTTTATTCCATCCAACAAGTTTGCGAATTACTGTAGCAGACACATTAAGTGTTTTAGCGTATACTGTCTGGATGTTACAGTCAAACTGCTTTGAATACTCTTTTATTTTATCCTCCACTTTACTGGTTTTATAGTAGCTGCGTGAAAGTACGATCAAATCAACCATTTTAAAAAAATATTCGAGATTGCGCCAGGAATCCATCTCTAAGAAGGCATCCGCACCAATGATAAAGTAAAATTTCGTACCCTCTTCATAACATGCTTCCATTTCTTTAATCGTATCAATTGTGTAAGTTACTTTAGATTGATAAATTTCATAGTCACTCACGATAAAGTTCGGATTATCTTTTACAGCGAGCTGGACCATCTCCAATCTATGTTTTCCGTCGGTAATTTCCTTGTCCAGTTTATGAGGAGGATTCCCCGAAGGAATAAACACAATTTCATCCAGGTTATGTTCCTCCAAAGCGATTTGTGCGATGCGCAGGTGACCGAAATGAATAGGGTCAAACGTTCCTCCAATGATCCCAATATGTTTCATGCTAACCACCTTCTTTCAAAGATTTCCGCAATTCTTTGACTACCTTTTGGGAATGTGGATATTTTTATTCTCTTTTGATTCCTTGTAGATTACAAACTTTTTACCGATTACTTGCACCAACTCACCTTCTACAAGATCTGCAACTTCCGCTGCCGCTTCTCTAGTTTCTAAATCGCAATTATCCAAAACTGTGATTTTAATTAACTCCCGTGCTTCTAAGGCTAGTTTCACCTGCTCAATAAAATTAGGNGTAATTCCTCCCTTNCCGATTTGAAAAATTGCATCAATACCNTTAGCCAGTGATTTAAGATAACTCCGTTCTTTTCCCTTCAATACACTTCCTCCTTATTCTGCATAATCAAACTCAATATCACCAATTTTTACGAGATCTCCATCTTGAATCCCAAGTTCACGAAGACGATCAACCACTCCGTGGTCTCTTAGATATTTTTGGAAGTAATTCATCGACTCTGTATCTTCAAAATTAACTGAATCGATTAATCTCTCGATTTTCTTCCCTTCTATGACGAAAGCTCCCTTTTCTTTAAAGACATTTATTGGATCTTCTTTTTTCTGCTCATGTTGATAAACTTTTACCTCTTCAGTCTTGGGTAACTCCGGTGTCTCTTGTTCGAGTTGCTTTAGTTTTGCCATGACGACATCCAGAAATGTATCCAGCCCTTGATTGGTTAAAGCGGAAGTTTCATAAAAGACCATTCCTTCTTTTTCTACCCTCTCCTTCAGGTTTTCAATCAAGGATGGATCATCAAGAAGATCAGATTTATTTCCAATCACAATCCGACATTTGCTGATGAGATTTTCATCATATTTTTGAAGTTCAAAATTAATTTTTTCAAAATCCTCCAGAGGGTTTCGATTTTCCGATCCTGATATATCAACTACATGAACCAGCAGTTTTGTTCTCGCTGTATGCTTTAAAAATTCATGTCCAAGTCCTACCCCTTCATGTGCTCCTTCAACGAGACCCGGTATATCCGCCAAAGTAAAGCTATCAACACCTTTGTAGTTAACAATCCCTAAATTAGGATGCAAAGTTGTAAAGTGATAATCCGCAATTTTCGGTTTCGCACTGGTCACCATTGATAAAAGAGTTGATTTTCCCACATTTGGGAATCCTATCAAACCAACGTCAGCAACAACCTTTAATTCTAGCTCAATCTCTAATTCATCTGTTTTTTTACCCGGTGTTGCAAATTTTGGAGCTCGTCTTGTTGATGTTTTGAATCGTGTGTTTCCTTTACCCCCATGTCCGCCTTCCTGGATTAATGCATAATCATCTTTTTCTACCAAATCTGCTAAAATTTCTCCGGTTTCCTTGTGCTTAACGATCGTCCCGGGAGGAACTTTAATGTAAAGATCCTCTCCATTTTTTCCAGTACGATTGGATTTTGATCCGTTATCCCCGTTCATTGCCCGGTAATGCTTCTTATAACGAAAATCGACCAAAGTACGTGTACCTTCATCAACGACAAAATAAACATCTCCACCTTTACCACCGTCTCCGCCGGCCGGTCCTCCAGATGGTTCGTATTTTTCTCTGCGCCAAGCAACAACACCATCACCGCCATTACCTGCCTTTATTTTAATATCCACTTTATCAATAAACATATTATCACCCTTATTCTTTATGGTATCTATCATTTTACTCTGTTATTACCCATTCCCGCATCAAGTTCCGGGGCCTTTCTAAAAAAAAACCGCCTTTATGGCGGTTTATTCCCTGCTTGATTAGTTTGGGTAGATGCTTACCTGTTTCTTGTTTTTCCCTTTGCGCTCAAACTTCACTGATCCATCGATCGTTGCGAAAAGAGTATCATCTCCACCTCTGCGAACATTGAATCCCGGGTGAATTTTAGTACCTCTTTGTCGAACTAAAATGTTTCCGGCTAAAACGTGTTGACCGTCGCCTTTTTTCACTCCTAATCGCTTGGAGATACTGTCTCGACCGTTTTTGGTACTTCCAACACCTTTTTTACTGGCAAATAATTGCAAATTCATTTTTATCATCGATTACACCTCCAGTTCTTCGATTTCCACAAACTCGGAATAACTTCGCTGAACATTGATGAAGCCTAAATAAATCGTATCAATTATCGGTTGAACAAGTTTCCATTCCTCTTTTGAAAGATCTTTTGGAACTTTACAAGAAAGATATCCGGATTCTATGACGTACTCAGGATTTATCTTTGCGATTTCTATAAGACCAATAATCGCAGTTTGTCCTAAAACCGAGATTGCAGAGCAGACAATGTCCTCTCCATGCTCTCCGGCTTCAGCATGACCTTCAATTTCAAAAAAAGTTATTCGATTATTTTTTTTCTCAAATTTCACTTTTACCATGGGTCATCAACTATCCGTTGATTTTTTCGATTATCAGCTTTGTATAAGGCTGTCTATGACCCTGCTTCTTTCTGTAAGCCTTTTTAGGCTTGTACTTAAACACGATGATTTTTTTATTTTTACCATGTTTTTCAACTTTCGCTTCAACGGTTGCACCTTCAATAACAGGTGTTCCAAAAACGAAACCGTCTTCTTTTGCAACTCCCAGAACACGATCAAGAGTTACGTTTTCTCCTTCTGTCACATCAAGTTTTTCAACAAAAAGAGTGTCTCCTTCTGCTACTTTGTATTGCTTTCCACCAGTCTCGATAATTGCGTACATTTATCAAGCACCTCCTCTTATCAAACTCGCCAAATAGAGGCAATCAACAAAGGTTCATTGATTTTCAACCTTACTTGCGCGGCTACTACGAATATAAATAATATCATAGAATTCATTGTAAGTCAATAAAATGTCCTTAAAAAGATTCCTCTTCAATCCTTCCAATTTCAAAGTCTCCTCGAGAAACATCGGACCCTTTTTCCAGTACAAACTCGATGCCGAAATCCGATTGCACTTTGTGAAAAAATTCAGGATGTTTAAGGATCTCGTCATAGTTTTTTTCAGAGAGCTTTAAACGAAATCGTTTTTCTTTTCGGTGATGAAGATAGAGAAGAATTTCTCCCTCGAGTTTTAAATACAGCCAATTAATTGATGGGTGATATCCTTTACCTATGCAATAATCACATGGTTCTTTTAGATATTCATCTATATGAATATAACTTCTTTTTCTCGTTAATTCCATCAAACCCAGTTTTGTAAATCCCAACACTTTGGTCTTTACAGGGTCTTTTTCAAGCTCGTGTTTCATTAAAGTAAGAATTTGATTATAATGTTTGCCTTTAGCCATATCGATAAAATCGATCACAATCATTCCGCTGATATTTCTTAATCGAATCTGTTTTCCGATTTCCAAGGCAGCTTCATAATTCGTATCATAGACCGTTTCATCCACATCTCTTATGCCGATGTTTTTACCGGTATTTACATCAATTACAGTGAGGGCTTCCGTTTTGTCAATTACTATGTATCCTCCGCTTTTTAACCAAACACGGTCTTTAAAAACGGAGCTCAGTTGTGAAATAATTGAGGTCTCCATTAACAAAGGCGTGGAGTCTCCATAATGACGAATCCGCTCCTTCAAATCCGGGTTGAAAACCTCCATTAAGGCTTTGCAGGAATCATAAGTCTCTCCATCATTCACCAATACCTCTTGTATTTGATCATGAAAATAATCTCTTAACATTCCTTTAATGAGATTCATCTCTTTGTATAAGAGTTTCGGTGAATACTCGTATGAAGAGATCACTTTTATATTTTCCCAAAGACGAAGAAGGTCGTGCAGTTCCTTCTCAAAATCTTCTGCATTATAATCTTCCGCAGCAGTTCGAATAATTACACCATATTCCTTTGGAAGTATTTTCTCAACCTCTGATCGTAAACGCTGTCTTTCTTTAAAGCTTTTAATGTTTCGAGAAATTCGCACCTCAGGCTCAAAGGGTAAAAAAACCAAATTCCTTCCAGGAATCCCTATCTTTCTTGAGATCTTTGGTCCCTTTTCCCCTAATGACTCTTTTGTTACTTGAACAAGGATTTCCTGCCCTTTTTTCAAAATTTCATTGATCATCTCTTCATTACCGTTTGCGACCTTTGCATCCTGCAGTGACAAATATGCATTCTTGTTATGACCAATATCAACAAAGGCTGCATTCATTCCCGGCAATACGTCCATAACTTTCCCCAAATAAACATTATTAACTGATTTATCGATATTTTTGGCTTCCACCCTAAAATCGATTAATCCTCTCTGCTCGTCAATTATTGCAACCCGGTCTTCTAATAATCCAATGTCAATAATCATTTTCTCCATTATTCCCACACCCTTTGCATCATTCCAGTAAGTTTCTTTTCGGAGCATTAATGTTTTGAAAAAGATCAATTCTCTGGATTCTGTGATCTCTCAAAAAACCACTGATTCCAATGTATGATTCAAAACATTTAACCAGATCTTCAGGTTTCAGATTGCCCTTTGAACCTGTAATCAAAGTGGTGTTCAGAACAATCCTTGAATCTTCAATTGCTTCAAATTCCAGAGATAAAATAAGAGGTTTGATATTGACTTCTTTAAACTCGGGATATCTTTGACGTTTTTTCTTCTTTTTCTTCCGTTCAATAATCAGTTCTTCCTCTGTCATAAAACTTTCAAGATAATCATTCATCATCTTTTCAGTAAAATCCCTTTGATAAATAATCACTCGATAGGATGAAGCTTCTACTATTGACATTAAAGAGGGTTCCTTATCAGCAATGTATTTTCCGTCAAGGATCTCAATCCCTCCAGGAAGCACTGAGTTTAATCGCTCTTGGATGAGTTCAAACGAGAGGTCTTCTTCCATTTTTATATCACAGTACTCTCCAAAGCTCTCCGTACCAAGGCTGAGAGCAGTTGCAAAAGAAATCACAGGGTGTGGGTTAAATCCCTGAGAGTAAGCAATTGGAATCTTTGCTCTTCTTAAGCTTCGATGAAAAAGTCGCATCATATCTAAATGGGAAATATATCGGATATCTCCCGCTTTCTTAAATTTTACCCTTAAAACACTCATCAGCAAACACCTCTTTTGCTGCGAAAATCATGACTAATCCCACACCCTGAGCATGATGTACGGCAGTCTTCAGTAATGATCCCATCTTTAGCACGTTGCATTTCTTTAACTAAGTATTCCTTTCGAACTCCCGAATCTATAAAATCCCACGGCAGAGGTTCTTCAAAAGATCGTTTTTTTTCGCAGTAATCTTTATAAGCAATCCCTTCTTTTTCAAAAGCCTGGATCCATTTATGATATTGAAAGTGGTCGTCCCAACCGTCAAACTTACAACCAGATTCATAAGCTGTTACTAAAACTTTCGACAGATTACGATCTCCACGAGCTAATACACCTTCGATGATGCTGGTTTTACCATCATGATAATTATATTTAATATAACGATGATTGAGTTTTTCCTTTAAGATCTTCTGTCTTCGGTGAATCTCCTCCAAAGAAATTTGCGCCTCCCATTGAAAAGGTGTATGGGGTTTAGGAACAAAAGTTGAAGTGCTCACGGTTATTTTCAGCCCTTTGGGTCTTTCGGGTTTGGGGATATCGTGATATTCGTCGATGACCTTATAAACAAGCTCGCTGATTCCAAGTATATCCTCATCAGTCTCTGTAGGAAGGCCAATCATAAAGTAAAGCTTAATTGTATTATAACCCATTTGAAATGCCTCTTTGGCAGTCTTAAGCAAATCCTTTTCTTCAACGTTTTTATTGATTACGTCCCGGAGCCTTTGTGTTCCTGCTTCCGGAGCAAAGGTAAGTCCGGTTTTCCGAACCTTTTGAATTTCTTCAACCAGCTCCTTTGAAAAGTTATCCAACCGTAAAGAAGGCAGGGAAACACCAATATGATTTTCCTGATTAATTTCAATAAGATGACGAATTAATTCTTCAATTTCTGTATAATCACTGGTGCTGAGCGAGGATAAAGATATCTCTTCATACCCTGTATTATCCAGTAAGTCCTTTGCAATCGCTTTTAAGGATTCAATGCTTCTCTCCCTTACAGGGCGATAGATCATTCCTGCCTGACAGAAACGACAGCCTCTTAAGCAACCTCTAAAGATCTCCATAACTACTCGGTTGTGAACAACATCAATATAAGGAACGAGTATTTTTTTGGGGAAGTAACTGCTGTCAAGATCCTCCATTATTCGTTTTTTAACCAGTTTCTCTCCGTGATTTAAAGATGGAACATATACTCCCAAAATATCTTGAATCTCATGCAAAAACTTCTCTTTAGTATAGAATTCTTTTTCCTTCAACGTGCCATATGCCTTTAATATTTCCAGAATGACATCTTCTCCTTCACCAACCACAACAATGTCAGCAAAATCAGCGAGCGGTTCAGGGTTAAAGGCACAAGGACCCCCTAAAATGATTAAAGGGTCTTCCTCGGTTCGATCCTTTGCATAAAAAGGGACATCCCCCAGGTTTAACATGTTAAGGATGTTGGTATAACTCAACTCGTATTGTAAAGTAAACCCGATAAAATCAAAATCTTTAAGCTCTGATTTCGTCTCCAGTGCGAAAAGAGGTCGTTCATTGTCCCTCAAAAGCTTTTCCATATCATCATTCGGGGCAAAAACTCTTTCGCAGAAAATATCGGAATCATCATTTAACATATGATATAAAATCTGCATACCGAGATGGCTCATTCCTATTTCGTAAGTGTCAGGAAAAGCAAAGGCAAATCGGATGTATTCCTCTGGATTACTTTTATTCACTACATTCATTTCATTACCCAGGTACCTGGCAGGTTTTTCTACATGCATTAACAAATCGTCTATTTTAACTTTCATATGATCACTCCCAGAGTCTTCATTATAAAGATTTGACCATTTAGTTTACCATAAATCTGTAATTGAATCAATCAGTGTCTTTAAAGAAAAAACTTCTAATCGGAAATCCTTCCAATTAGAAGTTTTTTTTATTCTCTTGTTCGGTCCTTCATTTTCTTGATAGGTATGTTGGCCACTAATGCCGGGCGGCCCTTAGCACCGGTATCATCATCGGTTTGAACCATTTCGATATTAAAACTGCTTTCATCAATTTCTATATATTTTGATATCACTTCCATGATATCATTCTTTAAGCTGTCGATAAATTCAGGTGATGAATTAGCCCGATCATGAATAAGAACTAACTGCAGTCTCTCTTTGGCTACATTTTTGCTTTTCTTTGCCGTGTTGTTTGTAAACCACTTGAATATACTCATGCTATGCCTCCTTTCGATAATTTAGTGGGAATTGATTTTAAAGAGTCCCCGTACACGTTCCATAAAACCCAACTCGATTTTAAACTCTTCAAAGGGTACATTTTCACCGTTGATTCGTCTAGCAATATTTCTAAAGGATTCACCAGCCATAGAAGCAATCTGATTGACAACTGGATCTCCACGGTTAGTTGAAATCACGATTGATTCGTCATCTGGTACAACTCCAAGTAGATCAATTGCTAATATATCTAGCATATCATCAGTGTTCATCATATCCCCACGTTTAACCATATCGTAACGAAGGCGGTTAATAATTAACTTTGGATCATGTATTTCAGCTGCCTCCAGAAGTCCTATGATTCTGTCTGCATCTCTTACAGCAGATACTTCAGGAGTTGTCACAACAACAGCTTCATCAGCCCCCACGATAGCATTTTTAAATCCTTGCTCGATCCCTGCCGGACAATCAATAAGTACATAATCGAACTTCTCTTTTAATTGGCCAATCAGTTCCTTCATCTGCTCAGGTGAAATTGCATTTTTATCTTTGGTTTGAGCAGCAGGTAACAAGTGGAGACCTTGATGCTTCTTATCCTTAATCAAAGCCTGCCGAAGCCTGGCAACTCCTTCGACTACATCAACGATATCATACACAATTCGATTTTCAAGACCTAACACCACATCCAGGTTCCGCAGGCCAATATCAGCATCAACAACGACAACAGTTTTTTCCAGCTTAGCTAAAGCTGTGCCAATATTTGCGGTTGCTGTGGTTTTCCCTACACCACCTTTACCAGATGTAATTACGATTACTTTTCCCATCACTTTTCCCCCTTCTTCTTGCCTTTATGATTGATTGATTCAATATAGACCATATCTCCCTTTACACCGGCAATCTCCATGGTGTTTTTGTTGCTTTGCTTCTCGTCTGGTGCCCTTGCAATAAGGTTAGCAATGCGCAGTTGTGTAGGATTCAGATGGATGGCAGTAACTGTTGCATCTTTATTTCCATTTGCCCCCGCATGGGCAATTCCTCTTAAGCTTCCGAAAACAACAATATTTCCGTAGGCAGTTACAACAGCTCCCGGATTAACATCCCCAAAAACAACAATGTTTCCCTGATAAGACACTTGTTGACCGGAACGCAGTGTCCCATGATGGAACTTTGTCATTCCCTCTTTAATGCCCTCAAAAGGTCGATCAATTTCGATCCTCTCTTCTTTTTCCACAAAAGAAAGCTTAAAATGATGCTGAACAATGGATTTTAACTCTTCCTTTTTTTCATCTTCAATATCAGGGCATTCAATATCTAAAATCTTTGCTCCTTTAAAAAACTCTCCTGCTTTATCAATTTGTTTTATCAGAGAGTCTTTCACCACCATGAAATCCTGATTCTCTCTGATTTTTATCAAAAGACCTTCTTTTGTACCTTTGAATTCAACAACTTTTTGACTCACCATAGTATAACCTCCAAGTTCACAGAGAATTACCACCTATAATACTATTCGATATAAAACTAAATATTCCTGCCAATCTGATTGAATCTTTTAGTCATTTTCTCCCTCTGAACTCTCTTCTCTTTCTATTAAGTCGTTATATCCAAGGTATTCAGCAACAATTTCTCTGAAAATGGGGGCTGCATACCCACCGCTTCCTCCTTGATGAACAACAACGGCAACTGCAATCTCCGGTTCTTCATATGGGGCAAATCCAACAAACCAGGCATAGTTATCATAATCCTCTTTAAATTGATCAAGATCTAAATTCACGCCGGGCCGCAAATCTCTGATCGCTTGTCTCATCGCGCTTGCTTCAGTGGCAAACCTTCGATAATATTCGGATTCTTCATCATGAGAAAGGTCAAGTAACTTTTCCTTGCGTTCTAAAACATCAGCTTCACTTACACCAAATCGATGCAAATGCTCCATTAAATATTCCACTTCATCCGGCGGTTGAATTTTTCCTGTAAATTGTGCCGTTCCCGTTTTCCCAGCTACATCAAATGGAAAGCGGCTGAAATGGGTGGATCCGGATCCGTTGATTGTCATCAGATGCATACCTTCCCGAATAATCTGGAGATGATTTAAGGTGCTTTCATCGAAGGTATTGGCAACTTCAGGGCCTTTGGGAAAATACTCGCCGGTTTCAGGATCCTCAAGACCATCAATAACTGAAATATTATGCCGTTTTCCTGCTGCAATCGATGCGGTGAAGTTCGCCATTTGAATAGGTGTATAACGATGCTCTCCCTGTCCGATTGCAAGATTCAACTCATCAATTTCAGCCCAGGCAGCCTGGTTATAGTAATCGTACTTAATGATATCTGCCCATCCTTTGCTTATACGTCCCAGTGATTCAACGCCACTATCAATATATTCTCTTCTGAAACCGAGATTCAGAAGCATCGCATAGACTTCTCCTCGAGTCGGAATGTTATCTTCTAAATCCACAGAAACAATCCCGTTAATCGCTTCATCTCTTAGCTCCTGATACTCATTGCTCTCCAGCATTTCTTCTGTGAAATGATCTTCTCGAAGGTCCCTTTTCAAACGACTCTCCAATAAACCCTTCGTTACGATAATTTTATGATCTCCCGTTGGAAGTCTTGCTGATACTTCAGAAATTTCGATTCCGCTCTTTTCTCCAAGACCGAATTGCTTATTATATTCAACCAACTGATCTATGCTCATTGAAAAATTCAATGGACGATTAGCTCCATAGTTGAAATTTCTCAGCAAGGATCCAAAATAGATGTTGTTGGACATAGCCAGGGCTTCCTTGAGATTTTGAGGAGGCATTCTGCGACGACTCTGATTCCATAGCCAGTTACCAAAGGTAACATTATTACCTACCTCAATAAATCCCGTGTCACTCAAACGTTGATTTGGATCCAATCCATAATGAAGTGCTCCAAGTCCCACTGCCATTTTATATGCGGATCCGGGCTGAACCGCTGAAACGGTTGCAATGTTTCTAATCGGTGCAGGAGATAATGAATCTCTGGGATTCTCGGGTTGTAGACTTTGCCAATCTTCTGCACTGATTCCCGTAGTAAACAGGTTAGGATCAAAGTCAGGATAGCTGGCTATTGCCAGAACTTTGCCGGTATTCACATCAAGAACCACTGCAGCTCCGCTCTTTGCATTGGATGGGTAATTACCATTTCGATTCGTAAATGAAGTACTTCCCCATGGTGTTTCGTAGGTTGCTCCAGTTTGAATCTTTCCAATTACCTCTTCGAGCAGGTTTTCAGTGTATTCTTGAAGATGCAGATCAATACTTGTGTACACATTCATGCCAAGTTCTCTTTCTTTCTTCTCCTCTTCAATCTCACTTTGTTTTCGCCCTCTTGAATCTACGAGGATTACACGTTTCCCGGGCTCACCCCGCAAAGCTTCTTCAAATTCATATTCAAGACCCATTTTTCCTATGGTCTCGCTCGGATCATATCCTAATTCATCGACAAACTTAGCTATTTCATTTTCTCTAGCGATCCGCCCTACATGACCAAGGACATGGGAAGCAAGGTTTTCTTGTGGATAGTACCGTTGATAATTATCATGAACGGCTACTCCCGGAAGTTTTGTGTGTTCTTCAATTTCTATAGCTGATTGGGTTGAGATCCCCTCTGCTACAGTAATCGGCATATACTGTAAAAATGCCCCTTGATTTTGAATCGGGTCACGCAAGACAAGAATATCATTCACCCGTTCATCATCGATCCAAGCAGGTATATTAAAGAGTTCATCACGAATATACTGATAAGCATCTTCAGCAGAAATATCCTTATCGGTAATGCGATAATTATCCAACCAGCGATTTTTATTAATTTCTTCTCTAAACTCCCATCGAACAATACTGATCGGTAAAGAAACCTCAGGCATTTCAATTAAAGCCCGTTGAGCCTCCACAGGATCCTCTTCCTCTATGTTAAATATTTCAAGCATTTCATAAAAAGCTTCTTCTGCAGTATTGCTTGTAATTCCATAGGTTTCTCTCCATTGTTCAATCTTTCGGTCAAAAGTGAAGAAAAACTCACCGGTCTCATCGTCAACTTGAATGGGAAAATCTGATTTTTCCATATCCCCGTTGCGCCGAAGGATCTCAGCAAGTTCAATGATCATTGTATCAATTTGTTCATTTGTAAGCTCACTTCGAAAAATTTGAACATCAAGACGAGGTTTGCTTCCGGCCAGCAATTCACTGACACCGTTTTCTTTATCCGTCCACGCCAGTATATCCCCTCTTGGAGCAGATTCTGATATTTCACGTAAAATGCTGCTTTCAGATCGATGACGGTAATGTTCACCTTCTACGATCATCAATGATACCAATCGAAAGATAATCAGCGTAAACAGAACTATAAATATTAAGCCGATTATCGTAAAGCGATACCGATAGGATTTATCTTCATTCATCATTTATCACCCTTTAATTAATACTTTTCTTTTTTAAATCGGGACTCATACATTTGAGTAAACAAAAAGTAAATGATCATCCCTACTGCTCCATTATACACGATTTCGATAATTGTCGCATAGCTGAAAAAATATCGGAATCGAACAGCAAAACCCAGCACATATACAAAAAATAGCGTAATGAAGTTATATGCTATAATTGAAAGCGTACTGATAATAAAAGACGTGAGATAACTGTTTTTTACCAGTTCTACCCGCACATAGAAAATAAAATATGCAATGACCAGAAAGCCAAAAGTGTTCATCCCTACAATTCCTCCGGATAATACATCCAGTATTATCCCTGTCAATAGAGAGTAAGCAATGATTTCTTTCGGATTTAAATTCATTGCAAAGGCTATAACAAGCAATAGACTTGTATTCGGTATCACCCCTAAAATGCCTGCCAGCTCCAACACTGTTGTTTGAATGAGTATATTGAAAAATATAATGCTGAGTATAATCGCTTTTTTCATATGGTTCCTTTCTGCTCTAAAAATTAATCACAGTCACACGATTGATTCTTCGAAAATCAACTGCAGGTTCTATTTTGATACGATCTAACAATTGACCACTGCTGCTGGTAATTTCGGCGACTTCCCCAATAAGGATACCCGATGGGAAAAGCCCTTGCCCCGATGTAACAATCTGGTCTCCCAACTCAACTTCGTCTCTCGTATCCAAAAGATATCCTTCCAGAAATTCATCCAGTCCACCGCTGGCAATCCCTTGAATCGAATTATCGCTTAGTACTTTAAAACTCACGGAACTATTTGTATCAACAATTGACATCACGCGAGACCAATAATCTCCCACATCGATTACCCGGCCCACCAGGCCCCGTTCGCTAATGACTAAACTTCCGATTTCAACATTATGAATTGTACCGGCATCAATTGTAAAAGTATTAAACCACTCAACATGGGTTTTGGAAATAATTCTTGCAGTAACAATCTCCTCCAGTTCCCTGGCAGGCACTTGGTTTAATCCTTCTCTTAATCCCCTTAGCTCATCCAGTTCACGATTGGAAAGTTCAGCGTCTATTAATTGTCTCTCCAATTCTGTAATCCGAGCTACCAACTCCTGATTTTCCTGATTTAATCGGGCAAAGTTTGCCAGATCATAAATACGATCCTGAGCTAAATGAATGGGGTACGTTACTACTCTTTGAACTGGTGCATAGATGTTTCCGATCCAGTTTTCTATCACGGTAATCTCATCTCTTTCCTGAGAGGTTAGACCCATAAAAATAACCAGGCCGATTAATATTACCATGATGATAATTGCATATTTATTTTTAAAAAAGTTTCTCTCCATCTTACTCATCCTTAATCTTTCTAGATCTATTGGTAAATCGATAAATTTCATCATAATATGATGTACAAAGATCCTTATCATCAATATCAATTGAAAAATGTTTCTTCATACGATATTTAAATCGTTCAACGGGAAAGCCCATCACAACAAAAAAATCACCTTGAATTGAATGTACCAAGTCCTCACCAAAGTCCTGTATGCCATAACTTCCTGCTTTATCTTTGAATTGTATTTTTTCAAGATAGGATTCAATTTCAGTTCGAACCAGTTCTTTAAAAGCCACTTCGGTATAATCAAAGTCTAAAATCCAAAGTCGATTTTTAACGTCATACAGCACTACACTCGAGTAAACCCGATGGGTATCGCCACTTAGGATTTCCAGAATTTGAATTCCATGCTCTTTCGACCGGGGTTTTCCTAATAAGCGATCCCTGTGCACAACAATCGTATCGCTTGCAATCACAAGATCTGCATTGTCCTGCAAGTGTGGCAGGATTGCCTCAATCTTCTTTTTCCCAATTTCCATTACAGTATCCTGTGGAGCTAAACGCTTATCTACCCGTTCGCTCACATTTCGTGAATATGCTGTAAAGTTTAAATGCAGGGTTTCTAAAATTTCTTTTCTTCGTGGCGATTGTGAAGCGAGAATAATGGATTCCATTGTGTTCACCATCCTTTTTCTTAAGGGTGAATAAGTTTGATTGAAATTTTTTTCAGAGTAAAATAGGATGTTAGACCAATAAAAATCCCTGTAAAGATACTTGCTAACATCAGAATCGGTAAATAGATAAAAATCCGAATATTATTTATGATTATAGCGGCAACAATTAATTGAGCGATATTATGGAATAAAGCACCAAAAACACTCACTCCCACAAGACTGAAATACTTTTTGAAATACCGGTATACAAACCACATCGCCAGTGTGCTGAGAATCGCCCCCGCCATACTGTACATCATTGAAGTAACCGCTCCTGTTGCAAGACCTCCTAAAAAAGATCGCATGACATTTACAGTAAGGGCACTCTTTACCCCAAGCAACACAAGAGTGATTAAGCCGATAATATTTGCTAATCCCAGTTTTGCACCTGGAGCTATACCCACAAAGGGATTGGGAATAAACCCCTCAATAATGTGTAAAGCCAGCCCTAAGGAAACCAGGATCGCCAAATAGATCATTCGTTTAAACTTTATATTATTTTCCATGAATTTCACTCTCTTCTTTTACCAGATCAACTCATAAAGATTTTAACATTTAACCTCTTTCTATACAAGCTATATTTCATTTTTCAACAAGAAGAGCCTCTTGCCTTAACACTTGGCAAGAGGCCGTAAACGTTCTTTAATTATTTCATGTCAATTGCATCCTTTGGACATTTTTCAGCACAGACACTACACCCTATACATTTCTCCGGATCGATCATATGCTCTTTTTTCACATCTCCTTCGATGGCATCGACGGGACATGCTTTTTTACAAATCGTGCATTGAATACATTTGCTTTGAACAATTTCAGCTTTTTTGCGTTTGTTAATATCTCCTTCGATCGCCTTTGTTGGACATTTTTCAACGCATACATGACAGTTTGTACACTTATCGTAGTCGATGACCGCCAGGTTATTGTCAAAATCAATTGCCTGGAAAGGACAGCTTTTAACACAGATTTGACAACCGATGCATCCAAAGTCGCATTTCTGCCGTACAATTTTTCCTTTTTCTTCGTTCTTACAGGTAATAACAACTTCCTGACTTTCCGGTACCATGTCGATAACATTTTTCGGACATGCTGCGACACATTTTTCACAGCTGATACATATATCCGGTTTAATTTTAGCGATCATATTTTCTGTAATTTCAATGGCATCAACAGGACATACTCTCACACATGTTCCAAGACCTAAACATCCGAAATTACAGGATTTGCTGCCTCCATTAAATGCACTGGCAGCTTTACAGTCTTTAATCCCTTGGTAATCAAAATCTTCCTTTGCCTGCTTATTATCAGCATTACATATGACTTTTGCCACCTGTTTTTCTCCGACTTTTGCTTCTATACCCATGATAGAGGCTACTGCTTCAGCAGTTGATTGCCCACCTACCGGACAGCCGTCAACTTCCACTTCACCGGCTACCACTGCTTTGGCAAAACTTGAACATCCCGGATATCCACAGGCGCCGCAATTTACTCCCGGTAATGCATTTTCCACTTCTTCAATGAGAGGATCCACTTCCACTGCAAATTTTTGTGAAGCTAATGCCAAGCCTCCACCAAAAATCAGGCCCAATCCTCCAAGGCTGATAACGGGTATTATAATATCACTGATATTCATCAAATCACCTCTCTATACTAGTCCTGAAAAGCCTAAGAAGGCTAATGACATTAGACCTGCTGTAATTAATGCTAAAGGAAATCCTTTAAAAGCGTTGGGAACATTTGCAACTTCCATTCTTTCACGAATAGCGGCAAATAAAACAATTGCTAAAGAAAACCCTACTGCTGCTCCGATTGCATGAAATATTGTCTCAATAATATTATAGCGCTCCTGGATATTTAAAATCGTCAAACCCAAAACAGCACAGTTCGTAGTAATTAAGGGAAGAAATACACCCAGAGATTGATACAGAGTGGGACTGGTTTTCTGAATGATCATTTCCACTAATTGAACCAAAGAAGCAATCACCAAAATGAACATAATTGTTTGCATATATTCAATTCCAAATAGGTCTAGGATGTATTTCTGTACAATAAACGTGATAATTGAAGCAAGGGACATAACAAAAGTTACAGCCATTCCCATCCCAAATGCGGTCTCAACTTGCTTAGAAACTCCAAGGAAGGGACAAATTCCCAAAAATCGTGATAATACGAAATTATTCACTAAGATCGCACTAACCAATATAACAAATAGTGACGATGCTGATATATCTAACATTTGATACCCCTCCTTAAGATTTCATTTTTTTAAGAATTACGACATTGAAAATCGCTGTTAAAATTCCGAGTGCTAAAAATGCTCCCGGCGGTTGAATCATAATTGCTGCTGACGGGTATGCATCACCCAGTAAATTTAAACCAAAGACGCTGCCACTGCCAAACAATTCCCGAACTGCCCCCAGAACTACCAGCGCGACAGTGAATCCTGCACCCATTGCTAAACCGTCCACAATAGAAAAAGGCGTAGAATTCTTTGATGCGAAAGTTTCAGCTCGTCCTAAAATCAGACAGTTAACAACAATCAAAGGGATAAAAATGCCTAATGCATCAAACAAAACCGGAAAGTATGCATTCATTATCATACCAGTCATCGTTACAAACGTTGCGATAACAACGATAAAGCAAGGAATACGGATTTTATTGGGAATCAAAGATTTCAGTAATGAAATTACNGTGTTCGACCCTAAAAGAACTGCTGTTGTCGCCAATCCCATTCCCAGTCCGTTTGTGGCTGTCCCTGTAACCGCTAAAACAGGACACATTCCCAGGAATTGAATAAACACGGGGTTTTCTTTAACAAATCCATTTTTTAAAATGGTTGCGAAATTCATCAAAACACCTCCTGTTAGTTACCAAAGACTTCCAAATAAACTTCTATAGCGGATTCTACACCTTGAATCACAGCGTTTGAAGATACCGTGGCTCCGGAAATTGTATCAACATCTATTTCACCATCAACATCGATCCCGACAAATCGCTCTTTAAAATCGTCACTTTCAATAACATCTCCCAACCCTGGCGTTTCCGCTTGGCTTAGAATTGCTATGCCTACGACTTCACCTTCAACATTGATTCCTGTCAGCATTTCAATTGTTCCGCCGTAGCCGTTCGTGTTTGTTTTAAACGTATAACCAATTACATCTCCGTTGCTAAAAACCTCAAATCCTTCTTCAACCCGGTCATAGTCCAAAAACTCCGCTTCATCAATAATACTTGCATCATCCAGATCGGGGAAAAAACTTTCCATTGCTTCTAAGCTTTCGGCGATAAGGCGTTCTTCAATAATATCAGCTGTCATGCTGTTTACAATACCTAAAACCAAACCTGCAACAGCAGTGATTAAAAGTAATATTAGCCCAAGCTTAATCATTTCACGCATTTTGCTTTTCCACCTCCCCAAAGACTTTGGGTGCTGTGTATCGATCGATTAGAGGCACAGTCGTATTCATCAGTAAGATGGCAAACCCTACCCCTTCAGCGTACGCTCCAAATAATCGGATAACGGAAGTTAATAAACCACATCCCACAGCAAAATAGATTTTTCCTCTCGGTGTAACCGGTGATGAGGCATAGTCTGTAGCCATATAAATTGCTCCAATCATTAGTGATCCTGAGAGTAAATGGTAGAGCATATATTCAATATCAAAACCGCTATAAAGCAATGTTGCGACTGCAACGGTTAAAATAAACAATCCCGGAATTTTTACCGAAATGACTCCTCGATAGATTAAGTATATCCCGCCGATGATCAGCAGTATTGCAGAAGTTTCACCCATGCTTCCTCCAATATTGCCTATAGCCAGATCCACGAAACTCGGTGCACCCGATTGAACCGATGTGAAATCGCTGGCAAAAGTCAAAGGTGTGGCAGTTGAAACTGCATCCACTCCTGGTTCAACCCACTGAGTCATTCTGTCAGTATAAGAAATTGTAAGCATGATCCGTGCAGCAAGTGCAGGATTCATAAAATTCTGTCCTATGCCTCCGAACATCTGCTTCACAACAACAATGGCAAAGACAGAACCGATTACAGGGATCCAAAGAGGAACAGAAGCAGGCAAGTTCAAAGCAAGCAACTGTCCAGTAACAAATGCACTTCCGTCACTAATTGTAATAGGCTGTTTTCTAATCTTTTGTACAACATATTCAGCCAAAACGGCAGAAATTATACTAATCAATAAGATCATTGCCGCCGGGGTTTTAAAAAAGAATATCGATGCAATACTTGCAGGTACCAAAGCAATGGCAACATCAAACATGATTGTTTTCGTTGTTGTGTTTTCTCTTAAATGAGGAGAAGGAGACACAATCAATCGGTTACTCATTTCTTTCCCTCCTTTTAATCAATTTTTTATGAAAGTTTTATGACATTATTTGTTTTTCTTCTTCTGCACTTCGTTTTTCGCAATTTTGATTCCCTGTAAAAGTTGTATCTTAGCAGGACAGACAAAAGAGCAGGATCCACATTCAATGCAGTCCATCGGACGATATCTTTCTGCGATGTCAAATTGATTTTTTTCAGCATAGGCACTGATATGAAGTGGTTGAAGATACACAGGGCAAACATGAATGCAGGAAGCACAGCGAATACAGTTGCTCGCTTCTGGTAAATCTCCATCTTCCTCATTGAAAAACAATACCCCTGACGACCCTTTCATAATTGGGATTTCAGTTGAACTGACAGCCTGTCCGCACATCGGTCCTCCCATTATGACTTTTCTTACTTCTTCTTTCAAACCCCCGCATTGTTCTAAAAGGTCATTTACTGATGTACCGATTTTGACACTCATGTTTTTAGGTTCAGCTAATGCACTCCCTGACAATGTAACAACTCTCTCAATTAGCGGCATTCCTGTTGAAAGGCTCTCATACACCTGATAAGAAGTGCCCACATTGTTAACAACCACTCCAACATCCATCGGTAATCCTCCAGAAGGAACCACTCTATCTAGACACGCTTGAATTAACTGTTTTTCTGCGCCTTGAGGATATTTGGTTTCCACGCCTACAACTTCTATGGACTTATAGTTAGAGGCCTTCTCAAACATTACCTCAAGTGCATCAGGTTTATTGGTTTCAATTCCGATAATTCCCTTTTCTGCTCCGACTCCCCTCATAATAAGCTCCAAACCTTTAATTATTTCCTCAGGTTTTTCAAGCATTAATCTGTGGTCACAGGTTAAAAAAGGTTCGCATTCTGCTCCGTTTAAGATGACAGTATCGATTTTTTTGTCATCCGGAGGAGATAATTTTACATGAGTTGGAAATGAAGCTCCTCCCATTCCGACGATCCCTGCTTTTTCGATTTCAGAAACAATCTCTTTCTTTGAAAGATTGCTGAGATCACTCCGTGGCTGAATTGAATCGTCAACTTCATTTTTTCCGTCAGATTCAATCACAGCACATAAGATTTCTCCGTTCGTTCCCGGTTTCATCCCGATCTCCGATATTTTCCCCGAAACGCTAGCATGGATTGCTGCTGATACAAACCCTCCTGGTTTTGCAATCATCTGTCCGACTTTCACCAAATCTCCTACTTCCACTACTGCTTCTGCAGGAGCTCCAATGTGTTGTTGCAACGGGATTATGACAACCTTTGGATCTTTGGCTTTTTCAATTTCCAAATGGGCGGTATACTCCTTAAACTCAGGGGGATGTATACCCCCTTTAAATGAAAAAACTTTCACTGCTTTTCACCCCTATCATGGTTTGTTGTTTTAACGGAAGTTTGTTAATCTTCCGTCAATCTTAAGCATAGATACTAATCAATAATCATTCCACTTTCCTATATTATAATAGATTAAAAAATTAAACAAGGCTTTCCAAGTTTTCTTTTAAGTAATTTTTCAGCCATTCCAAAACTTCAAGGTCCGCAATCGGTGCCCCTTCAAGAATTTCACGAATCTCTCGTGTGTCCATCACAAACTCATTGTTATCTATACGATGAGCGTAGCGATAATCAATCTCTTCATTAGATACTAAAAGGGTGATAACGGTGTCAACGATATTTCCAATCGGTGGACGATCGATATGGCTATGTTTAAATGCCGCTCGTATAACTGTCCCCTCATTTTCCTTGGAGTCAATAAAAAAAGATCCGTCACATTGCTCTGCATTAGCTTTTAACAACGATATTCCCAGCCCAACTTTTCTGGTTGTTCTTGATGTGACAAATGGGTCCGTTACCTTGCTCAAAAATTCTTTATTCATTCCCTTTCCATCATCTTTAATTTCAATTATTAATTGATCCTGTTCAATCTTTTCATCAATCATCAATTGAATAAAGGATGCTTCTGCTGAAATGGAGTTTTGAATTATGTCAAGGATGTGTAAAGATAATTCTTTCACTATTTTCACCT